>ERZ1026874.990-NODE-990-length-15997-cov-12.296951_pt1 | contig 15997 bp, 13 predicted proteins | sample MGYA00380167_ERZ1026874 | MGnify/ENA primary metagenome ERZ1026874 (study PRJEB33269, sample SAMEA4719803) | human gut metagenome | biome: human-associated habitat; feature: organic feature; material: feces | place: Cameroon | collected 2013-10 ...
TCGAACCTATGACCCTCTGCTTGTAAGGCAGATGCTCTCCCAGCTGAGCTAAGATTCCATTTCGTTGCTCTCGCAACCGACCTGTTCAGTATACAATGCGTGTCCCACTTTGTCAACACGTTTTTTGATATTTTTGTAAAAATTTTGTATGCAATTAGAACAATAATAGCAAAAAGCAGGAAATTACAGGGCTTTCTTTACACTGATAGCCTTCATGGGGCACATTTCCTGACAACAGAAGCAGGAGATGCAGCCTTTTCTCTTGAATTTCGCCTTGCGATTTTCGATTCTGATGACATGTGCCGGACAGCTTTCCGCACATTTTCCGCATCCCACGCATTTCTCCGGGGTCAGCTGCGGATAGGATTTCAACAGTCGGGAAGCCACGAACATGAAAGGCTTGCGTAAAAATTTCGGCACACCGTTGGTAAAATCTAATTTTATGGTATCCGGCTTCTGAAAAGGAGATAAGCCTTCCGGAACCGGATCTCCCACAAGCGCCAACTCCTTAGGGCGAGCCAGACCTTTTTCCAGTGCCTGACGCAGCATGACGATCTCTGTAGGTTCTAATCCCATAAGTTTTGCGGCGAAGCAGTCCTGGGTATAGAAATCTTTTGCCGCCAGCAGCATATGCAAAGGATGCGAAGTGCCGCCGGTGGGACCGTTACCCTCCATGGCATCAATGGCGTCAATGACGGTGAGATTGGGAGCTACGGTCTGAGCCAGTTCTAAGAGCATGTTGGAGAAATCTTCGATCTCCGGCCAGCGGTAGTGCATCTGGGGCTTTTCCAGACCGGGGATGGTGCCGAAGAGATTCTTGATGCCGCCGGAATAGCCGGTCATGGCATGGGTCTTCAGTTTACAGATATTAATGATATAATCGGCTTCCACGATAGGAGTGATCAGGTGGAAACTGTGATTTTTAAATCCTGCCGGACAATTTACGGTCTGTGCGGAAAAGTCCATGTTGAGTTCAGCACCTTCGCCCAGAGTATCCATGCCGCATACGTGATATACGTGTTTCATGGCTTCGGCATTGTAGAGACCGCCGGAACTTTCCGCAATGGTGATGTGCTGCATGCCCTGCTCTCGCAGCCACCTGATCACAGCTTTTATGACCAGAGGGTGGGTCGTGGCGGGAAAATCCGGGGATTTCGCCATGACGAGATTCGGCTTGATGACGATCTTCATCTCCGGGCGAAAGTCTGCGGCGATGTTCAAAGCCTCCATACTTTTGCAGATGGCGGGATAGATCAGTTCTTCGTTATATTCCGGTACGATGTGTAATGTCTGTATCATAATGACCTCTAAAGTGGTTTATTTTCTATATAGTACATGAATTTACTTGTTTTTTCAATGCTTCCGTGCTATACTACGAAATGTTGTTGAGATTTGATGGAAGAAATCAGAAGCGCATCGCAATGATTTCTTTTTTTGTGCTAAAAAGGAGTATTTTGTGAGTTATTTTTTGGAAAATGAAGAAGTGGAAAAAGTAGAAGAGGTAAAGGAGCAGGACGGTATCGCATCGATCGAGCCGTTGTTGGATAACCGTATCGTCCGTGCGATTCGTGAGATGGGTTTTGAGAAGCTGTCTCCGATCCAGGAGCAGGCAATTCCCTATTTATTACAGGGGGAGGACATCATCGGACAGGCCCAGACCGGCACGGGCAAGACGGCTGCATTCGGCATTCCGGCGATCCAGCACATCAATCCGGATGTGAAAAAGTTACAGACCATTATCTTATGTCCCACCAGAGAACTGGCGATCCAGGCAGCGGAAGAACTGCGGAAGATCGCAAAATACATGCATGGCATCAAGGTGCTGCCGGTCTACGGCGGACAGGATATCAGCCGTCAGATTGCGGGACTGCGGGGCGTGCAGATCATCGTGGGAACCCCGGGACGTGTCATGGACCATATGCGCAGACGCACCATTAAGCTGGATCTGGTGAACATGGTGGTACTGGATGAGGCGGATGAGATGCTCAACATGGGCTTCCGCGAGGATATGGAGCTGATCCTTGGACAGATCCCCGGCGAGCACCAGACCGCACTGTTCTCCGCAACCATGCCGAAGCCGATCCTGGAGATCACAGACCGTTTCCAGAACGATGCGAAATTAGTAAAGGTGGCAGCGCAGGAGCTGACCATTCCTCTGGTATCCCAGAAGTTCTACCGCGTGAAAAATCAGGATAAGGATGCCGCCTGCGTAAGACTGTTAGAGTATTATCAGCCGAAACTGACCCTGATTTTTTGTAATACGAAGAAAAAGGTGGACGAACTGTCGGATTTATTAAAGGAGCAGGGCTTCCAGGCGGAAGGACTGCATGGAGACCTGTCCCAGGCGCAGCGTGATGCGGTCATGAAGCGTTTCCGTAACGGTGGAACCAGTATTCTGATCGCTACGGATGTGGCAGCCAGAGGTATTGATGTGGATGATGTGGAAGCTGTCATCAATTACGATATTCCGCAGGATATCGAGTACTATGTGCACCGTATCGGCAGAACCGGCCGTGCCGGCAGAAAGGGCAGATCCTTCACTTTTGCCAACAGCAGGGAGATCTACAAGATCCGTGAGATCGAGCGAGTCTGCCACACCACCATCACGGAGAAAAAGCTTCCCGGTGCTGCGAAGGTGCTGAAAGCGAAAGCAGACAAATATCTGAACAAGGCATGGGAACTGCATGAGCATGAAGACATCGAGCTGATGAAGAGCTTTTTACAGCGGAAGATGGAAGAGGAAGGCTGTGATGCACTGGAGCTGGCAGCTGCCATGCTGAAATTACAGGTCGGTGACAAGGGCGAGGAGATCGCCGCAGATGAATATACAAAGCGTGGCAATCGTTTCGGGGACAGAGACCGGTCCGTCAGAGGCGGTGGTGAAGGCCGCAGCTTCGGCAGAGGAGACGGAAGACGGAGATTCGGTCGCGGTGACAGAGACCGCAGAGAGGATGGAAGCATCGGTTCCGGTGAGGGTAGAAGACGCCGCAGAAGTGACAGCCGCGAAGACGGAAGAAAATGGAACGACCGCGACAGGAAAAACGCAGACCGTAAGCCCTCCGCAGACAGAGCAGAGAGAGAAGCGAAAAAGAGAAAGAAACGGGAAGAGCCGGGCATCGGCAACAGCTTCCCCAAGAGAAAACGATCTTAATTTAATGAGAAAACTTGTAGATTTGCCGCAAAAGCCGCAGTTGTGCTTTTGCGGCAAATCGTGTATAGTTAGGGAAGAATGCATAGACACTAACAGAAAGGTCTGCGGTATGAAAACACTGAAAAAACAGATACCATATATTTTGCTGGGAGCGACGCTTCTGCTCCTGCTTGGCCTGAATATCATCAGCCAGGATCACTGGCTGGATTCCGATATGGCGGCGGAGATGATTTTTTCCCGGATCCTATCCGAAGAACACCACATTTTTTCCACGACAAACTGGTATTATTCCACGGAATTCCGCGTGTTGTATACACAGCTGATCATGGGGCCGCTGTTTCGCATCTGCAGCAACTGGCATGTGATCCGTACGATCACGAACCTGGTATTTTACGGGCTGATGCTGGCTTCCTATTATTATTTTATGAAGCCGTTAAAAGTATCCCGCGGACTTACGGTGTTAAGCTCCTGCCTGCTGCTGCTGCCTTTTTCCGAAACCATGATGACGCATATGCAGATGGGCAATACCTACATGTCCCATGTGATCCTGGTGCTGTGGTTCTTCGGTATGTATCTGCGGTTGTGTAGCGGAGAATATCGTGCAAAACGTAAGGTCAGCCTGTGGATATTCTATGTGTTGCTTGCTATCGTCTGTGGAATGTCCGGCGTGCGTTACCTGCTGGCATTGCAGTGCCCTCTGGTACTGACTTCCTTTTTCTATCTGCTGGGTGGTGAGGGATTTCAGAGTTTCCGAGGAGAGATGACAAAGGAGCATTTCCGCTCTTTACTTTCTACGGACAGGATGCGATATTTTCTATATAGTCTGGTGGGGGCATTTTTTGCGGTAGCGGGTTATGGCATTAATGTTGTCTTCATCAGTCATAAATATGTATTCCAGACCTATGGCGCCACGAATTTCATCGCATTGTATCACGGTGTGTTATTTGACCGGATCCAGAATGCGGTGGGGTGTCTGCTGATGCTGTTTGGCTATATTCCGGATAAGGGATTTTTATCCCTGCGGGGTGTTGTGACGATGGCAGCCTTTGTGATGCTTGGCGTCTACGGATACGTTACGGTCAAAAGCGGGAAAATGCAGCGTGTCACGGGATTTCGCAGTCTGATCACACTGTTTTTGAAAGTCAGTTTTGTACTGAATCTGTTTGTGTTTATTTTTACCACCAGTACCATGGTGCCGCGGTATTATATCACGATCTTCATTTTCGCCCTGCCGGTATTGTGCTTTTATCTGGAAGAGGGAAAAATGCCCTTTGACAGATTTGCGGTGACGGTACTGCTTACTATCTGCCTGATCCTCGGAACGGGGAAAACGGTGATGTCTTTCCTGACGGTGGACAAGAACGAGACGAAGCGTCCTGTGGCACAGTTCCTTGCGGAGAACGGGTATGATTTCGGCTTCGCTACTTATAATAATGCCAATATCATCACGGAGCTTACGAATGGTGAAGTGGAGATCGGCAACATCGGAGATCCCGAGCACCTGGAGTATTTCAAGTGGTCTTCGCCTATGAAATATTATGAGGATGGGTATCATACCGGGGAGACATTCCTGCTCCTGACGGCGGAGGAGTGTGCGGAATATGCAGAGGCTCTGGCATTAAAGCAGGGCGAAAAGGTATATGAGGACGGCAGTTATACCGTCTATGTATTCGACAGCACGGAGGAATTGATGAACTGTGCTGTGGCGAGACAATAATGACAGACATTTAGCATATTGCAGACGATATTGGCACCCGGCACTGGCCGCAACGGGACAGTCGGTACTTTTTGAAAAAGGATAACGTCTGCGGAAAGGTTGTAAGTATGAGAATCGGAATGGGATATGACGTACACCGTCTGGTGGAGGGAAGAGACCTCATCATCGGCGGCGTGAAAATACCTTATGAAAAGGGACTTTTGGGACATTCGGATGCGGATGTCCTGCTCCATGCGATCATGGATGCGCTGTTGGGAGCAGCGGCGCTGGGGGACATCGGGAAACATTTCCCGGATACAGATCCGGCATACAAGGGTATTTCTTCCATAAAATTGCTGGAAAAAGTGGGCGAGCTGCTGGAAGAAAATCATGTGTTTATCGAAAATATTGATGCGACGATCATTGCACAGGCACCGAAGATGCGCCCGCATATCGATACCATGCGGGAAAATATCGCGAAGGCCCTGCTGATCGATGTGGGACAGGTCAATGTGAAGGCTACCACGGAGGAAGGACTGGGATTCACCGGCAGCGGAGAGGGAATCTCCTCTCAGGCAATCTGTCTGGTGACTACGCCGTTTGATCTTACGGCACAGGCGATGCAGGGCGGCTGCGGAAACTGCAGCGGATGCCCGAAGAGCTGATAATTTCGGAAAATAAGAACTTGACAAATGGGTCGATAGGATATAGACTTTAATTAGAACAAGGTCTGTATACTATCGACCTTTTATAATGTGATGAGTGCAAAAAAGCCAATAGGATTGCATAATTGGCAAGTGCTGGATTAAGAAGGATACAAGGAGGAATGGGAATGTATCAGATGACGGAGACAGAATACAAATTTGCTGAGCTGATCTGGGAGGAGGAACCCATCGGTTCCGGAGAACTGGTAAAACAGTGCGCGGAGAAGTTCGGTTGGAAGAAATCCACTACCTATACGTTTATTAAAAAGCTTTGTGAGAACGGTATTTTCAAAAATGAGAATGCCATCGTATCTTCCGTATTGAATAAGGAGGAATACCACAGAGCCCAGGGGGAGGCTTTCGTGGAGAAGGCTTATGGCGGTTCGCTGCCGAAGATGATTGCAGCATTTATCCAGAGCAAGAAGCTTAGCGCAGCGCAGATCGCTGAGATCGAAGCTATGATCGAGGATTATAAGGGGTAGGGGTTGACAAAATACTATTGTGATATTAAAGGTTCTATGCTAAGATAAATTGCATAGGGCCTTTTTCTATTATCAGATCTATTTTCTATTAGAATCCAATGTCGGAGAAATTTTCCAATCCATTGAAATTAAGTAGAAAATATGCTTTTAACTTCATTTATGCAACTAAAAACAGTTGCAAAAAACAAGCAGAAAAAATATAATATAATTAACAAGTGGTACAAATGGGACAAAAGGAAAAACTAATTGAACAGTTAAAAAACAGACCTAAGACATTTACGTTTCATGATGCGGAAGTTTTATTGGATTATCTGGAATTTACGAAATCCAATAAGGGGAAAACCAGCGGTTCCAGAGTGATGTTTACCAGTGAGGAACACGGGAGTATATTACTGCATAAGCCGCATCCGCAAAAGGAATTGAAAGCATACCAGGTCAGACAATTATGTGATCTGCTGGAACAGGAGGGATTGATTTGAAAAATACGATGGAATATAAAGGGTATGTCGGCAGCGTAGAATTTTCCGAGGAGGATGGGATTTTTTTCGGAAAGGTAATGGGGATTCGTTCCCTGATCTCTTATGAGGGAACCGATGCCAGGAGTCTGGTAGAGGATTTTCATGGGGCGGTAGATGATTATCTGCAACTGTGTGAAGGACAGGGGAAAGCTCCGGAAAAAGCATACAAGGGAAGCTTTAATATCCGGATCGCGCCTGAGACTCATAAGCAGCTTGTGATCCATGCAACGGCATGCCAGATGTCACTGAATGAATATGTGAGGGAAACGTTGGAAAAAGCAGTGATGTAGGAAACTCCGGGGTTGACAAAACCCGTATTTTTGCATATCTTATTTAGTAGGAATTATCGTATATTCAGTAAAGGCATGGAGCAGGAAAAGTACTTTTCGGTGGGACGCCAGAGAGAAGCTGTTAGAAGCTGGGAGCGGCTTTCGTCTGAGGAAAAGGAAGTGCGCCTGTGAGCTGATCCGGGGAACAGACATAAGTATCCGGATCCGGTAAGCACCCGTTATGTGCACGGTGTTCTACATAGAGTGTAAAACGCCGGGCGTACAACGCCAGAGTGAAGGGCATTGTCCCTTAAGTAGAGTGGAACCGCGGATAAATTCGTCTCTAAGATGAAGTTTATTCGCGGTATTTTTTTTCGAGGTGAGAACATGGGCATCATCAAAAATTTAAAAGAAGAAGTCCGTATTATCAAGGAACGTGATCCGGCGATCCATTCCTCCATGGAGGTTCTTTTGTATCCCAGTTTCAAGGTCATGCTCCATTACAGACTGGCGCATAAGCTGTACCTGAGCGGACATTATTTCTGGGCGCGGTATATCTCCCAGCGGGGCGTGCGCAAGACCGGCATCGAGATCCATCCCGGTGCACAGATCGGCAAAGGATTTTTCATCGATCACGGTAACGGTGTCATCATCGGTGAGACCACCATTATCGGCGACAATGTGACAATGTATCAGGGCGTGACCCTGGGCGGTACCGGCAAGGAGCACGGCAAGCGTCACCCCACCATCGGCAACAACGTCATGATCAGTGCGGGAGCGAAAGTCCTGGGGTCCTTCACCATCGGAGATAATTCGAAGATCGGTGCCGGAAGCGTAGTCTTAAGCGAAGTGCCGCCCGGATCTACGGTGGTAGGTGTGCCGGGACGTGTGGTGAAGCGCAACAACGCAAGTCTCCCCCAGGAGACCATGAACCAGACGGATCTCCCCGATCCGGTGCGTGAGGATATCACGGTATTGCAGCGTGAGAATTCCGAACTGACCAACCGGGTACTGGAAATGGAAGATGAATTAAAGCAGCTGCGCAGGCTGGTGGTAATGAGTGCGGAGACCGGGGAACAGCCCCAATCTGCAGAAAATGACAAGACAGTGTGATAAAATAAAGATATATCATTGCAAAAATCGCAATTAGGAAAGGATAAACAATGAGCATTCAAATCTACAACACCTTAAGCAAGAGAAAAGAAGAATTCAAGCCCTTAGAGCCCGGCAAGGTAAAAATGTATGTCTGCGGACCTACCGTATACAACCTGATCCATATCGGAAATGCCCGCCCTATGATCGTATTTGATACCGTGCGCCGTTACATGGAATACAAGGGATATGAAGTGAACTATGTATCCAACTTCACGGATGTGGACGATAAGATCATCAAAAAAGCTAACGAAGAGGGCGTTGAACCCGGCGTGATCTCTGAGCGTTACATTGCAGAGTGCAAAAAGGACATGGAGGGCATGAACATCAAGCCCGCTACCAAGAACCCCAAGGCTACCGAGGAGATCGGCGGCATGCTGGACATGATCCAGACCCTGATCGATAAGGGACATGCTTATGTTGCTGCAGACGGTACCGTGTATTTCCGTACCAGAAGCTTCAAGGACTACGGCAAGCTGTCTCATAAGAATCTGGACGACTTACAGGGCGGTAACCGTTCTCTGTTAGTCTCCGGTGAGGACCAAAAGGAAGATCCTTTAGATTTCGTACTGTGGAAGCCGAAAAAAGAAGGCGAGCCTTACTGGGATTCCTGCTGGTGTCAGGGACGTCCCGGCTGGCACATCGAGTGCTCCGTTATGAGTAAGCGTTATCTCGGCGAAGAGATCGATATTCATGCCGGCGGAGAGGATCTGATCTTTCCTCATCATGAAAATGAGATCGCACAGTCCGAGGCAGCCAATGACAAGCCTTTTGCAAAATACTGGATGCACAATGCTTTCCTGAACATTGATAACCGCAAGATGTCCAAATCCCTGGGCAATTTCTTCACTGTCCGGGAGATCTCCGAAAAATACGATCTGCAGGTACTGCGTTTCTTCATGCTGTCCGCGCATTACAGAAGCCCGCTGAATTTCAGCGCTGACTTGATGGAAGCTGCGAAGAACGGCTATGAGAGAATCGTCACCAGCGTGGACAATCTGAAGTTCTTACTGGACAAGGCAGCAGATACCGAAATGACCGGAGAAGAGAAGAACTTACTCACCGAGGCACAGGGTTTCGAGACCAAGTTCGACGAAGCTATGGATGATGATTTTAACACCGCAGATGCACTGGCAGCTATTTTTGAACTGGTAAAATTCGTGAATTCCAATGCCAAGGCTGAGAGCAGCAAGGCATTCCTGGAAGCATTAAAGCAGGAGATCGTGACCCTGTCCGATATCTGCGGACTGATCGTGGACAAAAAAGCAGAGATGTTAGACAGCGACATAGAGGCACTGATCGAGGAGCGTCAGGCAGCCAGAAAGGCGAAGAACTTCGCAAGAGCCGACGAGATCCGAGATGAACTGTTAGCTAAGGGCATTGTACTGGAAGATACCAGAGAGGGTGTAAAATGGAAGAGAGCATAACCCTTCTTACTAAGATCAAGCAGACCTTCGACTGTGAAGGGCAGGATGTCCGGGCATATTCTCCGCTGACATTAGCCTACATCGGAGACGGGATCTATGAACTGGTGATCCGAAGTATTGTGGTGGAACGTGCCAACCGTTCCGCCAATGACCTGCATAAAAAGACAACACGCTATGTAAAAGCACCGGCGCAGTCCGCCATGATCGAGGCACTGCTTCCGGAGCTGACAGAGGACGAGGAAGCGGTGTACCGCAGAGGACGCAACGCCAAATCCTACACCACGGCGAAAAATGCTTCTGTGGCAGACTACCGCAGAGCTACCGGATTTGAAGCACTGATGGGGTATCTGTACCTGACGGGACAGATAGACCGGATGCTTGAGCTGATCAAAGACGGTATCCGCCTGGCAGGTCTGGAGATCTGAGTGCAGTGTAACGCATGTGACAGGAAAGCAATACGTAATGAGAAAATAATACGTAATGAGAAAATAATACGTAATGAGAAAATAATGCGTAATGAGAAAGTAATGCATAATAACAAAGTAATGTGTAATAAGAAAGCAATACGTAATAAGAAAGGACAAGCATGGGATATCAGGAATTTACCATAGAGGGCAGAAATGCCGTGATCGAGGCGTATCGTTCGGGCAAACCCATTGACAAGCTGTTCATTTTGGACGGCTGTCAGGACGGTCCGATGATGACCATTAAAAGAGAAGCAAAAAAACATGACACGTTAGTAAAGTATGTGACCAAGGAGCGTCTGGATCAGTTATCCGAGACCGGAAAACATCAGGGCGTCATCGCTTATGCGGCGGCTTATGAGTACGCGGAGGTGGATGACATTCTGGAAGCAGCGAAGAAAAAGGGTGAACCGCCCTTTATTTTCCTGTTGGATAATATTGAAGATCCCCATAATCTGGGAGCTATCATCCGTACTGCCAATCTGGCAGGTGCCCATGGCGTCATCATTCCGAAGAATCGTGCAGCGGGACTGACCGCTACGGTAGCAAGAACCTCCGCCGGAGCACTGAATTATACGCCGGTGGCAAAGGTGACGAATCTGGCGAAGACCATCGAAGACCTGAAAAAGGAAGGTCTGTGGTTCGTGTGCGCGGATATGGGCGGTACTACCATGTACGATCTGGATCTGAAGGGCCCCATCGGTCTGGTCATCGGCAACGAGGGCGAGGGCGTAGGCCGTCTGGTGAAGGAAAAATGCGACATGGTGGCGTCGATTCCCATGAAGGGAGATATCGATTCCTTAAATGCTTCCGTTGCAGCAGGCGTACTGGCTTACGAGATCGTACGTCAGAGACTGCAGGCATAACAGGACGCTGCATCCGGGAACAGGATAGCAAAGGGGAAAGAATGACAGAGCATTTCAAGTATGAAGATATGACAGATGAGGAGCTCATCGACCAGCTTCGGGAAGGCGACAGGCAGGTGATGGACTACATCTGTGATAAGTATAAAAATCTGGTGCGCAGCAAGGCGAAATCCATGTATATCCTGGGCGGAGACAGCGAGGATCTGATCCAGGAGGGGATGATCGGGCTGTTCAAGGCAGTGCGGGATTACGACTGTGGCAGAGACGCCAGCTTTTACACGTTTGCGGATCTGTGTATCAGCAGACAGATGTATACGGCGGTGCAGGCATCGCAGCGGCTGAAGCACACACCGTTGAATACCTATGTCTCCCTGGACAGCCATGGAAGAACGGAAGAGGACAGGGATCCGGAGACACAGACGCTGGCGGAGCTTCTGACGGATAAGACCGGCAGGAATCCGGAGGAACTTTTCCTGGATAAGGAGAGAGTGGCCTATCTGGAGAAAAGGATCGCTACGGAGCTGAGTGAGCTGGAGCGTCAGGTGCTGGATCTCTATATTACGGGAATGAGCTACACACAGATTGCGAAGGTGCTCAGGAGGAGTGAAAAAGCAACAGAAAATGCGTTGACCCGTGCAAAGCAGAAAATCCGCGGCTTTTTAAGCAAAGAATCTAAATTTTAGATTTATTTAATGGATTTTCGCGATCCGTTAGTGGTAACATACTACTATACAGATGCTTACGTGGGAAAGGCGCGGGAATATATGGAAAAATTTAGTGTAAAAAAACCGTTTACAATTCTGGTGATGGTAGTTGCCATCATTATTCTGGGATTTGTAAGTTTATCGGGAATGACAACGGATCTTCTGCCTAAGATGAGTCTGCCGTATTTACTGGTGATCACGACTTATCCGGGAGCGAGTCCGGAGAAAGTGGAGTCCAGTGTGAGCGAACCTGTGGAAAGCGCATTGGGCTCCATTTCCGGTGTAAAGAATGTATACAGTATGTCCTATGAAAACTACGGGATCGTAGAACTGGAATTCGCAGACGGAACGGATATGGATTCCGCCATGGTAAAGGTATCGAGCGCTCTGGACAGTGTAAAATCGGCATTGCCGGAGGAATGCGGTTCTCCGAATATCATGGAGATCAGCATGGATATGATGGCTTCCGTATATCTGGCGGCATCCTATGAGGGTAAGGATATTCAGGAGACCTCGCGGTTTGTCGAGGACACGCTGATCCCCTATCTGGAACGGCAGGAGGGTGTGACCAGTATCTCTGACATCGGAATTGTGGAGAATTCCATCTCTGTGGATCTGAATCAGGATAAGATTGATGTGTTGAACGAGAAAATCCTGGCAAAGACCAATGATGCTTTTGCGGATGCGGTGGATCAGCTGAATGATGCGAAGAAGCAGCTGCTGGAATCGGAGCAGAAGCTGGCAGACAGCACGCAGGAGCTGGTCGACGGACAGAAGGATATCGACGACGGCAGGACGAAGTTAGACGATGCCCAGAAGGAACTGGACGAGCAGAAGGAAAAGCTGGAAGATGCCAAGGGTTCTCTGGAGGATCAGAAGAAGGATACCGAGAATAAGCTGGCGACCGCGAGCCAGGCTTTGGATCAGTTGAATGCACTGCAGACAGACCTGCTGACGTTGCAGGCGCAGGAGGAATCGCTGAAGGCGACGATCACACAGATAGAAAAATCCCTGAAAGAACAGAGCAAGACCACAAATGATATTCCGAATGTGGTAGACGGATTGGAGAAGATGAGCACATTTCTGACTTCTTCTCAGATGGAAAACATGACAGTACTGGACAGTACAGACGTAAATTCAGCGCTTGCTGCATCCGGTTCCGGTATGAGTCTTCAGAGTCTTGGGATAGATAAAACAACATGGGATGCCCTGACGCCCGAAGGACGAAAAGAACTTTTGCAGAAAACAGCAGCCGGATATCAGACCCAGAAGGAGCTGTTATCCGGGTATGATGACTACGTATCTTCCCTGAACAGCCTTCAGGTCGAGAAAGCCGGCGTGCAGGCAGCAGTATCCACAGCAGAAGCGGAGCTGAAGAAGAGCGGTGTTTCCTATACGGATATTGAAAAGGCAAAAATCGAGGCGGCAGCAGGCTTTGGTGCGGCTTCTGCACAGATCACTTCCGGACAGAGTGCACTGAATTCCGCCCAGACAACCCTTGACAGCAACAAGGAGAGCCTGGATTCTGCCCAGGACCAGATCACAGAGGGCTGGGATTCCATTGCGGATGCGAAAAAGCAGCTGGCAGACGGCTGGGATCAGTATAATACCTCTCTGGAGAATTTTGAGGCACAGAAGGCAGAGGCACTTCGTAATGCCAATGCAGACCAGCTGGTGAATATGCAGACACTGTCACAGCTGATCTATGCACAGAATTTTGCCATGCCGGCAGGATATCTGGATGATGCGGAGGACAATTCCTGGCTGCTTAAGGTCGGAAGCAATTATGAAAGTGTGGACGAACTGTCCAATATCGTACTTACCAATATCGAAGATATCGGGGATGTACGGCTGTGCGATGTGGCTGACATCACGGTGATCGATAACGCCGATGACAGCTATGCCAGACTGAATGGTCAGAGTGCAGTGGTACTGTCTGTGTTCAAGAGTTCCACAGCGGGAACAAATGAGGTGAGTAAAAATATCGCTGCTGCAATTTCAGAGCTGGAAGAGCAGTATCCCGGACTGTCGGTACTGACACTGATGGATCAGGGCGATTACATAACTATGATCATAAATGGCGTATTGCAGAGCATGATCGTAGGTGCGGTACTGGCGATCCTGATCCTGGCGCTGTTCTTAAAGGATGTAAAACCCACCATCGTTGTAGCTGTCAGCATTCCCCTGTCTGTTCTGACGGCATTGATATTAATGTATTTTACAGATATTTCACTGAACATGATGTCGTTATCGGGTCTGGCACTCGGAATCGGTATGCTGGTGGATAACTCCATCGTCGTGATCGAGAATATCTATCGCCTGCGTTCTAAGGGAGTCGGCGCGGCGAGAGCAGCGGTACAGGGTACAAAACAGGTGGCAGGTGCGATTATTGCTTCCACCCTGACAACAGTCTGCGTATTCCTGCCGATGGTATTTACCGCAGGAACTGTCCGTGAACTGATGATGCCCATCAGCCTGACGATCATATTTACCCTGGCGGCATCGCTGCTGATCGCTATGACCGTAGTGCCGGCAGCAGGTTCGACGCTGCTTCGTAATTCCAAAGAGAAGAAGCATCCGTTCTTTGACAAGGTGCAGGACATCTATGGAAAAATGCTGGCATTCTGCCTGAAAGTGAAGATTGTGCCCCTTGCCATTGCCATCGGCCTGCTTGTATACAGTATCTGGGCGGTCATGCGGATGGGTATCGTCATGATCCCGGATATGACATCCAACCAGATTGAGATATCTGTGCAGATGCCGGAGGATACGGATAAGGAAGAATGCTACAAGAGGGCTGACCAGGTGCTGGATGCCATGACGACCATAGATGGCATCGGAGATGTAGGTGCCATGGCAGGTGGAGATACCACACTGGTGGCTTCTTCTTCCGGTATGTCAGACAGCACCTACGATCAGTTTACATTTTTGGCGCTGACAGAGAATGAGAATGCCGGAAAAGAAGAAGTAAACAGAATCTGCAGGGAGATTGAAGAACGCACAGCGGATATTGACTGTGAACTGACAATATCAACGGGAATGTCTGAGATGAGCACGATGATGGGTTCAGGATTATCTGTTAAGGTATATGGCGATGATCTGGATACCCTGACGAAGATCACGCAGGACATTTGCGATCTGGCTGCTACGATCCCGGGCTATGAAAATATTTCCAACGGGCAGGAAGAGCCGGATCAGGTCATCCGTCTGGTGCTGGATAAAGATGCCGCCATGCGCAAAGGTCTGACGGTTGCCCAGATTTTTTCAGAGCTGAACGGAAAGATGACGGAGAGTACCGATGCCGCCACTGTGACCATAGACGGTGAGGATATGAAGATCGTCGTAAAGGATGGAAGAGAACCGCTGACCCGTGAAAATCTCCTGGACTATAATTTTGAGATCCAGACTACGGATGATAATGGCAACACTGTCACAGAGGATCATCCGCTGTCTGAGTTCGCCACACTAAAGCTGCAGGAGGGTGTGCAGAGCATCAACCGTGAGAACCAGAGCCGCTACATGACGGTGACAGCCACTGTGGCAGAGGGAAGCAATGCTACCCTTCTGTCCAGAGAATTGCAGCCATTGATCGATGCGTATGAATTGCCGGACGGTTATACTATTGACACTGCCGGAGAATCCGATATGGTCAATCAGATGGTGATCCAGATGAGTAAGGTATTGCTCCTGGGTCTTGCTCTGATCTACCTGGTCATGGTGGCACAGTTCCAGAGCCTGCTCAGTCCGTTTATTGTATTGTTCACGGTACCTCTTGCGTTCACGGGTGGCCTGATAGGATTACTGCTTATGAACGAGCCGCTGTCTGTTATGGGTATGATGGGCTTCGTGGTGCTGCTGGGTACAGTTGTCAACAACGGTATTGTGTTCGTGGATTATGCGAACCAGCTCCGTATGGGAGGACTGGAACGCAGAGAGGCACTGATCGCTACCGGTAAGACCAGAATGCGCCCGATCCTGATGACAGCACTTACCACGATCCTGGCAATGGTAAGCCTCCTGTTCGGAGATGACCTTTCCAGCCAGATGTCCAAGGGCATGGCGATCGTAGTGGCGGGAGGACTTGCTTATGCCACCCTGATGACACTGTTCATCATCCCTGTCATGTATGATATCCTCTTCAAGAGAAAGCCTCTCCAGGTGGATATCGGCAGTGAGAATCTGGATGACGTACCGGATGATGCGGCGGATTACCTGAAGCGGAAGGAGCAGAAGGAACTGGAGCAGCAGGAAGCGACACAGAAAGACGAGAAAAATCCTAAATAGTTATAAGTGTAGCAAAAAAAGCAAAAAAAGAAAAAATTTGTGTTGACAAATATAGATTGCTTTGTTACAATGAATCACGGTGATTGCGTTAGCAGTCACGTGATGCTGCTGTGGCTCAGTCGGTAGAGCGTCGCATTGGTAGTGCGGAGGTCACGGGTCCGATTCCCGTCAGCAGCTCTTTTGAAAAGCGTGGAAACCTTGAAAATACAAGGTTTCCACTTTTTTGTGGTGCGCCTTGCGGCACACGTTTCTAATGGGTGAAAGTCCCTAATCCGCCCTA
>ERZ1026874.996-NODE-996-length-15931-cov-13.735198_pt1 | contig 15931 bp, 28 predicted proteins | sample MGYA00380167_ERZ1026874 | MGnify/ENA primary metagenome ERZ1026874 (study PRJEB33269, sample SAMEA4719803) | human gut metagenome | biome: human-associated habitat; feature: organic feature; material: feces | place: Cameroon | collected 2013-10 ...
CGTGGGCTCGGAGATGTGTATAAGAGACAGGGTAAGACCGGTGAGTTTATCGAGAGATACGGTCACAAGGGAACGAAGTTTGTTGTGGAAGGACGTATTCAGACTGGCAGCTATACCAATAAGGACGGCCAGCGCGTGTACACCACAGATGTAGTAGTCGAGAACGTAGAGTTTGCAGAGAGTAAGAATGCTTCCAGCGGTGGCAATAACAATGATGGCTACATCGGTCAGCATCCTGGAACTGCAAATGATGGATTCATGAACATTCCTGACGGCATCGACGAAGAACTGCCTTTTAATTAGGAGGTGTGGCATGAAGAAGCAAAAACCTTCGGAGGTGATCTCTGGTTTTCTTTCGTTTTTGGAGCAGATGAATGCAGAGCATATGGAATGTACCAAGACGGTTGAAACCTGCAGCCAGAGAAACATAGATTACCTCCATGATATGGAATTTGCCAAAGACAAAAATGCAAGGAATAGAGTTGCAACGAAGATACATAACAATCAGGTTGCCCGGCGGGAGGCAAAGGACCGGGCGATGGAGACGGAACATATTGCAAAGTTTTTCACGGATAAGAATAACCGGGCATTTATCGGATCGATGAAACGACTTCTGAAGGACCAGCAGAGCCGGGAGAAGTTCTTAGAGGGTGAGCGGCACTATGAAAGAAGGGCAGGTGATAGTGATGCAGATGATACTGGAGGACAGCAGACAGCAGGAAAAGAAGCATGAGACCAAGCATAAGTACTTCCGAGCAGTAGACATCCACTGGAATCGCACGGCACTGTACTGCGGAGACTATACCCTTCCGGCGGATCAGAGCGTGTGTATCGACACCAAGAAAGATATTCAGGAGCTGATCGGGGATATCCAGGTAAAGACGATCACCAAGAAAGAACTGGAAACAGAGATAGAAAATATTTTTGTGAAGTATCATTTATTCGGAATTCTTCCCAGTGAGATTTTGAACATTATCTGGCAGGATGATACAGATCGTTTTCCGGAGAAAGAGATCAATGATATCTGCTTTCACAATGGAATCCCGGAACGTGCTATAAGCGAATTTCAGCTTCTTTATGTTAAGCGGCGAGGATTCTTTCATCGGGGACTGAAACGGGCGCAGAACAGCGGAATACGGCTCATCGTCCTGGTGGATAACGAGGAAGGTGTCCAGTCGATTGATGATCTGTTTCGGTGGAGAAATCCGAGGTTAGATATCTGGGTTAATAGCCGGGAAGTGATCGGAACATGGAAGAACGGTAGACCACGGTATAAGAAAGTGCAGAAATATCCTTATGCAATGACCGGGGAGCGGCTGGCAAAAGCCTGCCTAACCATGCAGTTGAAGTACGGCGTTGAGTTTCAGTTCTGTCGGCCGGAGGAAGCTGGGAAGAAAATACTGGATTTACTCGGTGTAGGGTGATGCCTATGAGCAACACATCGTACATTCGGCTTAATCGAAAAATTTTGGACTGGGAATGGTATGGAGATATCAATACCTGCAGGTTATTCATTCACATGCTTTTGAAAGCCAACTGGAAGGATGGGGAGTTCAAGGGAAAACACATTCCGAGAGGATCTTTTGTCTCCTCTTTCGGAAAGTTGGCGGAAGAGACACAACTTACAGTGGATGAAGTGAGGACAGCGGTAAAACATCTGATTTCTACCAAGGAGATTACCAAGCAGGCATACTCAAAATTTACCGTATTTACGGTGAAAAATTATGATGCTTACCAATTTGTCCCAAGCAACTGCCCGAACGAATCCCAAGCTATTCCCGAGCAGTTCCCAACAATAGAAAAAGGAAAGAAAGGTAAAAAGAAAGAAAAGAACATATTCAACCAGTTCCAACAGAACGAATACGACTATGAACAGGTTGAGCGTGAGATGGCTTGCAATTTGAAAGGTGATAATAATGGGAAAACTTAATGTGGCAATAGCCATGATACATAAGCTGCCGATCGGATCCAGAGTACAGCTTGAAGATGATTACCCAGACACAATCCATGAAATCTACGGGTACACGGTCAATGCCGATGGGGCGTACATGGAGTTTCGGGACGGGATGCGGCTGAATCTGATGAACCTGGGGCAGATAGCGGAGGTGGTCTGATGGAAATGTCAAATGAGGAGATCATCCGGAAATATAAGCAAGCCAAGCATAAGGCAGCGCAGATACAGATCCTTGCAGATCTCAATGCCTGCCCTAAATCCAAGATTTTGGAAATTGTCACTGACAGCATAACCCCTAAACATCCAGCTCCGGCACAACCGAAGGAACAGCTGGAAACGGTCAAGGTGGATAACCTGGCATCTTTTGAAGAGTATGTCGTAAACCGTATGGATGAGATAGATGGGCAATTAAAGGCGCTGGAAAAGGAATATGCCGATTTATCGGTTACTCTGCTAATGATCGGAAAATATGGAGAAGAGAGGGCATCGGTGCATGAGTGAAAGATTTTATGATGAGGATGAACTGTATGACATGCAGAAGCATCCCAGTGTGCAGGCAATCCGCATCGGTCGGACAAAGCCGTATGATTGCAGCTACCCGGCAATGGCGGAGAAACCGCGGATTGTGGTAAGTGAGCCCCTGCCGGAGCCGTACCAAGAAAGTGAGGTAGCAAATGGTGAAGTGTAAGAACTGCAAATATTTTTATAAAAGACCCGACATTACGATGTTTGTATGTGTAAAAGGCAAGCCACATGAGGACAACACAGTAATAGACTGCGATAATTACGCACCCATGAGCAACGCAGACCGGATCAGAAACATGACGGACGATGAGCTGGCAGATTTTTTAGTGACAGTAGAATCATACGGTTATCACGACCAGCGCATATCGGGAACCTACGAGATGAATGAATGGCTCAGGGCAGAAAGCGAGGGTATATGACTAGGGCAGAGACAACGAAGTTTCTCGGCGAGCTACTGAAAAGAGATAGATTTAGAGGCATAGGTAAGTACTGGGCAAGTGAGGTTAGCATTGACGCATTCACCGCCGTAGGAAAAGGCGGACGGGTGGATTTCATGCAGTTTGTCCCCAAGAATCAGTACTCGATAGACGCGTTGGAAAAGGGAATCTTTGTATGCTATGAAATCAAGAGTTGTAAAAAAGACGTATACAGCGGCAATGGCTTAAATTTTTACGGCGAGAAGAATTACATAGTAACCACGATGCAGTGCTACAAGGATATTCTACCGGACTTAAGGGACGGGACATTTTATGAGCATCTGCGTAAGGCAAACCCAGAATCATCTGCACACTATGGCATTATGGTCGCTGTGCCGGTGATGAGGGACAAATATAAAGAGTTTGAAGAGCCTACGCCGATTTCGAGTGACATCTCGTGGAGACTTGAGATCATTCAACCATGCATCATAGGATCGCGCAAAAAATCATTAACGGAGCTTCTGTTTTGCATGGTGAGGAGTGGAAAGTGAGGAGAGAGAATGACTCAATATTGTAGATATTGCTGTTTTCTCTGCGTAGGAGATGCAAATTATTGCAGCGAGAAACAGCAGACCATGAGTGATGCTGTAGCAAAGTCTCCTAATCGGTGTCACAGCTTTGCTCTCAATCCTATAGATGCTTTCGGCGAGAACGAACGAGGGTACAAGCCCAGGGAGCCTAAGAAGAAACAGTGCGACGGTCAGATGAGATTGGAGGTGTAGAGGATGGCAATTAAACCGATTTTATTCAATACAGAAATGGTTCGGGCAAATCTGGATGGAAGAAAGACTTGCACTCGGAGGTTAGTTAATCCACGGCAGTTGATGGGAATGTTGCCGGACAGGTGTAAAAATGCGACACCGGATGAATTTTTAAAGAACAAGAGGATGATGTTTAAGCCATATTGCGACATGACGGATGCGGAATTGATAATGACAGCATATAAGGAACCATATCAGCCGGGGGATATCCTGTATGTCCGGGAAACCGTATGGCAGAAAATAGGGTACTATTTGGATGTTGACGGAGAGACAAAACCGTCATGGTATAACGAATTCAGATATGTTGCTTCCGATGAAAAACCAGAAGTAGGATGGAATTATAGCTGGGGCAAACGACCATCAATCCACATGCCAAAAGAAGCAGCGCGTATCTGGCTTAAGGTTATGGATGTGAGAGTGGAGCGGTTGCAGGATATCACTGCTGATGGTATTCGCAATGAGGGACTTTCTTCCGCAGCCGTTCACTGCGGAGATGTAGAGATTGCGTTAAAAGAATGGGAAAATCTCTGGAACAGCACAATCAAGAAATCCGATCTTGACCGCTACGGTTGGGGCGCGAATCCGTGGGTGTGGGTTATCGAATTTGAGCGGTGTGAGAAGCCGGAAGAAAAGTCACCGTTTGCGTGGAATGATGCAATCAATAAAATGTTTGAAACAGAACAGGAGGGTGAACGATGAAAATACTGATTGATATTCCCAAGGAATTTGAAGTGGACTATAACTCAGACCGGTTTGCAGAGTTCTTCCGCAGATGCCTTGCAGATATGGGTACCTGCTGTGGTAACTATGAGCAGGAAAACGCAGTGATGATGGAAAAGGCATTCGCAGAGAGCAGAATTTACGACCCGGACAAGGTTGCGGAGCAGTTGGAAGAATTTCGACCGGAAATGGAGCAGTTCGGCTGCGGCGGGATGCTGACGGACATAATCGATGTCGTAAAGGCAGGTGGAACAGATGCAGAACATTGATTACGCTGCCCTGTACGAGCAGAATGCGGACTTTAAACGCTACGTTGACCGCTACTGCGTAAAGCACCGTATCAGCGCGGATCAGGCACTACAGCATTATCTGGTGCAGATGGCGGGGATGCAGTACAAGGAGCAGATGGATGGCAGAAAAGGTTAAATGGCTGGATAAGGAATGCAATATCTGCGGAGAACAGCTGAATAGCTGGGATGCCAGGTTATCCAAAACACTGGCATATAAGATTCCGGTTTGCGAGAAATGTATCGCAAAGGAGTATGACATGGACGTAAATGCCTTGCGTGACAGGATGGAAGATTTCTTTGGGATGCGGCCGTGCCAGGGAATATGAGGTGATTGTGTGAGTAAATATAATTTGCTGACGCAAAGGCTGCTGGCAGAGGGATATACCGCGGATAATTATCCAAAGGACAAAGTACATATAGCAGGCGGATACCATACGGCAAGCACCGGTCCCCTGGACAATGTATATGGTGGTTTTGAGTATAATCGGGTCTATTGTGACAATTTCCTGTACAAAACAGGCTGCGGGATGTATGTAAAAGGCTCCAATGTATTGACTCATATGGGTTATATGGGAGAGGAGTGGTGTCACGAAAACGATAATCCGGTTGTCAGATGCCCTTACGATAAGGCTGAGTGTCCACTTAATGACAATAGACTGCATGGGATTTTTGGCGGTGGAAATTGTATCCAATGCTGGTGTGCCTGCCATAAAACGGATGCACCATACGATTATGAACACAGCTTTGAAAAGGCAGAAAAAGACAGAAAAGACGAAGAGAGAAGAAAATATCAGGAGTATGCAGATGCTCATAACGGCAGGATATGTCAGAATCATATGTACTACAATGAGCGTACGCGAGAATGGAATATGTATTATGAGCCGGCTAGATGCGCAAGCATGTGTTTTGCACAGAACGGTTACTGCCCTGTCTTAGGCCGGAAGCTGAATAAGAAGCGTGGAAATGTATATTATGATCTGAAGACCAGCGTAATAAAAAAACAGACAGAAGCGCAACGCTCATTGTTTGACGGCGAAAGATGGACACATATTGAAAAAGGAATGAGAGTTTTTAAAAATCCGTGCAGTATGGATATCTGTGAAGCATTTATAAAAGTACAGAGTGATAAGATACTCAGCGATTATAAGATTAATCATTCGCTAGAATGCCTTCTTGATAAGAGTTTCAGAGTTGAAATTCTGAACATAAGGGCAGAATCCAAGCCGAGTCGTGATCTGATGCAGGATTTGCAGGACATAAGAGATGGGATAGAGATATCACATGCTTCCGACAATGAGAAGCAGAAGAAAGAAGCAAAAAAAGAGAAAAGAAAGCTTGCAAAGCAGAAGAATATCGAACGACTGGAGAAGAAAATCATCGAAGTGGGATACGAGAACCTTGTGGAATATAGTGTGGATCGTGTCCATGCAGATAAGTGGCTGACACCGGAGCGCTTGGAAGAACTAGAGCAGATCCGGCAACAGAAAATAAAAGAAGAACAGGAGAAGCCTGTACAACTTAGCCTGTTTGATATGTAGAAAGGAGCCGAACCAGCGCGCATAAAGGGTACCCGGTTCCTACAAAAAATGACAAACCAAGAATTAAAAGAATATTTGAATGGATTTTCTGATGATGTAGAAATCAGCTTGATAGTAGCAAATACGCAAAAAAGAAAAGTATATGAGCCTAAAGAAGTCATTGTAATGACAGATGTGGAAATCCCAGCATTTGTAATTAATGTTTGCAATGAGAGGGACATGGATGCAGAAGAAATATCTGTGTGTGAAGAATGCGAACGAAATGCGGATAATCTGGAAGGACAGATGGACATATCAGACTTTCCGGAGGTGATGCCATGATTAACGGAGAATTGATCGTTGACAACTTTGCCGGTGGTGGCGGAGCATCCACCGGAATAGAGATGGCAACCGGATACAGTGTGGATATTGCCATTAACCATGATCCGGAAGCTATCCGGATGCACAAGGCTAATCACCCAAACACAAAGCATTACTGTGAGGATGTGTGGCAGGTAGATCCGGTGGAAGCCTGCAATGGGCATCCGGTAGGTCTTGCCTGGTTCTCACCGGACTGCAAACACTTTAGCAAAGCCAAGGGCGGCAAACCTAAGGACAAGTTTATCCGTGGTCTTGCGTGGGTAGCCTGTAGATGGGCGGGACTGGTACGACCAAGGGTGATCATGTTGGAAAATGTGGAAGAGTTTAAGACATGGGGACCATTGAACAGGCGGCATCATCCGATTAAGGAAAAGCAGGGTAAAACCTTTGAAAAATTTGTGCAGCAGCTTACAGATTTAGGCTATGAGGTGCAGTTCAAGGAACTGATCGCCGCTGACTACGGTGCGCCTACTATGCGCAAACGGTTCTTTATGATCGCGCGGTGTGATGACAAGCCGATTATCTGGCCGGAGCCGACACATGGTCCGGCGGACAGCGAAGCGGTTAAGGCTGGTCTGCTCAAGCCGTATGTGGGCGCATACACACAGTTGGACTTTTCACTCCCGTGCCCCAGTATCTTTGACACCTCGGAAGAAATCAAGGAGAAATACGGCATCCGGGCGGTACGTCCGCTGGCACCCAAGACGATGGAACGGATCGCACGAGGATTGAAAAAGTTTGTGATTGAAAATCCCGAGCCGTTTATTATCCAGTGCAATCACGGCGGCGAGCGCAGACCGAACGATATCAGAGAGCCGATGCCTACTATAACCGGAAAGCACGGTTACGGTGTGGTAGAACCCTACATGATTCCTATTGGATATGGGGAAAGAGACGGACAAGCACCCAGAGTACATGATGTAGAGAAACCATTGCCAACGATAGTCGGAAGCGGAAAGCATTATCTGTGTGAGCCGTACATGGTGCAGATCGGGCAGACTGGATTTACGGCAGACAGGAGCAAGGATGTGAGAGAACCGCTCACAACCATAGTAAGCAAGAATGAACATTGCCTGATAAGTCCTACTCTGATCCAGTACCATTCCGAGACGGCGCAGGGAGAAGTCCGCGGGCAGACCATAAAAGATCCGATCATGACCGTGGATGGATCGAACCGGTATGGACTGGTTACCTCATTTCTGCATAAGTATTATGACGGTGGCTACAAGGGAGCAGGAGAGAGCATAGAGAAGCCATTGCCGACAGTTACCTCATGGGACCATAACAGTGTGGTGACGGCAAACTTGATCCAGATGAATAATCACTGTGACGGCCGGGACGTGAGGGATCCGATACCTACAATTACAGCCGGTGATGGGCACTTTGGAGAGGTACGAGCCTTTTTGATTAAATATTATGGGGATGCTACCGGTCAGGACATTGAGCAACCGCTTGATACGGTTACGACCAAAGACAGATTTGGGTTGGTGACAATTGAGGGCGTGGATTATCAGATTGTGGATATCGGGCTTCGGATGCTGGAGCCGCGGGAACTGTACGGATGCCAGGGATTTCCGGACGATTACATAATTGACCATGATTACACCGGAAAGACCTACCCGCGCAGCGAACAGGTCCGCCGATGTGGCAATGCGGTATGTCCACCGATTCCCGCGGCACTGGTGAGGGCAAATCTGCCGGAGCTGTGTGTTGCGGACAGAACACCTAACATGGTGATTAAAACAGAGCAGACCGGGCAACTCCGGTTTGCGTAGGAGGATATATGGGAAAGAGACATTTAACACCGGCAGAGATCAAAGAGCAGTGCAAGCGGATTGCCCGGGAAAGCCGTATGGCTGACCGGACACCCTGGACCGCTATGGGAATCATCTGCAGCTACGTGATCATGCGCCGGGAGGGATTCAAGGGGCAGAGAATTAGCAGGCTGGCAAATAAGGTTAATGAGATGGAAGTTGACTGGTCCGCGGGCAAGATCGACCTGAAGGAGATTAGCCAGCGCCTGATGGATAAGGCTGGATGGTCCATTGAGTATAAAGCCTATACCGAGGATGACATCACTGCCCGGAAGGGATCATATCAGTACTGGCTGGATCAGAAGCAGATTGCACCGCAGAACACCATCAATGAGCAGGCCACAAGGTATATGCTGTTTTTCTTTACGGCGCTGATGAATGAGTGCGGATTCGGCAAAGACCGGTTGACCAGAGTCGAAGAATACATGAATGAGTTGTTGCTGTTATACCAGCAGGACAAAACTACCGTCCGGGAATGGTCCCATGCGCTGCTCACAGAAGCAGGAGTGATCATGGAGCCTCCGGTGGATCCGCTGACACAGACCGCAGGCAGCATAATGACAGGCTGATTTGAAATCCTTGGAAGAAAGTGAAATAGTAACTCAAAATTTGAGTTAAGAAGTGAAAAATTTAATTAAAAATTTGAGTTATCTATCGAAAGAAACTCAAAAACAAGTTACCGGCAAGTTAAAATCCCCCGGTAATACGGGGGAGAAATCGAACTAGTAAATTTTCTTTACTAGTTGGGCAAATGAACTACCGAGGAAAATTCGGTAGTTGGGAAAATTAGGAGAATACATGAAAGTAAAAAATGAAGAAGTCAGATATTATCAGCCAAGATTTAAAAGGTGGATTGACTCTACTAAATGGGATTCAATTGTAGAAAGATTACCAGATGAACATATATCCATAATAACACAAGTAATGAATGCTGAAAAAGATGGAGATTGCAGTTGGCTTATCTGGAAATGCTGCGATCATGTACTCGATAATATAAGGGCAATAGCAAAGAAAATAGATAGGCTAACTTAGGATTTAGAAAAGGAAGTGATTAAATGTTAGTACCTGCAATTTTATATAAAGAGCAGATAGTGAAAGAATTTCAAAAGTACTTTTATACAACAGATATGCTGTATGAAACAGGTAGCAACGGTAACTGGATACCTGAAATTGCGGATTGTCCTGAAGAGTGGCAATTTCAGTATGCGATAGTAGACAAAAATCAAAAGCTTATTGGCTATTTAGGATATTTAATAGATTGGTACGTATCTAAAGCATACAACTTCGGGTTGTTTTCATTTGAACGAGGAAATTTGCAAGTGCCTAAGGATGTATTTGAAAAACTGGAAGAACTTGTAAGTACATTACATAGGGTTGAATGGAGAGCTGTTGGTGGCAATCCTGCTTGCAGAGGATATGACAATTTTATCAAAAAACACAACGGAAAGAAATATATCTTAAAAGATTCTATCAGAGATAAATTTGGAAATTATCACGATGATATCATCTATGAAATAGTTCGGTAAACTGAAATATTAGGATTTACAGGAGGTAGGACATGAGATTATATCAGGAAAATGCGAAGGAACTTGTTGGTAAGAAAATTGACTGTTATCGAAGAATGGGTGGATGTTATCCTATGGAAATTATTGAGATAAATGGGATTCTACACGTAAAAGATGCCGTTGGGGTGTGTATGCCGATTCCAGATAAAGAAGAAGATTTTAACTGCACACATTTTGATTACGCATTTCAGGAAGTGGAGTTATGACATGAGCTGTATGCGATGTATCTGCGAGCATTGTGCAAACAATCCAAACTGCTTTGACCATTGCCAGGGAGAGATGAATGAACCGTGCTATAACTGCGAGGATTGCATTCACTGGGATGGAAATGTGGGGAAGGAGATGTGGAGGGACGAATGCCATAAGTACAAGATAACGGAGTACTGGGCAGCGCATCTCCGGCGCAAAAAGAAAATCATTTAAAGTTTAGTGGAGGAAATAAATTATGGGAATGACGAGGAATCAGCTTGCTTTGGTACGATATGTGGCTGAAAACAATATACAAAAAGCCAAAGATGCAGCTCTTTGCTGCTGTGCGGAAGATACAACTCAGAAGAATCACTATGCAGTCACAAAATGTCAAAGTCTATTACAATCTGGTGGAATGAATCTTATGGAGCTACCAGCAAATGTTTCCAGTTTTGCAACGATGGAAGATCTGACAAATACATACTTAGAAAGCAGATATTATCTGACCAATGAAGAAAAGGAATTATTCGAACTGATCAAGAACATGAATGATGTGAGTTTACAGCTTATGGAGAAACAGATTCCGTATCTGAATGCAACATTGCTCTATGGCGAGAGCGGAGTCGGGAAGACGGCTTTTTCCAGGTATGTAGCATATAAACTTGAAATGCCGTATTTATATGTGAATTTTTCAAGAATGCTTGATAGTTATCTTGGTGGAACTGCAAAAAATCTTACTAATCTGTTTAATTTCATCAATCAGCATCAATGCGTTGTAATGTTGGATGAAATCGACAGCTTGGCAGTAAAGAGGGAATATGGTGGAGGAGGAGCGAGCGCAGAGGTTTCCAGAAGTACAACATGCTTGTTACAGCTGTTAGATGCAGTTACTAACGACCATGTAATCATTGCCGCAACAAACCTCATAGATGATGTTGATACTGCAGTGAAGCGTAGATTTACAGAAAAGCATGAATTGCATCGTCTTTCATCAGAAGATAATGAACGGTTTATCAGACAGTACCTTGATGATGCAGGCTTTTCTTATGATTTGGATTCTATTAGAAAGTATGCTACAGAAAATCATTCACAGGCTGAAATTATGACACATGTAACAAGAAGTATTGCCAGTACGCTTATCAACAAGGATGAACTGGTAATGCTGTAAACTGAAACTTTGAGTTAGGATTGAAGGAGAGAAATACGTGCGAGACATAAAAGAGACGATTAATAATGATGCTTACTTAAATAGTTGTAATTGTCCTGTATGCGGCAAAAAAATTTCAAGGGGCTATGACGAAAGAACCTTTTATTGCGAACAATGCGGAACACGTTTACATCAAAGAGCATTTACGGAAGATGAAATACAGCAAGCACTTTTTGAAGATGAAATGGACAAATACGAAGATGATTAGGATTTAGTGGAGGAACGGAATATGGAAAAAACAAAAATAGATTGGTGTGATAGTTCATGGAATCCGGTTACCGGATGTCTTCACAGCTGTAAATATTGCTACGCAAGAAGCATTGCAAATAGATTTTCTGGTGGTGGAGAGAAATGGACGGATGATGCGCTGATAGAACTGAATGATCGTATTTATTTCGATGAATCAGAGAAGGCTGAAGCGTATCCATATGGATTTAAACCTACACTGCATAGATACAGGCTTAATGAATACGAGAAAAAGAGCGGAAGGAATATTTTTGTATGCTCTATGGCAGATCTTTTTGGTCATTGGGTTCCTGATTCTTGGATTGAGGAATTTTTTTCTGCCTGTGCAAAAGCACCGCAACATAATTATCTTTTCCTGACAAAGAACCCGGAAAGATTCGTTGATTTACAGAATAATGGAAAGCTGATTGCAGCTGACAATATGTGGTATGGTGCAAGTGCAACAAACGAAGATCAGCTTGAACTTGCAGCAAAAGCCTTTTCAGAGTTAAGTTGCCAAACAAAGACTTTTCTAAGCGTTGAACCGATACTTGAAGACATTACTGTGTCTAAATACTGGGATTATTGCATGGATGCTCACCTTGTAGATTGGGTAATCGTTGGAGCAGAGACAGGACACAGAAAAGACAAGGTGGTTCCTGAAAGAGATTGGATAAGATCTATTACATTTGATTGCTACGATGAAAGTATTCCGGTGTTCATGAAATCCAGTCTTGCGGACATATGGCGGAATTCATTGGTACAGGAATTCCCGAAGGAATTACTACGGTAAACTGAAATATCGGAAAAATTGTGTAACGAAAGGAGATAGGTATGGCGAGACCAAGGAAAGAAGGTAAGAAGAACATTCGGAAAGATATCAGCATGGATCCGGAGCAGTACGAGAGATTAATGGATTACTGCCGGCGGCAGGACAGACCTATCTCCTGGGTGATCCGGCAGGCACTGGAAAGCTATTTACCTGTGTAACGGTAAGTATTATTACACAATAAAACTGAAATTTAGTGAAGAGAGGAAGAAGAATATGGCTAAAGCAGTATTAGTGATGGATATGCCGGAATCATGTAGCAAATGTAAGTTTCTGTATGAATTTCAAGGAATCAAAAAATGTCAGCTTATGAATGTCCTCAATAATGGAGCATCAATGCTGTCACAGAACACATTTACAAAGAAACGGCATGATAAATGTCCGCTCAGAGAACTGCCGGAACGTGAGGCAGAGATGACGGATGCCGATAATCTCGGCAGAGATTATGCCAGAGGAACGATGGACGGTTGGAATGCTTGCCTGGAGGAGATAGATCCCAGATAAAACAAAATGTCCTGCACCGGGACGAATCCACAAATACAGAACATTTGTTCTTTTCAAACAAATAATACCATGACGGGAAATATCTGTCAATGGTATGTTACATAAAAACAGCGGTACACCCACCGACCAAAGTAAGTTGTACCGCTCTCACGTCTGGGAATATTATACCACACCAATGATACCCAGACAAGAAATTTGTGGAGGGTTACGGATATGATGGACAAAAAAGAAGAACTGAAGAACAATATCATGCTGAAAATGCGCTACCATCTGGACAGCCAAGAGCTGGATTTGCTAGGTGTAGTCCTCACCGATGAACTTACCAAGGTAGAGGTGGGGGCGCCGGAAACAGAGCTTGCTACCGTGGATAATACTAATGAGTATATTATGGATCTCTTTATGCTCAAAAAGGCGCCAAAGCTGTCAGACAAGACTGTCAGGCAGTATACGGATGCGGTACGGCGGCTGACGGACTACTGCAAGAAGCCGCTTACCCGGATCACCAGTATGGATGTAGAGGGCTGGCTTAATAGCATTAAAGGGTGCAATAGCAATACTTCACTAAATAATCAGCGGCGGCACCTCAGCGCATTTTTTACATGGATGCGTAAAAGCAAGATCGTGATGGAGAATCCTGTGGAAAGCGTGGAAATTTACCCGGAAATCCAGAAGCCGGTAGATCACATGGAAGCGCAGGAATATGAAGAACTTAAGACAGGCTGCATTCGCAAGCGCGACCGCGCTATGATGGAACTGCTGCGGAGCACGGCTATCCGTGTAGGTGAAGCGGAAAGACTTAATGTGAATGACATAGACTGGCGTGCTGGATCCGTGTCAGTGTATGGTCAAAAGACCCGCACCTATCGGACCGTATACCTTGATGATATTGCCTTAAAATATCTCGGGGAGTATATCCAAGAGCGCGGCTGCAGTATCAACAGCCGGGATCCATTATTTGTAGCGACCCGGTGCGTCCACGGAAAGTATAACCGCCTATCTGATTCCGGGATCCGTAGTGCACTTAAGAGCATCGCAAGCAGAGCGGAGGTTGAACGCAGAGTATATCCCCACCTCTTTAGAAAGACCACGGCCACCAATATCTGTAAGCGTGGCGGTACCGTATGGGATGCTGGTCACTACCTGGGACACAAGGATAGGAGCACAGCGGGACAACATTATGTAGCAGAGGATCAGGAGTGCATGAGATCTATTTTTAGGTTGAGAGTGGCTACTATGTAAAAATTGAATAATGACGGCGAAAATGATATAATTCCTTTATTATAATATAAAAGGGGGAATAGAAATGTCCGAACCAAAATGTAATGATAAGGGAGTTATTGTCAGAGAGTGGGAAACAGGAGATTCCGAATGCAATGCTTATAGTCAAGAGTATGAATGTGGCGCTGTATATCATAACAACTTTATGGATGTAGTTGGAAACAGAGATCACGATTGCTTTTGGAATTGTAGCAAATGCAAAAAGGGAAGAAAGTGAATTTATGAATCCACAGGCCGGCCGTCAATTTTTGATGACTGGCTTTTTACATACTTAGGATGATTATATTGGAAAGGAGAAAGGGCGGCGCAGCCTATGGAAGGTATCTCCATGACAGATACCGAATTATTGAAATATGCTGTCGAAAATGGTATCATTGACACAGCACTTTTGCAGGAAAAAATAGAGATGCAAAAGAGAGAGGAATATCTAAAGAAGCACCCGTATGATATTTGGCAAGGAACAGATGGAAAATGGAGAACATATCTGCCTGATGAAATAAAAGGAAGGAGGCTTGTAAAAAGGAACAAACAGGAGGATGTGGAGAATACAGTAATATCATATTGGGAACAGCAGTCTGAAAATCCAACACTGAAAGAAATGTTCATTATGTACAATGATAGCAGGCTACAAAACGGTCAAATATGCGATGCATCGCATTTGAGGTACATGCAGGATTTCAACAGATACTACGAAACTATTGAAAATCGCAGAATAAGGTCTATAACAGCGGATGAATTGTGCGAGTTTATGGAAACCCGTGTATCAGAGTTAGACTTGGATAGTAAAAGTTTGTCAGGCTTTAAGACGGTAACAAAGGGACTGTTCAAACGAGCATACAGAAAGAAGTATGTTGACTTCCGGGTGCAGGAAGAAGTGTTGGATGTAATAGATTTGTCTGATAAGAAACTTCGTAAGGTACACAAGGAAGATTTTCAAGAAGTTTTTTCCGAGGAAGAATATGTACAATATATAGGGTTATTGGAAAATAAGCTGGATATATGGAACATGGCGTTGCTTTTGATACTGGTTACAGGCTTAAGAGGCGGAGAAGTAGTTTCACTTAAAAGAGAACATATAAAATGCGTAAAGGGAAATTACTACATCGAAATACATTACACAGAGACCAGGTATAAAAAAGATGGTAAGTATGTATATGAGATTAAAGATGCTCCCAAAACGGATGCTGGTATCAGAAACGTGATCGTACCGAAACAATATAATTGGCTATGTAGCCAGCTACTGATTAGAACTCCAGCAGGATCGTATATATTTGTAAATCCCCAGAGTGGAAAGCGATTCACAACAAATAGTCTGCGGAGAAGACAGGAGCGGAACTGTAAAAAGTTAAATACCTATCAGAAATCACCGCATAAGAGTAGAAAAACATACGGATCTATTTTGAGGGATAATAAAATCGATGATAATTTGGTTATTCAGCAGATGGGTCATGTGGATATTTCTACTACGGAAGAGTACTATCACAGAAACATGAAGAGTGTTGAGAGAAAAGCAGAGATACTAAATGAGATACCTATATTCGAAGCTAAGTTATCTTGATTACTTTTTTGATTACCTTGTGATTACCTCACAAAAAAGAAAGTGCCAAAACCCAGTAAAACTAAGGCTTTGACACTAACCCCTGAATCGGAGTGGCGGGATTCGAACTCGCGACCTCCGCCTCCCTAAGACGGCGCT
>ERZ1026874.1000-NODE-1000-length-15890-cov-7.721503_pt1 | contig 15890 bp, 5 predicted proteins | sample MGYA00380167_ERZ1026874 | MGnify/ENA primary metagenome ERZ1026874 (study PRJEB33269, sample SAMEA4719803) | human gut metagenome | biome: human-associated habitat; feature: organic feature; material: feces | place: Cameroon | collected 2013-10 ...
GCGTAATCCAGATCTACATCTCCGGAAATACCACTTATATTTCCTTTCCAACTATACTGCCATAAACCATAATCACCAGAATAATCCGACTTTTGCACATCGACATGTGAAAGAAAAATATCATATCTCGATTTTATATAATCACTGAAATATTGCTGCAATGCAGATTTAAATGTATAAATAGCGGTATAGTATCCAGCCTTTTCTAATATACTGCAAAAGGCATCACATAAATCATTTGCTTTTGGGAAGCATCTCGATTCCTCAATATCAAAAGCTACCGGAAATTCAAACTGTTTTCCTTTGATAATTTGCAAACATACCTTTGCTTCCTGCTCTGCTTCTGTGACCGTAGTAGCATAACTGTACCAATATACACCAATTGGGATTCCAAGCCTTTTGCACTCGCTATAATTTCTTTCAAACTGATTGTCAATTTGATTTAATTCTTTTCCATATCCGGCACGAATAATTGCAAACTCAATTTTTCCAGAAGACTTCACTTTATTCCAATCAATCTTGCCTTGTGAATAAGACACATCAATCCCTTTGAGAATGTATCCTATTCCATCGCTTTCTTTTTTGATTCCAAAGTATTTATAGAAATCATCGGTTATTGTACCAGTGCCATGCACTTCATCCCCTAACCAGCGGTATCCCGTCCGGACATCCAAATGCGTGTACTGGTAACTACTTGTAATGTTAGCAATACCGCCAAAACCTAAATCCTGTGCCTTGCAGCACACCGTCTTGCTGCTAATCGGCTGCCCGTCCTGTCCATAACAACAAACGTCCGCAGCAGTCCCCTTTGTATGCTGTCCACCGCCCGTGCCACCTACAGCTTTATCATGCTCCGAACAACGATAACCGCTTGTCACGATGATTTTACTACAGTTCAGGGCGGTATAGAGGGCTTCCAGCTTGTCTATTAGACCACCGTCTATCAAAATATCATGCGATTTACCGCACTGGCACTTAAATTCCTGCACGTTAAAATGTGCAGATAGTTGGGTTTTGTCGTCAAATTGATACGTTGACATAGTTGACACGCTCCTTTTTAATTAAGATTGCAACATATTTTTTAAATCTTCAATAGATAATGTAACAATGTTACCATTGGCATTTACATAAAGTAATTTTCCAGCATTCTTAACGCCTACGTTTTTAGACAATGCATAATCATAGACTGCTTTTGAATTTGGTATCTTATCCGAATTATCAATAGAATTAGAAATAGATTCCCACTCTGAATTATTTCCTACTTTGCGGAGAATTGATTTATTAGCAGCGGAATTGTTATTAGAAGGATTATCAAATTTTGCATTCAAATCTGGCAAATTCGATAAATCATTATAATCTCCAGATTCAGCAACAGCAGAAAGATTTGGCTTATTATTCAAGTCTTCATATTCACCTGAAATAGCTACTTTATGCAGTTCAGGAGTGCCGGATAAATCCGAATATTCCCCTGTGATTGCAACCGTAGATAACCCTGAAATATTTTCGTGAGAAATGGTTACTCCATCTTTTAAATAGAATCCCGTAGCATGAATTTCTCCTACTACAATCAAGTTTCCTTTTGAATCAAAAGAAAACGTATTCTCTCCATTTGATTTAATTGTAAAAATAGATTCTGCATTTGGATTTATAATGACGCTTACATCCTTGCTAAATACACTGAGTCCATCTTTGTTGAACATAAAACTGTTATCCTTGTTATACATGTTCAACTGTTCACCGATAACGAGCTTACCAACTATTGTTTCTGCGTTTATCCCATAATAGTAGTTTACAGTTCCATCGGCATTCTTATAGTTGCAATACCCAATTGCTGTTTTAGCAGTTTCCCAATCGTCATCCGTCATGTAAATTCCATTATTTATAATCTTTAATTGTGCATCATCATAGGTATTGTCGTCCTGAACCTGTCTACACAATAGACCGTTTTTATCAAGAGTAATCGCTTGATCCTTTGATTCAGAAAGAAGTTTAATGTTATCTAAATAAACACCGTCTGTAATTATCTGATTAATTTTATTATCGCCATCTTCACCTTTGCTTGCTTGTCTTTGTACCGATTTATATGAAGTAGCCATTGTCGAAATTTGTTTCATGATTGATTGCTGATCCGAAACACCGTCTGCTATTTTCAAAACATTAGACAATTCCAAATCAATCTCGTTCAAATTGTCATAATCAATTTCATAGCCAATAAGCCGTAGTTTAAAGATAGAGCCGTCAACACGGTATCTAATCCAATTCCCTACCTTAAAAGAATCAACCAATGGTTTGAACTTATCAATAAGAAGAATGTTCTTTAAAGTAGATGTAATTGAATATTGTTTTTCGGACACTTTATATATTTCCTTCTGTGCGACTTCTATAAACTTATTCGCATTTTCAAATAGTTCAGAGGTCGTGAGTCCCTCAGAAATATAATTGTCGTTTTTATATTCGTCTTCTCTGCGATAGCAAGAAAACTCCTTCAATAATTCTTCACCTAAAAAGTTTTCAAGATTTAAGTTGTTATGGACACTCGCAATAATTTTTTCTATTGAATACTGGATACTACGTTCTTTTTCTGGGTCGTCTGGATCTCCGGAAATCATTTTTATATTAGAATCCATTTCGTTCAAAACAGAATCTATTATTTCATTTTTTTTACAATACGGGAGATATAAGTTTTTATACAAACTATTTTCTTCGCTATCCCAGTAAGAGCCATTTTTATCTGAAACACCTTGTTGTATCAAGATGTCAATGCATGCAGTACAAGAATCTTTGAATATCTTCAAATAATCATAACAATATTTTCTTATCTCTGATTCGAAATCTGCATCATTCAAAGAGAAGATTTCTTTTATGTTTGAATTATAATTCACACTTTTATTTAAAGCGTTGTCTACTTTCTGCTTTACATAATCTTCGTAATTATCGTTTATATCTAGTGTAATAGAATCGCTTGTTGAGTTATCTGTATCATCATAACTGTTCTCGATATAAAATTTTCCAGACCATTTCCATTCACCGTTTTCATCAGAGCAATTTGATTCGGTAACTTTCATTTTATATCTGTTATCGATAATCGATTTTGCCATAGATTCAATAGAATTTTCTACTGCTATTTTCGACAAAGAAGAGAGAGAAGAAACGGAAATAGTTAATTTCATTTTAGACAAAAGAATCCCCATCTGTTCGGCAGCATTTGTTTCTATCATTTCGACAGACGGCATAAGTTCTGTTTTTAAAAAAGAACAAAAGTCGATGGTGTTATAATAATTTTTAATAAGAGAAGAATAACCGCTTACTGGAAAAATAAGTTTTTCAAGGCTCTTGTCATATTCTTTATAATAATCAATAAGCGAATTATAATAATCTATTTTTTCTTTGCCAACGCTCATATCAAAAAATGGATAAACAGTAGAATACATATTATAAAGATTATTGTAGTCTTTTATTTTATCCTGTAATTCTTCGCTCATATCCTGCATCATGTATTCCGGTATTCGCCATAAATAGCCTGATCCACTGGGGTCACAGTTTATAACAGTAGCCGTCATTAAATCGTCACCTGCTTCTAATTTAAAGCAGGTCTTTGTAGACTCGCTATCTGTTTTTAACTGAATATCTTCTGTGAGTTCGTTTGATTCTATGAAAATGCAAGTATCTTCTCCATAGCCTTCTTTGAAATTAGTACTATTACATTTAGGACATTTATTTGAAAACTCCCCTCTGTATCCACAATCATTACAAACTTGTTCAAGGTCATAAACAGAAATACTTCTATTTATAGAGCCGTCTTCATTTGTATTAGAGTTGAATACAAAAAGACAACCAATTTCTTCTGCGATTTCTTGCAAACAATCGTAAATAGATTTGCCATCGAACGAAAATGTTCTTTGTATCTTTTTTAAAGAATTATCAACGTGTTCAATAGAATAAGCATACGCCTTTTCCATAACTCTATTTAACAAAGAAATCGAACTATTTTCTTCATCATAAAATACAGTAGGCAATTCATAGTCATCTCTCGCTATGTCATTCTCTGTATTTATCTCAGTTGTATAAACCATAAGTTGAGAAATTTCTGCTATGCCTAAATTAGTAGCGGAAATTTTTTTTTGAATTGAATTAGATTCCTCTAGTTCGACCGCTATTTCGAACCACATATCCCATTCTTTGCACCAAACTAACTTGAAATCTTGAATAGAATCCCAAAGATAATCCATAGCATTATTGTCTTTATATTTCTTCACAGAAAAAGATATTTCCGGAGATTCATTCATAGTATCATGAACAACAATTTCTTCTGCCAACAATTGCCCAAGGAAATTTCCACTTCTTGTGGCAAGAATTAAAGTTGGCTTTTCTGGAATATAGGCAGAATCAAAATTTATCTTTATTGCCACAAAGCATCACCTCAATCAAATTCCTATTTTAGCAATTGGCGAATAAATCATTTCTATTTCACATGGTATTGAAATCTGAATCAAATTTCTTTTATCTTTGAACTTATTTTCAATTCTAAAGAAGTTCCAATTAAAGTCATTTTGAATTTTGTGAGATTCTAAAGAGGACTTTATAACAGGGTAGTCCATTTCAATCATTTCTCCTGCTTTACAATTTTTAATAATAGTATCACGCTGAACGAATATGTTACTTATTTTTAAATCTCCATCTTGCTTTATTGTAATTTTGGTTTTAGGATATATAAACCCTTCATCATCCGAAATAGAATAAAAATTCTCTACTCCGTTTTCTATTTCATTTTTTATATTTACAACAGTATCTTCCATGACACCGAATGGTCTATTTGTAATCATCTCTAACTCCAGTCCAATCACATTCCCATTTCTTATAATGCGACTCATGTTGAATGTAGCTTCGTAGTAAACATTGAGATAATCATCATCGAATATTTTAAACTTATGAAATCCTTTTCTACAAAGCCATGATGCCATATCTCGAACTTCGTCTACGGTAATATTTAAATCTTCTCCGGTACATGGATTTTTGCAAATCTGAAATGTAGCAGTTAAAGTAGATTCATAGTTTGCAGTTAGGATATAGTTTACATCTCCATTATAAAAAGGCGATGTTTCCATATTTATCTCCGCACCATTCTCAACCGTATCTATTTTAGATTTATCAAAGCTGCACAACATAAATCCTTTATCACTAAGATTTAAACCATCATATTCAAAATCATATGCTTTCATTTAATCACCATGCTTGTGGAATATGTTATACCATTTTCTGTATTTTATATCCTTTAAAGCGGACTTTAAATCTTTAATTAAATTATCCAGTTCGCTTTCTTTTTCTTCTATATTTGTAAGATTATCTTTAAAATCCAAACGTAAAGACTCAAAATTGTTTAATAAAATCGCCATTTTATTTCTGTATTCTTCTTTTAAATTCTTATCTTTTTCAAGTTCATTTGAAAGCTGAACTATCTTGTATTCCAGTTCTTCGTTTCTTTTTGATAAAACGGAGATTCGTTTTTCTTTTCTCATTATATTCTCCTATAAATAAAAGCAGAGCATTTGTCCAAGCAAACACTCTGCTCAATTATTAAGACCTATATTTTTTAAGACTGCTTCCGCCAAACATTCTATCTGTTGTCATAGCACGAACCATAGATTCAAAACTCTTATCTCTCTGCAACGCTTTTTTAAAATCATCATAATTTTTTACATTTGGTAAATTGATCTGAACAGATAGATCGTTATTATTGACTGTAGAATAACCATCTAAATTCTTAACAGGTACATCTTGCTGAGACGATTCTTTCCGATATAAATCAAATAAATCTACAGCAGACTTGCCAAATACGGAATCTGATTCAATAACGATTTCCTTTTGATTCACAGGTATCAATATATCTCCATTACTTCTTTGAATCATCCCTTGTTCTGAAACAGAATTTGAATTATTCAACATAGAAGAATTGTTTAAAATTGACTCTGAAATATCTGAAAGATTCTTTGTCATATCGATGATGGATTGACATATTTTTTCTGTCGTATTAGAAACCTTTGTTACTTCATCATTCCATTTTTGGTAATCATAATATTTCACAGAATTTCCAACATCAGAATTATGCCATATATCTTTCATTTTATCCGAAATAACAATCCCTAATTTTTCTGATATGTTATCTATGCTATCTCGAATACTTCCTGAATTGTCGTTTATCAAAACCATCATATCAGAAATAAGCTTGTCTATATCATCCAATCTGGCATTTAGTATATCTTCATATTCAGTATATAAATCAGATAGCAATTCTTTCTGGTCTGAAATATATCTTTCATATTCCATATCCTTTAAGTTATCTTTTTCGTCTGACAAAGAATTTTTCAATTCCTGTATCTTCAATCGAGTTTCTTCTGAATCATCATTTTGATATGCAAGTAACTGCTTTTCAATTGAATTGATAGTTTTCATCTGGTCTTTTATTTTCTTTTGATAATCATAAAGATCTTTCTCTGAATCCAATGCATCGTTATACTTATCAATCAATTTTTGAAGATGATCTAATTCTTTCTGGATTCCTTGCTTGACAAGTTCAACTATAGCAGATTTTTCTTCTTTTGCAGAAAGAACGATTTCACGTTGCAATTCTAACAATTCAGATTTTCTTTCTATAAGTTCTTTATCATAGGGGTTTTCAGCTAACTGTTTTTGAACTTTTTCAATCTCATTAGCATACTTCCTTGCCTGCTCCATATAGACATTGTAGTTTAATCCATGAAGTCCCATAGTAGATAACCCTTGTTCGGTAAGAGAACCAATTTCTTCAAACAAATCATTCTCGCTAAACAAGTCTATGAGGTTATCTGCTTCATCCGTAATTTTAGACATTCTATCTAAAATCATATCAAATGTATCCCATTTAACTTCTCTAATGGAATTAGCATAATCCAAAATAGATGTTCTCGATTCTTCGATAGAAACAGTTACCTCATCGATAGAGTTCTTCATCTCATACCATGCTTCGCTACCCTCTTTAATCGTTCCACTGTTTACAGCCGTATCAAGAGCAGTTTGCAACTTATCTCTTTCTTCTACAAGCTTTGAAATATTTTCCTGCTCCTCTTGAATGAGTTGTTCATAAAATTTTGTTGTAGTAATATATCCTTTATTTTCAAATTGATTGATATACTCTTCGATTAAAGATTTTCTATTGTCCAATTCGGTTATAAATGCATCGTATTCTGTACTGATATTGTCAAAGGCAGTTTTGTATAATTCCGCTTCTGTTTCTTTTAATTGGTCAATAGCATCTTTGCAGTCAAGTGCTTTTTCATACCACTGTTTATATTCTTGAATTTTATCATACAAATCTTCATTTGTGATTTTCTCAATATCAATTGTGCCATCTCGAACTTTTTTAGCATATGCTTCTGACAATCCTACTGAATTTGCTTCTTTGATATATCTATCATAAGCCTTCCCCTGCAAATCAATTTCATCTCGAATTTTCTGAATTTCACTTACGAGATTTTTGTTACGTTCCGTCCAAAGGGAGTATACGCTTTCAGCTTTCAATTTTAACCGAGATATAATTCTTTCAATTCTATCAATTGCAATTTCAATCCAATCAATTGTTTCTTTGAACTCTTTTTCAGTAGAAGCAGAACTGCTACCAGAAGAATTACCGTTCGATGAACTTGAACCGCCACCAGAGGAACTACCGCTTGATGAACTTGAACCGCCACCGCTGCTGCTTCCACCTCCGCCCAAATTACCACTACCGCTGGAAAAAGAACGACCTCTTCTTCTGGAAGCAGTGATTTTTCCTTTGGATAAAAGTTCTTTTGTTTGTTCAGCGTTAAATATAATATCGCCCTTTTGATAACGAACAAACTCGGCAGAATCATCTCCTATTGTATAATAGTGTCCGTTCCGAACAAGAAGTTCTTGCCCTAACTCGCCAACAAGGGCAGTTCCAGAATCCTTAATACCCCAATTGCCTTTTGCAAATGAATGCCCTGCAATAGCAGTGCCATCAGCAGATGCAGTCCCATTTGATTTAGTGGGTCCTATAAAATTACTGTTGTTTACTGTCTGATTAACAGTAAGATTAACAGTTTTACTGTTGGGCAATTTATTAATGTCATCCAACAAATTCTTAACGTAACTATAGCCATTGACAACAGCAGAAACCGTAGACATCTTTTGGTCTGGAACTCTTCTGACAGTAGAAGACAGATTAGCAACAGCACTTGTTCCGTTTACGCTTGCGTTTACTCGTGCAGTTTTATCTGGAACTCTTCTAATGGTTGCAGCCAAATTAGAAACTTGATTTTGACCTGAAACAGAAACGTCAACATTTACTTTTCGAGATTCCACCTGCATAGTATTTGCGGCTATGCCAAAAGAACCAGTCCAAAGATTTCTATCCCCTACTTGCTGAACAGTAGCGATATTTACAGTTTTTGTAACAGGTTTAGCAATATCATTAAGTTGCTCTTTCCCATTGACTTGAAGATTATCTTGTGTAGTTACTTCTTTACCATCTAAATTGTTAAGTTCTTCTTCTGCATCTGACACATCAGCATCTACATCAACCTTTACGCTGCCTTCTGCAATTTTCTCCTTAATTGTTTCTACATCATCTGTTTCTTCAAATCCTAATGCAAGTTTAACGCTTGATGGTAAACTTGCAATTTTCTTCGCAAGAGCATTTACTTTTGATTCTGCGTCTGCTAAATCTTTCCCATCGATACCTTTTAATTTCAGTGCTTCAACATTATTGACAGCAGTTTGATAGTCTTGTAATAATCCAACTGCTTTTCCCATACCGCCGCTTAATTGGTCGGTATCAATATACATGAACGCTGGTTGCGAAGCTAACTGTTTCTTTTGAATAAGATAATCTAATTTAGCGTTAGCATCTTCTAATTTTGCTTCTTTAACATCAGGATCAATATCGCTGGAATTTATTTCATCAATTAAACCAAGAGCCTTTTTGATTTCAGAGTCAACATCATTGGTATCTATATCAATATCAACGGGTTCTTGCCCCATTGCTTTCAAAGCATTATCTGCTTCATCGCAAGCAAGTTTTAATTTATTGATTTGAGTGTAAGGATTATCAAGTTTCATAACGAAATCATATTCCGTTAATTCTCTTAATATAGCCTGTACTGCTTCTACGCTGATTCCTAATTTCTTAGCAACATCTTCATCAGTACCAATGCCAAAATCAATTGTCCAATTCCCGTCTTTGTCTACGTTTGCAAGGGCAGGATCTATCTGATTTACAGCTTTAAGGAAATTTAATGCACCGTCTGAACCTTCTTGAAAGAAATCCATAGCGGTATAAGAAGTACCTTCAATAGTTTGGTGTAGCTGCTCCCACGCTTCGTTTGCTTGCTTACCAGTATAAATTTCTTTACCACTGAGCAGGCTAACATAAGAAATAAAATCGTCTGTATTAGTTTTTCCTGAATCATATTCTTGCTGTGCGGTTTCGATATAATTACGCATACTTTGGTACATAGCACCTTCGTTTTCAGTCGATTGTGCTTGCACCCATTTATTATAAGAAGAAGTCAGCCCCTCATATTGAGTTGCAAGAGTTGATACTTCATCAATTTGTTTAGAAAGACTATTAACTTCACTTAATTTAGAATTATATTCATCAGTTCCCTTTGTCATATGTGACAGCTGTTCAGCTGCTGCTTCATATTGATCTGTAAGAGATAATAGTTCACTTTGGAAATTAGATTTTGTTAAGGCTTCTTGTTGTGCTTGAAGCTTTCTCATTTCCTGTACATTTAAATGAATACCATTTGCTGTTTTCTCAAACAATGCAGATTTATCATATCCACTTAAACCAGAAAACATAGAATCTACATTTTTTATATCGCTGGAAGTAAGTCCAGTTCCTGTAACTGAATTTTTAACTGCTGAGTAAAAATTATTGAATTGTGTGGTAGCATCTTCAATATTAAAAAGATCACTAAAGTTAAGACTATTTAATTGACTGAATTGGTCTTTTAATAATCCTAAAGCTTTACCTGCTTCTGTTGAACTTCCGCCAACTTCCTGAATGCGTGAATCAAATTCAGACATAGCAGATGAATTTGTTGAGTTCATCAATTCTAATATCTTGTTTTTTAACGCATCAGTATCATTGATGTATGGAGCTAATTCTGGGAATTGCATAGCCAGATTATAAATTCCATCTTGGTCTAATGTACCATTTGAAATTCCCAAAAAACCTTCTTTGAGCGAAGAAAGAGCCGTAGAATAATTTTCAAGAGTTTTCTGAAATCCGGTATCCTCAGTATTATTCATGATAGCAATAAAGTTATCCCATGAATCTTCGGTTGTCATCCCAGTATTCTTAAATGCTTCTAACTCTTCTTTCCACTTCGTCAAAGTCCACAAAGAAGAATCGTCAGTCTTCACGCTTATCTTATATACAAGATCTTGATCCTCTTCAGAAAGATTATCAAACCAATCCAATAAACTATTTGGTCTTCCATTGGAATCATTCTTAGAATATTCGTTCTCCATTTTTTCTAAGAAATCATCTACTGAAAGTCCTGCTTCATCTGCACATTTTTTTACATCCTCAAAACCAAGAGCGATTGCTCCAAAGTTTCCTGAAAAATGCATCAATCTGCCTACGGTTTCAGCCCAGTTTCCATTATCATCATAATCTAAACCAGTATCAGCTGCACCTATTAAATTCTTAACCTGAACTCCGTTTATATTTTTACCTATAGAATCTAACTTTAAAAGTTTATCAATAGACAATTTTCCATTATCTACTGATTCATCGACAAGACCCTCTATGTAATCATAAACAGTTCCTTTGTCTAAAAATACAGCTTTACCATCATCGGTATTTAAGATTGGCGTAAATGCAATTTCTACGCCTTCTTCTAACACATTTTCTCCGAATCTATCCGAACCGCCAAAAACAGTATCAATTCCACCTATTTCGGGATCATAATCCCAACTATCCAAAGCATTTTTATATTGATTTTTCAAAGACTCAGACCATTCTATAATGGTTCTTTTATCCATATCAATATTACCAAATTTACTTTGAATAAAAGATTCTCCACTTGTATCAAAGGCACTTCCGAAATCTTCTAATCCCCAATCTTCGATTTTACTCTGCTCATTTAAAAGATTTTCATAAGCATTTATCCAATCTTCCATTTGAGAAATCTGATTTTGCTGAGAAGTTGATGAAGAATTCAAATCAACATCTATGCCATTTTTTTTATCTTTTTCGGCAAATTGATCTCTTAATCGTGCTATTTTATCAGCTGTATTATCTGTAGTAGATGCTGCTTCTGCTTCTGCTTCTGATAATGCATTAAATCCATCAGCTAATTGTTCTATCGTTCCAGATGAAACAAGATTATCAATAATGCTTTCTGCATCTTCTTGCGAACCAGTAAACAAATTATTGTTCATCAATGCAGACGCATACATGCTTCGAATTGATTTATATCCTTCTGCGGTGCTTGTATCAATTCCTTCTGGTAGATTTTCAAGACCTTTACGAACTTCTATTTCAGCAAGTAACTTATTTAAATTCTCAGTTTCTTCGATATACTTTTCATAATCAGCTTCAATCTCGGACATTCTGGATTTCGCATTATTATATATATCATTCTCGCTTAAATCGCTCTGAGTAAATCTTCCGTTTACTTGCTCTTTATCGAACCATTCGATAACTGATTTAAGATTATTATATGATTCAATCGCATCATTAACAGTTTCTACTTTTCCATCAAAAATAGTAAGTCTTCCAGTTTTCACACCTCTAACAGACTTTTCTTGTTCTAAGCCTAATTCATTTGACATTTCATCAAGAAGACTTTGTTCTTTTAATGATGTGTGTAATCCAGAACCAATCGATAATTTTGATCTATTCCATAAGAATCCTTTAAAGTCGTCTACGAACAAATTAGCGGCATCGTTCCATCCATTTTGTGCATCATTAACAGACTTTTGAAGATTGTCAAGTACAGCATTATTAGCAACATCGTTTATAGCATCACTATATAATCCGTATTTGCTAATAAGATTATCAATCTCGCTCTCTTCCATTCCAAGAGCAGACAAAAGAGAAGTTGTTGCATTTGCTAAATTTGTTTTTGATTCAGCAGTTCCATCATAAGAATTTCTTGCGGATTGATATTCAGAATAAAGAGATTGAATATTATCTCTGCTTGCTTTAGATTCATCAGCTTTATCAATGCCAGCTTGCCAATTCTCTCTTCTTTCTTGACGGTAATTGTTATATGCACTATAAATTGCCCCAATGCCAACCGCAGCAGCAGAAGCGATAGAAGCAATACCGCTTAAAGATTTAAGCCAACCTGTTACTTTACTCCCACTATCTTTCCAAAATCCACCAAACCCATTTTTAGATATGTCAGAAAATACACCCTTTAAGGTTTTTAAGTTTCTAACAACTTGCGTGATTATAGTGGCAATTCCAAGTGTGCCAATTGTGCCTACGCTATGAGTTAATTTGTTTACTATATTTAATATAGATGTTAAAAATGAAATAGCACCTTTTGCAGTTCCAGATTTAACAAGGTTATTTGCCAATTCTGAGAAAGTAGCAGAAAGCTTCTTTACTTTTCCTTCAATAGAACTAGCATAAATTCCATATTCTTTTAATGCTGAACCGTCTGAATTTAAAGCACTATCTACTGCGTTTTCCGCTTGCTTCCAGTTTCCTAAAAGTGCCGCTACTTCGTTCGCACGATTCTTACCAGCAATCGTTTCAAGTAAATCTGCCTGTTCTGTATCTTTTAATTTTGGATAAACAGCAGCAATTTCTTTTAAAATTTCATAGGTAGATTTAAAAGCACCTGTTGAATCATCGAAAATATTTACTTTGCCATGCGTAAGATTTAAAACCTGAGTTTGCATTTTAGATATAGATTCTACATTTTCATCTACATCTTCACCAAGTTCTTGAAGATCACCCTTCATCAATCTGTTACTTTCCCACAAGGCATGTGGTACTGACCATATATAATATGGCGAATAGTCATTTCTGGCTATTTCTCATACTTCATTTTATTGGGATTATAATATGAGTTCGGACTGTATATTACCCAACTTAATAAAAAGTAAGGGGATAACTTCGGATTCAATGTTACCATAAAATCCACCGCAGTCTCTTGGGATTCTTATAATTATGATTTTTTATTTTTTAATTTAGTTTTCATAATTATAAGTCTTTCCTACGTCTCTGGTTTCCCATAACCATTTGACATATATAGTTATCCTCCGTGTTTTATGCGTAACACGGCATACAAACTTTCCTTGTATGGAGGCATAAAAATTTACCTCTTAAACGCATGCTTACAATTTTTAAAGCATTACCAGCTTTATCAGGATCTTGTATAACTTCCGACATCGCTGTTGCCATACCAGCTGATTCTTCAAATGTATTTCCAGCTAATGCTAAAGCAGACGCACTTCGTTGCAGTGCATTACCTACCTGCTCTGAGTTAATAGCATAATTATTGCCAAGCTCATTGTAAACATCTACAATATGAGTCATGGCGGCTGTAGCATCATCGCCATACATTTCTTGTAACTGACTCTGAAAACCTTTATAAGCAGTCACCATGTTTTCAACGGCAGTGTTATAATCAATATCGGCGATATGCTGATACATAGAACTTATTTCTGCCAATCCTATAGACTGGTCAGAATCAAATCCTAATCTTGCCCAAGCAGCCGTAGAATTTATCATATCAGACAAGGTAGAACCATATCGTTTTGCAGATTCTGTCATCTGATCATACATCATTGAATACTTCGTTCCGGTTAAATCGGTAACTCTGTATAATTCTGTCATAGACTTATCTACATCTGACACTTCTCGGAATACTTTAATTACACTATCAAAGGCAACCTGAGATAAAAATAAAGAATTAAGATATTTAAATAACGAACCTACTTTTGTAGCAAATTCGGAAAAGACATTTGTAGAACCTTTTACTGCCTGATTTACCGAACCGAATTTAGAACTAATCTCCGTGAACCTAAGACTACTCATAGCAGTTCCAGCATCTTTTAGCTGTTTGCTATACGCAGCTAAATCTTTACCACTATTACTATATTGAAATTTAAGTCCATTATTTTTAAGAACGGTGTCTATTTTATTCGCTAAATTATTTCTTTGTGTCATCGTAGCAAATGTAGAGATCGTATCTTTTGCATTAACCTTTAATTCTTTGAACTTTGCAACGGCTTCATCTAATGCGAAAGCAGAACTAATGTTAGGAACTCTACCCTTTAAATTTTCTAACTCAGTTACCCAACTTGTTAGTTTCTCATTTTTGCCTAATCCGTTTATTTTTCTTACATAACCGTCAATATCACTCATTAAAGAACTTTTCTTTGTATCTAAAGAAAGGTCTTTTTTTAAATCAGAAAATTGAGTTTTAAGCTGTGTGAGTTTCTTAGAATCAACATTTGAAAGTTGACTACTAATTGCGGCAATTTGTCTTGCATAATCAGTTCCGAATTTTGAATCTACACCGGAAAAGCTTATAGCCTTTTGTAATCGTTCAATATCTTTCATAAAAGATTGAACAGGCGTAGAAAGAGGAATCCTTGATATTCTATTAATATTAGAATTATTAATATTTCCTATATTATAATTAGAATTTGACAAACTACTTCTTATTTGATTTCTAATATTACTAAGGCTACTTGTATCTAATTGAATTTTTATCTTAACAGGAGTGTTGCCTAAATTCTTTATCTCATTTTTTATATTAGATAAAGCAGATGAATCTAATTCTAATCCAAGTAATGCTTTAAATTCAGTGTTCATTATATCTTCCTTTCAGTTCTCATAATGAACACTGATATTCATCCAATATGAGAATTTTCATCTTTCAATGCATCTTTAAGTTTATACAAACTTTTCCATTTCATATCTTTTGCTGTATTATCGTTATAAATATCGACAAGTGTATCTGAACTCCATGACTGTAATTCTTGAACCAGTTGTTTTTCTAATCCAATTTGCATTAAATAGCTACACCAAAAATGTCTTCCTGCATGAGGATACCAATGAGAATTTAAAACATTATCCCATTTATTCATCCAACTTCTAATCGTACCTAATTCAGCCGGACTTCCATCTTTTTTTATAAAAATAAAATCATGAGAAACTTCGTTCTCTTCCATGATTCTATTTCTTTTCGGCAGCCATTTTTTGTAGTAAGGCAAAAACATATCTTTTATAATATAACGTGGGATATACTTTCCGTTTACACCACGACCTTTTACTTTAATTTCTTCTGTCGTTTCCAAAAATAATCCATCAAATGCAGTATGATTTTCGTCTATCATAGTTGTTTTAAATCGAATTAATTCACTTGCTCTCGAACCAGAAGCCATAATCAAAGCCAATAAGCATTCTTCATTTACTAAGCCTTTTTCATCAAGCCATTTCATTAAAGAATCCAATTCTTCTTTTTTGAAAATTGATTTCTTTCTTACCGTTTCTTTTGGTAATTTTTCAATTTTCTTTACTAAATTCCTAAAATTAGGATAACGATCGTCATATATGTTTTCTATCCAATTACTAAAACTTGAAATACAGCTATGCATTTGGGCATATCTATTTGATCCCCATTTTAATTCTGTTACACAATAATCAAAGAAGTCCATTAGCATATATTTTTTCATATCAATAAAAAATATATTTTCATTTTCAAGAAGATTCCATGTAAAAAATATAATCAGATTTGACTTATAATTCTCAACAGTTTTAGGAGATCTTTTTGTAGATAGATTTTTCAAGAACCTATCCATCAATGTTATATTGTCTTTGTTTATTTTTTCTGTATTTTCTTTTGATGTTATTATTC
>ERZ1026874.1001-NODE-1001-length-15880-cov-9.438863_pt1 | contig 15880 bp, 10 predicted proteins | sample MGYA00380167_ERZ1026874 | MGnify/ENA primary metagenome ERZ1026874 (study PRJEB33269, sample SAMEA4719803) | human gut metagenome | biome: human-associated habitat; feature: organic feature; material: feces | place: Cameroon | collected 2013-10 ...
TGGCTATGCCGACGGGGTTCTGTCTTTTGGAAAAGAGATTTGTAGACGTGACAATGCGGTACGGTGTTCACACAGCGACAATAGACAGGTGGAAAAAGATTTTAGAGATAAAAGAACGGTTTGAAAATCAGATTGGTTGTTCTATTTATACCCTGCTTCCGGGTGTTGTGGAAAACAGTTTTCGTTAAGGGGGATATTATGTTTCTGATTAGGGAGATAAGGTGGCAGTATGAAATATAAGCATATTGTTTTTGACATTGACGGTACTCTGATTGATACGGAATATGCTGTATTACATTCTTTACAGGAAACTATAAAGGAATTGTCCGGGAGAGAGATACCATGTTCTGAACTAAGATTTGCGTTAGGGATTACAGGAACAGACGCTTTGAAAAAACTTGAGATAAAAGACACTTCCTATGCGATAGAATTATGGGATAAAAATATGCGTAACTATACAAATACCATTAAAGTATTTGACGGAATCATTGAATTATTGAAAAATCTTCTAAGCCTGGATTATAAAATGGGGATTGTCACATCAAAGACAAGGGAAGAATTTACACATGATTTTTGTCCGTTTGGTATCAGTCATTATTTCAAAACAATCATATGTGCAGACGATACACAGGAACATAAACCCAATGCCGCACCGATTTTGAAATATGTGGAATTATCAAAAACAGACCATAGTAAAGTGCTTTATATTGGAGACAGCAAATATGACAGTAAATGTGCGGAAGATGCAGGAATTGATTTTGCTTTGGCAGTATGGGGCAGTCATAATAAGCACATAAAAGCAGATTATTTTTTAGAAAGACCTGCCGATCTGTTATCCGCTATCACTTCAGAGAAATTGTATTGGCGATGAAAGAACGGACGAAAATGACTCCAGGGAGTCTGCTCTATAAACAAGCCAGGGCAGGTCAATAATTATTGGTAAGGAAACGGCAAATTTAAAGCTTGTATTTTGCATGGCTCGCAGTGTACACAAATTCTTCACAAAATAATTAGCACTCACCTCTTGACGTGGCTAATAGCTGGTGCTATAGTAGGATTCAGATGAAGTGTTATAGCTTCACTAGAACAAGTAACAGCGGCCGGAGGGTTCCACTGGAGGAGCCGGATGGCGAAACCATGATAGATTGAGTAAGGAGGGAGCTGTGTATGAACATTTCCAAATTTACCCAGAAATCCGTAGAAGCAGTGCAGAACTGTGAAAAGCTTGCCTATGAATACGGCAATCAGGAGATCGAAGAAGAACATCTTTTATACAGCCTTCTGACCATCGAAGACAGCCTGATCTTAAAGCTGATCGAGAAGATGGAAATCCAGAAGGAGCATTTTGTGGACCGCAGCAAACAGGCGCTGGCAAAGCGCGTAAAGGTGCAGGGCGGTCAGGTTTATATCGGCAAGGACTTAAATCAGGTGCTGATCCATGCCGAGGATGAAGCAAAACAGATGGGAGATGAATATGTTTCTGTAGAGCATCTGTTTTTGTCCATGCTGCAGTATCCGAATAAGGAGATCAAGCAGATCTTTACCGAGTACGGCATCACGCGGGAGCGTTTTTTACAGGCATTGTCCACGGTGCGCGGCAATCAGAGAGTCGTTTCGGACAATCCGGAGGCTACTTATGATACATTGGAGAAGTACGGACAGGATCTGGTAGAAAAGGCGAGAGCCCAGAAGCTCGATCCGGTCATCGGCAGGGATAATGAAATCCGTAACGTGGTTCGGATTCTTTCCAGAAAAACGAAGAACAACCCGGTTCTGATCGGTGAACCCGGCGTCGGCAAGACCGCCGTTGTCGAAGGACTGGCACAGAGAATCGTGCGGGGCGATGTACCCCAGGGGCTGAAGGATAAAAAGATCTTCGCACTGGATATGGGTGCACTGGTAGCTGGTGCCAAGTATCGGGGCGAATTTGAAGAGCGTCTGAAGGCAGTGCTGGAGGATGTGAAGAAGAGCGAAGGACAGATCATTCTGTTTATTGATGAGCTGCATACCATCGTCGGTGCGGGCAAAACAGACGGTGCACTGGATGCCGGCAACATGTTGAAGCCTATGTTGGCGAGAGGCGAGCTGCATTGTATCGGTGCAACGACACTGGATGAATACCGCAAATATATTGAAAAGGATGCCGCCCTGGAGCGTCGTTTCCAGCCGGTGCAGGTGGATGAGCCTACCGTTGAGGATACCATTTCCATCCTGCGTGGCTTAAAGGATCGTTATGAGGTGTATCACGGCGTAAAGATTCTGGATAATGCACTGGTAAGTGCTGCCGTTTTGTCCAACCGTTATATTTCTGACCGGTTTTTGCCGGATAAAGCGATCGACCTGGTGGATGAAGCGTGCGCACTGATCAAGACCGAGATGGACTCCATGCCTGCGGAGCTGGACGAACTGCGCCGTAAGGTCATGCAGATGGAAATCGAGGAGGCTGCGCTGAAAAAAGAAGACGACACCCTGAGCAAGGAGCGTCTGGAAGCACTTCAGAAGGAGCTTGCGGAGTTAAAGTCCGAGTACAACAACCGCAAAGCGCAGTGGGATAACGAGAAGAAGAGCGTAGAGAACCTTTCCAAGTTAAGAGAAGAGATCGAAGCGGTCAACAATGAAATTCAGATTGCACAGCGCGAAGGCGACCTGGAGAAAGCTGCAGAGCTTTCCTATGGCAAACTGCCGGATCTGAAAAAACAGCTGGAGCAGGAAGAAGAAAAAGTAAAGAAGGAAGACCTTTCCCTGGTTCACGAAGCGGTAACCGATGAAGAAATCGCCCGGATTATTTCCCGGTGGACAGGTATTCCGGTTGCAAAGCTGACAGAAAGTGAGCGGAATAAGACGCTGCATCTGGATGACGAATTGCATAAGAGAGTCATCGGTCAGGATGAAGCGGTAACGAAGGTGACGGATGCCATTATCCGTTCCAAAGCAGGTATCAAGGATCCGACCAAGCCCATCGGTTCGTTCCTGTTCCTTGGACCTACCGGTGTCGGTAAGACGGAGCTTGCAAAAGCGCTTGCGGCGTCCCTGTTTGATGACGAGAACAACATGGTCCGGATCGATATGAGTGAGTACATGGAGAAATACTCTGTGTCCCGTCTGATCGGAGCGCCTCCCGGATACGTTGGCTATGAAGAAGGCGGTCAGCTGACAGAAGCAGTCCGCAGAAAGCCCTACTCAGTTGTCCTGTTCGATGAAATTGAAAAGGCACATCCGGATGTCTTCAATGTTTTGCTGCAGGTGCTGGATGACGGCCGGATTACGGATTCCCAGGGCAGGACCGTGGACTTTAAGAACACGATTCTGATCATGACCTCGAATATCGGCGCGAACTATCTGCTGGATGGCATCGATGCGGACGGCACGATTAAGCCGGAAGCAGAAGAGCTGGTAACGAAGGATCTGCGCGGTCACTTCCGTCCGGAGTTTCTGAACCGTCTGGATGAGATCATCCTGTTCAAGCCTCTGACGAAGGATAACATCAGCGGTATTATCAATCTGATTGTCGCAGACTTGAATCATCGTCTGGAAGATAAGCAGCTTTCGATCGAACTCAGCCCGGATGCGGAGCAGTTCATTGTAGACAACGCATATGATCCGATTTATGGCGCGCGTCCGTTGAAGCGTTATATCCAGAAATATGTGGAAACGCTGTCTGCAAAGCTGATCCTGGCAGATCAGGTACAGATGGGTGACACGATCCTGATCGCAGTGGAAAACGGCGAGCTGGTTGCAAAGAAAAAGTAACATAGTGTTTAAAGCTGCAGACTGTAGAAGCACTCGGCGGGAGGAGGTTTCTCCTGCCGGGTGCTTTTTCTCTTTACAAAATCAACTCCTGCGAGTATTGTGATAGATACGGGTCGAAAAACGACCTGAAAAAGCGCATATTGATGCAGATTCTGTGGATAGAAAGGCTTTTACAGGGGAATGGAGAGAGAAAAGAAAACAAAAGCAATAGAAATGACAACAGGTTCGATCTGGAAGAACCTGTTTTTCCTGAGCTGCCCGCTGGTATTTTCCCAGGTGCTGGAAGTGCTGTTTAATATGAGTGACGTAGCGGTGGTAGGGCGATTTTCGGATTACCGGGCGCTGGGGGCAGTTGGTTCGACAACGCTTCTGGTCACGCTGTTTACCGGCTTCCTGATCGGAATGGGCTGCGGTGTCAATGTGCGGATGGCGCATGAGCTGGGTGCAAGGCGCAGGGAATCCGTGATCAAAACCGTGCATTCCGCCTTTGTAATCTGTCTGATCGTCGGTCTGCTTGTGGGTGCAGCCTGTTTTTTCTTTGCAGAGGGACTGCTTGGAATTCTGCATACCAAAGAAGAGCTGATGGACAGTGCTGTTTTGTATCTGAAAATTTATGCACTGGGCATGCCGGGTATGGCACTGTATAACTGCGGCAACGGTATTCTGAGCGCCACCGGAGATACGAAGCGTCCGCTGCTATATCTGTCCATTGCAGGAATTGTAAACGTTATTTTAAATCTGTTTTTTGTTATCGTGTGCCATATGGCAGCAGAGGGCGTGGCCATCGCCAGTGTGATCGGACAGTATTTATCTGCACTTCTGATCGTGATTCATCTGCTGCGACGGACGGACGACTGTGGGCTGCACCCTTCGAAGCTCAGACTGGATCCGGCCTGCGGAAAAGCGATTCTGGTGCTTGGCATACCCACCGGGATCCAGAATGCCATCTTTGCTATCGCGAACCTTTTTGTGCAGTCCGGCGTCAATTCCTTTGATGCGGTGATGGTGTCCGGAAATGCAGCTGCAGCAAATGCGGACACGCTGATTTTTAATATTATGGCAGCGTTTTATACCGGCTGTTCCAGCTTTATCGGACAGAACTGGGGCGCTGGCAACCGGGAACGGATGAAAAAGAGCTATCTCGTCGGGCTGACTTATTCCTTTGCGGCAGGTGCGATCTTTGGCGGACTCCTGCTGATTTTCGGACGACAGTTTCTGTCGCTGTTTGCGACGGAGCCTGCTGTAATCGATGCCGGAATGCAGCGTGTGAAGATCATGGGATTTTCTTATATGATCAGTGCGTTTATGGACTGCAGCATCGCAGCCTCCCGAGGAATCGGAAAGAGCATTGTGCCGATGGTCATCGTTATTTTAGGCTCCTGTGTGTTCCGGGTGATCTGGGTGTATACCATTTTTGTATGGATTCATACGATTCCGGCGCTGTACTCCCTCTACTTTTTCTCCTGGGCGATTACATCTGTGGCGGAGGTGCTCTATTTCAGGCACAGCTTTCGGCAGCTGGAATTTCAGAGCTGAGTCCGGGGACGAGAACCGTCAAAATCCGGTAGTTCTTCTGCAGACAGATAAGGTTTTGGCGCTGCTGCGCCGTCCTTTCCGAATGATAGAGGGCTTCTGCTGCATAGATTAAAAAGAAGGAACCGGAAAAGGCGGTTTTCCATGGAACATCTGGAACATAAAAAAGAGAAACGAAATGAAAGGGCAGCAATTCAACTGGGACTTTTTCTGGTTGGATTGCTGCTTTTTGGAACTGCTGCAGGAGGGCAGCTGACAGGGGAAGAAAAAAACGGGAAGGAAAAGGCGGCAATACAGACTTCTGGAGGCGTATCCGATGCAGCAGAGCCCAAAAAGATCGCCCTTACCTTTGATGACGGCCCGCATCCGGTCTATACGAAAATACTTTTGGACGGCCTGGCAGAGCGAGGCGCAAAAGCCAGTTTTTTTGTTACAGGGGAGAATGCAGAAAAATATCCGGAGCTGATTTTGCGTATGCAGAAGGAGGGACATCTGATCGGCAACCACACCTATAGTCATATTCAGCTGACAAGCAATAACCGGGAAGCCTTTCGACAGGAGCTGATTTCCACGAATGAGGTATTGAAGGAGATAACAGGAGCGGAAACCATTTTTGTCCGTCCGCCCTATGGAAGCTGGGACAAAGGCTTCGAACAGGAGCTGAATATGTTCCCGGTGCTTTGGACGATTGATCCCCTGGACTGGTGCAGTAAAAGCAGCACCAATGTTGAAAAGCGAATCTTGTCCAAAGCGCGGGAAAATGCGATTATCCTGCTGCATGATGAATATGCTTCCAGTATTGAGGCGGCACTTTTTATTGTGGATGAGCTGCAAAGCCAAGGCTATGTCTTTGTGACAGTGGAAGAAATCATGCTGGTATCCTGAAATCCGCAGTTGGATGAAATCCACAGTTGGATGAAATCCGCAGTTGGATAAAATCCAACATGTACAGCAGGGAAAATAGTTGTTATAATCAAATGTGGAAGCTTTTGCACCGACCTTGATGCCTGCGGATTGTTCCGTGCTGCGCACTCCAACAATCCTACTTCGTAATCCATGGTCAGGTTTATAACGAAAACAGATTGGTAACTGTTCAGTAGGTCTGCGCATTTACTGCGCTGACCGTAAGAAGACTTAGGCTAGAAGGCAAAAATCCTATCGGCATAGCCGATTTGGAATGGATTTTTGCGCGTAACTGTGAGGGTACTGAACAGTTACACAGATTGAAAAAAATGTTTCAATCACGAGATTTGTGTCTGCGCGCACTTGACACAAACTCGACATGCGAAAAAAGCGTGCGCAGAAATGAGTGGAAAGAATGCAATATACCTACACAGAACTGGCAGCGTATCTGCTGCTGTACAGCTTTATCGGATGGGCACTGGAGGTTGCCTTTTTTGCAGTAAAAGAAAGAAGATTTTGTAACCGCGGATTTTTCAGCCTGCCCCTTTGCCCGGAATACGGCATAATGATGGATATTCTGATCCTTTTGCTGCCGGAGCAGGGGACAAAATGGCTGCTGCAGTTTCTGACCACTTGGATGGTCGTGTCCGTTGTGGAATATTTTTCCGGAGGGATCGCAGCCAAAATCTGGAAAAAGCATTTGTGGAATTACGAGGATGTGACACTGTTTGGCGGGAAGAAAAAGAGTGTGCTCCTTTCGCTGATCAAGGCAGCAGTTGTGATGACGGCGGTGCTGCTTTTGCATCCTCCGGTCTTTATCCTGTTTTCGATGATTCCGACAATTGTGCTGCGGATCATAGACATAGCCGGCTTTGGGCTGATGGCTGCCGACCTGGTGTCGATTCTGATTGCAGTCAGGAAAAGCAGGAGCCTGACAGAGCTGAAGGAAACCCAGGGGAGACTTCTGCAGGAACAAAAGGAAGTCAAGCAAAAGCTTGGAGGCAAGATCTATCATGCAGTCTGGAAGCGGTTAAACCGTGCATACCCGGAGATGGAAGCTCTGGAGGAGGCAGATCGGGCAGAACGATATGTCTTTGCAAGAGGCGTCTGTGTGGATAAGCTGATCTGGGTATTTATGATCTGTGCATTTCTCGGAGATCTGATCGAAACGCTGTTCTGCAGGGTGACGGGAGGCGTATGGATGAGCCGGTCCAGCGTAATTTACGGCACCTTCAGTATTGTCTGGGGCTTCGGTGCGGTCATTCTGACAGTTGTATTGCAGCGGCTTGCCGGAAAAGAGGATCGTTATATTTTCCTGGCGGGCAGTGTGCTGGGCGGCGTATATGAATATCTGTGCAGCGTATTTACAGAGATTTTTCTCGGGACTACATTCTGGGATTACAGTGACATGCCCTTTAATATCGGCGGGAGAACCAACCTGCTGTATTGCATTTTCTGGGGGCTGTTATCCGTTGTTTGGGTAAAAATTTGTTATCCGACGATCAGCGGATGGATCGAAAAGCTGCCGCCCCTTGGAGCAAAAATTGCGACCTGGGCAGTTATCGTGCTGATGAGCTGCGATGCGGTGATTTCAGCAGGCGCCATGGTACGCTATGTGGAACGGCAGGATAGCGCGGCGGTGCAGGAGAGCAGTGCGGACGCAGGGAATGCCGCAGGCGTAGAACACGCCGCGAATGAGGAAAACGTCGCGGACGCAGGGAATGTCGTAGGCACGGAAAGCACCACAGGAACTGTGCGGGCGGAAAAGAAGAGCGTGATCGACACATTCTTTGACATCAATTACCCTGACGAGCGGATTGAGAAGGTGTGGCCGAACATGAAAGTGGAGGTACAATAAGGGGACATGGATCTTTTCGATTATATGAGACAGACCAATCAGGAAAAGGAAGCGCCGCTGGCGGCAAGGCTGCGGCCCCGGACGCTGGATGAGGTAGTCGGGCAGCAGCACATTATCGGAAAGGACAAGCTTTTGTACCGTGCGATTCAGGCGGACAAGCTTTCCTCCATCATTTTTTACGGACCGCCCGGAACGGGCAAAACGACTCTTGCGAGGGTGATCGCGAATACGACCAGCGCGGAGTTTATGCAGATCAATGCGACTGTGGCAGGCAAAAAGGATATGGAAGAGGTTGTCGCAAAGGCAAAGGACAACCGTGGAATGTTTGGAAAAAAGACGATCCTGTTCATTGATGAGATCCATCGGTTCAACAAGAGTCAGCAGGACTATCTGCTTCCCTTTGTGGAGGATGGAACCCTGATTCTGATCGGTGCGACGACGGAAAATCCGTATTTTGAGGTAAACGGAGCGCTGCTGTCCCGTTCGGTTATTTTTGAGCTCAAGCCGCTTTCAAAGGAAGATATCGAAGAACTGATCCGACGGGCAGTCTATGATCAGAGAGGAATGGGTGCCTATCAGGCACAGATAGAGCCGGATGCGCTGGAGTTTCTGGCGGATATTGCAGGCGGAGATGCACGTGCGGCATTGAATGCAGTAGAGCTTGGCGTAATGACGACACAGCGCTCAGAGGATGGAAAAATCCATCTGACCCTGGAGGTTGCCCAGGAATGTATTCAAAAACGTGCAGTAAAATACGACAAAACAGGCGATAATCATTACGATACGATTTCGGCATTTATCAAGAGTATGCGGGGCTCCGATCCGGATGCGGCGGTTTATTATCTGGCGCGGATGCTGTATGCTGGGGAAAGCGTGACATTTATCGCCCGCAGGATGATGATCTGTGCGTCGGAGGATGTTGGCAATGCAGATCCGACAGCGCTGCAGGTAGCGGTTTCTGCATCCCTGGCAGCAGAGCGGGTGGGCATGCCGGAGGCACAGATTATTCTGGCACAGGCGGCGGCCTACATTGCATGCGCGCCGAAAAGCAACGCAGCGGTCAACGCCATTGCGTCTGCAATGAAGACGGTGGAAGAAACCGGAAATCTGGCGATTCCGGTGCATTTGCAGGATGCCCATTATAAAGGAGCAGCAAAATTGGGACACGGAAAAGATTATAAATATGCACACGATTATCCAAACCACTATGTCAGACAGCAGTATTTACCTTATGAGCTGTCCGGAAGAGAGTTTTATCAGCCCGGTGGGATGGGATATGAAGTAAAAATCAAAGAGCACATGCAGCGGATACGCAGGGAAGCGGCTAAGACAGAGCAAAAGCCGCAGGATGGAGAAGAGCAATGAAACAGATACCAAAGCGGGTCATGATCGTGTCCTTTGATGCGGTCGGAGCAAAGGACCTGGAATATTTACAGACCCTGCCGAATTTTCAGCGTTTTTTTGAACAGGCGGCGCTGTGCAGCCATGTAAACAGTGTGTGTCCGTCCCTGACCTATCCGGCCCATACATCCATTGTGACAGGGCGGATGCCGAAAAATCACGGGATTGTGAACAACACAAAAATCCAGCCCAACCGGAAGGATCCGGACTGGCTTTATCATCGCAAATGGATCCGCAGCACGACGCTTTATGACGAAGCGAAGAAAAAGGGAATGACGACGGCCGGGCTTTTGTGGCCTGTTGCGGCAGGCAGCAGGATGGACTACTATGTGCCGGAGATTATGGTGACACGCAAATGGCAAAATCAGATCCTGATGAATGCGACGAACGGTCCGTTGTTTTATCAGCTGGATCTGAACAAACGCTTCGGACAGTTGCGAAACGGGATCGCACAGCCTCAGCTGGACAATTTTATTCAGGCATGCGCGCTGGATACGATCTACAAATACAATCCGCAGCTGTTTTTGCTGCATCTGACGGATGTGGATGCGAACAGACATCTCTATGGCGTGGAGAGTAAGGAGGCAAAAGAAGCTCTTAAGCGCCACGATAAGCGTCTGGGCGAGATTGTAAGGGCACTGGAGGAAACCGGAGAGATGGAGAGCACGACGGTCGTGCTTCTGGGGGATCATTATCAGAAGGATGTGGACAAGGTTGCCTTTGTCAATCATGCACTGTGGAAAGCCGGCTTGCTGACGGTCCGCAATGGCAGGATCAAAAGCTGGAAGGCCTATGCTAAAAACTGTGACGGAAGCTGCTATATCTATCTGCATCCGTCTGTAGAAAACAATGCAGAAGTGCAAAAGCGTACAAGAAAAGTGCTGGAGACGCTGAAAGGACGGGAGGATTTTGGAATCGAAAGGATTCTGACCCGGGAAGAGGCAGCAAATATGGGCGCAGACGAAAACTGCTTTCTGATGCTGGAAGCAAAGGAAGGATGGTTTTTTCTGGACGAATGGGAACAGCTGACGGCAGCAGAAAAAGACTGCGCACATGGCATGAAGGGGACCCACGGGTATCTGCCGGGTGAGGCAGACTATCAGACCTTTTTTGCAATGTCGGGATGCAGTGTAAGAGCTGGTGCCAGGGTAGAAAAAAATATCGCGCTCTGGGATGAGGGCGCGACATTGGCAGCACTTTTGGAGATAGACCTCGGAAAAACAGATGGCAGTGTGATCCGGGAGATGCTGCAATAACATACTTTAAAACAGGGCGGTTGTCAGATACTGATAAATCTCCCTGTTATTTTTTTGCCAGTTTTCGCAAATGGAAATTGCGAGCTCTTCTGTAGGAACCGTAAGGCGGATGGTCACCAGGTTGACGTCCTTATCCACTGCAGTCAGCTCTGTTTCGAATTCCCCGTTGACAGCCTTATAGTAGTTGCTCTGGATCGAAGATTCGTTGCGCATTTCCAGTTCATTTTTTTTAAGATATTCGCCGATGTCTGTCTTGATTGCGTCACTGATGCGGTTCTCAAAATAGGAAAGGGTATTGCGGCCCTCCTCCGTGATCTGCAGATGGGTGCGGTTGACCAGTGTTTTGGCAGTGATCAGCCCGGCCTGCGCCAGCTCATTGATAACCTGCTGCAGTGTCAGATAGCTGGTATATTCTTTTTCCAGAATGAGATCGCTGACCTGCGCCATTGTGAGTGGGAAGGATACCTTGTTGAGCAGATAAAGAACGATCAGTTTATAGAGTGTAAGAGGTTCCTGGTTCATAATTATCCCCTTGTCTGAGATTTCGTTGTTTCATAAGGGCATGCAGCCCGTTTAAGACGTTTCGTTTCGAAAGACTCCACTGGGGCGCGATCAGGAGCTTGCGGGGACCGTCTCCGGTGACCCGGTGGAGGCAGATATCCGGAGAAAGTGCAGCGATACAGCTTGTCAGCAGATCGAGATATTCTTCCTGTGTCAGTACAGGAAGCTTTCCGGCTTCATAAAGCAGGGCAAGATCTGTTCCCTTTAAAATATGGAGAAGCTGCAGCTTGACACCAAAGGGATGCACCTGATTGACGGCACGGATGCTTTCCAGCAGGTCAAGCCGGGTTTCCCCGGGGAGTCCGAGGATCAGATGGACGATAAAGGGAAGCCTTCTGGCATGGAGCTTTGCTGCAGCATCATAAAATACGGAGGTCGGATATCCCCGGCGGATCCTTGCTGCAGTGTGGTCATGAATGGACTGCAGACCAAGCTCGATCCAGATAAACCGGTCAGGATACAGCAACCGGAGGCGGTCAAGTCCCTCCAGAATGATATCGGAAAGGCAATCCGGGCGCGTCGCAATGGAAATTCCTGCGACCTCCGGAGAGGAAAGTGCTTCTTCATAACAGGAAAGCAGTCTGTCCGGATCGCCATACGTGTTGGTATATGCCTGAAAATAGGCGATCAGAGACGGTTTGCCGGGTTCCGGTGTCCATTTGGAGGACAGAAGTGCCTTGGCCTGATTTAACTGATCTGTTACAGAAAGCTGCCGGGAAGCAGCAAAATCGCCGCTTCCGCCTGCAGAGCAGAAAATGCAGCCTCTTGTATCGAGGGTGCCATCCCGGTTGGGACAGGTACAGCCGATATCCAGTGCAGCCTTGTAAAGCTTCCGTCCGTATGTATTTTTACACCAGGCGTCCAGCGAATAGTAGGGCTTCTGGTACCAGAGATCAGCGGATGTTTTTCTTGACTGCATCTGCAACAACGTCCGCAACTCTGGGATCGAATGCCTCTGGCATGATATTGTTTTCGTTTAATTCTTCGTCAGAAACGAGGGCTGCGATGGCATTAGCGGCAGCCAGTTTCATTTTATCGGTGATCTGTTTTGCATGTCCTTCCAGAGCACCGCGGAAGATGCCGGGGAATGCGACAACGTTGTTTACCTGGTTCGGGAAATCGCTGCGTCCGGTGCCGACAACGCGTGCCCCTGCTTTTTTTGCGAGATCAGGCATGATCTCAGGAACGGGGTTAGCCATTGCAAACAGGATAGCATCGGAATTCATGGAAGCCACCATCTCTTCCGTCACAATACCTGGAGCGGAAACGCCGACGAAAATATCAGCACCCTTTAAAGCATCTGCAAGGGAACCGGTTTCGTGAGCCAGATTGGTGCGTTTTACCATCTTTTCCTGCATCCAGTTTAAGCCCTCTGCGCCATCGCAGAGAATGCCGGATTTATCGCACATAATGATATTGGAAAAGCCGTAGGTTATCAGCAGGCGGGTGATGGCAACTCCTGCGCTTCCTGCGCCGTTTACAACAACGCGGCAGTCTTCCTTTTTCTTACCGACTACCTTTAGGGCATTGATGATGCCGGCGAGTACAACAATAGCAGTTCCGTGCTGGTCATCGTGGAAAACAGGGATATCCAAAGTCTCTTTTAAGCGCTCTTCGATTTCGAAGCAGCGGGGGGCACTGATATCTTCCAGGTTGATGCCGCCAAAAGCGGGAGCAAGCCAGGTAACAGCTTTGATGATCTCTTCCGTGTCCTGAGTATCCAGGCAGATGGGAACTGCGTTGACACCGCCGAATTCTTTAAATAAGACAGCCTTGCCTTCCATAACGGGCATAGCGGCCTTCGGACCGATATTGCCGAGTCCCAGTACGGCGGAACCGTCGGAAACAACAGCTACAGTGTTTGCTTTCATCGTATAGGTGTAAGCGGCAGCCGGGTCTTTTGCAATGACCTTACAAGGCTCCGCAACGCCGGGAGTATAGACAAGTGCAAGGTCTTCACGGGTGCGGACGGGTGTTTTGGAAACGGTTTCAAGCTTTCCCTGCAGCTTCTCATGCAGTTCCAGCGCTTTTTCCTGATTTGTCATTTGATTTGCCTGCTTTCTTTTTATTTAATAAGGAATGATGATGTCGGGGCATACGCGCCATTCGTAGCTCTCTGTATATCATCATATCTGATTTATTTGAGTGAATCAAGGAAAAAATCTTCCTATTCTGTTTTGAGTGTGATACAATGAGCGAAACAGAAGGAGACGTTTGACTTGTGTCTCCGATGTGTAATAAAATTCACTAAAATGACAGGCACTTTTGATTTCTGACAAAAGACCGCTGTTTCCCGGATCGGGATGTTCTGGCGCATTTCAAAAAGATCGTTTCATGTAGAATTCCGTATGAAAATCAGGGACGAATCACGATGGCAGTAAAGGGAGTAAAGATTGAAAAATAAAAATTTTCAATCGCGAGATTTGTGTCTGCGCGCACTTGACACAAACTCGACATGCGCAAAAAGCGTGCGCAGAAATGAGAGGAAAAAATGATAAGAGAAAAATATGAATCTCTGGCAGTGCATGATCTGAAGGAGATTGCAAAAGCAAGGGGGATAAAAGGACTTTCTACAATGAAAAAGGCGGAAGTCATTGATGCGATGCTGAGGTTGGATGCCCAGGAGAATGCAGAAATCAAAACAGAACGCAGCGTCCCGGAGAACCGCCCGGCAGAGCGCAAGGATGCCCCGGAGAAGGACGCGGCAGAGCGCAAGGATGCTCTAAAGAGGGACGCAGCAGAGCGCAAGGATGCGCCGAAGAGGGGCGCGGCAGAGCGCAAGGATACTCCGGAGAAGGACGCGGCAGAGCGGGAGGATGCCCCGAAGAGGGACGCGGCAGAGCGCAAGGATGCCCCGGAGAAGGGCGCAGTGGAAAAGCAGGATTCTCATGACGGTGGGACGGAACCGGAGAGCAGAGCAGGGGATCGGGAGGAAAGGCGGCAGCAGAGAACAGGAAAGCGCTTCATCAGCAATGGTTCTTATCATAATGGACGGACAGGAAGCCGCGACAACAATGGTGCGCGGGAAAATACTGCAGCTGCAGCGCCCCGTGCTGCTGCGCCTGTGGCAGAAGAGGCACAGAACCGTGTGAGCGCGCCTGCACCTCGTTATAATGAGCGCTACAACAGTCCGTATAATCGCGGAACGGCACCGATCCAGAGTCCAGAGGACGACAAGTTCCCGACAGAGCTGGACAGCGGCATTACGGTAAAGGGTATCCTGGAGGTCATGGCTGAGGGCTATGGCTTTATCCGCTCGGATAATTATATGCCGGGAGATAATGATATTTACGTGGCACCCAGCCAGATTCGTCGGTTCAATTTGCGGACAGGCGATATTTTAGAGGGAAATACCAGAGTGCGGACACAGAATGAAAAATTCTCCGCCCTGCTTTATGTCAAGACGATCAATGGTTATACCACAGAGGAAGCATCCAGACGAAGCAACTTTGAAGATATGACGCCGATCTTTCCGAACAGCAGACTGAAAATGGAACGCTTCGGCTGCCCGGTGGCGATGCGGGTCATGGATTTGTTAAGCCCCATCGGTAAAGGACAGAGAGGTATGATTGTGTCCCCGCCGAAGGCTGGTAAGACAACCCTATTAAAAGAAGTGGCCATGTCGGTAAAGAAAAATTATCCGAACCTGCATCTGATCATTCTCCTGATCGATGAACGTCCGGAGGAGGTAACGGACATGAAGGAGACGGTGGCAGGGCCGAATGTTGAAGTGATCTATTCCACGTTTGACGAATTACCGGAACATCATAAACGAGTTTCCGAAATGGTTATTGAGCGTGCAAAGCGTCTGGTCGAGCATAAACAAGACGTTATGATCCTGTTAGACAGTATTACCCGTCTGACCCGTGCCTACAACCTGGTGGTTCCGCCCAGCGGACGTACCCTGTCCGGTGGTATTGACCCGGCGGCATTGCATATGCCGAAGCGCTTTTTTGGTGCAGCCCGCAATATGCGCGAGGGCGGAAGCCTGACGATTCTGGCTACTGCACTGGTGGACACCGGATCCAGGATGGACGATGTCATTTACGAGGAATTTAAAGGAACCGGTAATATGGAGCTTGTGCTGGATCGAAAGCTGTCTGAACGCAGAATTTTCCCTGCCATCGACATCCCCAAAACCAGCACGAGAAGAGAAGATCTGCTGCTGAGTGCAGAGGAGATGGAAGCAATCAACGTGGTGCGCCGCGCGTTGAATGGTATGAAATCCGATGAAGCTGTGGATAAGGTGCTGGATCTGTTTGCAAAGACGAAAACCAATATAGAGTTTGTGCAGACGGTGAGAAAGATGAGATACCTGTAAAAATACAGCGCATGCAACAAAATGGGAAAGATGGAGGGCGTGTGAAAAAATGAGAAATCATTTTTTACACGCTCTTTTAGACTAAAAAATTATAAACGAAGTAGTCTCTAAAAGCGCATTTCCCCCTTACCCCATAAATTTGTTGATTTTCAAATCTATGCAGCTGATTTTATTTTCATCTGTTTGTTGTGGAATTTATAAAGATTGTGTCCCAGTGAAACAAGGTATACTTCAAGTTGAACGAGACCGTTTCAAGTTTTGTGTAAACGTTAAAAACTGATATAAGACTTGTGAATA
>ERZ1026874.1003-NODE-1003-length-15850-cov-13.205698_pt1 | contig 15850 bp, 13 predicted proteins | sample MGYA00380167_ERZ1026874 | MGnify/ENA primary metagenome ERZ1026874 (study PRJEB33269, sample SAMEA4719803) | human gut metagenome | biome: human-associated habitat; feature: organic feature; material: feces | place: Cameroon | collected 2013-10 ...
GACCGCGTGCTGGTCATGAGCCGGGGCCGCATCGTGATGGAAGGCACGCCGGAAGAGGTGTTCAGCCAGACCCAACGGCTGCACAGCTACCACCTGGATGTGCCCCAGGCGGCGGAACTGCGGGACGAGTTGGTAAAAATCGGTATTCCAATGCCGGAAAATGTCATCACCCCCGACCGCTGCGCCGAGGAACTGTATAAACTGCTGCAGTAAGCTGCGCAAGGAAAAAATCCCATCATAGGCAGAAACGGCACCCATCGCGGGCGGTATTCTGCGGGAAAGGAATAAACAGTGTCAGACATCATTCGTGTAGAACATCTGAAATACGTCTACAATCCCGGCATGCCGGACGAAACCACCGCGCTGGATGACGTATCGTTCAGCGTGGAGGAGGGTGACTTTGTCGGCATCATCGGCTCTACCGGCAGCGGTAAATCCACCCTCATCAGCCATTTCAATGGCCTGAACCGCCCCACCTCCGGCCGCATCCTCATCGACGGCAAGGACATGTGGGAGCAGGGGGCCGACCTGCGGGCGTTCCGCTTTCAGGTGGGCCTGGTCATGCAGTACCCGGAGTACCAGCTGTTTGAGGAGACCTGCGCCAAGGACATCGCCTACGGCCCGCGCAACATGGGGCTGGACGAAGCCGAAATCGACCGCCGCGTGAAGGAGGCCGCTGCTTTCGTCGGCCTGTCGGACGAGCTGCTGCAGAAAAGCCCGTTTGAACTTTCCGGCGGGCAGAAGCGCCGCGTGGCGATTGCGGGCGTTATGGCCATGCACCCCCGCGTGCTGGTGCTGGATGAACCCGCCGCCGGTCTGGACCCCGAGGGCCGCGACACGATTTTAAGCCAGATCCGCGACTACCACGAAAAGACCGGCATCACGGTACTGCTGGTCAGCCACTCGATGGAGGATATCGCCAAGTACGCCAACCGCGTGCTGGTAATGAGCCACGCCAAGCTGGCTATGTACGACACGGTGGAAAAAGTGTTCGGCCACGCGCAGGAGCTGCTGGAGCTGGGGCTTTCGGTGCCGCAGGTCACGCAGATCTTCCTCAAGCTGCGCCAGATGGGGCTGGACATCCCCACCGATGTTTACACGATGCCCTACGCTGTCAAGACCATCCAGAAGGCGCTGGCGGCCAGGCAGGCAAAGGGGGTGCAGTAAATGCTGCGTGATATTACCATCGGCCAGCATTTCCCGGGCAACTCGGTGCTGCACCGCTGCGACCCGCGCTTAAAGCTGGTGGCCACCATCGCCTACATCGTGGTGCTGTTTGTGGCGCCCAACCCCCTGGGCCTGGCACTGTCTATTGCCCTGCTGGCGGCGCTGTACAAGGTGGCCAAAATCCCCGGCAAGCTGATTTTAAAGAGCCTAAAGCCTATTGTGCCCATCGTGCTGTTCACGGCGGTTCTCAACCTGTTTTTTGTCACCGGCGAGGGCGAGCCGCTTGTCCACATCTGGGTGTTGAAAATTTACGGGGAGGGCATCCGCTATGCCATCCTGCTGACGGTGCGCGTCTGTGCATTGATCGCAGGTACGAGCCTTTTGACCTACACCACCAGCCCCATCGTGCTGACGGACGCGATTGAGAATCTGCTGCGCCCGCTGGCGAAAATTCATTTCCCGGTGCATGAGCTGGCCATGATGATGACCATTGCGCTGCGGTTCATCCCGACTTTGATCGAAGAGACCGAGAAGATCATGAACGCCCAGAAAGCCCGCGGTGCCATGATCGACAATGGCACATTCACCCAGCGCATCAAGGCGCTGGTGCCGGTGCTGATCCCGCTGTTCATCTCGGCCTTCCGCCGCGCGGACGAGCTGGCCATGGCCATGGAGTGCCGCTGCTACCACGGCGGCGAGGGCCGCACCCGGTTAAAGCAGCTGAAGTTCACGGCCGAGGATACCCGCTGCGCCGTTATCATCACGGCAGCGCTGCTGGTGATCTGCGCCACCCGCTTCTTTGTGCCGGGGTTGGCGTAATAATTTTTTGAAGAGCCCCTGTAGGGGCGGACATGGTTCGCCCGTGGCCGTTCATCCAGTCAAAAACTTTGCGGGCGAGCAATGCCTGCCCCTACTATGTGTTTTGTAAACGTATGACCTACCTTTTATGGATCGCCTATAAAGGCACGAATTACGGCGGGTTTCAGGTGCAGCCCAATGCGCCGACCGTCTGCGCCGCTGTGCAGGACGCCATGCAGCGGGTGCTGGGCTGCCGCCCCGATGTAAAGGGCTGCTCCCGCACCGATGCCGGCGTTCATGCGCGGCGTTTCGCGCTTAGTTTCTGCTATACTGGCAAGGTCCCGGCGGAAAAGATGGTGCAGGCGTTCAACGCCCACCTGCCGCCGGACATCCGCGCACTGGAAATTTGGCCCGTGGCCGAGAACTTCCACGCCCGCTACGCCGCCCACGCCAAGACCTACCGCTACTATATTTTAAATGCCCGGGTGGATGACCCCTTTACCTTTGATACCTGCTGCCGGATCGGCCCGGAACTGGACGTAGCCGCCATGCAGGCGGCGGCGGAACAGTTCGTCGGCACGCACGACTTTTTGGCACTGTGTGCGTCAGGCTCCAGCGTGGCCGCCCATGGTGACACAGTGCGGACCATTACCCGCTGCACTGTGGAGCGGGCAGGGGACAGGGTGACCATCACCGTCACGGCGGATGGGTACCTGTATAACATGGTGCGTATTCTGGCCGGGACACTGGTGGAAGCAGGCCTGCACAAGCGCACGCCGGAGAGTATCCCCGCCCTGCTGGCCAGCCGCGACCGCCGCCGGGCCGGCCAGACCCTGCCTGCCAAAGGCTTGTTTTTGGAGGATGTGGCGTACCCGGAGTTGGTAGGCGAAAGCGGGCGGATATAGAATCCGCCTCTGCGCACCAAAGCTACGCGATTTGTAGGGGCCGATGCTCGTCATCGGCCCGCAAGGATGGATGCCCGTTTGCGGGGCGATGCAAGCATCGCCCCCTACAACGCCATTACGATTGGTATTGTAGGGAGGGGGCTTGCCCTCTCCGCGCAGCCTTGTATAACATTTCCTTACGAAAGAAGGTGACCCCCACTCATGAGCAAAGCGGATAAGGAACGCCGGGCGCGCCGCCAGCGGATGCTGGCGCGGGAGCGGGGGCATACCTCCACCTATCCCATCCCCGGTACCAGCGGAGACATCGGCCTGCGCACGCCCCAGCCGGTGCGCCGCAGCCGTGGTACCACCCCGCCCCCAACGCCGGAAAAACAACCCGACAACGTGAAGTCCTTCACGCCGCTGATCCAGCAGCGTCAGCGCCGCCACTATACCGTTCTGGCGGTGCTGGTCCTGTGCATTGCAGCGGCCGTCTTTGTGTTTACCGGTGCCATGTCGGCGTCCATCGCCCTGCTGGGGGATGCGGCGGACAGCCTGTCCCTCTACTTCAACCGCAGCGACGGCGGCTGGCCGGTCAATACCGGCATCAGTGAGCCGATCCAAATTGCCGAACTGGCGGGCGGCTTTGTGGAGCTGGACAGCGAGGACGTGGTCGTCTACTCGGCCTACGGGGCTAAGGTACGCAGCTTTCAGCCCGGATATGCCCGGCCCGTTATGGCCGTGGGCGGCACCCACTTTGTGGTGTACAACCGCGCGGGCAGCGAGCTGCAGGTCTCCAGCCGCACCAAGGCGCTGTACACCAAAACCTTTGATAACAGCATCCTGCTCTGTGCCATGTCCAACAATAACACGCTGGCCGTTGTCACCGAGTCGGGCCGGTATGCCGCGCAGCTGCAAATTTTTGACCCCTCTTTCCGCCAGACCTACAGCTGGGAGATGACCCAGAACGAGGGTACCCCCATTGCCGTAGCTTTCTCGCCGGATAACCGCCAGTTCGCCGCCGGTACGCTGGCGGCGCGGCAGGGCCAGCTGGGGTGCAAGGTGTATTTTATGAGCACCTCCTCCAACTCCGAAGGCCCGGCCTACACCGCCAGCCAGGGCAGCATGCTCCTCTCGCTGGATTGGCAAAGCGAGAGCCGGGTGGTGGCGGTGTTCGATACCTACATCGCGGTGCTGGACCCCCGCACGGCCACCGAGACCGCCCGCTATGATTTCGGCGGTGCTACGCTGCAAAGTGCTGCGCCCGGCCAGCGCCAGACCGCCCTGCTGCTAAACATCCGCGGCGGCAACAGCCTGGTCACGCTGGACAGCGACCTGACCCCTCTGGCCGAGATCCCCGCCCGCCAGGCCTACGGCATCAAGGCCACGGACACGGCGGTCTACCTGCTGTGTCCCAACGCTGTCGAGTGCTACGGCTTTGACGGCGTGCAGAACTGGGTGCGGGATGACCTCTCCGCCCGTCCCATCCAGGTGCTGAAAGCCTCGGAACTGCTGGTGTTTACCGGCAGCCGCGCCGAGGTGCTGACCCCGTCGGATAACGCCAATAACACAAATGATTCCTGATACGAAAGGACCCGCAATCTCCTATGCAGCAAAACATTTCTCTGGTTTATGACCTTCTCTTTCTCATCGTGTTTGCCGTGGTGGCTGTGTGCAGCTGGCACAAGGGCTTCCTGGCCAGTTTGGCTGAGCTGATCGGCGCTGTGTTTGGCGTCGGCATCGCGGTCTGGGCCAGCCAGACCGCTGCCCCGCAGATCTACGAAAAGTTTTTAAGCGCTTCGGTGGCCAACCGGGTAGAGCTGGCCCTGCGTGAATCCAACGGCAACATTGCCGAGGCTTTGCAGGGCATCAGCTTTTTGCCGGAATCCATGCAGCAAAACCTGCTGAACCTGCTGAACGACGCGGGCAGCGACGTGCCTGCCAAAATCGCCGAGGCTTTGCAGCCGTTGATCCTGCCCTTTGTGCAGGTGCTGCTGTTTGTGGTGCTCTGCGTGCTGGTGCGGTGGGTGTTCCGCCTGCTGGTGGGCGCACTGCGCTGGTTCAACGGCGTGCCGCTGCTGGGCAGCGTCAACCGCCTGCTGGGTCTGGTGCTGGGCCTGGCCAACGGCGCGGTGGATTGCTGGCTGCTGGCGCTGGCGCTGTGGTTTTTGGTGGGCGTTACCGGGGGCAAGCTCTCCTGGCTGAACGGCTACATACTCAGCCAAAGCGTGGGCTACGGCATTTTCGGCAGCATCAACCCCTTTGGTTGATGGGCATGTAATGAATAAATTCTGAACATTCCGCCCGAAAACTTGCAAAACAGCTCATTTCGTTTCATAATATTTGCAAGACTATGCGCCTATACCGGGCGTTTTCTATAGAGGTGAAGAAATTATGGTTTGTGTACGCTGCAAAAAACGCACGGCCGTGGTGTTCATCCAGCGGATGGACAACGGCAAGCCGGTGCAGGAGGGCTACTGCCTGACCTGCGCCCGCGAGATGCACATCCAACCCGTGGATGATCTGATGAAACAGTTTGGCATGTCCGACCAGGACCTGGAGAACATGGAAGAACGCATGAGCAGCTTTTTACAGGAGGCTGCCGAGTCCGGTATGCTGCCCACCGCAGCAGGTGAGGACGCCCCCGAGGAGGGCGACAACCAGGACGATTTTGTGCCCGGCGGTTCGCCGGTGTTCCCGTTTGGCTTTGGTGCAGCCCGCCAGAGCGGCGATGACAAGGCCAAAGGCAAAAACGGCAAAAAGGACAAAGCCCCCAAGCGCAAGTTCCTGGATACTTACTGTGAGAACCTGACCCAGAAGGCCCGGGACGGCAAGGTGGACCGCATCATCGGCCGCGACCGCGAAATTTACCGCACCATCCAGATCTTGTGCCGCCGCCAGAAGAACAACCCCTGCCTGATCGGTGAGGCCGGTGTCGGCAAGACTGCCATCGCTGAGGGCATCGCCCAGCGCATTGCCGAGGGCCAGGTGCCCGCACGCCTGCGGGACAAGGAGATCTTCCTGCTGGATATGACCGCCCTCATTGCGGGCACCCAGTTCCGTGGTCAGTTCGAGCAGCGGGTCAAGGGCCTTATCAGCGAGGTCAAGGCCGCCGGCAACATCATCCTGTTCATCGATGAAATTCATTCCATCGTGGGCGCGGGCGATTCTGACGGCGCCATGAACGCTGCCAACATCATGAAACCCGCCCTCTCCCGCGGGCAGGTGCAGGTCATCGGCGCGACCACCTTTGCCGAGTACCGCAAGTATATCGAGAAAGATACCGCGCTGGAGCGTCGTTTCCAGCCCGTTAAAGTCGAGGAGCCTTCCATCTCCGATACCATCGAGGTGCTGAAAGGCATCCGCATCTACTACGAGAAGCACCACTGCGTCCGCGTGCCGGACCCTGTGGTCACCAACGTGGTCAAACTGTCGGAGCGGTACATCACCGACCGCTTCCTGCCCGATAAGGCCATCGACCTGCTGGACGAGGCCTGCGCCTGCTGCAACCTGCGCCACCCCGAAATTACCGAGTTGGTGGAGACCCAGCGCAGTGTAGCCGAGCTGGAAAGCCGCGAACATGAGCTGGAGAACCCCGAGCCGGAGAACGGCCAGGATGCCGCCATCGACTACGAGGCCCTGGCTTCGGTTAAGACGGAACTGGCCCAGCAGCGCCAAAAACTGCCCGCCTTGCAGCTGAAGGTGGCCGAAATTGAGGTCACGATGGACGATGTGGCTCAGGTCATCGAGCTGTGGACCGGCATCCCCGCCGTCAAAATTAAAGAGACCGAGTACGGCCGCCTGCAGGGCCTGGAAGAAGCCCTGAAAGAGCATATCATCGGCCAGGATCAGGCCGTACACGCCGTGGCCGGCGCCATCAAGCGCGCCCGGGCTGACCTGTCCGGTCGCCACCGCCCCGCCAGCTTCATCTTCGTCGGCCCTACCGGCGTCGGCAAGACCGAGCTGGTCAAGCAGCTGGCCAACCAGCTGTTCGATACCGTCGACCCGCTCATCTCCATCGACATGAGCGAGTATATGGAGAAGTACGCGGTGTCCCGCCTCATCGGTTCGCCCCCGGGCTATGTGGGCTACGATGAGGCTGGCCAGCTGACCGAGAAGGTCCGCCGCCACCCATACAGCGTTGTGCTGTTTGATGAAATTGAAAAAGCACATCCTGACGTCATGAATATCTTGCTGCAGATTTTGGACGAGGGCAAAATCAACGACGCCCAGGGCCGCGTGGTGGATTTCTCCAACACCGTCATCTGCATGACCTCCAACGCCGGCTCCACCGATCAAAGCGGTGCTACCGGCTTTGGCAAGCGCACTGAGACCGCCAGCGCCGACAAGTGCATGAAGGCTTTGCAGGAGTTCCTGCGCCCCGAGTTCCTGGGCCGCGTGGACGAGGTCATCACCTTCCGCCCGCTGTCCGAGTCTGACCTGGAGCGCATCGCCCAGCTGATGCTGGACGAATACAAGCCCGGCCTGGCTGCCCACAGCATCACGCTGAACACCACGCCTGAGGCGCTGGCCGCCATCGTGGCCGAGAGCACCACCCGCTATGGCGCCCGCGAGCTGCGCCGCACCATCCGCAAGGCAGTGGAGGACCCCATCTCCGAGGCACTGGTGGACGGCCGCCTGGGCAGCCAGCCCGCCGCTGTCACGCTGACGGCTAAGGACGGCAAGCCCGTACTGGAGCTGTGATGCGTACAAAACTTGCTGCACTGCTGCTGGCCGTGCTGCTGCTGACGGGCTGTGTGCCCTATATGCGGTGGCAGATCACGACCAACATCCCCCAGACCCAGCAGATGCCCGCGCCGACCCCGGCCCCCACGGCCACGCCCCAGCCGGATCCCGGCTTGAGCCGCCGCCAGATGGTGTACGGCAGCGCCGGGCTGCTGACTGAGCCGACTGTGCTGGTCAGCGTTTACTTAAACGATGCCGCCGGCGGCCGTGTCTGGACCGAGGATGCCAAGGCCGAGACACGCCAATACCTGGCCACTGCCGTGCAATGGCTGAACGAACAGGCTGAAACCTACGGCCGGACGTTGCAATTGTACTATGACGACGGCACCGCCAACAGCTCGCTGTGCCGCACCTACACGCCCAAATCGGCCATCCGCGGCGGGCGAAGCTCCGAGGAGAGCGACGCGCTGCTGACCGAACTGGACGCCGTCAGCGCCACGTTGGACACCGCCGCGCTGCAAAAGACCTACGGCACCGACCGGGTGGCGTTTCTCTATTTCCTGCCGGTCAGCGGGGCGTCCTTTACGATGGTCCACTACGCCGACGACGGCAGCAATTTTTACCACGAGTACAGCTGCCTCTACCGGTACGATGTCTATGCGGGGGAGGGCGAGAGCGAATCCCCGGCGACCTATGCCCACGAAATTTTGCATTTATTCGGCGCGCCGGACCTGTACGAGGGCAGCAGCGACGACTTTGTGGACGATGCGCTTATCACCTATGTTGAGGAGACTTACCCCGACGAGATCATGAACAGCACCTACAATGACGACGGCACCAGCAGCTTTGACAGCGTGCATAAGGCCATCAGCCCGCTGACCGCCTACTGCCTGGGCCTGACCGACACCTGCCCCGAGCTGGAACTCTTCCCCAAACTGTCCAACGTCACGCCGGGAGTGTTCCGCTACCCGGCCGACAGCGGCAGCACACCCGATACCGGGAACGATGCTGACGGTGGGGACGACGCCGGGGATGAACCCGGCAGCGCCCAGGCATGGCCCGGCGCAGTGGCGGTGTAAGCAGCGAAAGGGGGCGCGCACCTTGCCGAACGAGGATTTTCCGCTGCGGGTGGACGGCGTGACCGCCGGTTGGGCGGCAGAACGACGCCCCGAGGATGTGATCCCCGCCGCCCGGACAGACGCCTGGCAGCTGGTCTACGTGCGCAGCGGCACCATTGAGGAACGCTGCGACGACCGCCGCGTGCTGCTGCGGGCCGGCGGGCTTTTGTTCCACCAGCCGGCAGAGACCTTTGGCATGCGCCCGGTGGGCGAGGTGCCGCCCGATGTGCTGCGCCTGGATTTTTTGTGTACCCAGGCCGGGATGGACCGCTTTCGCGGTGCCGTTTTCCATGCCGAACCCCAGGAACAGCATGATTTAAACTGGTTGATGGACGCTGTAACGGAATATTTTGAGCCGCCCAACACCCTGGGCCAGGCCACGGTCCCCAAAGAGGAACAGCCCTACGGAGCCCAGCAGCAGCTGGCCATCCATCTGGAAAACCTGCTGATTTTATTGGCCCGGCGGTACAAGCGCGCCCGCAAGCCCGGCGTGCGCCTGCGGCGGGAGCGCCGCCAGACCGCCCTGGTGGATGCTGCCCGCACCTACTTTGCCAAAAACCTGGAGCGGGAGCTGCGGGTGGACGAGGTCTGCGAGGCCATCGGCTGCACCAAACCGCAGCTGCAGGCGGCCTTCCGCACCCGGCTGCGGCATACGGCTATGGAGGAATTCTCCGCCATGCGGCTGGACTACGCCGCCCAATTGCTGGCCCGGGGCGATACCCCCGGCGAGGTGGCCGAGCGCATGGGCTACCGCAGCGGGGCCTACTTCAGCCAAAAATTCAAGGAGGCCACCGGCAACACCCCCAGCGCCTACCGCCGCCTGCAGCAGGGCTTGCCGGCCCGCCGCCTAAACAAGCAACAAAAAGACAAAGACGAATCGAAAACCTCTATTGCAGAAACACCGCCAAAAAAGTAAAATAAGGGTAACGAGCGGGGAACACGCCCTGCATAAAAGCAACAAGATGGGCAGCGGTGCTACGATTATGCGGAACTGCCCACTAATATAAGTGATAAGGAGACGATCATTATGGCAATTTTGGTAAGCGGTGGCGCCGGTTACATCGGCAGCCACACCTGCGTGGAACTTCTGGCCGCCGGGTATGATATCGTCGTGGCCGATAACTACTACAACTCCTGCCCCGAGGCCCTGGCCCGCGTGAAAAAGATCGCCGGCAAGGACTTCCGCTTTGTCGAGGCTGACATGACCGACAAGGCCGCCGTCGAAAAGATCTTCGCCGAGAACGAGGACATCGACTGCGTCATCCAGTTCGCCGCTTACAAGGCAGTGGGCGAGAGCGTCTCCAAGCCCATCGAGTACTATTCCAACAACCTGGCCTGCACGCTGAACATTCTGGACGTTATGCGCCGTCACAACTGCCATAATATCATCTTCTCCTCCTCCGCCACCGTCTACGGCGACCCCGCCAGCGTGCCCATCCGCGAGGATTTCCCCGTGGGCGGCACCACCAACCCCTACGGCACCACCAAGGTCTTTACCGAGCGCATCCTGACCGACTGCTGCAAGGCTGACCCGGAGCTGAATGTTGCGCTGCTGCGTTACTTTAACCCCATCGGCGCCCATCCGTCGGGCCTCATCGGCGAGGACCCCAACGGCATCCCCAACAACCTGGTGCCTTACATCGCCAAGGTCGCTGTCGGCAAGCTGGAGAAGGTCCATGTCTTTGGCAACGACTATCCCACCCCGGACGGCACCGGCGTGCGTGACTACATCCACGTTGTCGACCTGGCCCGCGGCCATGTGGCTGCCATCAAGAAGCTGGAGGAAAAGCCCGGCCTGTTCATCTGCAACCTGGGCACCGGCCACGGCTACAGCGTACTGGACGTCATCCATGCCTTCAGCAAAGCCTGCGGCAAGGAGCTCCCCTACGTCATCGACCCGCGCCGCCCCGGCGACATTGCCGAGTGCTGGTGTGATCCCAGCAAGGCCAAGCGTGAGCTGGGCTGGGAGGCCCAGTACGGCATCGAGGAGATGTGCGCCCACAGCTGGAACTGGCAGAGCCACAACCCCGACGGCTACAAGACCGCCAAATAACCCAGGCAGCACTTTAAAAGCACGCAAGGACGCGCCCGCAAAAAGGCGCGTCCTTTTTGTTTATATGCTTTTGTTCAGCCTTACTTTTTTGTGCCATAACTACCACATCTAGTGGGTGATATGCCCATAAAAAACAAAAAACAGCGAAAACTGTGCTAAATGTGTTCTCTCAACAACAGAAAGAACATAAAACGCGCAGGTTCGCTGTTTTTGAATTTTGTTATAGCTTGATTTGTTATACGGTAACAGGAAAATGCGGTTTAAATTTCAAAATGTGCTGAATTGTGTTGTGCGCAGGTGTGGTAAATCACAATTCAGACCCCGCAAATTCGGCGCCAATTTGCCCTGTTTTTACCGCCAGTTGAAGGTAAGCATCCCATACAGATAGATGAACAGGATCGCCGCAGGTACAAAATAGCGGAAGATGGGCTTCATCCAGGGGCGTACTTTCAGGCCCTTGCCGGTGTTGGCTTCGGCAACAAAATTGTCCCATCCCCAACCAAAACGGTTGCAGCAGAACAATGCCAGTACCAGGCTGCCCAGCGGCAGCACATTGTTGGATACAACAAAATCCCAAAAGTCCAGCCAGGCGGTGCCGGGGGCGAAAGGCTGGAAGTGCAGCATGCTGTAGCCCAGGGCCGTCGTCAGCGCCAGGGCAAAAATACCCACGCCGCAGACGGCGCAGCCCTTGGGGCGGGACCAGCCGGTCAGCTCCCGGATCATGGCTAAAATATTCTCGCAGACGCCCAGCACGGTGGAAAGCGCCGCAAATACCATAAACAGAAAGAACAGTGCGCCCCACCAGCGCCCGCCCGGTATGTGGGTAAAAACACTGGCCATCGTGTCAAACAGCAGGCTTGGCCCGGCAGTGACTTCCAGATCGTAGGTGAAGCAGGCCGGGAAGATGATGATGCCTGCCAGCACTGCTACAAAGGTGTCCAGAAAGATGACATGCAGTGATTCGCCCATCAGGCTGTGGTCTTTGCCGATGTAACTGCCGAAGATGGCCATGCCGCCCATGCCGACGGACAGCGAGAAAAACGCCTGGTTCATGGCGGCTACCACCACCGAGCCGTCGATAGCAGAAAAGTCCGGCACCAGGTAAAAGCGCAGCCCTTCGGCCGCACCGGCAAAGGTCAGGCTGTGGACCGCCAGCACCAGCATCAGCACCAGCAGGGCAATCATCATGCCTTTGGTCATCCGCTCCAGCCCGCCCTGCAGGTTGCAGCTTAAAATCAAAAATGCCACCAGCACGGTGATAAAAAGATAGGTCACGTTGACCTTGGGGTCGGCGATCATCTGGGCAAAGCCGAAATCGGCGTTGCTGCCGGTGAGGAATTTTACAAAATAGTAGAAGATCCACCCCGTGACCACCGTGTAAAAGGCCATCAGCGCAATGTTGCCGATAAGGCTGAACACGCCGAACACGCCCCACTTGTGGCCGGGCTTTTCCAGGCGCTGGTACATATAGATGGGGCTGGCCTGGGCGGCGCGGCCCACGGCAAACTCCATCACCATAACGGGCAGGCCCAGCACCAGCAGGCAGAGGATGTACAGCAGCATAAAGCTGCCGCCGCCGTTGCGCCCGCACATCCAGGGAAACTTCCACACATTGCCGCAGCCGATGGCGCACCCGGCCGACAGCATGATAAAGCCTAAGCGGCTGCCAAGACGTTCACGATTTTCCATAGTCTCACACAAATACGTAGGCGCTCAGGCGGTTGAAAGCTTCCTCCACCAGGGCGCGGGGTAGGGCCAGATTCATGCGGATGGCGCAGGGGTGGTGGAACATCCGGCCGTCCTGCCAGGCCACGCCCACATCCCAGCCTGCGTGCAGCACGTCCTCCAGCGTTTTGTCATGGGCAGCGCACCAGTCGGTGCAATCCAAAAACAGCATGTAGGTGCCCTCAGGTTTGGCAACCTGCACACCCGGGAAATGCCGGGTGATGAAGTCGCAGGCAAAGTTCACGTTGCCGGAAAGCACCTCGCACAGCTCGTCTACCCATTCGCGGCCCTCGGGCGTGTAGGCACCCAGCAGGGCGTGCATGGAAAGGACGTTCATCTCATTGTAATGGGGCTTTTCGCTGCGGGCCAGCACGCGGTCCCGCAGGGTTTTGTTATAAATAATGTGGTAGCTGCCCACCAGGCCCGCCAGGTTGAAGGTCTTGCTGGGGGCGTAGAGGGCCATGGTGCGCTGGCGCGCGTCCTCGCTGACCGATTGGGTGGGGGTATGCTTGTGGCCGTTGAGCAGGATGTCGGACCAGATTTCGTCGGAGATGACGGTCACATCGTTGGCGCGGTAGACTTCCATCGCGCGCTCGACCTCCCAGCGCTCCCACACGCGGCCGCAGGGGTTGTGGGGGGAGCAGAAGATGGCTGCATGGATGTGGTACTGCTTCAGCAGGCGGTCCATGTCGTCAAAATCCATCCGCCACACGCCGTTTTCGTCCCGGTGCAGGGGGCTGTGGATGATGCGGTAGCCGTTGGATTCCAGCGTGCGGGTAAAGCCGATGTAGGTGGGGCTGTGGACCAGCACGGCATCGCCGGGGGCGGCCAAGCAGCCCAGAGCCGACATTACGCCGCCCAGGACACCGTTCTCGTAGCCGATGGCCTCTTTGGGCAGGTCGGTCACGCCGTTGCGGTCCCGCTGCCAGTCGATGATGGCCTGGTAGTAGGTGTCCGGCGTGGCAAAGTAGCCGTACAGCGGGTGCTGAGCGCGCTCAATGATGGCGGCCGGGATGGTGGGCACAGTGGCAAAGTTCATGTCCGCGACCCACATGGGGATGACGGAAAAGCCGTCCTTAGGCTTGCCCGGCGCAAAGCCGCCCGGCTGGCCCAGGGCATCCACCGCCAGCGCATCCATCCCGCGGCGGTCGTACACAGTGGTAAAATCGTATTTCATAAGTGTACCCTCTAATTTTAGTTGTAGGGGCGCACAGTGTGCGCCCGCGGGCGGATATGGAATCCGCCCCCACGATGCGTGTGATGCTCATTCCCGTTGCCGTAGGCGAGCATTCTATATGCTCCCGTAAGAGGTATCCCGGATGCAGGCAGTTATGCTTTGCTTTTTTATTCCCCAAAATCACACGTATGTGTGATTTTAATTAAAAGTTCTTTGCGTCGCTTTCTTTCAAGAAAGCGACATTCACTTCTCGCAGGCCCCGTCATTTCCAACGCTCTTGCGGTTACCGCATCAAACTTCGCCTTTACAGGCTCGTTTTCTGCGACCGCTGCGCTTCCTCCGTCTCGCTGCATCCGCCGCAGGCGGCGCTCGACTCCGTCGCACCGCAGCCGTCGCAGTCGCTCTCAAATTTCACGGCGTTCTTGGCAAGTTCGGGGTCCAGGCGCTGGGCGACCTGCATCATCAGGGCGCACTCCATGCGCTTGCGGAACACCTTGCATCCGTACTCATAGGTGCCGTGGATGTCGCCGGTGGCGTGCAGGGCGTTGGCCGCGCAGCCGCCTGCGCAGTACAGGCGGGCCCAGCAATCCTTGCAATCCGGGCGGGCATACACGTTGCACAGCTTGAACTCATCCCGCAGTGCGGTGTTGGTCACGCCGTCCCACACGTTGCCCAGCTTGTAGTTGGGGTCGCCCACGAACTGGTGGCAGGGATACAGGTCGCCCCAGGGGGTCACGGCCATGTACTCGGTGCCGGAACCGCAGCCGGAAATGCGCTTGTAGATGCAGGGGCCGTGCTTCAGGTCCAGGATATAATGGTAGAACGTGATGGGCTTGCCGGCCTTCTGGCGGCGCAGCATGTCGTTGGCCAGCAGCTCGTACTGGTCAAACAGCTTGGGCAGATCCTCCTCGGTCAGGGCCTCGGGGGAATCCGGCGCGGCCACGACCGGCTCCATGGACAGCTCGGTAAAGCCGAGGTCATCGGCCATGTGGAACAGGTCCTTGGTAAAATCAACGTTGTGGTGCGTAAAGGTGCCGCGCATATAGTAGCCCTGGCCGCCGCGTGCTTTGACCAGTTTTTGGAACTTGGGCACGATGCGGTCGTAGCTGCCGTTGCCGGCCAGGTCCACGCGGAACCGGTCGTTGACTTCCTTGCGGCCGTCCAGAGACAGCACCACGTTGTGACATTCCTTGTTGCACCAGTCGATGACCTCATCGGTGATGCCGATGCCGTTGGTGGTCATAGTGAAGCGGAAGTTTTTGTTGTGCTCTTTCTCGATGCTGCGGGCATAGGCGACCAGCTGCTTGCACACCTCAAAGTTCATCAGCGGTTCGCCGCCGAAGAAGTCGACTTCCAGGTTGCGGCGGGTGCCGCTGTGCTCGATCAGAAAATCCAGCGCACGTTTGCCGGTCTCAAAGCTCATCAGGCCGGCCTCGCCGTGGAACTTGCCCTGGGCGGCGAAGCAATAACTGCAGTTCAGGTTGCAGGTGTGGGCCACATGCAGGCACAGTGCCTTGACGACGTTGGAGCGGTTCTTGAAGTCGAACGCATGGTCGGCGTAGGCGTCGGGGGCAAACAGCTGCCCGGCGGCGGTCAGCTCCTCGATGTCGTCAAAGCAATCGCTGATGTCGGCGGGGGTGACGTCGGCGCGGTCACGGTATTTCTGCTCCAGCTGGGCGGTGGCGGCTTCGCGGGTCAACCCCTGGTCGATCAGGGCGATGGCGTCGTAGGCAACATCGTCTACGGCGTGTACGCTGCCGCTGTACACGTCCAAAACAATGTTGTAGCCGCTGAGTTTGTACTGATGAATCATTGTCTGCTCCTTTGTTTGTTCCTTTTCTTATAAGAAAAGGAACCGAAAAGAATTTTTTAATCAGGTAAGTAAGTTATATAGAAAAGCGGTCGAGAATAAGGGATGGGGGATGTGGGGGGAAAGTGCGTGAGGAAGGGGCGATAAAAGCCCGCGTTGCGTATCCGGGCATCCCGCTGCCGCGGCCGCGCTGTACATAGAAAATGCCGGGCTGCCATATCTGGCACCCCGGCATCAAAGCCAGCAATACAATTACTTGTCGGTCTTCTCGCAAGGCTGGTTGGCAATGCCGCAGCTGGTCTTGCAAGCGCTCTGGCAGGAAGTCTGGCATTCGCCGCAGCCGCCGTTCAGCAGGCTCTTAGCCATGTCGCGGGTCTCGAGAGTCTGGATGTGCTTCATAAAACAGTCACCCCTTTATACATTTTAGAATTA
>ERZ1026874.1005-NODE-1005-length-15836-cov-12.013941_pt1 | contig 15836 bp, 10 predicted proteins | sample MGYA00380167_ERZ1026874 | MGnify/ENA primary metagenome ERZ1026874 (study PRJEB33269, sample SAMEA4719803) | human gut metagenome | biome: human-associated habitat; feature: organic feature; material: feces | place: Cameroon | collected 2013-10 ...
GGCGTCACTAACGAACGTGCTTTGACCCAGGGTGTCGCTTCGCTTGCCCTGGGCTAGGCGCTGTTGCCCTTTCAGGGCGTGCTTTTGCTAAATCCGAAACTTGTACACCTTTAAACTTCTAAACCCTTTATCAAAAAATGCTTTATACTCTAATTATTCTTGGCATTTCAGCCCTGCTTTTTGTGAGTGGGCGTATTCGTTCAGACCTCGTAGCCGTGTGTGCGGCATTAGCTTTGGTGCTTACAGGAGTGCTTAGTCCTGAAGAAGCTTTGGCAGGATTCTCCAATCCGATTGTAATTATGATGGCAGCCCTCTTTGTGGTGGGCGGTGGAATCTTTGGAACAGGTTTGGCTAAACGCATGGGTACAAGCATTTTGGGCTTGGCAGGCAAAAGCGAAACTCGCTTATTCGTGTTGCTCATGTTAACCACCTCTGTGGTCGGTGCTTTTGTTAGCAACACGGGAACAGTGGCTTTGATGTTGCCTATTGTTGTGAGTATGGCACGTGGTGCTGGTGTATCTTCATCCCGTCTGCTTATGCCCTTGGCTTTTGCAGGAAGTATGGGGGGTATGCTCACGCTGATTGGTACACCGCCCAACCTTATTGTGCGCGATGCTTTGGTAGCTGCAGGTTATGCCCCTTTGAGCTTTTTCTCGTTTACCCCCATCGGCATTATTTGCATTGTAGTGGGCACATTGGTGCTAATCCCCTTAACACGTCGCTTTTTAAAAGAACGTACGGATGACACGCAGGTACGAAGTAGTAAAACCTTGCAGCAGTTGGCAGATGAATATAAGGTAGCGCAAACAGCACATTGGTTTAAGGTAGACAAAAAATCACCTATGGTTAATCGCACCTTAAAACAGTTAGACGTACATGGCACTTATGGTGTGACCATTATTGAAATTCGTCGACAGAACAGCCAAGGTGGATTGCGTTCTATTGAGCAATATGCAATGGCAGATGTAAAGATAGAACCTGGCGATATGCTTTGCATAACAGGGCGTGATGAACAACTCGACACACTTTGCACGGAGTGTAAATTGCAACGTGTGGCTCCGGTAGATGCTGACAATCAGTTGCATTTTTACGATGTGGGTATGGCTGAGATATTGGTGTTGGCTTCCTCGTCATTGGTAAACAACACAGTGGTTGAGGCAGACTTCCGTGCTAACTATGGGCTTAATGTGTTGGGCATTCGTCGGCAGAACGACTATTTGTTGGGCGATGAACTAAAAACACGTCGGTTGCATGCTTCGGATATTGTTTTGGTGCAAGGAGAGTGGCGCAACATAGCCCGACTGAATCGTTACGACGGACGTGAATGGGTGGTAATTGGTCAGCCACAAGAACAGGCTGCGCGTGTTACCCTCGACTATAAGGCTCCCGTAGCTGCCATAATCATGTTGGCTATGGTAGTAGCTATGGCTTTCGACTTTATTCCGATAGCTCCCGTAACTGCTGTGATGTTGGCTGCTGTTGCGATGATTTTTACGGGATGTTTGCGTAGTGTAGAGGCTGCTTTGAAAACTATAAACTGGGAGAGCATCATTTTGTTTGGTGCCATGTTACCCATGTCAACAGCTCTGCAAAAGACAGGTGTGTCTGAACTCATCTCTCAAAACTTGGCACATTGGGTAGGCGGCTATGGTCCTCATATGTTGATAGCTACCATTTATGTTGCCACCTCGTTGCTCACCTTCTTTATATCGAACACGGTGACTGCCATGTTGATGGCACCTATTGCTTTGCAAGCAGCACAAGCACAAGGCATTAGTGCAGTACCCATGTTAATGGCAGTAACCGTAGCTGCCAGCATGTGTTTTGCTTCGCCCTTCTCCACACCGCCTAATGCTTTGGTGATGTCGGCTGGGGGTTATAAGCCCATTGACTATGTGCGTGTGGGACTTCCTTTGCAAATTGTGATAGGAGTAATAATGGTGTTTGTGTTGCCATTGATTTACTAAAAATGTGTACATTTGCATCATACATTTCAATAAAGGGTGGTTCTAATAATTCTGATAAGTTGATTTGTTCCACCCTAAAGAACTAAAAAGACTGACAATGAAAGGAATTTTTGCTACATTGCTCACCTTGAGCTTAGTGTTGTGTGCAAGTTGTGCACACTCAAGTATTTCTCCGTTGGTGGGAGGTGATCGTGATGAACATGGTTGCATAGGTTCGGCAGGTTACACATGGAGTTATGCCTTGCACGATTGTGTACGATTGTGGGAGGCAGGCACTTCGTTTGATGCAGGACCTGAAAGAGTATTCCTTATATATAGTCCAGACTCAACGTATGCTGAAATTTTTGGTGCAAAGGGTAAGTCGGTTTTGTGTCGTCGTGTAAAGGGAATGGACATTTGGAAACCACGTAAAGGCAAAGAAAGTGTTTCTATTCAAAATGGGGTTACCCGTGTGAAGATAGACAATTATACTTATACAAAATAATAAGGGGGTAAGAAAATCTGATTTTAACCATCCTCTAAAAATATCGCAAGTTTTCAGTTTGGGGAACTTGCGATATTTTTTTGTCACTAGTAAAAACGGCTGCCCCGTTTTATTGTGAAATTCAGCTACCTTCTAAAAAATGAAAATGTGCGCACCTCACGGCGAACACATTTTCTCGTCATTTACCTAAAAAACACTATTACCTTATAGCTTGTTATACCTTTACTCTTTTTAAAGTTAGCGCACTTTGTTTAGATGTGGTTGGCATGAATGCGAACCCCTTAGTCTAAAAAAAGAACGCCTTTTTATTTCTTTATTGCAATGCAAAAGTAAAACATAAAATCAGCTACTCCAAACTTTTTAGACGAATGGTAATATTTCATCGACGAAAAGAATAAGATACAAGTAGGTGTTCAATTTTTATACAATCAGCAAGAAGATTTGACTTCATAATTATTGGTTCACATCTTACTAATCAAAGTTCCACGCGCCAGCCTCACCCCGAATGAGGTGAGGCTGGCGCATGAGACAATGATGATTCAATCATAATTCATGCAGAACATTTTTATGGATTTTGAACACCTTATCTAACGGGGTGAGGCTGTCGCATGAAATTTCCTGATAAAACGATCTTTTTTTTCTGCATACTTTCTTTATTCTGTTTTATGCAAGATTGCTTATGTATTGACATTCAACGTTATACGATAAAAACAGGTATCTTTCGTATTGTGTGGTTGACACTTTGATATAAATTAAGGCAAAAAGGTTAATTTTTAGCGATAAAAGAAAGGCTTATCTTTGCCAATTAAAAAATATAGTCTACTTTTGCAGCACTTATGCGCTTGTCGCCTGTATTATTATGCAATGTTCTTACACCCACAGCGAATAGATTAGGGGTGTGATGTGTTGTGTATTATAGGTGTATAGGATAACAAAACAATGTCGTGTAAGTGTGGATAACACATAAACAAACTTGAATATATAAATGAAGCTATGTGGAAACTTCGCGATGGGAGTCGCGTAGACCAATTATGTGTAAAATTCCACAATTTTAAGTCCCCTTATGTGTACTGCAACGAAAGTGTTGTGCAGACAAAAAGCGTGGGACTTCCAATAAACCAAAATAGCAAATGTTTAATTAAATGGTTATCAATATGAACAAAAAGTTAGCGCTCTTGGGAGCCGGTTTGTTGCTTACAGCAGCCACGGCTTCAGCGCAAAGACTTGTGACTGGCCGTGTAACCGATAGTAAAGGTGAACCCTTGATGGGTGCTACCGTACGTGTTCCGGGTACTAAGTTTGTCACTACCACTGACGCTAACGGTAACTTTAAGCTCAACGGCATTCCTGCCGCAGCAAAGAAGATTACAGTGTCTTACATCGGTATGAACTCTGCTACCGTAAGCGTATCGGGCAATGTGCAAGTTGTGCTTAAGGATAACGAGCTTGGCGAAGCTGTTGTAATTGGTTATGGTTCGGCTAAGAAAGTCGGCACAGTAGTAGGTTCTGTAAAGAAAGTTACTGCTGATGTTGTAGACAATAAGCCCACCATGAACGTGGCAGACGCGCTTCAAGGTCAGGTGTCTGGTTTGAATATTCAAAACAACTCAGGTGATGTTGGCTCGTTTGGTAACGTCGATATCAATATTCGTGGTATTGGTTCACTTTCAGCAAGTAGCACACCGCTTATTGTGGTAGATGGTTCGCCCGCAGGTACAAGCATCCTTCAGATGCTCGGTCCCAGCGATATTGAAAGTGTTACAACCTTGAAGGATGCTTCGGCTACTTCAATTTATGGTTCGCGTGCTGCTAATGGTGTTATCTTTATTACCACAAAGAAAGGTCGCAACAGCGAAAAGGCACAAATTACATTGAGCCAAAATGTGGGTTGGAGCCAAATGGCACGTTCTATTGGTAACCCTATGACAGCTGATGAGTTGCTCGACTTCCAGCTTGAAAATGGTATTATTTATCCCTCAACATACGATCGCTTCAAGAGTCACGGTGCAAACTTCGACTGGCAGAAGTATATTTTCGACAATGCTGCATTGATGCACACCACAGACTTTAGTGTGCGTGGCGGTACTGAGAAGACAAACTATTTCGTATCGGCTTCATACACCAAGCAAAACGGTATTACTTATGGTTCGTACATGAAGCGTACCACTTTGCGTGCAAACCTTGATAGCAAGGTGAAGGACTGGATGAAGGTTGGTTTGAACCAATCGGCTGCTTTCTCAGAAAACCGTGCCAATGGTTTTGCTGGAACAGCTTCGAACAATGTATATTCTCCTTCAACTGTTGCAGCGTCATGGCCTCGTTATTGGGAACCCTACACTTATGCTGACACCAAGCATACTATTTGGGGTTCAGAATCATGGGGAAATATCTTTGATCCTACTTATCTCGTAGATGTGCGTCCCAGCAAGGGCGAAAACTTCTTGTATAATGGTTCCGCATTTGTTGAACTTACTCCCGTTAAGGGCTTGACACTCCGTTCACAGTTGGGTCTTTATGCTACCATCTCGCGTACGAAGTCAAGAGTATTGCCCAGCTACGCAGCTTTGCAAGGAACAACTGGTTCTGCTTCTTCAGGTTCTGCACAGGGTACCAACTGGACAATTACTAATACAGCAGAATATAAGGTAGGTTTCAGCGATTGGGCAAAGAACGAACATAGCTTTACATTCCTCCTCGGTCAGGAAGGCATTAAATATAGCTCAAACTCATTTACTGCAGTTGCCAAAGGTATGTATGATGACCGTTTGCCCGAGTTGAGTGCTGGTACAGTGCCAGCTTCTTCATCGAGCAGCACTGCCAAGTATGAGTATCTCTCGTTCTTCGGTCGTGTGGACTATGATTTGAACCACAAGTATTATGCTAACTTCACCGTACGTTCGGATGCTTCTTCACGTTTCGGTAAGTCAAATCGTACTGCTCTCTTCTATAGTGGTGGTTTGATGTGGGATATGATGCAAGAATCATTCATCCGTCCTGCTTCTAGTTGGTTGACCAACTTGCAGTTGAAGGTGAGCGTGGGTTCTACAGGTAACTCAGAAATTGGTAACTATACTCACCTCGCTCTTGCAGGTACTACACAATATAATGGCGCCCAGGCTGTAGGTTATGGTCAGTTCCCCAATGGCGATCTCGGTTGGGAAAAGCAAATCCAAACCAACGTCGGTATCACCGCAGGTTTCTTTGGTAAGGTTACGCTCGACCTCAATTTCTACAACCGCAAGACTAAGGACATGTTGATGTCTACACCTTTGCCCTATACTACGGGTATGTCTTCTATGATGAAGAACATTGGTGAGATGAGCAACCGTGGTGTTGAAGTAGACCTCTCTTACGACATCGTTCGTACACGCGATTGGTTTGTAAACTTCCATACCACTTACTCTTACAACGCTAACAAGATTGACAAACTCTTCTACGACCTCGACGAATGGCCTATGAAGGCAGGTCTTGTTAACTACATCAAGGGTAAGGGTTTGAACTACTACATGCCTATCTTCGCAGGTATCGACGAAAACGATGGTGCTCCTATGTGGTATAAGGTAGGTTATAAGGGTGATGCAGGTTACACCTACAACCCCGAGACTATGACCAAGGATGCAAGCCAAATTGAAAGTCTCTACCAAGATACAGGTAAGAAGCGTTTCGCTCCCCACAATGGTGGTTTTGGTTTCCAAGTTAGCTATAAGGGCTTGGCACTTATTGCCGACTTTAGCTACACATTGGGTAAGTATATGGTTAACAACGACTACTTCCTTAACACATCTTCGAGTGCAGCCACTCAGGGTATGAACCAAGACCGTGACTGCTTGAGCATGTGGAAGAAGCCCGGTGACCATGCCAAACTTCCCGCCTTTAAGTATGACTCGCAGTTCGACACACACTTGCTCGAAAACTCATCGTTCATGCGTTTGAAGAACTTGCAGCTTGTTTACACCTTGCCTAAGCGCTGGGTAGAAGCAACTCGTTTCTTCGAGAACGTGCGTTTCAACTTTACAGGTCGTAACATCTTTACCGTTACCAAGTTCAAGGGTGTTGACCCCGAGGTTAACTCAAACATTACTGCAGGTAACTACCCCGCTACTCGCCAATACACACTTGGTGTAGATGTTACATTCTAAAACACAAAAACCACAAACGATTCATACAAAATGAACAAATATATTCTGAAAGCAATATTTTGCTCAGTCTTGGCTGCACCGGTTCTCACTTCTTGTGAGCTCGACCAGTTCCCAACCGATAGTCTCACCGAAGAGGCTGCATGGGAAAGCTACACTGATGCAACGAATCAGTATAGAGGTTTGCTCTCTGTGTTGCGTTCTGATGTGGGTGGCTCTAATGCCTACGTAAGCGATGTACAGATGGACCTCTTCAACCAACGCCTTACTTCAGCCGTTCTTGGCAAGATGAGCGATTGGACCTTTACAGGTAGCCAATTCGATGGCGATGGTGTTTGGGCTAACAACTATAGCGTGATTCTTCAGGCGAACGATGTGTTGGCTCACATTGGTAAGTTCGAAGCGGATGCTACGCTCACTGCAAAGCAGCAAGCTAACATTGCCAACATCAAGGCTACTGCTTACTTTGCACGTGCCTATGCTTATAGCAGCATGCTTCCTTTCTATTGCAACGACTACGAACCCGAAACTGCGGCTACCGAACTTGGTCTTCCCATTGTAGAGGAGGTTAGCAGCGAAGGTCGTCCTGCGCGTGCAACATTGCAGGAAACTTGCGACACTATTGTGAAGTACATGGATTATGCAGATGCCGAATTTAAGAAGGTTGATGCATACAATAATGCTGCTACTACTAAGGCTGCTGATAAAATTCAGGCTACTACCACCGCACCTAATGCTGATGCACTCACAGCACTCCGTGCTCGCGTTTACTTGTATATGCACAAGTTTGATGAGGCTATTGAAGCTGCACAGACAATTGTTGAGAACTATCCTCTCGGTAATGGTCTTAATGATATGCTCGGTCTGTGGATTATGGACCAGGGTAACGAAATCGTTTATCAGCCTGCGCAAACTGCTGATGAGATAACAAATACCTATGGCATTTACCTCAACTTCAATATTGTTACAGAAAACTTGGAGCAAGATCTTAAGGGTATGAATCCCGATTTTATTCCTACAAAGAACTTGCTTGACCTTTACAGCAGCAAGGACTTGCGCCGTAGTGTGTACTTCAGCCATAAGACGAATGGCGAAAACAGTATGTACCTCGGTATGGGTGATGCTTCAGGTTATGGTGTTGTAGACCTTTATGAGGCAGGTGGATTGACTACCGATATTGCCAATACCAATGGTTCAACTGAGGATGGTGTAATCTTTACGAAGTTCCCTGGTAACCCACTTCTTCGTAAGCAAGGCATTTGGTATGCTGAAATCTACAACCAGACAAAGGCATTCCGTGCAGCTGAGGCTTATCTCATTATTGCAGAAGCAAGCTTGCGCAAGGCTAATCGTGACGAAGAAACGGCACGTGCTTACCTGAATGAATTGCGTGGTACACGTTTCGCAAATTATGATGATGCAAGCACCGATTACATTCAGGATTCAGTTACAGGCGAAGCACTCGACAAGGTAATGCAAGACGAATGGACGCGTGAGTTTGTGGGCGAAGGTTTCCGTATGCCGTGTCTCAAGCGTTGGCATCAGGGCTTTAAGCGTACACCGCAGCCTTTCAATACGCCTGTACTTGTTAACACAGGTAATGTGCAAACACTTAGCGTTGAGCCCAGCAACATTCGCTTCACTTGGCCTATTCCTCAGCAGGATATGCAAGCTAACAAGAACTTGAAGCAAAACGCTGGTTATTAATTCCTAATTAAAGACTCAAACAATGAAACAATTTATAAGCAAACTGTTTGTGCTTGCTGTGGTAGCATTAGGTATGGTTGCTTGTACCGATGCTGATATGGGTACGCCCGCAGTCTACAATGAGCACGAAACTCTTCAGAGTTGGAATTCAGAGTACATTGAAGATGGTTCGCAGTTCAATCTTAGCTTCTCTGAAAATGCCGCAGGTGACACCATTTGCACTATGGCATTCTCTGCTGTAGGTAATACGGGTAAACTTGTTTACGTCTCGTGCGAAAATGGTACTGTGTCTTACGACAAGGTTACAGGTATGAGCGTAATCAACTTTGCACAGTCTCCCTTTGGTCTTCCTTTGCGAGTATATGCTATTCGTCAGTCTAACCAAGTTTACACTACCGTTCAGGTGTTTGTTGTTCAGACTTATACTGACGCAAATGGCAAGCCTAAGGAATACGAAAGTAAGTATGTAGCTTTCCGCGCTCTTCCTGGCAAGCCTGTTTTGAATAGCAGCTTGATTTGGATTTCTGCTGACGAAAAAATAGCTGCTATCTTTGATGGTAATGGCAAAGTTCAGTATGAAATTGATGGTCAAGAGGGTGAAGGCGTTTACACTTACGATAACACAACAGGTAATGGTACTATAACCTTAGCTGATGGTTCATCATTTACCATCTCTGTTAACGAGAAGAACCAAGTTGTTGTAACTTCAGCAACCGATGGTAAAGCCAACGTATTGTTCCCCAGCATGGCTTAATAAAATAACCGCTTGCTTCGGCAAGACGAGTTATTGAATTTCTATAAAATTGCAAGCGCAGTTCGATATTCGAGCTGCGCTTGCTTTTGTATAGTGCTTAATAGGATGGGGTGGTGTTTTTCGTTTTTTTCGACATAAATGTCTTTGTTTTTTTGGTCAAAAATGTCTTTGTTTTTTTGGGTCAAAAATGTTTTTGTTTTTTTTGGTCAAAAATGTTTTTGTTTTTTTGGTCATAAATGTCCATCAATGAGCCATAAATGTTCATGAATTATTTTTTTTAAATGTCCATAAATAAACCCCTTTCGGGGTTGGGCTGGCGCATGAAGCAATGTTTCGACATAAATGTTTTTGTTTTTTGGGGTCATAAATGTCCATCAATGAACCATAAATCAAAATCCTTTTTTTCCTGCATGATATTTCATTCAAATCTCATGCAGAACATTTTTGCGGATTTTGAACACCCTACCTAATGGGGTGAGGTTAGTGCATGAAACATAGCCGATTCAATCCTACAAGAAATGGTATGTATGCTTTATGCCGAGCTATGTGACTGATGAAAGGCAAAATAATACGATAATTCAACATAAATAATTTTGAACATCGAGTTACCTGCTTAATATTTAAGGTATCTGCGCAGAAAAGCGTAATTTTGCACGTTGAAAGAAGAAGGTAACACTTTCCTTCGAAGCAAAAACTACTCTTATGTCACATACAATAAAAGCGAAGGTGGACATGCTTAATGGTCCGCTGTTTTTTAAGATATTGGTGTTTGCATTGCCCTTGGCAGCCAGCAGTCTGTTGCAACAATTATTCAACTCAGTCGATGTGGCTGTGGTGGGACGTTTTGCCAGCAGTAAGGCATTGGCTGCTGTGGGAAGTAATGCTCCCGTAATTAGTTTGCTTATCAATTTGTTTGTGGGCATTTCAATGGGTGCCAATGTGGTTATCTCTAACCATTTAGGACAAAGAGATGATGAAAGTACACGCCGTGCGGTGAGTACAGTATCGCTTGTGGCAATTATTAGTGGTTTCGTCTTGATGTGTTTGGGCATCGGTGTTTCGCGTCCGATACTCGAAATGATGGATACGCCTGCCGATGTACTCGATATGGCCGTGCTATATTTGCGTATCTATTTTATAGGTATACCCTTCTTCTTAATCTTTAACTTTGGGGCTGCTATCTTGCGTAGTGTAGGCGATACCCGTCGTCCGCTCTATATACTTGTAGCTGCTGGCATTGTGAATACTTTGCTCAATTTATTCTTTGTAATCTGTTTGGGCATGGGTGTTGAGGGCGTTGCCATAGCTACTGCTATCGCGAATGTGCTGAGCGCAGCTTCTATTATTTGGCTTTTGCGTCGCGAACCCGGTCCGCTTCAGTTGCAGTTTAGTCACATGCGCATATACAGCAAGGAATTGAAGCGCATGTTGCAAATAGGTGTGCCTGCGGGATTGCAAGGAATGGTGTTTTCGGTGTCGAATGTGGTGGTGCAGAGTGCTATCAATGGATATGGCTCAGCAGCTATAGCAGGTTCAGCAGCTGCCGTAAACTTTGAGTATTATTGCTACTATATTATTGTGGCATGCAATGGTGCAGCCATATCGTTTATCGGACAGAACTATGGTGCAGGAAAGTACGACCGTGTGCGCCGCATCTATCGCATCTGTATGATGATGGGGTTTGTGGGTTGCTTCATAGCCAATGCGCTTTTCACTTATTTCGATCACTTCTTTCTTAGTTTCTTTAGTCTCGACCCAGAGGTAATTCGTTATGGGGCTATTCGCATGGAAGGCGTGTTGCTCTTTCAGTTCCTTGCTTGTAGTTACGAAGTGAGTGGTTCAGCACTGCGTGGTATGGGCGAATCGATGTTACCTACTATTATTACGGTGTTTGGTACCTGTGTGTTGCGCATGATATGGGTGTTTGTGGTAGCACCGCATTACACTGGTTTTGATCACCTTTTGCAAGTATATCCTCTTTCGTGGATACTTACGGGGGGGATGGTTTTTGTGGCTTACCATGTGCGCATGCGTAAACTCTGTCCGAAAGCTTTGGCAACAAATTAAACACAAGGACTTCTAAAGTTCAGGCAACAAATTAAACACAAGGATTTCCTTTTATCTTTTTCTATCGGTTGTGCTTTCTTTTTTTCTTAATACTCATTTTATAAGCAGAAGTTTTGCGTAATTGATGGAAAAAAGTTAATTTTGCGAGGGAGAAACTTTTTTCTTCACCTTTCCTCAAAGAAAATGCTTTGTTGTCAGCATAACTACAATTATCCTGTGTTGGCACGTTATATGGCATTTCCTTTACCAAAAACCTGCATGTTATGCAAAACAACTGTCACCTTTCAAAGCTCATTCTTGAGCAAGCTAAGAAGTACGGCGATCGTGCCGCACTTAGTTACCGCGACTATACGCTTAATAAGTGGATTCCTATTTCGTGGAAACAGTTTGCCATGAATGTTAAGAAAGTTTCCTTAGCACTGCTTCGTCTTGGAGTGCAAGTGCAGGAAAACATTGCTATATTTTCGCAAAATAAGCCCGAAACACATTTTGTAGACTTCGGTGCTTATGGTATTCGTGCTGTAACGATACCTTTTTATGCTACGAGTAGTGCAGCGCAGATAACTTATATGCTCAACGATGCACAAATCCGTTTCCTCTTTGTGGGCGAACAACCACAATATGACACGGCTTTTAGCGTAATTTCTGTGGCACGCTCGCTCGAACGTATCATCATCTTTGATCGTTCGGTAAAGAAGAATCCTAATGACCATCTTTCGGTTTATTTTGATGACTTCTTGAATGAACAGTTGGCTGATGGCGTGAGCGATGATTTGCTTAATGAATATAAAAAGCGCTTGGCTGATGCCAATGACGAAGATTTGTGCAATATTCTCTATACCAGTGGAACAACAGGTCAAAGCAAGGGCGTGATGCTGACTTATGGCATGTATCGTGAGGGCTTCCGCGTAAACGATGCTGTGTTGCCACTTAGTGAGAATGATGTGTTCCTCAACTTCTTGCCATATACGCATATTTTTGAACGTGCATGGTGCTACTTAGGTCTTACAGAGGGTGCTTTGCAATGTGTGAATTTGCGTCCAGCTGATGTGCAACGCTCTATGCAGGAGGTTCACCCCACTTGTATGTGTGCTGTGCCTCGTTTCTGGGAAAAGGTTTATCAAGCTGTGCTTGAGAAAATGGAGAATGGAACGTTTATGGAGCGCAAACTCATTCGCGAAGCTCTTGAAGTGGGCAAACGTTATTGGGTTAACTATAAGGCAAAGTGCAAAAACGCGCCCATGGGCTTGGCTTTACAATATAAGCTCTACGATAAAACCATTATTCGCCTTTTGCGCAAAACACTTGGTTTGGAGCGTGCCAACTTCTTCCCCACAGCTGGTGCTGCCGTATCGCCTGAGGTGGAGATGTTTGCACATGCTGCAGGCATTAACATGGTAGTTGGCTATGGCTTAACTGAAAGTCTTGCTACCGTGTCGTGTGATATTCCTGGTAAACCCGTTTCGTTAGGCTCTGTGGGTCGCTTAATTGACAAAATAGAAATAAAGTTTGGCGAGAACAATGAAATTTTGCTTCGTGGCAAAACCATTACGCCAGGCTATTACAAAAAAGACAGTCAGACCAAAGAGGCTATTGACGAAGACGGATGGTTCCATACGGGGGATGCTGGTTATATGAAGAACGGCGAACTCTATTTGCGTGAGCGCATCAAGGACCTTTTTAAAACATCGAATGGCAAGTACATTGCTCCGCAGATGATAGAGTCGAAATTGGTGCTCGATCGCTACTTTGACCAGGCTGTGATTGTGGCTGATAAGCGTAAGTTTGTGAGTGCGCTCATCGTACCCAGCTATCAGTTGCTTGAACAATATGCTCGCGAACATGGCATAGCCTTTGCTAATCGCGAGGAACTTTGTAAAAGTCCCGAAATCATTCAGTTCTATACAGAGCGAATTGAAACCTTGCAGCAAGACTTGGCACATTACGAGCAAATAAAACGTTTTGTGTTGTTGGCTCACCCCTTCACAATGGACAATGGTGAACTGACCAATACGTTAAAGGTGCGCCGCCGTGTAGTTTACGAGCATTATGCCGAAACAATTGAGCAAATTTATGCCGAAGCTGAGGCTGCTGCAGCTCAACATCAACAGTAATTTAAATAAACACAATAGCAAAATAATATATGATCACTTCCGACCAACTGAAGGATGCCCAAGACCGTGTAGAAGCGCTGCACCGTTATCTTGACATTGATGCCAAAGTTATGCAACTCGAAGAAGAGCAACTGCGTACGCAAGATCCTGGTTTCTGGGATGATGCCAAACGTGCTGAGGAACAAATGAAGAAGGTAAAGGGCATCGAAAAGTGGATTGAAGGATATAAAAACGTAAAAACACTTGTCGACGAATTGGAACTTGCCTTCGACTTCTATAAGGAGGAGATGGTAACTGAAGAGGAAGTGGACGATAACTATAGCAAGTGTATCACTGCTATCGAGGAATTGGAATTGCGCAACATGCTCCGCCAAGAGGAGGACCAAATGGCTTGCGTGCTCAAGATTAACTCGGGTGCAGGTGGTACTGAAAGTCAAGACTGGGCTTCGATGTTGATGCGTATGTACATGCGTTATGCCGAGTCGCACGACTATAAGTGTACTATTTCTCATTTGCAAGAGGGTGACGAAGCTGGTATTAAAACCGTTACCATGGAGATTGAGGGCGACTCAGCTTATGGTTACCTTAAGAGCGAAAATGGTGTGCATCGCCTTGTGCGTGTTTCGCCTTACAATGCTCAGGGTAAGCGCATGACGTCGTTTGCATCTGTCTTTGTTACTCCTTTGGTTGACGACACCATCGAAGTGTATGTTGATCCCTCAAAGATTTCATGGGACCTCTTCCGTTCAGGTGGTGCAGGTGGTCAGAACGTTAATAAGGTGGAAACGGGTGTACGTCTTCGTTACCAATATACTGACCCCGATACTGGCGAGACTGAAGAAATCCTCATTGAGAACACAGAAAGCCGTAAGCAGCTTGAGAACCGTGAAAATGCCATGCGTCTTCTTCGTTCACAGCTCTACGATCGTGCCTTGCAAAAGCGTAAGGCTGAACAAGCTAAGATTGAAGCTGGCAAGAAGAAGATTGAGTGGGGTAGTCAAATTCGCAGCTATGTCTTTGATGACCGCCGTGTAAAAGACCACCGCACTGGTTTCCAAACAAGTGATGTTAACGGTGTGATGGATGGTAAAATTGATGGCTTTATCAAGGCTTACCTCATGGAGTTCTCAGAGAACGGCGACGAGTAATTTATAATAACCCTCAAAATTAAAATATCATGAAGAAGGATAAACGCAATTTAAGAAAAAAGGCTGTAGAAGCCATGCAACAGCGTCAAGCTAATAAAGTGGTAGGTGGCATTGTTATTGTACTTGCCTTGATTTTAGGTTTGGGTATGCTGGCTTATTACCTCCTTTCTGTGTAATAAGGGTGGTTCTAAAATTCTGATTTTAAAATTCTAAAATTCTGATAGTTGCTTTGCACCCTCTCGCATGTGTCTTGGGGTCAGTTCGCTCAGTCACATAGCCCGCTATGCTCCTTTGTTCACTAACCCCCATCCACACACGATAGGGCACAAATCAACTTATCAGAATTATTAGAACCACCCATAAAAAGTTCTTTTAAGTTTTGGCAGTCGAAATAGAACGTAAATTTCTTGTGGAGGGTGATTATAAATCGCTCTCCACTTCACATAGCCGCATCATGCAAGGTTACATTTGCAGTGGACGTGGCCGTACGGTGCGTGTGCGTCTTCGTGATGAACGTGGTTATCTTACCATTAAAGGTCCTTCGCGTAATGGAGGACTTTCGCGCTACGAGTTTGAAAAAGAAATAACCAAGGATGAAGCACTCTCGCTTATGACACTTTGCGAACCTGGCATCATCGACAAGGTGCGTTGGCTCGTTCCGATGGGTGCGCATACTTACGAGGTGGATGAATTCTTTGGCGACAATGCAGGTCTTGTGGTTGCTGAAGTAGAATTGGGTAGTGAAGATGAGGCTTATGAGCGTGCTCCCTTCCTCGGTCAAGAGGTTACAGGCGACCGCAAATACTATAACTCTTCACTCCGCACTTATCCTTATAAGGATTGGGAGAAGTAAGAACTACTGCTTGCTTACATAACACAAAAAACACTTTTGCGAAACACTCTTATGAAGAAAAACGTATTTAAAAAAGCCTTTTTTGTGCTTTGGGGTTTGGCTCTATCGTGCTTTGGTGCAAATGCGCAGACCCAAACGCCTCTTATCGACCAACTAAAAGCTACAGGGCTTCCGTTGGTTACTATCACCACAGTTAATAACGAATGGCCTACTTGCGAAGAAGTTGATTCAGTTCCAGAAGGTTGTATGGGTAACGCCATTACTAATGCAACGAAGGTTCCAGGGCGTATTGTTATTACCTTGGGCGACTCTTTGCTCTATGATAGTGGAGAGTATGCGGAAAAGGTTTCGGGCATGAAGGTGAAAATTCGTGGCAATAGCAGTGCTTACCGCACATATCCTTCTTACAAGATTAAGCTTCAAAAGAAAGCGAACCTTTTGAAAGGCTTGGGTTGCAAGAAGGATAAGGAATGGGCTTTGTTGAATAGTAATTCTTCTGCCAACTTGCGAACGGTTATGGGCAAGCAAATAGCTTTGCTCTGTGGCATTACATGGGAACCACAAGATTGTTATGTGAATTTGGTGTTTAATGGAAAATATTGTGGC
>ERZ1026874.1008-NODE-1008-length-15785-cov-33.392753_pt1 | contig 15785 bp, 10 predicted proteins | sample MGYA00380167_ERZ1026874 | MGnify/ENA primary metagenome ERZ1026874 (study PRJEB33269, sample SAMEA4719803) | human gut metagenome | biome: human-associated habitat; feature: organic feature; material: feces | place: Cameroon | collected 2013-10 ...
GAGCGTTGGCATCCTTAGGCTTGAGTTACACAACTGAAGCTTTGGCAACATCTCCTAATCAGACTGTAAATGCTGTACAGCAAGCTAAGAAAGTTACCGGTAGTGTTAGTGACGCAGAAGGTCCTATCATCGGTGCAAGTGTAGTAGAAAAGGGCAATCCTAACAATGGTGCAGTTACCGACTTGGATGGTAACTTTACATTGAATGTGAAGCCGGGCGCTACTATTGTAGTTACCTATATTGGTTATCAGAAGCAGGAAATCGCTGTGGGTAACCAGTCTAGTTTCAAAATCACAATGAAGACTGACGACAAGACTCTTGATGAAGTTGTTGTCGTAGGTTATGGTGTTCAGAAGAAAAAGCTCGTTACCGGTGCTACTGTACAGGTAAAGGGTGAAGAAATTGCCGGACGTAATGTAATTAGTCCACTTTCAGCTTTGCAGAACCAAAGCCCTGGTGTGAATATCGTTGCCACATCTGGTAAGCCAGGTGAGGGCTTTAATGTAAATATCCGTGGTGCTGGTACCAATGGTAATACGGCTCCTCTTTATGTAATTGATGGCGTTGTTGGTGACATAAACTCTGTCAATCCTGCTGATATCGAGAGTATTGATGTCTTGAAGGATGCCGCTTCTAGTGCTATTTATGGTGCTCGTGCCGCTAATGGTGTTATCTTGGTTACTACTAAGCAAGGTAAGACCGGTAAGGTTACAACCAGTTATGATGGTAGCATTGGCTGGCAGAATATGACACGTATTCCTAAGCAGCTTACTGCCAAGCAATATATGGATGTTCAGGATATGACCAACATCAATGATGGTAAGGCTCCTCATGATTGGGCTGCGTCTATCCCTGCTGATATCCTGGCTGCTTATCAGGATGGTTCTAATCCTGGTACTGATTGGTTGGAGATGCTTCGCAACAAGAATGCTGTTACAACAAGCCATTCTTTGAACGTAACTGGTGGTTCTGAACTGTCTAAATTTAGTACTGGTATTGGTTATCAGTACCAGGATGGTATTATTGGTGGTAGCTTAGCTCCTTCTGATTTCCGTCGTTTTACATTCCGTTTAAACTCTGAGCATATTCTTTTGAAGAAGGGTGACCGTAATGTAATTACATTTGGTGAGAATGTTTATTATCAGCATAAGGAGAATAAGGGTATCCAGATTGGTAACATGTATAGCAATGCTATCTACAGTATGATGCATACAGCACCTATTATACCAGCCTTTAACCCTGATGGCAGTTTGTTTACTGGTACTGATGGTGCAGCAAATGGATGGAATTTGCTGGGTATCAACCAGTACTTTGGCAATCCTCTTAACGCATTGTTGCATTCTGAGAATTCTCAGAACAAGAGCCGCAGTCACAACTTGAATGCTACAGCCTATATTACTGTATCTCCGATTAAGGGACTGACTTATAAAGGACTTGTTTACTACAAGAATTATTCTAGTTTGTGGAAGGGTTATACTTCTGTTTATTATAACAATACGAACGACCAGAAGACAGTCGATAATCTTTTCGAGAACATGTCTACCGGTTGGAACTGGGGTATGACCCACACCATGAACTATGTCTTTGATCTTGGCAAGCATCATTTTGATACATTGTTGGGTACAGAATATTCCCGTGAAGGTAATGGTATGGCTGAGGGATTAGGTATCCAAGCCTCTGGTAATATCTTTGAAAACAATTGGAAATATGGTTATCCTGCCAACTTCTCTGACCGTGATGGTAAGGTAACATTGCCAATTACTACAAGTGATGATATGAAGAATAAGGGTGCTTTTGATCATTCTGTTCTTTCTTATTTCGGCCGTATCAATTATGACTGGAATGAAACTTATATGTTAAGCTTGATCCTTCGTGCTGATGGTTCTTCCAACTTTGCACCAGATCATCGTTGGGGTTGGTTCCCTTCTGTATCAGGAGGTTGGGTTGTTACAAATGAAAAGTTCATGCAGCCTACAAGCAGTTGGCTCGATTTCTTGAAGATTCGTGCATCTTGGGGTCAGAATGGTAATGAGAGCATTGGTGCATACAAGTATGCTGCTACTTACTCTTTCGGTGCTTTTGGCCAGTATTCTTTCAATAGTAATAAGGAAAGTGGTACTACAGGAGGTTATCCTGCACGTATGGCAAACTCAGAGTTGACATGGGAAACTTCAGAACAGCTTGACCTTGGTTTTGATGCTCGCTTCTTGAACCAGCGTTTGGGTGTGAACTTTGATTATTATGTAAAGAAGACCAAGGATCTGTTGCTTGATGTACCAATCTCTTCTGTGAATGGTTTTGCAACTCAGATGGCTAACGCTGGTAGTGTAAAGAATACCGGTGTGGAGTTGGCTCTTTCATGGAATGATCGTATTGGCAAGGATTTCTCTTACAATGTGGGATGGAATATTGCAACTAACAAGAATGAGGTGACTGAGGTGAACAATGGTTCTGGCTATATCAATGGTGCTGAGAATTTGCTTTCTCAGGGTACAACATTTATGGCTCGTATGGAGGAAGGTAAACCTTTGGGTTACTTCTGGGGCTACAAGACGAATGGAGTGCTTCAGAATCAGGCAGACGTTGATCGTTATAAGGCAACTCTTAAGGATGGCGATGCTGCCAACTCTCTTCAGGGAGCAAGTTTGCAGCCAGGTGATCTTTGGTTTGTTGATAACAATGGCGATGGTGTCATCAATGATGCTGATAAGACAGAGATTGGTAACCCTCATCCAGATGTGACCATGGGTATCAACCTTGGTGTCGGTTATAAGGGATTTGACCTGTCTGTTTCAGGCTATGCTGCATTAGGTCAGCAGGTTGCCCATTCTTATCGTCGTTTTGGTGATAGCCAGTATGACAACTGGTCTACTAATGTATATAACTACTGGCATGGTGAAGGTACAGGCAATGGTCGCTATCCACGACTTACAGCTGGTACTAATACCAATATGATTCAGGTTTCAGACATCTACGTAGATGATGCAAGCTATTTCCGTCTCCAGACTTTGACTGTTGGTTATGACTTTACCAAGATTTGGAAGAATAGTCCATTCCAGCAACTTCGTCTCTATTTCCAGGCTCAGAACCTCTTTACCATTACAGGTTATGACGGCATGGATCCAGAGCAAGGCTCATCTATTGCAGGCGAAAGCTGGGTGACTGGTGTTGATATTTGTAACTATCCACAGCCTCGCACTTTCCTTGTAGGTGTTAATGTTAAATTCTAAAAAGAATGCACAATGAAAAAGATTAAATATTATATAGGAGCAGCAGCTTTGCTGTTGGGCGGACTTTCTTCTTGTACTCTTGATACTGTCAACTATACAGAGAAAGACCAGACAAACTTCCCACAGACGACCAATGATCAGGCACAAGCATTGGCTGCCATTTACCAGAATCTGAATGTGGTGAATGCGAATCCACAGATGTCTTGGTATTATGTGGCTCAATTGGCATCGGATGATGCTCTTGGCGGTGGTGGTGAAAATGATATCTTGATGCAGGCAGAGGATTTGCTGTCGGTTTCTGCAACTAACATGACCGAGCAGTTCTGGAAAGACCGTTATGAGGGTATCATGCGCGCCAATACTTTGTTGGATGCTATGGGAGAAAATGGTGACCCTCAGACACGTGGTGAGGCATTGTTCTTGCGTGCATACTACTATTATGAATTGTCTTCCATGTATGGTAATATTCCTTTGACTACAACCAGCCAAAAGGTAGAGCCGGTTCAGGCTACTGCTGCACAAATCTGGGGACAGATTCTTCAGGATCTCTATACTGCAGCTACTACGATGCCTGCTACCCGCAAAACCGATGGACATGTAGATAAGTATTGTGCTGAAGGTATGCTCGGACGATGCTGGTTGTATTACACCGGTATGTATTGCAATGGTGAAGACTTGGCGGGTTTGACAAGTACTAATTATAGTCCATTGACAGAAGTTGAGCTTCCTAACGGAACCAAGTTGACAAAGCAGATGGTTATTGACTGTATCAACGATTGTGTGAATAATTCAGGCTATAGCCTCGTGGGCGATTTCCGTAATCTTTGGGCTTATACAAACAGATGCACGGTAAAGGATTATGCATATACAAGTGGCGCTAAGGATAAAGATGGCAATGCTTTGAAATGGGTAGAGGATGACGAAAACAGTAAAGCTAACCCAAGTCAGACTGAGCGTATGTTCTCTATCAAGTTTAATAAGCAGGCTTCTTGGAGTACTACCATTGGTTATGCTAATGGTTATGCTCTTCATTTCGGTGTGCGTGGTACTGCTTGCTTCCCATTTGGTGCAGGTTGGGGCGCAGGTCCTGTAGCTCCTAATTTGGTTTCAGACTGGAAGGCTGCCGAGCCTACAGATATGCGTATGAATGCAACTATTCAGAATATGCAGGATTTGCAAGGCTTTGTTCTTGGAGGCGGTGGTGACTTCCTACAGGAGTCTGGATATTATGACAAGAAGCTTTCACCTGTTGAGGCTAAGAAAGATGATGGTACTGTTTCTGTATGTTTTGAGAACTTGATGTATCCTGACAACTGGAGCGTTGCTGGAGCAGAAAACTTGCAGTTGAACAACATTCATGATTTGGTATTGATGCGTTTTGCTGAGGTTCTCTTGATGCAGTCAGAACTTACCGAGAATGCTGATGGAATGAACAAGGTGCGTGCTCGTGCTGGTCTTCCTGCTGTTAGCTATTCTTTGCAGGCATTGCAGAATGAACGTCGTTTTGAGTTGGCTTTCGAAGGCTTGCGCTGGAATGATATTCGTCGTTGGCATATTGCTGCAGCTGCTCTTGATAAGCAGACAGGTACCAAGATTTACAATAAGGGTATAGAAACAACTAATACTCGTTCAGGTTATTCTTATTCTGCTCGTTATAATGCTACGGCAGGATTCCAGAAGAAACCGGAAAATCAGGTTAGTTTGTCAGAGGGTGGCATCCAGCAGAACCCTGGTTGGGATGATGCTTCTTCTATGTACACCAAGTGGTAATTCCTTATCTTATTATTGTTGAATATTAAATGAATTATACAATGAAGAAAATATTATATGCAATACCTTTGCTCGCATTGATTTTTGCGTCTTGCGATCCTAAAGAGATAGATCTGGGTTCACCTGACAGTGCCATCTCTGAAAATGCTTTGGCCGAAGGTTTCAGCTTTTCTCAGTGGTCTGACGAATCACATTCTACACCACAGGCTGATGGTAATTATTTCACATACACTACCAATCCCGCTCAGCCTGTAATCGTGTACCAGCTTGTTGATGGTAAAATGAATGTTATCGGCTCTGGTTCATCTGGTCAGTTTAAGATTGTTCCTAAAAGAGGACAGGCATCAGAGCAGGTATTCTATGTGAGAAGTGCAAATCATGAGTCGGCAACAACAGTTCAGGAAAATGTAAATGTATATGTTCCTCAAGACTTGACACCTGAAATGAAACTTCTTGTCAGTGATGGTGGTGAGAAGGTATGGAAATGGGATACTGAGTTCGGCTCTTGGGGTAATATGGGTTATGCTCCTGGTGATGGTGAATCATTTGCTACTACTGGAAATGGTAAATGGTGGGGTGTTGATGATCCTGCCATCCTTAATACGCCGGATCAGCTGAAGAATGCTCCTAATGGTCAGCCACAAGGTGATGCTAGCGTTAAGGCTTTCATGAAGTTCTATGAGGATGGTACAATTGAAACCTATGACTCTTTGGGTAATGTCCTTCGTAAAGGAAAGTTTGAAATGAAGGATTATGATGGTACCCGTCATGTACCTACTATTGATGGAAGTCAGGCTGCGTGGTCTTACGGTACATTCCATACAACTGCAGGTTCTATCATGTGGCCATTTATGATTAATGGTGAAGGTAAAGTGCTTCCTGAGGATTTCGAAGTCCTTCAGATGGATGTCAACCATTTAAAGCTTGTTTATGCAAAACCAGGCACAGGTGCTTGGAGCGAAGCTACATTCTGGGCTTTCAAGAGTGAATCTGATGGTATTGGTGCTTTGGCTGGTTACGGTTCTAAGTCTTGGACTTGGGATACAGAGTTCCGTTCTGATGGTGGCGCTTGGGGTAATATGGGTTATGCTCCAGGTGATGGTGATTCTTTCGTTAATTCAGGAAATGGAATCTGGTGGGGATGTCCTCCTGCAGATTTGACAGGTCAGTTGAATCATTCTGATACCCATAATGCTACTGGTGAGGAAGATCCTAATGCCTATATGACCTTTGATTGGAAAGCTGGTTTGATTACCTCTTATGATGCTGCTGGTAAGCAGATTCGCCAGGGTAAGTTTGAAATCCAGAATTGGGGTAATGGTGAGCGTACCATCGCTACGGTTGATGGAAGCCAGAACCAGTGGGCTTTGGGTAAACTCCATACTGATCCAGGTTCTATCCTATGGCCATTCCGTATCAATAATAAAGGCACGGACCCTACACCAACCGACTTCGAAATTTTGCAGTTGGATGCTAATCACCTGAAGTTGATTTATGCAGCTCCTGGTACTGGTGCTTGGAGTGAAGCTACCTGGTGGGCATTCAAGGCTAAGAAATAGAACATGAAATAATCGTTGTGATTATAATATAAATAAGGTTAGGCCTCGGCTGTAGTGATTACAGTCGGGGCTTTTTCTTTTTGCCCTACGCTGAAATAATTGCCAAAACATTTGGAGTTTACAATTATTTGTCGTACATTTGCAGCAAATTTAGAACTATAGGGAATGGATGAAAATTTATCTAAAAATAAGATTTCAGAGCGTAATCAGAAGAGAAGAGAAATGCTCGCTGGTTATTTCTTTGATTTATCTAAGTTGATGTGCAGCGGTGTTGTTGTAGGTGGTTTATCTCCATTGTTTACAGGAGATGAAATGGGGATTTTTAATTATCTCTGCATTGGCTTTGGTAGCACGGCAACGATGCTGTTTGCTTATTTTGGTAACGAAATTCTTAAAGTAAAACTTAAATAATAGAGATATGGAAATGTTAACTATTATATTTGCCCTGGCTAGTGCTATTGGTGCAGGGCTAGTTGTTTGGTCTAAGACGAAAGCTGGTCAGAAGTGGCTTGAAAGTCTTTAGTAAATGAGTAAGTTTGATAATCACAATGATTATCATATTGATAAGTCTAAGTCTCGACAGCCGTCGGCTTTTTCTTGCTTGATAGTTAAATAGTAGGGTAAATGTTTGGCGGTTACGATAATTAGTCGTAAATTTGTAGGCGAATCAAAACAAATAAGGAGGTTTAGAAAATGGAAGAATTAAGAGATAGGTTTATACGCTTTGATTGGGCTATAAAACGACTGTTGCGTCAAAAGGCTAATTTTGGCGTTTTGGAGGGTTTCCTTACCGTATTTATAGGGGAACCAATCAAAATCGTAGATATACTGGAAAGCGAAGGTAACCAGCAGGCTGAAGATGACAAGTTCAATAGAGTTGACATCAAGGCAAAAAACAGCAAGGGCGATATCATTATAGTAGAAATCCAGAATACAAGTGAATTGTATTATCTGGAACGTGTACTCTATGGTGTGGCTAAGGCTATTACGGAGCATATCAATCTCGGAAATACCTACAAGGAAGTGAAGAAGGTATATTCTATCAGCATCTTGTACTTTGACCTTGGTAAAGGCTCTGACTACATCTATGTAGGACAGAATAATTTTGTGGGTTTGCATACGAAAGATAATCTTATTATCAGCACAAAAGAGAAGGATACTATCGTAAGAAAATCTCCAGCCGAAATTTTCCCTACTTATATGTTGGTAAGAGTGAATGAGTTTAATAAGGTTGCTGTGTCACCAATTGAGGAATGGGTGGATTATCTGAAAAATGGCGTTATCAAACCAGATACCACAGCTCCAGGTTTGCAGGAGGCGCGTGAGAAGTTGAGATATTATTCTATGTCGGATGCTGAACGTCATGCTTATGATGAGCATGTCAATGCCATCATGATTCAGAATGATGTCTTGGGAAATGCAAAGCTGGAAGGTCGTGCTGAAGGTCGTGCAGAAGAAAGAATAGAAAATGCCAAACGTTTCCTTGCTATGGGACTTTCTCCACAACAAGTAGCAGATGGTACTATGCTTCCTTTGGAGGAAGTAGAAAAATTGGTAGATGAAACAAAGAATAAATAAGTCTAAGCCCCGACTGCCGTTCTGCAGTCGGGGCTTTTTCATGTCATTAAGTAAGAAGAATTTGACCTTTTTTGCTTTTCTTCCGTACTTTCTTGTATAATTGCTCAAAAGATTTGGTGTTTACGAGTTTTTATTGTACTTTTGTATGCAGTAAAACAAGTACATTTATACGGGGTTACTTGTACAACCAGAAGCTTATACTTCCACAACTCCATGACTCACACCGAACGGTGTAAGCGCATGCATCGGACGAAGTAAGAGCGTGCTGCGTTCGAAGTGAGCTCGTGCACCGTTCGATGCACGTCGCACAGTCCTAGGACTTGAAGCGTATGGCTTACGTACTTAACTGGTTATAACGTACTTGTATGAACAACTAACAATACTAAGCTATGGCAATAAAGTATGAAATCCATTCCATCCATAACTCGAAGGGCGAAGGTGGAGAACAGAAATTTGTCCGGTTGCGAGACCATGAACCGATGACCAGTAAGCAGATAGAAGAGCATATAGAGCAGGTCTGTTCGCTTACCAGGGCTGATGTGCAGGCAGTGATGACTGCGCTGCATGGGTTGATTGTGACCGAACTGTCGCAAGGTGCCCGCTTCTATCTTCCGCAAGTGGGCTATCTCTCCCTGTCTGTAACAACGGAGTTGCCGGAAGGTAGGACGATGGAAAAGATGACAGGTAATGACATCCGTCTGCGTAATATTAACTTCAAACCTACTGCCGAACTGCTGAATGAAGTATCCCGGCATGTGAAGTTTGAACGCTCCAAATTCACAACAAAGTCACGGCAATATACCGAAGAACAGTTGTGGAACAAGATGGCAGATTTCCTGAAAGAGAATGAATATATTTGCCGACGTGACATGGAATTCCATTTCTCCTTGCGCCAGCAGACAGCCTTGAAATGGTTGAAGCATTTTACGGAGAAAGGGCTTCTCGTAAAGAAGGGCGCAAGCAATGCTCCTATCTATTTCCTGGCTGAAAAAGAACTGAATAAATAAACAGATTAAACCTAAAGAGAACAATGAAAAAAATGATGTTATTGATGGTTATCGCTCTGATGACCGTTACGAGTATGGTAGTAATGGCAGGTTGCAAGTCTGCCGAAAAGGGAAATTGCCGTATCCATGGTACGATGGAGTCGAACCGTTGGGATGGCAAGAAGATTTTCCTTGTGCCTATGTTCGGACTGCAGGATGCTGCCCATGTAGACTCTGTTGTCATCAAGGACGGCAAGTTTGAATTTGTTGCCGATACTACTGAGATGAAGGTGATTCGTATAGATTATCACTATCGTGATGGTGTACAGGACTTGCTGGTTGTTTCCGAACCGGGTGATATCAAGGTTATGGTCGGTGCCAACAGTATTTCCGGTGGAACTCCTCAGAACGATTCTCTTCAGGCTTGGAAAGATCAGATCATGAAGTTTAACAGTGCCTATAACCAGCTTCGTATGCAGGCCCGTCAGGAAGGCTCTGACCAGTTGCTGATGACCAAGGGCAAGGAGATTCAGAACCAGTTGAAGGAATATAACATCGCTTTCCTCAAGCGTCAGCCTGCCGGAGTGTTTAAGAATTTTCTTCAGAACATGTATCCTTCTGCAAAGTAAAATATTTGCTGTAGGGAATGTTGATAAAAATGGGTATCCGGACTAATCTATTGAGTACATGAAAAAGTTCATTTCTAGATATGGGAAAATGGCTCTGGCCGCATTGTTCGGCTTATGTGTTTTCCTTTTTTGGTATTGTGGTTATCCACAAGCCTTATGTTATCAGGAGCAGAACCAGCTCTTTCTTTGGTCTGCCGACTACTTTTGGCATGACCTGAGTGTGGCAGGTGGTTTGGCTGATTATATCAGCGAGTTCCTGGTACAGTTCTATTATGTTCCTGTTGTGGGTGCCGCCATCCTGGCTTTTCTCTTCATGGCTTTCCTGTCGCTTACCTATCAGGTAATCAGAAGTTATACAGCCAAGCCGTTGAAGTGGTATGGGATGCTCATGGCTCTTCTTCCTTCTATCCTGTTGCTGGAAGTGATGGGAGATATCGAAGTGCTCCTGTCTTTCCCGGTAGCGCTGACCTTAGCCCTGCTGTCAACATGGCTCATGAATCTTGCTACCCGGAGATGGGGAGCAAGGATTGCGTGGGCAGATGTACTTCTGATACCCGTCCTGTTCTGGCTGATTGGAGGCGGAGCTACCTGGCTTTATGTCTTCCTCCGTCTGGCTTTTTTCCTGATGCAAGTGAAGAAAGGCAAGCTTCCTTCCGTTGCGATTGCCTATCCTTTGTCTATTCTCTATCTCTGGGCTATCCAGCTGATTTGCTATAGTACCCTTCTGGTGCAATATCCTTTGATGTCTGTGATGACAGGTATCAACTATTATCGCGTGCCTATGCAATATCCGGGGCAGAAATGGGGATACGACAAGGACCTCTATGCTTTGCTCAAGTTGAACGAACAGGTGCGTAACGGAAAGTGGGAAGATATCATCCATGATGCGCAGGAGAGTCAGGTACAGGTGTCCTATACCTGCAACTGCGTGAATCTTGCTCTTGCTCAGACCCGTCAGCTTGCCGACCGCATGTTTTCTTTCTATCAGAGTGGGGAAGATGCCTTGCTGGCTCCCCGTTCCCGTGATAACATGTCGATGTATCCTACGATGGAAGCCTTCTGGCATCTGGGTCTCGTGAACTCTTCTCTTCGCTATGCCAGCGATTTGCAGGCTTCCATCCTGAATGGAAAGATGAGTGGCAGATTGATGAAGCGCATTACCGAATGTCAGATTGTAAATGGCAAGTATGCTGTAGCCCGTAAGAATATCGATCTCTTGAAGCAGTCGCTCTTCTATCATGACTGGGCTGTGAAGATGGAAGCGATGCTGGGCAATGATACGGCTATCAGTCATGATCCTGATTTGGGAAGGGCTAGAAGAATGCGCTTCAAGACGGAAATGATTTACAGTTATGATGAGATTGACAAGATGATGGGACTGCTCTTCATCAACAATCCGGATAACAAAATGGCGCTCGACTACTTCATGGGGCAGATGCTCTTGAAGGGAGATATACAGGGATTTATGCGTTATGGCAGTTGGGTACAGCAATATGGAGGCTATATGCAGATGCCTGTGGGTTATCAGGATGCTGTAAAGTGCATACAGAATCAGGGTAATGTACCGGGTTCGCCATACGCAGAATACGTAAAACGAATGATGAGTAAACAGAAAGGAGGCGAAGAATGAAAAAGATAATTTATGCTTTCATCGCCGTATGGATGGGGATAACCGCTTGTACTCCTTCGGTTGAGAATCCTACCATGGTGAATCGTAAGCCTAGTATCTATCCAGACTACATTGGGGTGACCATTCCTGCTGATATTGCTCCGATGAACTTCAATATCAAAGGCGATACCGTAGATGTGGTGGATGTCGTGGCAAAAGGAAGCAAGGGCGGGGAACTGCATGTCAGTGGTGAATGGGCAGACTTCGATGTGAAAGACTGGCATCAGCTTACTGAGCAGAACGTCGGTGGCACCATCTCTTTTACCGTCTGTACCCGTAAGGATGGCAAGTGGAAGCAATATCAGGATTTCCAGATGATGGTGAGTCCTTATCGGTTGGATGATTACGGTTTGACCTATCGCCGTATCGCTCCCGGCTACGAAGTGGGTGGCAACATCGGCATCTATCAGCGCGATATCCATACCTTTGATGAAACGGCTATCATGACAGAAACCGCCTTGCCGGGCAGATGTTTCAATTGCCATACAGCCAATCGTACTGATGCCCGACAACTGACCTGCCAGATACGTGGTGAGGGTGGAGGTACCCTGATTATGAAGAATGGCAAGCAGCAATGGATAGATACCAAGACCGATTCTACCAAGGCTGCCGGAAGCTATGCCTACTGGCATCCGGAAGGCAATTATGTGGCTTATGCTGCCAATGCCGTTCACCAGTGTTTCTTCGTGGGAACTTACAAGCCGATAGAAGTTTATCACGACTTCAGTAATATCGTGGTACTGGATACGCGTAACAATCAGCTGGTAACAGACCAGAAACTGATGACTCCCGATTGGCTGGAGATATTCCCTGCTTTCAGTGCAGATGGCAATACCTTATATTATAGTACTTCGAAAGCTTGCCGTGTACCGGCTGAGTATCTGAAAGTGAAGTGCTCGCTGGTAAGTATTCCTTTCGATGCCAAAACGGGAAAGTTTGGAGAAAAGGTGGATACGCTGCTGAACGGTCCGAAGACGAATATGAGTTACGTCTTGGCTCGTCCGTCGTATGATGGCAAATGGCTGATGTATACACGGTGCAGCAGAAGCAATTTTCCTATCGTGCAACCCGATGCTGATCTCTGGTTGATGAACCTGAAGACCCGGCAGACTTATCCGCTGACTGCGGTGAACAGCAAGATGAGCGAGAGCTATCATAACTGGAGCAGCAACTCGCATTGGTTTGTCTTCGTCAGCAAGCGTGGAAACGGGAACTATACCCGTCTCTACATTTCGAGTATCGATGATCAGGGTAAGGCAACCAAACCGTTCCTTCTTCCGCAGCGCAATCCGTGGAAATATTATCATGGGCTGTTTGATGCCTATAATGTACCGGATTTCACCAAGACTAAAGTGGAGCTGGATATAAAGGATACCCGCAATCAGATCTTTTCGGATGAACGTCCGAAAGTAACGGTTAGAGAATAAACGAATAAAAATAAGACTGGAGAATCATGAAGAATTTGATGATAAAAACTTGGAAACCGCTGCTGTCGCTGCTCTTCGGAGTGGCGGTAGTGATATTCTGGGCAGTGCCATACGTTGGCGGACTCTGCTTTCAGGAGCAGTATCAGATGTTTCTCTTTGATACCGGCTATTTTCTGGAGCGCATTGTGCTGCCGGGAGGATTAGCCGACTATATCAGTGAGTTTCTGGTACAGTTCTACTATATGCCTGTATTGGGTGGTGCCTTCATCGGACTGCTCCTGATAGGCATTCAGACTGCCGTATGGGGACTGATGAAGCAATATGGAGCCAAGCATGATTTCCCGGGCTATCTCCTGAGTTTCCTTCCAAGCATCGCCCTGTGGTGTGCCATGGGCGACCAGAATGTGCTGCTCTCTTTTGTGGTTGCACTTTTCGGAGCTTTGGTGATGGGCTGGATTCATAACCGATTCCACAACCGGTTGGTGAAGGTGGTGTTCGAACTGGTGAGCACGGCAATGGTTTATTGGTTCCTGGGCCCGGTGGTATTCCTTTATGCCGCCCTGATGATAGGTGATACGCTGAAGAATGCGCAGCAGAAGGGCAACATCCTTTCCGGAATCGGCTATTCTGCCTGCATCCTTGTGCTTACCATAGCTTGGATTCTGCTGAGCACGCAGACCCTGCAGTATCCGATGTACCGCATCTTTGCCGGACTCAATTATTATCGTTATCCGGGTGCCATATCTCCGTTGCCTTTTGTTGTGATGGCATGGGCGGTAGTGATTCCTTTCCTGGGGATGATTCCTTGCCGCCAGAAATCCTTGCAGAAGTTGCAGCAATCCAAAGTGGTCATAGTGTTGAGCTATGTATTGGTGATTGTGGCTTCATGGTTTGGTATCAAGGCATCTTTTGATGAGATGACCTACGACCTGATAGACTATGACTTCCTGGTTCGCACCGAACAATGGGATAAGATCATTGAGAAGGCTGAGAAGAAGCCGGCAACCACACCGCTCAGTGTTTCGTGTGTGAATCTTGCCTTGAGCCAGAAAGGTATGCTTGCCGACCGCCTTTTCGAGTTCTATCAGAATGGAGGCGAGGGCTTGTTCCCTACCTTTACCCGCGATATGATTTCACCGGTATCTACGGCAGAAATCTTCTTCCGCCTGGGTATGGTGAATGATGCCGAAAGATATATGTTTGAGGCGCAGGAAGCGATTCCGAATTATCGCAAGAGTGCCCGATTGACCCGCAGGATTATAGAGTGCGAAATCATCAACGGCAACTATCAGGTAGCTGCCAAGCTGCTCCGCCGACTGCAGAAAACGCTCTTCTATAGCAACTGGGCGAATCAGACGATGGCGCTGCTGGGTAATGAGAAGGCTATCAACCGGCATCCCGTTTATGGAAAGTTGAGAAAGTATCGTGAGAAGAAGCAGGACTTCCTCTTCAGCGACCAGGAGATGGACCAGATGCTGGGCTTGCTCTTCCTGAATGATAACCATAACAAGATGGCATACGAATACCTGGTTTGCTACGAACTCCTGCAGCGCGATATGGAGAAGTTCATGCAGTATTATCCGCTGGGTAGATTCGTGGGTTATGACCATATTCCACGCTCCTTCCAGGAGATTCTCATCGGCAACTGGATGAAGACGCATAGCGATCCGCGTACAATCCCGTATAGTGTGGATGCACAGAACGTGAACAATACGCTCAACTTCATCCAGCTCTATATGCAGAATCCGAAGAATCCTCAGCTTGGTCAGCAGCCGTATGTATCCAATGCCTGGTACTATATGATGGTGCAGGGGACTGATGAAGCTGCCGGAAAGAAGGAGGGAATGAAAGAGGTTTATTAGAATGTAGAATGATAATGTTGGAAAGATATGAAAACGATAAAATCTTTATTGTGCTCTCTGTTGGTTGGAGTGGTGATGGCTTCGCTTAGTGCATGTTGTTACCCTCCGGCGTGGAAAGATGCCAAGGAAATCAATCAATTCCCTAAGATATTCCCCGATTATGTTGGGGTTACAGTTCCTGCTAATATCGCACCGCTCGATTTTAATATGGCGGACGAGGATATTGAGGATATGTATGTATGTGTGCATGGTCCGAAAACCATAGAGGGGCTATATTCTTACGACAAGAAGTATGCGGAGTTTGAGGTAGATGAATGGCATGATTTCTTGAAAAAGAACAAGGGTGAAAAACTCATAGTTTCTGTGTTTGTAGAGAAGAATGGCGAAAAATTGAAGTACAAGGACTTCAATATCTATGTAAGCCCCTACGAGTTAAAGGACTGGGGCTTGACTTATCGTCGCATTGCTCCTGGTTATGAGGTGTATGGCAAGTTGGGCATCTATCAGCGCAACTTGAGTAATTTCGAGGAAACGGCAATCCTAGAGAATACCGCAGCACCGGGTGCCTGTCTCAATTGTCATACGGCAAATAGAACCAATCCTGACCAGTTTACCTTCCATGTGCGTGGTGACCATGGCGCAACCTTGGTTTCTCAGAACGGCAAGCGGGAGTGGCTGAAGGCGAAGAATGATTCCCTGAAGGGTTCGATGGTTTATCCTTATTGGCATCCATCGGGCAAGTATTGTGCTTATAGCACCAATACCACCCATCAGAGTTTCCATGCCGTGAAGGATGAGCGCATCGAAGTTTTCGACCAGGCATCGGATGTTTTTGTCTATGAGCCAGCAACCCATGAACTGATATTGGATTCGCTCCTGATGACGAAAGACCATTACGAGACCTATCCGGTATTCTCGCCTGATGGCAAGACGCTCTATTTCTGCTCTTCTACGGCAGAGCCTATCCCAAGTGGTTATAAGAATATCAAGTATAATATCTGCAAGATAGGTTTCGATGCAGCTACGGGTAAGTTTGGCAACAAGGTGGATACCATCTTCAATGCCCGTGAACTGG
>ERZ1026874.1009-NODE-1009-length-15777-cov-27.702646_pt1 | contig 15777 bp, 18 predicted proteins | sample MGYA00380167_ERZ1026874 | MGnify/ENA primary metagenome ERZ1026874 (study PRJEB33269, sample SAMEA4719803) | human gut metagenome | biome: human-associated habitat; feature: organic feature; material: feces | place: Cameroon | collected 2013-10 ...
TTAATAATCCCATATTATTCATATCTTATTGATTTATAATTAATTACGAATACCTAAAAAACTATTTGCTGAAAATTTGCAAGTATCAAAACACGTTTAGAACGCCCATTAATACGCCGTAGAGAAGTGCCAAAACTATGATAATGAGCACCACCAAGCAGAACGTACCGAGGCAGCAGCCAGTTTGTTTTTTGTTTTCTTGCATCATCCAACTTTGCTATTTTGTATTATACTTAATAATGTATTAATCTGATTGTCCTTTTGCGCTATTTGACTATCTTTAGCCTCAACCAATGCGAGCAAGCGATTAAGGGTATCTGAATCATTTACCGGGCTATTGGTAATATTAGAGCCGCTATTTATTTGGTATTTGATGCTATCTTTTTCGTCTAAGAACATATCACCAACGCCCCTTACAAGCCATTCCATGCTTATACGAGGTGACGAAATTTCGCCAATTTTGGCTATCACATTAAACCCGGGCGTAGTTTCAGATGGCCCGACTATACTATTAATGGTAGTACGTGGGATATACGTACCCTTTTCCATAGCGGTAGCATTTCCACTATAAACAGTATCTAATACCGCTTTTATACGCTGATTTATAGTTGCAAACATACGACATACTTAATAATTGTTAATAAATGGCGATTTTTCGCCTTAAAATTTTGTGGTGACGATATTTCGCCGTATCTTTGCAACCGAGATAAGTAAGTAACTAACCTCAAGAGCATAAGAAAGGCTGTCGGACTATTTGCCCAACATCACCAAAACCCAACTGCAAATATACGGCAGTTTTTCTTTTTCTCCAAAGGTATAAGTAACTAAGTAAGTAATTTTAATAAAATTTATACTTTTATGGCAGACGAAACAGGAAAAGCAATCAAATTGACACGTGACGATTTGCGGTCAATTGACGTAGGAAAGACGAAAACGTTTTACCTACCTGATGCGAAAGCGTGCGACAACGGCAAGGCTTTAACGTATCAGTTTCAAAATTTGATGGGCTGCAAGTTCAGCGTTAAAACAGACTATACGGCCAATACACTAACAATCACACGTAACGCTATATGATTATCACCAAACCCGAAGTAGAGCCAGACGGTTTGTATAACCAAGGGCAAGCAGCCAAAGCGTTGCATGTAGATCGGCACACCGTCGCCCGGTACGCTAACGATGGGCTTATTAAGTTCAGAGTTAGAAAAGCCGGAAAAGGCTTAATCACTACGGGGGCGGAAATAATCAAGTGTTGGAAATCAATGTATCTTTAAAAATCAAGCCGTATGAAAAAAGTAATGAAGAATTGGCGTTATTGGCTGATGGCGGTTATCGGCTTTATCGCTTTTTTCAATCTGATTGGGATGCCACACAATGATAACCCCAACTATTGGGAGTTAGTGATCTATTCCAAGTTTACAGCCGTAGCACTCGCATATTTCGACATACGTTTGCATGTATGGTTTGCGAAGCACAGAAAGATAGATGAGCTATTGGAGTACATCAACGAAGATAAATAACATCATTAATCATATACAAAGATGAAAACAGATTTTAGTATTAACGTACAGGTCAATTTGGGTGTAACACCCGAAATCGTGGCTTTGGTAAATGCCATTTTGTGCCACCGACCAACAGTTGCGCCGACCGCCGAGGAAGCACTCGACGGAAACAGCCAAGTAGATAACAAGCCAGAGGACACCACCCCGGCACAGCCTCAGCAGCCTACTAACAAGCGAGGCAGAAAGAAAAAAGAGGAATCAACCGCCGACAAGCCGGAGCCTACCAAGGAGCCAGCCGGAGACGAACAGCAGGAGGCAGCAGCCAACGAAGCCGATGCCAACGGTGAGCAGGAAGACGCCAAGGCAGAGGAAGCAGCCCCAAAAGATGAGGGCCAGGCCGAAGCCCAGGCAGAGCAGAAGCCATTAACCGCCGAAGACGTTAGAGCAGCTATGCACGCCACACGTCAGCGTATCGAGGGTGAAGACTACAAGGAGAACACCAACGGCGATCTATACAAGAAGTACCATAAGCCATTAACGGCACAGTTCAAGAACATAGCCGCTTTGTTGGGTGCTGAAAAACCGAGTGCTTTGCCACCTGATAAGATTGCAGATTTCATTGAGCAGTGCAACGGTTTGCAGATAATGGAAGATGGCACGATCGGTTCAAATTGCCCATTTTAGTAACAACATTTAATCATATACAATTATGGCAGGTAAACACGCTTTATTATCACCAAGTGCGGCACATCGTTGGATGAATTGTACCGCCGCCCCACTTTTGGAAAGAGACGTGGAGGATAAGGGCAGCACCTTTGCAGAGGAGGGAACGTTAGCCCACGCCTATTGCGCTAAGAAACTGAAAGAGTTTTTAGGTTTGTCAGTAGATGAGGAAAAAGCCGAAATAGCGCAGTTAGACGAACAGTACCACAGCGGCGAAATGGACGAGTACACCGATACGTACAAAACTATCGTACTGGAGAAGTTCAACGCCGCCCGAGCTAAGACCAAAGACGCACAACTGTTGGTTGAGGTCAAGTTAGATTTTAGCCACTATGTGCCTGATGCTTTCGGCACGTCGGACGCTATCATTATCGCCGATGGCGTGATGGAGGTTATCGACTTTAAGTATGGCAAGGGCGTAAAGGTGTCAGCCGTGGAAAATCCACAAATGATGATTTACGCTTTGGGCGCATGGGACTTATTTAACTTTGAGTACGACATACGTAAGGTACGCATGACTATCGTACAACCACGTATTGATAATCTTTCGGAATTCGAGTTAGATGCCGCCGACCTCATTAATTGGGCAGTCGATGAGCTGCAACCAAAAGCCAACGAAGCCTATGCCGGAGGTAAGCAAAAGCCGGGCAATTGGTGTCAGTTCTGCAAGGTTAAGGCAAACTGCAAAGCCCTATCGTCTATGTGTATCGAGGCACAGCAAGCCAACCCAGACCCACGTAAGATTAGCAAGGAAGTAATGGAAAGCACTATACTACCTTTGCTTTCGACGTTCAAAACGTGGCTAACTGGAGTTGAGGAGTACAGTTTGGAACAGGCATTAAGTGGCGTACAGTATCAAGGTTTCAAAATCGTTGAGGGGCGCAGTATCAGAAAGATAACAAACCCAACCGCCGTGATGGAACTTTTAGGCAAAGAGGGTTTTGCTAAAGAATCCTACATTAAGCCTACCGAGCTACGAAGTATTACCGATTTGGAGAAGCTCATTGGTAAGAAACGCTTTGGTGCAATTTGCGCCGAGTACATCAACAAGCCACAAGGCAAACCAACGTTAGTGCCTGAATCAGATAAACGCCCGGCATTTAATCAGGCAGCAGACGATTTTAAAGACATTTAAGTTTAACATTTTAAATTCATACAATTATGATAGACCCTAAAGTAGTTAATGACACTAAGGTAATCTTTGGCCCATGCCGCCTTAGTTACACACACGTATTTGAGAAGTACACCCCAGAAGATGGCGGAGAAGGCAAGTTTATGACTAACGTCTTAATTCCAAAGTCGGAAAAGAAGACTATCGAAGCCATCAAAAAGGCAATCGAGGCAGCTAAGAAAGCCGCTATCGTAGCCAAGTGGGGCGGCAAAGAGCCTAAGAAACTTGATATGGCTTTGCGTGACGGTGACGAAAAGGACGATGAGGTTTACGAAGACCACTACTATGTGAACGCCAAGAGCAACACACGCCCAGGCGTAGTTGATCGAAAGAAAGTGCCTATTGTGGACGAAGAAGAAGTTTACAGCGGCGTTTGGGCGATTGTGTCGGTAACTTTCTACGGCTACGACGTGAGCGGCAACAAGGGCGTAGCGTGCGGCCTCAACAACATTATGAAGTTCAAGGACGACGACCATTTTGGCGGCAGAGTATCGGCCGAAAGCGACTTTGGTGATTTGGACGGCATCGACGATGAAGACGACGACGATTTGTAAAGTGCTTTTTTCTCTACGATAAAATGTTAATGTAGTAGCCCCGGCGGTGGAAAGAGGAAGCCGCCGGGGTAATCAAACAACAAAGCGTATGAAAGAATTAGGCATAGACATCGAAACATATAGTAGCAACGACCTAACCGAGTGTGGCGTTTACAAGTACGTGGAAGCCGAAGACTTTACCATATTGCTTTTTGGGTATAGCGTGGACGGTGGTCCGGCGAAATGTGTGGACTTTGCAAACGGCGAAACTTTGCCGCCGGACATCAAAGCAGCATTAACCGACCCCGAGGTAATAAAGACCGCTTTCAATGCAGCTTTTGAGCGTATTTGTATCGGCGTGTATTTAGGCATCAAAGGGCGATTAGACCCGAGACAATGGCGGTGTACGATGGTAAGAGCCGCCCGAATGGGTTTGCCGCTTTCGTTGGCCCAATGTGGCGAGGTGCTTAAACTGGAAGACAGGAAGATGAGCGAGGGCAAAGCCCTTATTAGATATTTCAGTGTTCCAAACAAGCAGACAAAGCAGGGCATAACAAAGATGATCCGACACAAGCCGAGCGATGCGCCCGAAAAATGGGCAACGTTCAAAGCCTACAATATCCGAGACGTGGAGGTGGAGCAAGCCATCTTAAAAAAGGTCAGAAGATTGGAAGCACCAGAGTTTGACGAAAATTTGTACGTAGCCGATCAGCACATTAACGACCGTGGCGTGATGATAGACCAAGTTTTGGTAAACAACGCCGCCCGATTTGATGAGCTATACAAAGATGAGCTATTTGCAGAAGCCCGAAAACTTACAGGCATGAGTAACCCCAATAGCCCCGGACAGATTAAACAATACATATCCGAGAACACCGGGTTTACTATTGATAGCCTCAACAAAAAGAATTTGGACGACTACGAGGTACAATTTAAGTATTGGCCCAAGGTGCAGAAAGTTTTGGCTTTGCGTAGGGAAATGGGTAAGACTTCTAATAAGAAGTACACAGCTATGCAAAAATGTGTCTGCAAGGATAGCCGAGTACATGGTTTGTTGCAGTTTTGTGGTGCAGCACGTACAGGCAGATGGGCAGGGCGTTTGGTGCAGTTGCAGAACTTACCACAAAATCATTTGGAGAGTTTGGACGATGCACGCTATTTGGTTAAGCAGGGTGATTTGGAAGAGTTTGAAATGAACTACGGAAACGTTACCCAAGTACTTAGCGAACTGATACGTACCGCTTTCATAGCGAAGCCCGGTTGCACGTTCCACGTATGCGACTTTTCAGCAATCGAGGCACGTGTGATAGCATGGATAGCCGGGGAAACATGGGTGTTGGACGCTTTCAGACAAGGGCACGACATCTATTGTGAGACGGCAAGTAAAATGTTTGGTGTACCAGTTCAGAAGCACGGCCCCAACGGAGATTTGAGACCGAAAGGCAAGGTAGCCGTTTTGGGTTTGGGCTACGGTGGCGGTGTATCGGCATTGGAAGCGATGGGCGGTAAAAAGTTAGGTTTAACAGAATCCGAGGAAAAAGACATCGTAAGCAAGTGGCGAGACAGCAACCCACATATCGTTAAGTTGTGGCGTACAGTCGAGAAAGCGGCTATCATAGTCATTAAGACAGGAAAAGGCGTACAGATACAACGAGGCATTATTATTAGGTATCGTTGGGGTATGTTGCTAATTACCCTACCAAGTGGCAGGACTATTTGTTACCCACGTGCAGAGGTTGGCATCGAGACAAACGACGGTTGGAGAGGCGACCACGAGATTATCGAGTATGAGGGTTTGAACCAGACTACGAAGAAATGGGGAAAGGTAAGAACCTACGGCGGTAAGCTAACCGAGAACATCGTACAGGCTACGGCACGTGACATATTGGGTTGTGTGATACTTAGAGCCGAGCAGCGAGGGTTAAACGTGGTGTTCCACATACATGATGAGATCATCGTTGAGGCTACGAAAGACCAGACGTTACCGATGGTTGAGGCTTTGTTTAGTGAGCCTATACCGTGGTGCAAAGATTTACCGCTCAAAGGTGCAGGGTACACCACCCCATATTATCTAAAAGATTAAACAATAAAGCAATATGGCAAAAAGCAAGACAATAGAAATTAAAGTGGAATGGCACAAAGCGACCGAGACCCCTAAAAAGAATGCGCCAATATATCTACTTTTCAAAGTTGGCAAAGCCGAAACCCAGGAGCCACAGTTACCTATCATGTGGGCGTATGCAAGCCAAATCGGGCAGCTTATTACTGATGAGATAGTGGCAGAGGCGAAATTTGCAGCGTGGGCGTGGTACAAAGAAGATTAGTTAAACAATATAAAGCATATACAAAAATGGAGATACAGACAAGTAAGGCACTATCAGACGTGCAGCAATTCAGATACGAGTTATTACAGTGGTGTGGCAACGTAGAGGATGCAGAGAAAGCCAATACCTTTGTGATGGGTAAGGACGAAAAGCCAGTACAAGCGCAGTTACCAAAATCCGGCATGGAGGATGGCATCTATTTGGTACACGCCGACGGCAAAGCAACTTTGTTTGAACTGGAGTACACCAAAGAGGACAACATGGATAGCGAGGTAGTGGCTATCGGTTTGAAGATGGGTGGCTTTGGTATTAAGATCGCTTTGCACGATGAGGCTAATGGCGATGGTATCACACTAACAACAAAGGCAAATGGTAACGAGGAGAACGACCAAGCCTACTATACAGACAACTACGATGATGCAGTAGCAGACATGGACGGAGCAAGAAACACCGACCATTTGCGTAATATCCTGAATCCACAGATAAAGTTAGCTGATGATTGGTACATACCATCTTTAGGCGAGTTGTACCGTATCTTTATCAACAAAAAGGCTATCAATGCAGCTTTGGAGTTTGCCAAGGGCGATAAACTGCAAGACCGTTGGTATTGGACTTCTACCGAGGGCAGTGCTCGCATCGCATGGAATCTGACCCTCAGCGACGGTAATACGTACCATTGGACCACTAAGGCCAGCAGCACGGGCAGAGTTAGGGCAGTGTCAGCATTTATTGTTTAATTCTTAATTTCTTAGTCTTTAACCTTTAGGTACGGCGAAAGCCGTGCCATTATTCACCGATACCGCCAATTATGAAAAAGATGTACTGCAAAACGTGCCTATCATACGATCCTGATGAAGACAAACCCGGCTACGGAGTTTGTAAGCTATCAGAGTGTGAAGTTTGCGAGCAGTGCCCCGGTTGCATAGATTGGCGGTATTTTAAGATTTGGTACTTATAATATGGTTATTCTTTCTTTATTCGACGGCATGAGTTGCGGACAAATTGCACTAAGGGAATTGGGCGTAACGATTGATAAATACTATGCAAGCGAGATAGATAAGTTTGCAATCCAAAATACGATGGCGAATTTTCCCGACACCGTGCAGTTAGGCGATGTTAGACAAGTGGACGCTAAAAGTTTGGGTAAAATTGATTTGCTAATAGGTGGCAGCCCATGCCAGTGTTTTAGTTTTGCCGGAAAACGTGCAGGAATGAGTACCAAAAGCAAAGAACAAATCGAAAACTTAACAAGGTATCTGGAATTAAAACAACAGGGCTTTGAGTTTGAGGGGCAAAGTTACTTATTTTGGGAGTACGTCAGAATACTTAACGAGCTACGAGAGACAAACCCAAACATCTTATTTATGCTTGAAAATGTTGAAATGGGCAAGCGATGGGAGGCAGTTATTAATGAGGCTTTGGGTATCGTAGGCGTTCATATAAATAGTGCTTTGGTATCGGCACAAGTTAGAAAACGTATCTATTGGACTAACATTAAATTGGCGCAGTGTGATTTATTCGGTTTACCTCATAGCGCAATACCACAGCCGACAGACCGACACATATTTATTAAAGACATCTTACAGGATGAAGTCGATGAAAAATATTTCCTTAGTCCTGAATATGTAGAAAAGTTATTAGCCTATAACAAGCGTCAGGAGGAAAACGGAAACGGCTTTAAGGCTATTTTCCACAAGGAAACAGACAAAATGTGTACATTAACAGTGGGGGGGCGTAGTGTGAAAGACTTAATTTGTGTAGCCCAAAGGGGCAGATCATACCGAGGCGAGCCACAACATTTTGAGGAAAGCCCAAACCCCGGTAAGACCAACTGTTTAACGACAGTGGCAAAAGATAATTTGATAATGCAACGACCACGAGGCAAAAACAAAGGTGCTATTAATACCGAAAAGTCGCCTACGTTATCCGCTAATTCGTGGCAACAAAATAATTTATTAGTGAGCAAGCCAAAAGACGGAATCAGGCAGATAAACCCGAGCCGTGAAAGTGGAGGCACACAGCCATACCAACAAAACCGAGTTTATGCAGCTGATGGCAAAAGCCCGGCTTTGATGAACGGACACGGAGGGCAGACGATTAACGCCTTAGTGGGGGGGCTGCAAGTCAGACGATTAACGCCGGCAGAGTGCGCCCGACTGCAAACTATACCAGAGTGGTATAAATGGGAAGTATCAGAAACACAACAATACCGAATGTTGGGCAATGGTTGGACGGTAGAGGTTATAAAGCATATACTTTCATTTTTACCCGATCATCTTAAAAAGTAAAACAACATGGCAGAAGATTTCAGATATATAAGATTTAAAGTTATTAGGGCGAGCGACCTAAAAGAACTTTTCAGGCAGTTGGACGACGAGCCACGACCATTTGAATTAGTGGTACACCCACCAATAGGCAAAATCGGTGTGCGCCCGGTAACTATCAAGGCGAACAGCGAGGAAGATGCTAAGTACTTTAAAGGTATCTTAGATAAGTTATCGTATGAATCTTTAGAAAGATTGACGTATGGCACAGATAAAGTTAAACAATGATTTCCCGATCGACATAGCAACAGCCCATAGCCGTATAGCAAAGAAGTGGAAGAACAAAGCGACCACATGGGCGAAGTTGGTAGAGCGATGCAGCGAAACGAAGCGAACCACGGAAAGCGTAAGCGAGTACGCAAAGATGAGCAGGGAGGAACAAAGTAGTATCAAGGACGTGGGCGGTTTTGTCGGTGGCTATCTATCAGGTGGAACACGAAAGACCGCTAACGTGATGTGGCGAAGTATTGCCACGCTTGATATTGACTACGGTACACCCGACCTTTGGGATGAGTTCACGTTAAACTTTGACTTTGCGGCAATGCTTTACAGCACACACAAGCACACGCCGGAAAACCCACGCTATCGTTTGGTGTTCCCATTGAGCCGTCAGGTACGCCCGGATGAATACGAGCCGCTTTGCAGGATGATAGCGAGCAAACTTAATATTGAGGTGTTCGACGATACCACCTATCAGTTAGCGAGATTGTTTTACTATCCATCTACAAGCAGAGACGGCGAATATGTGTTTGAATACCAAGACGGCAAGGCGTGCAACGTTGATGAGTTCCTAAAGCAGTACCACGACTATAAAGATGTGGCACTTTGGCCAGTATCGAGCCGAGAGGGTGACATCATCGTACACGAATTGAAAAAGGTAGGTGATCCGACCGAAAAGCCCGGCTTAATCGGTGCTTTTTGCCGTGCATACTCAATAGAGGATGCAATCGACACGTTTCTACCTGATGTGTACGAGAAGACCGCCCACGATGGGCGATACACCTACATTAATGGTAGTGTGGCGGCAGGTTTGGTTTGCTATGAGGGTAAGTTTGCATACAGCAACCACGAAACAGACCCGGCGAGTAAGCAGCTTTGCAACGCTTTCGACCTTATCCGAATACATTTGTTTGGTGTGCAGGATGAGGGTACAAAGATAACAGACAACACACGTTTGCCGTCGTACCTGAAAATGCAGGATTTCGTAGCCAAGGATAAAAAGGTAAGAATCTTACTTACTAAGGAACGGCAGGGCCAGGCCGATGATGATTTTGCCGACATCGAAGCAGAGGAAGCCGGGGACAGCGCAGTATCTGAAAATACAGATAAGTGGATGGCTGAATTAGACTTTGACAAGAAAGGTAGCATTAAATCAACGGCAAGCAATATTATTGCTATTCTGGAGAACGACCCAAGGTTGAAAAACCATATATGGCAAAATCTGTTTAATGGGTTTAACTACATAACAGGTGGTTTGCCGTGGAATGCCGAGGCAACACAATGGGGAAATACTGATGATGCAAATCTAAGGATATACTTAGATGAGAAGTACGGAGTAACTGGAAAGGACAAAATCAAAGATGCTTTAGTGGCAGTCGTCACACGTCACAGAGTACACCCGATACGTGATTACCTCAATAGTCTTAAATGGGACGGCGTGCCAAGATTAGACCGCCTGATTATTGACTACGTAGGTGCAGAAGATAATGAGCTAAACAGAGCTATGACACGTAAGCACTTTACGGCGGCAGTAGCCCGAGTGATGAACCCAGGATGCAAGTATGATTATTGCCTGATTATCGCCGGAGCCGAGGGTATCGGTAAATCGACGCTTTTCAATGTGATGGGCGGCGATTGGTTTAGCGATAGTCTGGTAACGATGGAGGGTACAAAAGGTATGGAGCAAGCCCGGAACGGTTGGGTTATCGAGTTACCGGAGTTGGGCAGTATCAAGCGATCAGACGTTGAGCAGGTGAAAGCCTACATAAGCCGTCAGAATGATATGTACCGCCCGGCATACGGCAGCGTGATGGAATCCCACCCGAGGCAATGCGTTTTTTGTGGCACAACCAACGAAACATATTTCTTAAAGGGTGAGACCGGAAACCGCCGCTTTTGGGTAATTGAGGTTGATGCTAAGTACAGAAAGTACCCCGATTTCAGAGCAGCTTTGCAAGCCGATCGTAACCAGTTATGGGCAGAAGCCGTGCAACGATATAAGGACGGTGAGAAATTGGCTTTGTCGGATAGTCTGGAGGAAGCAGCCAAGAAACGACAGCAGCAGTTTAACGACAATTGCGATGATCCATTACAGGGTTTAGTACAGGAGTTTTTGGATATGAAGCTACCGACCGACTGGAATACGTGGGACTTAAACCGCCGCCGTGCCTATATCAAGAACCCCGACCCATTGGACGAAACAGGCGTAGAAATACGTACCAAGGTGTGTGCCGCTGAATTTCTTTGCGAAATGATGGGCATCAACATTTCAGATAAAGGGTATAAGTACGAAGCACGTAGGGTTAATAAGGTATTGGACGATTTAGGTTGGCTAAAATTATCGTCTGCAAGATTTCCGATATATGGAACACAAAGGGCATTTAGCAGACCAGAGGAAGACGACGACGAAAGCGACCTATAAGGTAGTGAAGACGTAAACAAAGAAAATGTAAACGAAGTTGTTTACAGGGCTACAAAGGCAGAAACGACAAAAAAGGAAAAGTAAACAAAAACAATAGATAGTTTATTTGTTTACACCTTTGTTTACATCTTTGTTTACGGCTAAAGTACTGAATATCAGTATATAACTATATATGTAAACAATGTAAACAATAAAATATAGTATAAGTAGAATAGTAGTGTTATATATACTATATACCTATATAAACTATATATTTACCCACATACGTACACGTATATAGAAAAGTTGAAAATTGAATGTTTACAGGGCGAAAGTTGAAAATATGAAGAAGTTAGAAGCAATAACACGCCACGCCGAGGTATCGGAAAAGGCGATAGAAAAATATTTGGTGCAAGAGGTGAAAGCCATTGGCGGCCTTTGCCTCAAATACTCAAATGCAAACATGGTGGGCTATCCTGATAGAGTGGTATGCCTACATGGTGGTAAGGTTGTTTGGGTGGAGTTGAAAAGTAAAGGCAAGAAGCCAACGAAGATACAAACCATAAGACAAAATGAGTTGGTAAGCATGGGCCACGAAGTCTATACAATTGACAACAAACAGACGATCGACGAATTAATTAAAGTTTGGAGGGCAGAGCAATGAAGTACAGACCATACGAATATCAGAAAACGGCAATGCAGTGGATATTAGACCACCCACGATGCGGTTTGTTTCTTGATATGGGTTTAGGTAAGACGGTAAGCACACTTACAGCCATACAACAATTGATGGATGATTGCGAGGTAAGCCGTACTTTGGTGGTAGCACCGAAAAAGGTAGCCGAAACAACATGGACTACCGAGGCAGAAAAGTGGAATCATTTGCAAAGCCTGAAAGTGGCAAAGGTGATGGGCACAGAGAAAAAGCGTAATTTAGCATTGGCATCTAAAGCCGACATCTACGTTATCGGACGTGATAGCTTTGTTTGGTTGGTTGGTAAGTATGGCGGTCAGTTGCCGTTTGATGTGTTGGTGATTGATGAGCTAACGAGTTTCAAATCTCCTAAGTCAAACCGATTTAAGGCAATGCGTACAGCCATACCAACGGTTAGTCGAGTTATCGGACTTACAGGAACGCCAGCACCTAACGGACTGATAGACCTATGGGCACAAATGTACTGTATAGACATGGGCGAACGTTTAGGCAAGAGCGTAACGAAGTATCGTGACACCTACTTTGATACCCACAAGCATAACGACATAGTAGTACGTTGTGACATCAAAAAGGGGTGTGAGGACATCATCAAAAACAAGATTTCTGATATTTGCCTATCAATGCAAGCAAAGGACTATTTGCAGTTGCCGGACATGATCACCCACGAAACCAAACTTACTTTGTCGTCAAAGGTGATGGAGGCATACAACAAATTTGAAAAAGAAAAGGTTTTGGAGTTTACCGAATTGCATACCGGGGAAAATGCCAATATCTTAGCGAATAGTGCCGCCGGGTTGATGAATAAGTTAAGCCAGTTTGCCAACGGTGCAATATACGATGAAGCCAAGGACGTACACGAAATACACGATGAGAAGTTGGATAAGTTAGCCGAGATCGTGGAAGCTGCAAACGGCAATCATGTGTTAGTCTTTTATCAGTTTAAACATGATGTGACACGTATCACCAAGAAACTGAAAGGCTATACCGTCAAGTCATACGAGGGTGAAAAGGAGTTGAAAGAGTGGAACGACGGAAAGATAGACGTACTATTGGCCCACCCTATGAGCACGGCGTTTGGCTTGAATATGCAGCAAGGTGGGCACTATATCGTATGGTTTGGCACAGGTTGGAATCTGGAGTTATACCAACAAGCCAACGCACGATTACACCGACAGGGGCAGCAGTACCCAGTACAGGTGTATAAGTTGATTTGTGCCAACACCGTAGATGAGAGAGCCAACACGGCATTAAGTGGTAAGCAGGGCGTACAGCAATCTTTGTTGGACGGCCTCAACTATCTTGTAAAGAAGTATCACACAACAATAACCATCAAAGATGAATATTAGAGTATGGCAAAGGATAAAGATTACATAAGGCTGATACATACGGCCAAGTGGCTACGATTGAGACGTGACAAACTCAACGATACGCCACTATGCGAGAGGTGCGAGGAATTGGGCCGAGTGGCAGCAGCCACCGAGGTACACCACGTTATCCCGGTTGAGGATGGACTAACAAAGCAGGAAAAAGAACGCCTGATGTTTGATTACTTTAACCTCAAAGCCCTATGCCATGAGTGCCACGTTAAGGTACATACGGATATGGGCAGGTGTGGCAAAGTTCAAGCAAAGAACCGAGCCAAAGAGCACCTGAAAAGATTTGTGAATAAATTTTTGAAATGAGGTTGCAAGGTGAGACCCGGGGGCCTATTTTTTAAATGGGGTACACCCCCGGTTAAACCCCACCAACCCCCTTTTCCACACGTGAGCCGATTTTGGGGCCGTGGGGGATTTGCCCAGATGCAAAGCCCCGGCATAGTTGGCACAAGATAAAAACGCCCACGTGCGTAGGTTAATATTAAAAAAACAAGATTTATGAAGTTTGGAAACCAAGATGGCACAGGCTTTGGATTTGGCAGCTTTGGCGCAGGTCAGACCCAAGCCCCCCCCACCCGATGAGGTGGAGCCGGAAGAAACCACAGCCGAGACAACCGCCCAGGCAAAGCGAGCGCATAGACGTACAAAGGAGTGTACCGAGTTATCGCAACGCTACGAGTACCGCCGGGCATTTAGTGAGGTCAAGTTACTGGAGGCAATGCAGTACGTCAAGCTGCAAGACCATACCACCTACAACTTTATCACCGCCGGGGACGTGGATAGCCTTAGTTACCTGAAAGTGGTGCTCAATCAGCACGATTTGGACTATTGTTTGTTATCTACATGGTGCATGGCGGCAGAGGATATTTTGCAGGTACGGCAATGGTACGAGCAAGGGCGCATTAAGAAACTTGATATGTATTTGGGCGAGATATTCCCGGGCAGCTATAAGATTGAATGGCAGATGGTGCAAAAGTTCTATCAGGAACACCCAGAGGCAGGACGTGCCGCAGTATTCAAGAACCACAGCAAGATATACGCAGGGTGCAACTACGATGAGGGCTTTTATTTCGGCATACAGACAAGCGCAAACATTAACACTAACCCAAGAACGGAGCAGGGAAGTATAACAGTTGATAAGGGACTGTTTGAGTTTTACAAAGACTATTTCGACGGCATCCGCTCATTTGAAAAGTAACGCAGCATGGAAGAAAAGAAAGAAAAGTTTTTGGAGGCTTTGGCGCATGGCTACGGCATCATAGCCACAGCGTGCGAGGCGATAGGCATAGGGCGCAGTACTTATTACCGATGGTACAACGCCGACCCAGAGTTTAAGGAGAAAGTGGACGAGATCACCGAGACGCAGGTAGATTTTGTTGAAAGCAAGTTGATGCAGTCGATAAACGCCAACGACACAACGGCTATTATCTTCTACCTGAAGACAAAGGGCAAGAAACGAGGGTATAGCGACAAGGCGCAGCCAAAGACCGCCGACCCATTGCCAGTTAGCCAGACTTTGCCGGAGCCATCCACCGAGGAAGACAACAAGAAGATAGCCGCAAAGATTAAGAGTAAGAAAGCGTATATCGTGAAGTTGTTAAAGAAGCAAGGCAAATATACCGCCGAACTTACATACCAAGTAGATATTACGGCTAAGTTGTTGGTACGTGCCGACATTTTGGGCGATGAGATCATGGCAGACGGACACCAGGCCGTAAACGTGGAGTATAGCCGGGAGGGTAACGAGCGAAAGACAATCGACCCGAAAGAAAAGCTATATATCGAGTTGTTGCAGCAGGGACAGAAAGCGTTAAGGGCTTTGGGCATGAACACTGAGAGCAAGGAACGAAAGAGCGACAACGACAGTTTTAACGACTTTATGGCAGCGATGCAGGAGGGCGACGAATGACAGAGGAAGAAAAAGGAAGATTTCGACAACTGAAAGCCGAGGTATCGGAGCAGTTGCAGCAGGGGCGCAGTACATACGCCGACCGCTACCGCCGTGCGCTTATTGAAACAGATAAGCGTATCGGCGATTATGTGTTTGGAGTGATAGGCCACCCAGACGCACACAACCTGTATGAGATATTGGGAGTAAGACGCTTTTTGCAGATGCTTGATAAGTACGATTGGAAGCCCAAGCGAGTAAAGCGTTTTTTCAAGTTCTACGAGGCTTTGCGGTTTAGCGGCATCCGAGGGCGCACACGCTATAAGCTAACCCCGGTGCAAGCCTACCAGTTTGCCAATATCTACGGCTTTGCCCGAGACGATGGGCGCAGACTGATACGTACCGCCTACCTATTCGTGCCCCGAAAGTTCAGCAAAACGACATCGTGCGCAGCTTTGGCGGTTTATGATATGCTTTTCGGCGATAACAACGCCCAGGCATACGTGGGCGCAAATAGCTACGATCAGGCGAAAATATGCTTTGATGAGATACGAAACATCATGTTTGATATTGACCCCAAGGAAAAGCACTTTAGGGTTAATCG
>ERZ1026874.1012-NODE-1012-length-15770-cov-5.394528_pt1 | contig 15770 bp, 10 predicted proteins | sample MGYA00380167_ERZ1026874 | MGnify/ENA primary metagenome ERZ1026874 (study PRJEB33269, sample SAMEA4719803) | human gut metagenome | biome: human-associated habitat; feature: organic feature; material: feces | place: Cameroon | collected 2013-10 ...
GTACAGATGATTTCTGACATCATTTCTTTATGTAGTCGAGGCACACCCAGCCGCCAATATTGGTAAGCTTGCCCCAGCCGCCTTTCTCAGCTTCAATGCTCACGACCATGCCTGCCGGGAGCCGGAAGTCCTGATCTCCGATCTTCATCACAGGATTCTCTGTCCCTGCTCCGGTCCTTACATTCAGATAGCTGCTGACCTTGACGATCCCTGCGTACTGCTTCACTTTTCGTACCTCTTCCTTTTCAGATCCTTTGTACCGGAGGACCTTCTGCCATCCTTTTGAGTAGACATAGTAGCTCCGGACGCAAATCTCACGCCCCGTCTGGTCTCCGGTCTTGCCTCCAGTTGCACGTCCTCTCTCGTTGATGCTTGCGTGGACGATCTGACCATTCCCGATGTACATCGCGACATGGTGCTTCTCATTCAGCAGAATGTCGCCTCTGCAAAGTCCTGCCCCCGTTGCAAGGTCTACTGTGGATGTGACATCCCGGAAGCCGTTTTTCAGCATCGCCTGCCTCATGTTTCCCGTATAGGTGGCCCCTGCCTTGATCAGCGGCACTCCTGCCTGATCCCATGCTGTAATCAGGAACGAGGAACAGTCATAATCGGGCCCCCATCTCTTTGTCTGGTCGTATCCATGAGAAGGATCCTTCGCGATCTTGAGAGCCCACTGTATAGCTTTATCTATTGTCATTGATGCCGTCATATGCCTTCCCCTCTGCAATATGCATTCCCTTTACTGCAGCCTCGATTAGTACGCGGATCTGTTCCTGTGTTACCGAAATATTATTTTTAGCGCACCAATCAGCAATGAGCTCTATAGCCTTGGCTCTTCGTTCATCTCCGGTCTTCTGCCAGAAGAGCTGCTGCACAGCATATACTGCCTGCCTGACATAATTCTCAAGCTGCTCCGTCTTCGTAGCTCCGACCTTCTGCCGGATCCAAGGGAGCAGATAGCCGCAAAGCAGAAACCCTGCAAGCATCAGCGCCAGCCTGACAATTTCCATTACCATCTCATCCATTTCCTTCATCCTCACTTTCTACCGGATCCAATCCGGCCTTAAAATCTTCGAGGCGCTGCTTCTTCTCCTGCCTCGTCTCGAAGAAGCTCTTTAAAAAGTATCCAAGCCCCACACCAAGTATGCAGCCAACCCACTTCTCGCCAAGCTCTTCATAACCTTCCACGCCAAACATCGCCAGAAGGTACGGCATCATGCCGCCCACGAGCCCGGCGATCAGCATCACAGTCACCCACCTCTTGGTATAGGTAGCCTTACTCCTGATTTGTCTTCTCTTCATAAGCCTCCCCCTTTAGCTCATCAATCGCTCTCCATGCTGTTTTAATCGACTGCTGCATCTTGATAATGTTGTCATGGTCCTCACGCTGCATCTTGTCGGATGCTTCCTGTCTCCCCTTCATCTCCGTCATCATGGATAAAAGGTTGTCGATCTTGAGAGTGAGAGTTGTTATATCCGAGGTACTTTCCTTGATGCTGTTTTTGTTTGCTACGTATACAGACAGAAAAAGCGCTGCACATGTGCAGACAAGAGAAATCCAATCCTTCGATACCATCATTCACCTCACGCGATTACTGCAGTTTCTTTCTTCTTATTACCAAGGTACGCAATTCCTGTCAGAGGGACATTTACAAGGAGCGACCCATCGTAGGAAAATGTCTGATCCCCCATAATAATTCGGAGAGGATACGGATTTGGAAGTGCTGACTGCTTCGTCAGCTCTTCAATCTTTGCCACGGCTTCCGTTGCTCTGGACAAAATATCCCGGAATCCGGACAGATCATCATCACTCGCATAATCATCTTCGTTGTAGAGCTCATTTCTGGTGAGAAGGTAATTCTCAAAGGAAGAAATGCTCTCGTTCGCGGCAGACTGCAACGTGATCGTCATCGTCACCTGTCCGGAAGTGGATGTCAGTGCCGGAGGGACTGTATACATTATTTCGTTGATGTTCTTACCGTCAGAGTCCTGTGACACAGACGCATTATCGTAAATGACTTTCCCGTCCGGCTTGACGGCCTTAATCGAGACGATAGCCACGTCTGATGTGTCAAAAGCCTTGCCCTGACTCATAAGGATGAACCGCAGCACGCGAGAGTTCGCATCGTTCTGCATGACAAGAACTGTATTCGTTTTGGATGGCCTCGCGAAATCAACGACCATATCGTAAACAACATTCATAGGTATTCCCCTTTCTGATTAAGTTTAAGAAAAAAGAGGGCGCCTTTATAGGGCACCCTCTGCAGGTTATTTCCACTTGTCGATGTTATCCGAGTAGTATTTTGTTTTCTCAGATGTCGTTTTGTCTTTGTTCGTCCCTGCCTTATCGGACAGGTAGACGTAAAGCGTTACCAGCCGGTTCTTCATCTTGATGGCCTCGTTCGGATTCGTTTCCTTGAGTGCAAGGTAGGTGTCCTTGTAGGTATCGGAGATTCCGCTGGAAATCGCCTTGTAATCGTTTCCCTGCGCCACTGCATCCTCAACAGCCTTCTTGTAGTCTCCGCCGGATTCAAGCGCTGCTGTGTAGACATCCAGCTTTGCCTGCTTCTTCGGTGTGTACTTGGTGGTCTTCTGCAGCACAGGGAGCTGCTTGAATATCTCGGAAGCAACCGTGTTATAGATTGCCACCACGTCACGCTGCGCCGCATAGAGCGGGTATCCGCTCAGATCTGAGAACGCCCTTGTGAGCGCTGCCACCTTTCCGTAGGTCGTCATCTTCTCGCTGGGATTTACGATTGCCTTGACTGCCTTGAAGAAGTTCTTCACGCCGGACATGGAAAGGTCGCTGTCACTGCTGTACGTGCTTTCTCCGAGAACGGACATTACGCCCTCCTTGGTAGCATCCCAATACTGAGCAACCATAGGAATGTTGCTGAGAAGATCCATGTTATCCACAAGATTTCCGGATAAGAACTCCCATGCCTTGTCACTGAAGGAAGCGTCTTCATCCAGCCAGTTTCCGAAGCCCAAAGCATCCATAAACCGCCTGAGGAAGTCCTTGTCCTCGTCGTCCGGATCGCCTGCACTCCGTAATGCATCCGCAAAGGACTGTGCGACTGCATTTACTGCGTTGGTAATCAGAAGAACCGGAGCTGTAATTCTGACAAGGTGCGCAACAGCTTTCTTCACCTGCCGTTCATCTGTGGCCTGACTGATATCAATCATGTCCCGGAGGATCATGTTGTAGGTTTTGACTGGTTCTGCCATGAATGCCGACATCATTCTGTTTGCCTTGTCCGGAGAGCGCATGAACTGAGATCTTGTGATGATACCATCATAGACCTGCGTCCTCAGCACAATTTCCGAAAACCTTTCATTCACAGCATCCTCAAATTCTTTTGTTCCGATTTTCTCCTTTCCGAGCTTGTCAACCTGCTCTGCGTAGACTGCCCGGTACATTGCGCCCCATGTGATTTCGTCTGCCTTGCTGGCAGCTTTCCCTGCAAAGTCGTTGATCTTCTCTCTTGTCGTCTTTACTCCTGTGATTGTGCTGACAAGACTCTGCGTGATGTAGCCGTCAATGTTGCCCTGATTCTTCAGCCAGAACACATCTGATGTCCGGTCTCTGAGCTCTGCAGCTTCCTTCCTGTACTTTCCTGCCATGCCTTCATTCAGGTACTTATAGGAAATCATTTCACCCGCACGGAAGATTGCTGTCGGCTGCTGGATAACAACGCGAAGGTTCCCCATTACTGCGGCAGTTTTCGCGTGGCCTGTCATCAGATCGTAGAAGTCGCCTCCGACGAAGCTGCTCTTTTCTCTGTCATTGATCGACGAGAGGAGCTTTACGAAATATTCCTGCCCGCTCTTTCCGTAGAAGAAATCAATTGCATCCTTTACAGAATTTCGACCGGTAAAGGTCTGTCCGTCTACTTTCACATCCGTCTTCTCGCTGTAATTGAAGAAACGAATGATGTCCTGAATCGGAGCGGCCCATGCATGGTAGGTTGCCATCTGTGCCACATGATCCGAGTACACCGCAAAGATGTCTCTCAGAACAAGCGGGTTGCTTGCGTTCGGAGTAATGTCTTTGGTGAATCCGGAGTTTTTGATCGCATTGATTGCTCCCTGCGTGACGTTGCTGTCCCTCGTGGCGATGGTATTCTTGTCCGTCGTCATCGGGAAATAGTGCTCATCAACAAACTTTTCATAACCGTACAGCTGCATACATGTCTCGTTGCCCTGTTCCGCGCACTGATGCGCAAGATAATACTGCATGGCATCTGCCATCTGCTTCTGCTGCGGGGTCAGCGTGTCCGTAATAGCTTTGATTTGCGCATCCGTGAGCTGTACCGGGAGTCTCTGGCCAGATACCGTCTTGCGGCTGGCCTCATCTGCAACGAAACCTCCGACCTTATGCTGCTGCGCATCCGGACGCTTGGACAGCTCATACAGAGACATGACCTGCGTCGTTGTGAGGTTGAGACCATAGTAGTTTTTCGTCTCTTTCATCCAGCTTTCAAGGTCTTTGGGCTTAACTCCAACCTTGTCTCGAACGTCTTCCATGTATTCGCTTGCCTGCCGAACGTCCCTCGCCTTTTTATTCTGCGCACCAATAAGTGTTTTGGTGACAGGATCCGTATTCTCTCCACCGAAAATCCCATGGAAATATGTTTCCGGCGAAGCATGGTCAAGCGTCAATGTATTAACAAGCGAAGCCACCGGTTTAAAGTGCTCTCTCCTTCCCTTCACTCCGCTTGTCGTGCGGTCCATTGCCATGTGCGCGATATCAGAAACCTGCTGCGAGGGCTGAGAATACATGCGGTTCATCTGATTGATCGAATGCAGAACGTTCCGGACAACCGCATTCAGCGTCTTCAGTTCGTCCGAGGACAACTGTGCAATGGAGATGGTCCCCTGATTCTTTCTCAGGATTTCCCCCAGTTTCTCCCCAAGCTCCTTGTCGAGTCCCTGTTTCAGTTCGCTCCGCTCAAACCAGTCGTCGCCTTCATCCTGCTGATACAGATCCTGAATTGCCCGCAGGCTTTCCTGCCAGCTCTTATTCTCTGCAGATCCGAGGCCGTTCTCTTCCATAGCCTTTTTGTACTGAGCAATTGCATCCGCTCTGCTGTCTGCGTGGATTGTCTTCCATTTGTAGGAATAGGATCCATCCGCATTGATGTCTCTGCTCTCCAGTATGCGGATACTGAACTTGCCGTCCGCTGTCTCTCTCACTGTCTGCGGGACAAAGTCAAATGCGGAAGCCAGTTGAAGCACAGGAGTCTGCACAAGTGCCGGGACGTGTTTCTTGTCGGTCGGACCTGTGAGCATGTCCATAAGGTTCTTGACCGGTGTCTTCAACATCCGCAGCTCATCCTTTCTCTTCTGCTGTTCACGAATAGATGCTACAGTCCTTGCGTTCTTCGCCCGAAGCCTTGCAACCTGCTTGGATACAGTTTCGGATCTGCCGCCGCTCTGTCTTACCTTGGAAAGCTCTTCCTCGTATCTCTTCTGATACTCCTGCTTGATCTTCTTCCGGTACTCCGCATTGCTTGCTGCCATCCGCCTAGCCTGATCGAGGAGCTCCTGCTTCTGCTTTGCTTTCAGCTTCAGTTTCTCCTGCCCGGCAGAGTACTGGTAGTATCTCGCCACGATCTCCATGGCAGCATCCTGCGCCGCCTGCGTTGCGTCCTCTCCGAAAGCGTTCTGGTACTCCGGCTTCATGGAGTTGTAGGCATCCACAAGCGCAAGAGGCATGTCATTCGATGACGTGTCCATGTCGAGGACGTATCCGGTCTCCTGAACAAGGGTGTTCCACACGCCATCCAGTGATACGCCGGATCCATCTCTCGTAAATTTCACGCCGGGAATCGCTTTCCGGAAATTCCCCCAGGAACCGAACGCAGAAATAACTTCCGCCTCCTGCTTGGAATCCAAATTGTAGGTCACACCCTGCAGCGCATTCTTGAACTGATTAAATTCTTCTGCGCCGACCTTTGTTACGGATCCGTCGATGACAGGAGAGGCAACCTCAGATATTACCGTTGCAAGGTCGTCGTAGTCGATGTAGTTCTGCCCCTGCGCATATCGGAACACCTTTGCAAGGTTCTCCGCCAGCTCATTCACATCAATGTTGCTGTGGTACTGCTCTTTGATCTCTCGTGCGATTCTCCGCACGGCGGTCTTATCAATATCGCTGTTTTTCAGAATTTCGTTTCCGGAGCGCAGCACCTCAATCAGGCTTTTCTTCGTGTCGTAGTGGTCGCTCCAGAGCTCCTGATCGGTCACATAATCATCAATGCCGATGTCTCTCCGGATGTCAACATCTTCATCAATATTTTTAGATGAACGAACATCTCCAAGGCCGAGAATTTCTTTTACATCGTTAAGAAGAGATCCTTGTGCATCGGTAAACTCCTTTGCTTCCAGATCCTTCGTTTCCTGCTGCTCTGCCAATGACTCTGTTACGAGTTCCGCAAGGTTGTCCGGGAATTTCATTTGTACAATTCCCTGCGGCTGGTACTTCCTGTGAGCCATCTTCTCCGGGTCAATTCCGTTGTAATCATATGCTCGGAAATCGATGAGCAGTTTGTAATAGTTTGGATGGTCTTTGAATGTATCAAACTTGGGGAGATACCCATTCTTTTCACACCAAGCCTTGTACTCTTCCGTTGTTTTAATTACGTCATTGGTTTTTGCAAGGCTTCCGTAAAAATCAAAGTCCTTCCCTGTGATTTTCTTTCCGTCCTTTGTTCTGGTATTCTGCTGGTTTGTGTAATCCTTGTACAGCAGCAGATTCCTTTCCTTCTTTACAATTCGAGATACCCCAGACGAATGGTAGGGGATGATCATCGGAACATCATCACTATCGAGCAGGACTCTGATCTGAGCATCAGATATTCCAATCCAGATGATTCCGCAGTTACTGCTGTATCTGGGGTCCTTCTGAAGCGCCAGTGCCTCCTGCAGCGGGAATGTTTCGTCTTCAACCAAAGGTACGGTCCAGTTCCCGTCTTTATCCTTCGCAAGCCCGGCATGCTCCGCAATTTCCTTAAATTCAGGATCGTTCAGAAGATACTTGTCGCCTTTATTAACAAGCTTTTCATATCTTGCCTGCTGCTCTTTCGTCAAATCTGCAGCCTTCGCCACAATGGAAAGGTTGATTTTCTGACCGGTCATTCCAAACAGTTTGGCGTAATACGGCTCCTTTGTGTAGGCGTGCGATGTAAGCTTCCTTGCAGACATGTCTGCAAAAAGCTGCATGTAATCGAAGAACATGTTTGCCTCATAGTCTGAGAATGACTGAACGCGAACGCCTCCGACTTTAGCTGCAGACTCCGGATTAAAGTCGTTCTTGGCTCCCCACTCAGCGGACCGAAGAATTTCATTCCCGTAAGCAGTTCCTCCATGAGAAAGCTTTGGCTTTCCAGCTCCCCAATGAGCATTTACAAGGGAGTATAACTGCCCATTCTGATCTCTCATTGCATCGAGGCCATCCGAAGAAATCAAATCCTCTTCGCTGATGAGATGGCGCATCTCCGGATTTGAGTAAATTGCCCATGCGAGACGGATTGTTTCTGTAGGGTTCTTGGTTCTTCCGGACTTGTCCCGATATCCGCCGATCCCAACGATGTTTCCCTCCTCATCATACTTGGCATATCTGCCGAGCTTCTTTTCAATTTTTGTGAAGTCCAACTCATCATCAGAAAGCTGGTCAATTGTACGTGCACTGGCAGACGGAATATCGGTTGCGAAATTGAAGTACGAATACCCAACGTCATTCGACTTGTCTTTTGGAACGATCATTCGAACCAGATTGTTGTACCCAGGCTGATTTGCATTTAATTCTCCTTTTTTGTTTTTCGTCCCCTCTGCAAATGTCGAAGCCCATGCTCCGGTACGGTATCTCTTCGCGTCAACAAAACACAATCCGCATGCAATTTCGAATCCATGATTTTTGATGGCCTGATTAATATTAATAACGTCGGAAGCAGTAAGTGTTCTGAGGTTCATCCCATAGTTCTTCACCATGTAGTTCAACACAGCATTCAACGTACTTCTCTTTTTGCAGACCTGTGAGAAGTCAATATTGAGCGGATATTCTCCGTTGTTTACCGCAACAGATCGAATTGGCTTTCCATCATTTCCAGAGCGAACCTCAAGAAGTGGAACACCGCTGTCCGTTTTGGCAAGGCCAGTCTTTGACCACTGCCCAAAATAAGCGAATCGATTGTTTTTGGAGAGATCCTTGGCAAAATTATAAGCAAACTCCATATGCGCGAGGATGTCTTCCTTCTGGGCATCAGTGAGATCATCCGTGTTGTTCAGGAAGTTCTCAAGATACTGTTTTCCTCCATGCTCATATGTATTAAGGCTAAACCGCTTTTCTCCAGAAGATTCGTCTTCTGTGCCAACGGCCTTTCCACCATAGATGATCTCGCCGTTGCTGTTCGTATCCAGTGCAAGCTGCTTGCCATCCGTTTGATTCTGTGCTACATTATCCTCAAATAGAGGAGAACGCAGAGTCGTTTCGGACGTGTCAGGGTAGGATCTTTTGAGATCATCACTCGCTGCGGTAACTCTATTTTTTTTGATTAAATCGAGTTGTTCGCCAGTCATGTTTTCTCTTACATTGCCATAAATCAGTTCTGCAATTGTTCCATCCTTCAATTTACTATCAAGTTCTTTACTATTGAAGCGAAGTATCATTTCCGGAGTAATAGTCTTGTTCCTTTTTCCTCCAATCGCCATGACCGTAATATATGAACCATTTACTTTCTTTGCAAAAGCGACTTTTTCTCTTTGATCTCCCGTATATGCATTGCCAAGATCTTCAATAATGTCTGGGTGAATCATTGTCTCGATTATGTCCGGTACATATGTCTGATCATAGGTCAACTGACCTGTAATTTGACTGTGAGCAGGATCACTGTTGTTCCTTATTTCATGGAAAAGTTTTCCTCCTTCAAACGCAAAATATTTCCCTGTAGCATTGACTCTTCCGTTCGTTGCCTTAAGGATATTTTCTACATCATTTTCGCTCAGCTTCTTAATTGTAATTTGATTGTATTTTCTACCTGACTGCCCTTTGTTCGTCATAATGGTGTTGACGAAATCATCGACATCATCCATATCGACGCCATCCTTGGCAACAAGTGATTTTCTGACATCACTGTAGTTTTTTTCTGCATTTCCTGTAGTCTGCTGGCTCTGTGCCTTTGCTTCTGAATAGCTTTTTTCTGCGTTCGCAATTGACTTGACGATTGCATCCTGCAGCTCTTCGTAGTTCTGCAGATTTGCCTCTGCCATTTTCCGCTGATAAGAGTTCGGATTCAGATCCGACAGGAAGTTCTTGATGGACTCCACCATGTGTCCAACCCAGTCGGCCAGCTTCTGCTTGATGCTCTTTGCTTCCTTATAGCCATGGTTCTGATCAATCTGATCCATCAGCTTGTTCATTCCTTTTTCGTTGCCAAGGAACTGATAGATGAGATCGTTCGCCATTTCCTTATCTACATCAGCATCCGTTTTTCCCTCTTCGCCAAGGTATGCATTCACATACTTCTGCCGGATATTATTGAATGTTCTTGTTCCGAGAACATCCTGCGAAGCTTTCATGATGTCGCTCACGACTCCGGCATATTCCTTCTGGTTCCAGACAGAGGCAAATTCGCCTACTTCATGGAAAAGAGTAGACGCTGCGTTTTCCGCACGTTCGTAGTTGATGTAGATCGTAGAGTTCCCGGACTTATAGTATCCATTCTCACCTTCACGGAAATTCTGATCTGTGAGCACAACGTTTAAGCCTGTCATTCTTGCCACTGCCTGCATGACAGACGATCCATTGAATGGTTCGCTGGTGTCGGATCTTGCGTCCGTAAAAGTGCCTGTGCCGAAGGTTTTCACACCTGTCTTTTCAGACATGGAACGTGCAAACTCCTTCACAGCATCATTAACCGATACCTGCAGCCCGGCTGCATATGCCTTCTTGGCAAGATCTTCGCCAACAATAGACACCGAAGATCCGGCCTTCTTGAGGTAGTTCTCATAAGACATGCCGGTTCTGCCTGCGTTGATTGCAGAGGACATCACGTCATTGTACGCAGATGCATTCATGCCATCCTTATAGTTGGCCTCAATGATGGTCCTTGCCCCGTCCGTAATCTGCTTGGCTGCTGTCCTCTTTACGGAATCCCTTGCTTCAAGCGTCTGCCGTGCACGGTCTTCAATGGCCTGCTTCTGGCCGTCGTTGTAGGCGATCTTCACGTTTGCAGGCACGGCCTCGCTGATCTCCTGTCCGGAGTATCCAGCCGCATAAGCGTCCTCTGTGGAGATCTTCGCAGACTCGATTTCTTCTGCAGAAATGCCACGCTTCTGAAGCATGCCGGATACGATCTGCAGGTCACTGTCCGCACGTTCTCTTGTCTCTTCATTGGTGGAGTGAACCGCCTCCTGATATGCGTTCCGGAGCTCCTCGCCGTTCTGAGCCGCAGCCATCTTTGCATACGCATCGTTCGGCTCAATGTCCGTAGACTGCGTGCGATGCTCCTCTGGTACGTTCTGCGGCTCCACCATTGCAGTTTTCTGCGTGTCCGTAGATTCTGCCGTGTTCGTCTGTTCCGCCGCCTGCTGGCCATCTGTGGCCTCATTTCGACCGAAGAAACTGCCTACCTTGTTCTTGATTCCTTCGATCTTATCCTTACGGTTTTGCTTTTCTTCTGATTCAGCAGCAGCCTCCATCTCCGTGTTCTGCATGTCCTGATAATATTCATAGAGCTCTCGCTTCTGTCTTGGCGTTGCATTATCTTCCTGCGCCATTTTTTCAGCGAGACTCTTTGCCATTTCTGCAGACTGTGCCGTAGAGGCATTCTTGTAGTGCGTCGGATCTGTGTCCAGTCCCTCCGCCCACTGCGCATAGTCTTCCTTTGTATACCCGTCGAACATGGTTTTCGAATTGTATGCATCGTTTGCATATCCTGATGCAGTGGCAATACCGGCTCCCATTGCACCGGACAGGGCGCCAGTTACGAAAGAATTTGCGGTATCCGCCAGAGTATCCTTCGTAGCCTGCTTCTTTGCTTCTTCTCTCGACATTCCCTGTTTCATGTAGTCACGAACAGACTGGTTGTATTCAGAATTCTTCCCGTTGAGTGCAGCATCAATAAAGTTGTCTGCGATATCACCGACAACTTCTTCTGATCCTTCGATTCCAGAGCTTACAAGGAAATCAATAATCCTCTTTCTTGCAGTAGCATTGTGGTTCTTAAAGATATCCCAGAATTTATCTGCAGACGCAATCTCTGTTGCGACTTCCACGCTTGCGCTTGCAAGAGCGTTCGCCATTGCTTTTCCCTGCGACTGATCTTTATCTGCCACATTCTGACTGATAGAGGAAGCGTATGCATTCGCTCCAAATGGAGCAAGGGAAAGAGCACTTCTTCCAATTCTCGCCGCAACACCTGACCCGCTTACAGCTCCGCCAAGTGCTCCGGTTTCCCAAGATTCGGCAGAAGACATTCCTGCCGCATACAAACCTCCAAGCAGCTTACTCTTCTGGTTGATGGCATTTTGTGTCGCAGACTGGTAATCCGTAGTTGCATTCGATGCCCCGAAGGCCACAGAGTTTACGTTCATCGGGGACTTCTTATCCCGATATCCGCCGCCGTAATACTTTGCGGTCTCTCCGATTGCTCCGATTCCTGCATACGGGTTTAGGGTAAGAGCCGTTGCTGTGTTCTTGATCCCGCCGAGAATATTCTTCGCCGTGCTGCCCTGATGCACATTGTTGTAGGCTTCCTGCTTCTGCTGCTGCCGGTTGCTGTAATCATCGAGTTCCTGCCCGTAATAAACGAGGTCGTCGATGTCATTGTTGCTCAGGCCATACTTCTTCTTGACTGACTCGCGGAAGGAATCTGCATCCTTCTGCGCCTGCTCTCCGAAATCGGTCTGAATGTTGCTGGCAGACTCTGCGAGGCCGGAGCTTCTCTGCATCTTCGCCTCAGATACCATAGAGCTGTACTTACTGATATCTGATCTGAGGGAATCGCTGTTGTTCTTCCCTTTGGTCTTGAACATGTTCTCTGCATAATCAAGCTCCTGAGAATATGTCCGCTTTCCACTCTTGCTTGCTTCTTCCGCAGCCTCCTTGTCGGCCTGCTCCTGATCGTTCATGCCCTGCCACGTGCTGTATGTAGCATCATCAACGCCATATTTTTTCTTGAACTGGTCAGCAAGGCTCTGCACTTCCTGCTGGCTCTGTTTTGTCCTGCCGGTGATTCCGTTCAGAATTCCGCCCGTGCTCTGTGTTTCCCCAATCTGAGAGAGCTCCTTCTTCTGCTCATCAGTGATTCCGGAATATGAATCCTGTGCAGTAAGAGCCCGCTGAGCACGATATGCCTTATACCCTGCCATCAGGTTCTTATATGCCTCATCGTCTACAGAATTATCCTTCTTGAACTGGTTGGCCATATAATCTGATGATGTATATCCGCTGTATCGATCCCCTCCGGTCGGAGTCATAGACTGTGCTGTGTAAATATTCTCAAGTGCCGACTTTTGTGCAGGGCTTGCATTACGATACATGTTGGATGCATCGATATCGCCCTGAGTGAATCCGTTCTGCAGGAGCCGGTTATTCCGCTGTTCCTCCATTTCTCTCTGATACTGCAGATATTTCTGCTGTGCCTGCAGGTTTTTCATGGCCTCACGCCCAGCGATTGCAGCGGCATCTGGACCGTTCTGCACAATGTCGGCATACCGCTGATTTACCTGTGCAGCACGAATAGACTGCTCCTCCTCCGAAGGAACAGCCCACGGCTCATAAGTAAAGCTTTCGCCCTCTTCTTTTCTGCGCTTTTCAATGTCGTCTCTCGCCGAATTGATTGCTTTGAATGCTCTTGTTGCTGCCGAATATGCCATACTATTCTCCTATTTATTCTTTTGAATATTTCTTCACAAGGTTCTGGAAGGTCGTTGTGTCAGTCTTGATTCCGTTTCTGTTGGCAAGACTTGCAAGCTCATACGAGTTCTTGTTCGTTGCGGCCCATCTCGCGAGAGTGTCAAACTGCTGATCACGGTCCATCTCGCTGAATCTATCCAAATCATTCGTAGACAGGTGGTTGCCATCCGCAGAAGTTGCCCCGTAATTTGATCTCACCGTTGAACTGTATGTGTTCTTGGCAGGAGTTGCGGTCTTCGCGGACGATCCGGGCCCGCTGTCAGAAGAGGAGTTGGTAGAACTGTTTGTCTTGCTCCAACCGGTCGTGTTGCTCCAGTTATTCGAGACACTGTTATTCGCAGTCGCACTGTTGGACAGGCTATTCGCCCAGTTCGTGCTGTCCGTGTGGCTGTTGGTGTCGCTCCAGCTTGTCGTGTCGGTCGAACTATGAGACCAGTTCTTGCTGTCCGTCTGGCTCTTGTTCCATCCCTGCTGCTGGCTGTTCGCCCAGTTCGTGCTGCCGGTATTGGATGCATTGGACTGTTCTGCATTCCGCTCGTTCCAGTACTCCTGATTCCAGTAGTTCCGGTCGCTCTGGTACTTGTTGTAGTCAAAATTCCGCTCGGTATCATAAGCAGACTGGTCAAAGCTCCGGTCTTGCTGCCAGTCAGAAACATCGTTCCGGTACCGCTGATACTCGTTGTTGTAGGCCTGATTCGTGAGGTTGTACTTGTCCTTGAGATCCTCGCCCTCCGCCTTCCATTCCTGATACGCCTGATTGCGGAGCTCCGGGATCACGTTATTAAGCTGCTGCAGGTAGTTCTGGTACTGCTGCTGAGCCGCCGTCTGAGCATAGGAAGATCCGTACCCGCCGGTCAGCTTTGCCGCCTGCCCCATCGTGTCCTGCATCGCAGTCCGCCCCTGCTGCGTGTACTGGTCACGATACATCCGGTACATCGGATCCTCGTTGAAGTTGTACTTAAAGGGATCTCGCCCCATGAGGGAGTTGTACAGGTTCTCCAACTTGTCCTGATAAGATGACTGGAAAGGCCCCGGCTTGTTATTCAGCGTGTTCTGGAGCCGGTCATACGTCTGCTGTACCTGCGGAGACTGCTGCCATTCCTTTGAGTACTTGTCGCGGTTTGCCAGTGTGTTCTGGTCAACCGTTCCGGAAGCCCACGACTTCCCCGCTGTGCTGGAATTTGATCCGCCCTGCGTCTGGCTCGTGGATCCACTCTCACCGTAGGTCTCAGAGTGGGAGCCGCCGACCGTACTCGTTTCGGAGTGGGATCCTCCTTCCGTATGTGATGTGGTATTGGAAGAGCTTCCGCCCCAAGACTTGCCGGAGCTGCTGGTCTGCGAAGTGCTTGCAGACTGGCTCCCGCCGTTTGTGCTCGACCCGGAAGTAGTAGAAGAATTAGTTTTGCTATTACTTTTCGCCATCGTTTTCTCCTTGAAAATAAAGACAATTCCTTAGTTCATTGTGGAGAAATGAGGGCGTAAAAAATAGGGCACCCTCTTTCGAGAGGCCCTATCTGTAGCCATTTTATTGCTATGCAACCTGCGAAGCATTGCTTCTGTTTCCGCTCGCACTTGTTGAATGCTGGTCCTGCCATCCATCGCCAACCCAACGCCATGCCGTGCCGCTTGAAGAACCGCTCACAGAAACCGTGAGTCTTCCGTTCTCAATGGTAGCTGTAGCACTTGCGCTTCCGGAAGTTGCAGCTCTTGTGCCGCTGTCTCCGCCGTTGTCGTTTCCCCAGTTGCAGCTAGTGCTGACAGATCCCTTTACCGCAATCTTGCCTTCGTTGTACTTTGCACTTCCGAATGCATTGTACTGATCCTCCGTGTAGAATCCGTACCCGTTCGGATTGGCTTTCACGTCCTCACGGCCCTGCAAGCGCCCTGCGTTATAGGCTCCGCTCTGGTCTACGATTGCTTCCGTATAGTACCCGTCTGCAATGTCGTAGTTCTCCTGCCCGGCTCCTCCGTTCGTGGTGATCGACACCGTCGCAGGGATCTTAATGGATGCGACGCCATCATTGAACTTGTTCTGTGCCAGAACCTCAATCGCTGCAGCAATGCCCGCCGGTGAGTTCTCTTCCGGTGTGACACCCAAGCTCTTCAGCTTGTTCACCAGCGTGTCAACACCATCCTGAAAAGACTGCTGCATGGTCTCGATCTGTTTGTCCAAGGTCGTTGCGTTGTCGTTCATGTAGACCGCTTCTGCTTTCGTGACGGGATAGACCTTGTTGCCGTCCTTGTCAGCAAGTTCCTGTATGTATGCTTTCGTTTCTGCCATGTTTCACCTCTATCCCATCGTGGGCCATGCGGACTGTGTCTCGACTCCGAAGAGCTCCTTATATGCCTTCTTTACAGAGTCTTTCAGCTTTGCCGGTACATCTTCAAGTGTCTTCACCCCCTTGTAGATCAATCTCGCCCAAATCTTTGCTTTCGCCATCTTTTACTCCTCCACCATTGCTTCCTGCAGTTCTGTGATCTGCTCCTTTACGATTTCCATGTCGGTCTTGACTCTCGTCAGAAAATGCACCGTAACATTGCCGTCTGTCTCTGCTTCTGCAGTAACCTTAACAGGCACGATGTTCTCCACAAGTTTACCATCAAAAGTAGCTCCCTTAAGATTATCTACAGTAAAGAGTGCACGGATTGCATCAATATCAGCATAGCTCGACAGGACGGTGACACAATCGGAAATTGTAGATGTATCTGTAAATTCCTTAGATACTCCGTTTGAAAATACTAAAATCTTACTCATTTTTTTTTCCTTTCTACCTCTTTTTAGAGGATTTTTGTGTGTTCGCTAAATAGTAATTTGGCGAAAATTAAAAATACTACACCGTCTGTCTCAGGT
>ERZ1026874.1020-NODE-1020-length-15695-cov-31.154668_pt1 | contig 15695 bp, 7 predicted proteins | sample MGYA00380167_ERZ1026874 | MGnify/ENA primary metagenome ERZ1026874 (study PRJEB33269, sample SAMEA4719803) | human gut metagenome | biome: human-associated habitat; feature: organic feature; material: feces | place: Cameroon | collected 2013-10 ...
AAGGCACCGATGAGACAAAACATCGGTGATTGGAGCGAGGAGGAATAAACCGAAAACGTTAGCTGTACTCATTGTGGCTATGGCTAATGCCAATGGCGGTGTGATTATGAAGGCAGAGAAACTTCACCTCCTCGAAAATAAACTATATTGATAATCAGTAACTTAGCTTTTATTGGTACAAATATGGATGCTAAATTATGGGATTGAAACAAGCAAAAACAAGTCAAATATAGATGCTCATAGCTCCATATAATTCGTTTTCAGTAAAAATGGATAACTATCGGTAAAAATAGATGTAGCTTGTAGTGACACTAACTGGGCAATGGCAATAGCTTTTTATTTATAATTGGGCAATGCACTCTCTAAATGTTAAAAATCGCCCAAATGCAAAGATTTCCAAGATATAGTTCTTTAATCTCAACAACTTTCTTTATTTTTGTAGTCAATATTTGACAATTCTATCAAGAAAAAGTCTATTGGTTTAATCTAACCTCTGAACAATAACATTGGAAGATAACACCAAACAGCCTCCAACGGCTGACGCTTCATTGTATAATGGGCAACCTTCTGACACAGGTCCATCGTGTCCAAGTGCAGGACTTACCTCTTGTACGCCCTCCATCCAAGAGTGCAAAGATGGGGTGTCGGTAGAGAATGTGCCATTCGAAGACAAGCAATGGTTTGTACTGCGAGTTTCGTATGGACGTATTATCAAGGCAAAAGCTTTCGTCGAAGCTAAAGAATTGGAATGTTATGTTCCTTTACGATACAAAGAGATTCGAAAACAAGGTAAAAAGCGAATCATCACAGAGCCTCTTCTCCCGTCATTTCTCTTTGTTCATGCCTCAGCAGAACAAGTTGATTCACTTTTGCAAGACAAGAGCATCAAGCCTCTTGAAAATATAGCTTTGTTGAGTTACTATTACGACCATACCTCACATTGTGAAAAATCACCAACCAAGAATCCTCCACTTGTCATTTCTGACTCCGTTATGGATAATTTCATCCGTTTTACCTCCATACATAATCCTCACATCATCCCTGTTACTTCGGATAATATCAAATATAAGTTAGGAGATGAAGTAGTGATTACAGAGGGTGAGTTTAAGGATATACGTGGCAGGGTGGCAAGAATTGCTGGACAGCAGAGGGTTTTAGTAGAACTCTTTGATGGATGTTTGGTGGCAACAGCGTATGTGCCAAAGAATGCGATGAAACCATATGTAGAACATTAAATCATCATAATATCTATGACCGAAAAAATGAAAAATATACTTAGTCTTAATCATACAGAGGCAATGGATTTCTTTTTGAAATCAGAACAATATCATGGATTCGAGTTACCTGAATACTTTGTATTCGATGATTTGCTCCAAAATGTCAAGAACGCAGTTGGCAAAACGCCCTATGAGGAGTGTTTGCAAGAGGGTATGTCACCAGAGCTATTATCAGATGTAAACCTTGACATTTTGCTAAACAAGGATGGTCGCTATGCAGTTCGTCCTATTATTCTTGCAAATCCATTCCTTTATTATTTCCTTGTCAGGGAAATTTGTAATGAGCAATCATGGACGGTTATAAAGTTACTCTTTGAGAAGTTTAATGTGCCACATATTACATCTTGCGCATTGCCTGTCATACCTAAGGAAAAAGAGCCGTTTCATAAATCCACAACTATACTCAATTGGTGGAGTACTATGGAACAACGGAGCATAGAGCTGTCCTTGGAATACCGTTATATGTTCGTCACAGACATCACCAACTGTTATGGTTCGGTGAATCCACAAGCATTTGATTGGGCATTTTCATTCAAAGATACAGAGTTCGAACAGAAAACAAAAAATCCGATAGCTAAGAACATCCAAAAGTTTCTCCGTGCCTTCCAACAAGGGCGCAATATTGGCATTCCACAGGGAAGTGCCATATTTGACTTTATTGGTGAGATAATCCTTGGCTATTCTGACCTGTTACTCCATGAAGCGATAAGAAAAGAAGGCATTAAGGCTAAATATGAGATAATCCGTTATCGTGATGACTATCGTATCTTCTGTAATGATAAGGATGTTCTTGAAAAGATTTCATATACACTGCAACACGTGTTGGAGAGTCTGAACTTCCGGATGAACAGCAAGAAAACCAAGATTAGCGAGAGTATTATTACAGATGCTATCAAATCTGACAAACTTGCATACATCTATAATACACCTATATTCAATAAGAAGGGGTGTGACTTTGACAGTTTCGAGAAACACCTACTCTACATCCTCATGTTTGCTCGCCAATATCCCGATAGCGGTTCCATCAGAACCATGCTTTCGGATATTGACAAACGCATGGAGGATTGGCTAAAGCCTTATGAAGAGAAGGTTACAACCATACCTATTCTTGAAGATGATGAACCTAAAACCGAAAAGATAACCAAACAACGCCGTCTTGTTGGTGGCAGTGTGCGAGCCATGTCGGCAGTATGCGCCCAGATAGCTTTAGAGAATGTTGGCTGTTGTCATTATGCTTTACGGGTTCTCAGTAGAATGGTCGATTCTCTTAAAGACGAAAAAGAGAAGAGCGCAATCATAAATCTCGTATATTCCAAGCTTTGCAATCAGCCTAACTCCGACAACAACCAGCTATGGCTCCAGAACATGACATATCAGAAGGACAAGAAGAATAACTCATCACCATATAAGATGCGCTTGTGCCGTTTAGTTGCTGGTGATAAGGATGTGGAATTGTGGAATAACGAGTGGATAAAGCAAAATTTTGTTAAACCCTTAACACTTACTTACATTTGTGACGCAGAGCGTTTGAAAAAAGTAACTCCTGTTATTACTTTCCGGGAGACAACTGCATACTACGAACTATAGTATCGTAGTTTGCTTTCATTAAACAACGACTTTAAAATAAGATTTACTTAAAATATAATTTACATTATATGCCTAAATACAAAACAATAGAAGATCTAAAAAGGTTATCTGTTCTTGATTTTGAAGATTTCTTAAAGCATTATTGGAAAACTGAGGAGTTTACATTTGTCGCAACTTTTGTATCTGAAAAAAAAGAGACGAACAAAAGGTCTGGGCGTTTTAAAAACTTTAGGAAAAAAGGAGAAAACATTTACCTAAAATATCCATTGTCAACTTTTTTCGTAAGTTACAATGTTCCAGCGAACAAGCCATTAGAAGAGGGGAACTATTTAGTACCTTGTCAAGTAATAAAGTCCCCTTCCCCCAATTATCCTTTCTGCCTTCAAATAAAGCTGAAATCCATACAGAAAATAGAAAGTACAAATAAAAAAACAGCCATTGCCACCGTGAAGTTTGGAAATAACTCACAAATACAAAAAAAAGATACTCGATACATTGATTTATGTAGACCAAAGCCAATGGGCTGGGGAACGAAACAACTTTCTTATTTAGTCGGCTTTTATGATGGTGAGCATAAATCATTTTCGAAGATCTGGACTAGTAATTTTCGAAAAATTGAAAAGTATCCCAACAGTGAAATCCCAGTATGCCCATTGGCTGTTTCTTCAGAAGAACTTATTTCTGAACAAATATATTCCTTTAAATGGGAATTCAGCAATCTTTCAGACAACATTTATGATATTATTGTAGCAAAGGACTCTCAATTCCAGCATATTGATGCTAAGCAGCTGATAGAAACCCTTTACAAAGATTCAATGTATAATGAATCTAGAGAAAAGGACATGACCGTGTCAGCAGTAGAGACGATAAAAAAACAAGTGTCAGGCCAAGACCCATGTACTTTTCTTTATGAGTTGCTACAAAATGCGAATGACGATCCAGACGGAGATTTTGTCGAAGTTGAGATTCGCTTGACTAAGAATATGCTCGTTTTCCGTCATACGGGCAAGCAATTTACAGCTCCAAATGTTTTGGGAATTTGTGGAGTTGGAGATGGTGGAAAAGCTGATAATAAAGAGGCTATAGGCTATAAAGGAATCGGTTTCAAAAATGTATTTATACGCAATAGCTATGTTTACATCCAAACTGGTGACTATTCTTTCTCATTTGATGAAAAAAATGTTGGCGAGAGTTTTATGACAACGCCAAAGTGGGAAGAGGAGGTCCAATTAGATAGCGAAGTTAGAAGTATCTTGGCTCAAGATAAGGACAAATATCATGTTAATATATTTATGAAGCCACGAACCAAGAAAGCTTTATTTGAAGAAGAAAACAACTATAAATCACTTCTTCATAAAGCTTTTGATGACATCAAGCAGATACTTTTCATTTCTCATATAAACAAAGTCTCTGTAATGATTGAAGGTGAAGATACGTTCGTTTGCAGTCGTGATACGAATGGGGCGAGTTGGGCGTTTTCTAAAAAATACCCGGATTCTATCTCACCAAATCTAAGAGTTCGCATCAATGAAAGATTGAAAGAGGATACAAATCGCTTGCCTGCAAAAATGGAAAACAAGCAAGAGACATTTGCATCTTTCGCTTGTCAGACGGAGGATAATTATATAGTCGTGAACGAAAAAGAGACTCATATTTATTGTGGTCTTAAGGCTGAAAAAGCCAAATGGGGATTTCCATTTGAGATGAACACTGATATGGTTCCTACTGGTGCAAGAGACGACATTGAGAGTGGGGAATTTTGGAATGAAGAATGGGCTAATATAGCAGGTGCTCTGTTCTTTGAATGGCTGAATGATTTAATTGATGATGAGGAATATAACCTTTCATCAATCTTCAGACTTGTACCGAATTTTGAATTATGTAAGGAACAGCATGTTTCATATACAAAGTTCATTGACAATTTCCAAAATGGATTTGAAAATGAACTAAAAGAGAAAGTACTTATACCTGTAGAAGGAGAAAAGAAAAATATTCTATCGGATACAATACTTGATACAACAGGCTTTACATCATCAGAAATTATTACTGATGAAGACTTTTATAAAGTAACAGGTTATGTCATTAGTCTCCCTGCAAATGAATTACGTGGCAATGCCGACTTTGAAAAGGTACAAAAAAGATACTTGGAGCAATTCCAAAAGCAAGAACAGATATTCACAAAGGAGAATCTGCTATCTCTTTGTGACAATTCAATTTTTCAGAAATGGCTTCAGAAAACAGAGCATAATAATGCTTTCTTATCATTTTTAATAAATAAAGAATGGCTTTCTGATTTCAACAAAAAAGCAATATTCTTGGGCGAGAATAAAAGTTTGTATACTGCTAATCAAATATTCTTTAATATAGATCAATATAAAGATGATATTGCAGCATTCATACATCATGTCCCGTATTTGTCACTTGCTACACGTAGCTATTTTAACGATAAAGAAAAAAGTTTAAAAGAAATTGAATCTACTTTAAAGGTATTTGACCCGAAAACTTTTGTCGATGAAGTACTTTTGGCTGATGAAAACATTGAGCAGACTAAAGCGAGATTGAATTGCAAAACCACTTCGCTACATTTCTACCACTTTTTGGCAACAAATGTAAAGTTCTCTCAAGCTTACAAAAAACTACCATATATCAATGACAAGGATAAAGTTGTCTTATCATTTGACACTGACTTTATCTTTGTGGATAATGAAGAAGGTAAGTTGCAAACCAATGCCAAATGGTTAGAAGGTATACCTTTCTCTTTCATTTCTGCTGACTACGGGGAAGATGTGCTCAATTACTTCAAGGATTCCCCTACAGAAGGAAGCAGTGGAGTTTTAACTTCTACTTTTGGTGTACTAGACTATGACAAATCCATCATTATTGAAAATGTCATACTCAATGAAAAGTATGCTGAGAAAGTTAATACAAACCAGCAAAAAGATGATGACACTCACAAGAGTTTCATCTCATTCTGCTATGCAAATAAAGACGCTTTTAATACTGGTAGTCTCAAACAATATTCTATAAAAGTAAATGAAAAGAATGAAGATGGACAGACTCGCTATGAAATTACAGAGGCCAACATGTTCTTCGGAACTCCATCATACGATGCGGCATTAGAGCATCCTTGGATAGGTACAGATTGGATGTTCAGTCTTAGTAAAGACTTATTATCCGCAGAAATATCAACTGATATTGAACAACTTAAAAAGTTCTATGAAGACAAATTCGGAGTAAAAGAGCTTACTGACCAGCTCTTCTACGATGAAATCGTATCCAAGAATATAGATGCTATATTAAAATCAACTTCAAAGCCAACAACAGAAAGCATAGGCAATGAGAACCTTTCAGAAACTGCCATAAGCGCAATAATAAAAGCAAAAAAATGCAATTTTGATTTTGTTGATTATCTCAATGATAATATAGACATCGTTTTCAAAGATAATGACTTTACGAAATTCAACAAATTAGCATTGATTGATTATAACGGAGAATTTATCACAAACGACTCCGTAATATTCTTTTACAATGAGGTTTTGCTCAACTTTATATCAAAAGAATGGTTGCCTTCTAATATCGTAAACATGTGCAGCAAGAACTATGGACTTTCAATAGCTCTTAAGAAAATGCAGGTAGACCAAAATCCTCGTATACAAAACTATGATTTTGCGACACTATACAATCTTGTTATTGTACCAAATTTGGTAGCTATAAATAGGTATCTTGATGACAAGATTGTGAATTTAGATTTTCATAATTCTATTATAGCGAATATCGGGGCTATTAAACCCGATGACAGGAATAAAATTTCTAAAGCCAAAGTATTTATTCGTGGTAAAGATAAACCAGTAGAGCCTGCTTCGGGGCATAAGATTGTATCAAAGACAGTAGAAGAACTTGTAAAATTATCTTTAGTAGATTATGGCGAGCTTGATTTGCTTGACCAAGATTATCATGCAAATGAGCATACTGATTATTGGCATGAAGCACTTTGTAATGAATCCTTCTCTATTAAGGATTTCCAGAATTGGTTGATCTGCAACAAAGAGGCTATCGCAACGAAACTTCAAGATAAGACTTTAAATATTAAGTTTTGGCGATGGGCTAAAAAGAATCTAAAGGAGAATGTTTCTTGTTTATCTGGACTTCCAATTTTGGTAAAAGGGGAAAATGCTCCACGTGTACTTTCTGGAGAAATATATTTTTCCGATGAATATCTGGATACTTCCATAGAAAGTCTTGTTACAGTAGTGGCTCCAAATGCACCAATCCTTACCTCTGCCTATATTAGTTTGGATGAAAAAAAGAAAGATTGGGTTGATTTTTGGACACAATTGGGCGTACAAGAAAATGAGGTAGAGGTTCTTAAGAATGTTATCAGAACTCGTTTGTCTACTACAAAAGTCGTAAACTTAGTAGACCTTATATATAAGAACCGTACACTTTTGGAACCCAGATTCAATAACAATTTAATAGGGAACCTTGCTGATATTCAGTTAGTCGGGACTGATTGCCAATATCGTGCTGCAAAGGACTGTACTTTCGTATTGTATACAAATGAAGAACCATTTGCATACATAAGTATACCTAATCGTGTAGGTTCATCGCAAGCTGGTGTAAACAGCTTTATTGGTGAAATTATTCAAAAGCATAATGAAATACACTATATTACAGATTTGACAAAATGGCGTCAAGAGAAAATTGAGGTTTATCTTGCACTTCAAAATGAGAATAAACAAGGTAAAGTTCACATGGCCTTAATAAAAGACCTTGCATTTCTGATAAATGCTAATCAAGACAGCTTGTCTACGTTGCCCAAAATAAACGATATCCATTTGTTGGATAGAGACAATGCTTATAAGCCATGTAAGGCTTTGACCGAAGGCTCTAAATACCACCCATTCTTCGACTTTGAAGCATGTGGCATAACAATGGATTACATAAGTGATAGCTATCTTTCTTGTGGCGAATCAGTTATTAAATTATTCAACTACTTAAAAGTTCATCATAACTTAGAAGAAAGTGATCTCTCTTATTTATGTAACTATACAACAGCTTGTTATTTTTGGAAGAACTATCTTGGTGCAAATGACACAAGAAGTAGAGACAAAAACATAAAGCATGCAATGAACTTTATAAAACCCTCAAAAAATCCATTTAATGGACTTGCATGTGTGCCAACATTAGAAGGTAATGTTGTAAAGGCCGAAAGCCTTTATAGTCTACATATCAGAGATAAAGTTGCATTACTTACAGATGGCGAAAAACTATTGCCATTGGATATTGTTGCAGAAGGTGTACTTGTTGATGAAAATTCAGCAAGTAAAGAAAGCATATGCTTTATGGACAAGTTGTCATTCAAAAACATGTTGAGTGTGCAACATTGTTTCGACGCTCTTTGCAACATACCAGCAGATATCCAAACTACCAAAGAAAAAGAATTACGCAAAGAACTCGTTAAGTGGATTATTAGCCAAAAGGACGATATAGGTACAAAATTGGCAGAATATCGCGCGAACGAGAATGCTCTTTGGTATAATGGAATAACACAAAAGCAACAGATTTCAAAACTGTATGCACTTAATCCCAAAGACAATCTGGAACAATACTTTGGCAATAATGCAAAAATTATTGATGCTAGTTATGTCGCAAATAAAGATAAGCAGCAAGACGCTTTTGCAGCTCTTGGTATTAAAGTTATATCACAAACTGACGTAGCCACAGTTCCTTCTGCTGATAAGAAGCCGGCTTATAATAGTAATAGTATTAAGAAAGATCTTAAGTTTTATACACTTATTATTTCTGGTATTGAGAATTCTGAATCATGGAAGGACAGTTATGAAGAGTATTGTAGCAAAGTAGACAAAATGACATTTTGGACATGTTCTGCTATTGAAAAAAAATACGAACTGGATGGTAGCATTGTAAAGAAACTAAGTGGTTTCTATCATGAAGACGGAAATGACGAATTCTATTATAAAGGCGACCTAAATAGTCCACTTGTATTTCTTGATTATGTCAAAGGGATAAAAAAATATCTCGGTCTTAAAGCTGATATAGAGATTATTAAAAATGTCATGTTTGATAGGCAGGCTGCTTGTGATTTGGTTAAGGAGGAATATGGACGTTTGCTTTCAGACGAAGAGTTCGTTGAAGAAGTAAGGAAGACCATTCCTAAGTTTAATCATGAAGATGTAGTGGAGTCTACTACAAAACCAACTATAACAGAGCCTATAACTGGGTCTACAAATCCGAAAAAAACGGCGCCCGTTAATCCGCCAAAAGTTGTGGAAAAGCCGAAAGAGCAAGAAGCAAACAAAGAAAATTCAGAAAATGCTGTCCATATAGGTAAAGCAGATTCCAACCCATTATCACAGCAAGAACAAATAGCCCCCCAACTTGAAGCGCAAAAATACCTTCTCTCTATTAAACCTATGTGGAAATTTCCCGATAATTTTGCAGAAGTAGATGAGGACGGAAAGCCATATTGTTTCTCAACATTCCATATTACAGACGAAGAAGGAAATAACAGGGATATTGTGTTGAAGAGTCATAAACGTAACAATGCTCCTTTCTCAATAAATCCAGAAGAATGGGATTCCATCATGGAGCATAAAGCAAAAATACTCATTTACAGAGGAAAAGACATTGTTGAAATAGAGAAGGAAGACTTGGTAAAGAATCAGAATAGTATTGTTCTTAGGTTCAGTACGGAGAACTTGGATGTAGAAGACAGAATATCCCAGTTTTCCGATATCCTTCACTACTTCAAACAGATTCATTTTGATTTTGAAAGTTTTAATATTTCAAAGCGTGCGAAATCTATCGTTGGAATCACTAACAAAAATCAAGGAATACAAACTGATGGTAGTGACGATGACATCTAAACAAATAAGAAAATGAAATACATCAGAAAACAATATCAAGACTTTCTCTCTACAGAAATAAAAACCCAAGTTAATGGCTACGAGCAAATCGTAAACACTAAAGCAATGGTTTTAAAGGATCGTGGAGATGTATTTGTAGGAATGTTCATAAAGATTAATGAGCAAGGATTTGCGATATTCAAAGTCCGCCAGTCTAATAAAATGCCTCGTAAAAATTCTTTTTGGACGGCAGTTTATTACATTGATCCTATGTCAAAGTTTAGGCAATGGGGAGATTATTCTTGGCTAGAACTTCGAGAGAAATATCAGAAAGATTTTTCTGATGCTTATTGCTGTTGGCTATCAAAATCCGAAGATAAAGAGTTTTGTTTGGTGGGGTTTAAAAATATAACTGTTGAATTTGCTCAATTATTAACACCAAACTCTATCGTTGCCTTTGGACCAAATGATCCCCCTCTTCAATATCTGAAAAATTTGCTAACATACACGGAATTAGCATCTACAGACCTCATTTTGGATGCAGAGTTGAATACCCATATGTGGAATCCAAGTCCAATTGAGGCTAATGATGGTTCTAACAATTTACTATTAGAGAAATTGAACGATTCTTGTCATCTCATTATACAAGGACCTCCAGGAACAGGCAAGACATATCGTATGGCTAATATCGTCAAACATCTTTTAGATGAAAACAAAAGTGTTCTTGTGACTGCTCTGACTAATCAGGCATTGATGGAACTTGCCGCAAAGGATGCTCTTGAAGACTATATAAAAAGAGGACGCGTTTCTAAAACGAGCCTAACTATTGATGAGTCTCGACAACTTAATCTAAAGAAAGTCAATGAGAACAAATGTAACCCTATTAAAGGAGAACTGACACTTGCATCTTTTTATGTGTCGAGTGGATGGGCATCAGAGGAATCGGCCTTTGACTATGTAATAATGGATGAAGCAAGTCAGGCTTTATATCCGATGATTGCTATTTCATTTAAACTTGGGGGTAAAGTGATATGGGTAGGTGATCAAAAGCAACTTTCACCTATAGTACTAACAAATGAAGATATAATTAATGGAAACAACTGGAATAGTATCGTCAATGGTTTCAATACTCTTTGTTATAGTTCTGATTATAAATCCTTTCTTTTAAAGGATACATTTCGTTTAACAAAAAGAGGAGCTGAATGCACAGGCGTATTTTATGACAACTTGCTTAATTCCGTATCAGAATATCAAACCATTCCGGTAAACATAAGCTGGTTAAAAAACAATGGTGGTCCTGTTATGGAATATCTGTCACTTCCTGTTGGTGAAAAATCTCCAAAGATAGCTATCAACGTAATACTATCCAAAGTAAAAAGCATTCTTGCTGTTTCGCCCAAGGCTTCTATTGCCGTATTGTGTAAATTTAAAGATTCAATTCGTGCATTGCAAAAAGTGTTTGTATTGGGCTTGGCTGTAAAGGATCTTCCTGATAATATAAAGATAGAAACAGTTGATCGTGTTCAAGGTCTTACTATTGATTACTGTTTTTTTCTTATTCCGAATGTATCTACAAGATATTCTTTGCAAAGTGAATTATTTAATGTAGCAACATCTCGTGCTCGTTATTGTACCATTATTATTGCAGACAAATTGCTTTTAAAAGAAAATATGAACGAAGATGTTCGTAAGTATCTATTAAAAGCTTCGGACGACTCTTATGTATCGTTTGCAAGAACTATTTCATCAGGTTCTATCACCTTAACTGTAAAGGATAAAATAGACCTATCGAAATATGAAAGGAAAAGAACGGAGTTAGTTGATGGAAAAGAAAACATCTACATTATAGATACAAATGTTTTTGTAAATTGTCCTGATATTATCAACAAAATTGGTAAGAAGTACAAAATAATAATACCATCTACAGTTCTTGAAGAATTGGATAAGCTAAAGATAAAAGATGGTATTGACAAAATTGCACTTAGCAAAGCTGCTAAAAATATTTCATTGGCATTTACGCAACAGTATTCTTGCATGGAAGATGCCAATGTTGCTCTCCTTCCAAATGGTTTTGATAGGAAAAATCCAGATTGCAAAATTTTATCAGTAGCTCTTAAACACTCTGAAGAGAATCCAATACTCCTCACATCAGACAATATGTTAGCTGCAAGAGCAAAAGGATTAGGCATAACTACCTTAACTCTTAAAGAATTTTTAAGACGATAATCTTTATCTTATCCATAACATCAGAATAATATGAACATAGCAGAACAAATACGTTTAAAACTCCAATTGAAGGAGAACTCCGAAGTGGAGTATAAGTCAGCAGCAGGTGGTTTCCCAAAGGTTGAATTTTGGCGTTCTTTCTCTGCATTAGCCAATACCAATGGTGGAACGATTGTGTTGGGAGTGAAGGAGAAAAATCATAAGTTCACACCAGATGGTCTTTCTGAAGAACTTATAGCAAAATACAGAAAACAGTTTTGGGATGATGCACACAATAAGTCGTGTGTGAACATTCCGTTGTTGGTAGAGAGTGACATCGAAGAAATAAAGACTGACGGAGGGCAATATCTACTTGCCTTCAGAATTCCTCGTGCACAATATGATTTGCGCCCCATACACCTTACACTTACTCCGTTTGGACATACTTATAAGCGCAGGGATGAGGGTGACTATCTCTGTAGTGATGATGAAATAAAGCAGATGTACTCGGATGCCAACAACATGAGAGCATCTGCAGACTCCCGAATCTTAAGAGGCTATTCCTTTGATGACATTGACATACCTACTCTGCACCAATATCGTCGTGCGTACGATATTAAGCATGAAAACCATCCTTGGACAGAGCTTGATGACAAAAAGTTTTTGGAAATCATAGGTGCCTATCGCAAAGATAGAGCCACATCAACGGAAGGATTCACTGTTGCTGGCATGCTGATGTTTGGCAAGACTAACAGTATTACAGACCCAGAGTGCTGCCAAGAGTTTTTCCCAGACTATCGTGAGCATTTGAGTGACGATCTTCAGGTACGTTGGACAAATCGCATATATCCCGATGGGACATGGGAAGCCAACCTTTATCAGTTTTTCACTCGTGTCTTACCTTTATTGCAACACGCTTTGCCTGTGCCTTTCAGTCTTGACAACAATCAGATGAGGAATAATACAACCACGGCTCACGTAGCTTTGCGTGAGGCTTTTGCCAACAGTTTGATTCATGCAGCATATACGGTAAGGGGCAATATTGTGATTGACAGATACTTCGACCGTATTGTTTTGTCAAATCCTGGTACAATGCTTATCAGCATGGAAGAATACTACGAAGGAGGACATAGTGTATGCAGAAACCCTGTAATCCAAAAAATGTTTGTATTCTTGGGAATTGGTGAGAAAGGAGGAACTGGCGCTGATATTATTGCGAAAGGATGGAAGGATAATGGTTGGAGCATACCAACAGTTGAAGAAAAGAGTAATCCTGATAGAATAGAAACTTGCCTAAAACTGGAGGGAAGCATTAATGGAACTACGGAAACTCCTGCCAATACTACGGAAATAACTACGGAAACTCCTGCAAATACTACGGAAACATCCTCTGTAACTACGGAAACTCCTGCCGATACTACGGAAACTATTCTAAAAATAATCAGCAAAAATCCTAAGGTTACGGCAAAAGAGATAGCATCCGTATGCGGCATAACAGAAGATGGAGTTGCTTACCATATCAAGAAATTAAAACAAAGAGGACGGTTGATTCGAATCGGTGGTCCACGAAATGGAGGCGAGTGGAAGGTGGTTGAATGATTTTATTTCAATGCTTTTAGGCTAACTCAAAATTGAATTCATAATGTTATTAGGAAACAAGATAAAGTCTTTTAGAGACGAACAAGAAATATTGCAGTGCCAAGTGGCGGCATACTTAGAAATTGATACTCCAATGTTCAGTAAGATAGAACGTGGGGATAGGCGAGCGAAGAGAAACCAGGTGCCCCAACTGGCTGAATACTTTCATATGGATGAGAAAGAGCTGCTCACCTTGTGGCTGGCAGACAGAATATTGGATGCTATAGAGGGTGAGAAAGAATTGCAGTTTCGTGCTATTGAAGTAGCAAAACGCGAATTGACAAAGGCTGATCTATAAAGGTTATATCAGTTCTTATTAACAAGGCGATAGGTGTGTCCAGTTTGGATAATCCTATCGTCTTGTGATTTTGTAAGGTTTCAATGCTCCAAGCTCCTATATGTTTTGAAGAATGAATCCGATTGGATAAGTGAATCTAACTCTTGATAATCCTTCTTTCTCTTTTCATCCATGATAACCTTCTTGTAGAAAATTCGGTTAGTTCTGTCAAGGTCCATAACCCGGCTTTGATATAGGGATGAAAAGAAAATACTGGCAATGATGCCGAGAATGATAAGATACCATTGGAGTAATCCCCATTTGTCAGTCCTTTGTTTGAATCTGTTCCATCTGTAGAGCCACCACGATTTCAGCGTAGGTGGAGGAGATGGTTTGGGACTTGTGATGGTTTGCAGAGCATCGCCCCATATTTTCAAAATCGCATGTGCTTTTTCTACAGATTCATTCTCATCAATGATTTTCATGCCAATGTAACGGATTGTCCGTTGAATCTCAAGAGAATATTGTGGAGCCCATTCTGCTACTTGCTCAATGGTCATTAAGCCTTGCGCTTTTCGCTTTTGCAGATACACGTTGCGTTTGCACTCTCTTTCTTTTTCGTCTTTTTCCAAGTATTTTTCTATTTCTTCAACATACAGTTCAATGAAGATAGTCCCCAGGCGTTTGAGGGTCTTATCCGATAGAAGTTCTGCAGAATCAGACATAGCGTTAAAGTAACTATCCATTTCTTCGTGAACAGCACTTTTTATCTCGTCATAAGGAAAGGAGGCTGCTGAGGTGCTTGCAACAGGCGTTATTGGTGCGACCTTCTCTTTCGTCGCCAACTTCGCCAATATATTTTCGATATTACTAAGTCTCTGTTCTGTTGCGGCATTATTGCTTTTGATGACAGACAAGCCATCAAGTATATCCTCTAATTGTTCATTTAATTTAGCCATATTGTTGATGTTTATAAGTTTGATTAACGTCTGCCTCTTCCGAAGCTGCGACTTCTACTGCTATATTTTTTCTTGTATTTATCATCATCACCCCAACCAAGTTTGGAAGATGAACTTCCACCACCAGCAGATATGGCAGGTTGATATGGAGGAAAGAGAATGGCTCCAAGGGAAGTGAGTCCTACTTGAATCGCTCCTTTGCCTATATTGGAAACGTCATCTGCTGCTTGGTACAATTCATCAAAGAAGTCTTGTCCCAAAGCCTGTTCGTTGCCACACATCTGCGGGGCATCATACATTCTTGCTTGGGCTTGCCAGGGGAAACGTAAATCGAAATCAGGGAACACTCTGTCTATATCTCTTACCTCGTAGGCATTATGGGTGTCGTACCATTCTTGCCGAGCATCATCATACATATCTCTTGCCTGTTCATGAACGATAGCTATAGGGTTGCCGAGTTTCTTGCAGATACATGCAAGAGTGAGTGATGAATCCAATTGCTTGCCACTATAAGAGATGTCATGTTTCATCTTGCTGCTGATATTTTCCTTGGCAAGAGTGAAAGATATTCCTTCTATACCGTTTGTCTTAGTATTATATCGGAAGCGCAAACGGATTCCTGCTTTTGACAATTCGCCCTCAAATTCTTTCCAATTTCGAGAGACTTGCAACGATTCGCTTACTCGATGCAACATCTGATAACGGATGGCATCCATTGAGCGAAGTCTTCTTTCTTTGATGGCCTCTTTTCCTCTTGCGATAAATAAGCCATATTGCTCAGTCAATTCCTTACACACTTTTATGTTCTTGTCTTTCTCATGTGAGTCTTTGGTGAGAATATCGGCGATTTGGTACCGTTGTAGCGGTCGTATGGTACCGCGCGGAG
>ERZ1026874.1024-NODE-1024-length-15641-cov-19.122289_pt1 | contig 15641 bp, 14 predicted proteins | sample MGYA00380167_ERZ1026874 | MGnify/ENA primary metagenome ERZ1026874 (study PRJEB33269, sample SAMEA4719803) | human gut metagenome | biome: human-associated habitat; feature: organic feature; material: feces | place: Cameroon | collected 2013-10 ...
TCTTTAAGGCTACCACCTACGCAGGGTACAAACGCAATCTGGATATTGTTTACCCTCTGATTGGCGGTATTCCGCTTGCAAAGCTGCTCCCCATGACCCTAGAGGAAATGTGCGAGGAATTACGCAAGCGCCCGGGGCGTGGTGGAAATTGCATCAAGGAAACTACTGTGGAGAAATATCTAGAAACAGTTTCCTCGGTGCTGGAAGATGCCAAGAAAAATGACATCATTCCGTTTAACCCGGCGCACCGCGTTCGGAAAAAGCATTTTGAAAAGGAGGCGCAGCATATTCCGCAGAAATATGAAATGGGTAAACTGATGCGGGCGATTCAGAACGAACCGATTTTGTATCGGGCGTACTATACGCTGGCCATCACAACCGGGTTGCGGCGTGGGGAACTGTGCGCCCTGCAATGGCGGGACATAACCGGCGCTTGTGAACTGACCGTCCACCGTTCCCGCAGCTGTGCATCCGGGAAAATCGTAGAGAGTGACACCAAGAGTCACCGGGAACGGATCGTAACCATTCCCATGGGGATATGGGAACTTCTGATGGCGCTGCGACAGCAGCAGGTGCTGCATAGCGGTGTTCCGGATAGAGAACAGCCGATATTTACTGACCCCGACGGTCATGTGCCGCACCCGGATGCTTTTACCCGACATTTGCGCAAGCTGTATAGGCAATGCGGATTGCCTGAGGATTACCACCTGCACACCCTGCGGCATTTCTACGCAACCTATCTGCTGCAGGAAGGCACCAGCAAACAGGTGGCAGCATCCCTGCTGGGGCATGCGGATACGGCGTTCTTGGAGCGCACCTACTGCCATCCGCAGGACGTGGCGAAACAGCAGGCCGCAAAGCTGATGCAGGATCTGTTGAACAACCAAAATCCGTGCTATGTTGCATTTATGAAAAATAAGAATAGAAAAGCCAAGAAAGCAGGGTAAATAACAGGCGGCACCGTCAGAGATGGCGGTGCCGTTTTTGTCAGTAATAGGTAGATTTTAGGGCGAAAGATTGTTGGGTGTGGTGATAGCTTTCTGTCGCAGATGTCGGTATGCTTTGTAGTACCGCAGGTCAATAAAACATACAAAGGAGCGTTGAAAGCAATGGCATCTATCAGAAAACGCGGTAGCAATAGCTACTTGATTGTAGTCTCTCGTGGGTATGACTACGAGGGCAACAGGCTGAAATCTGTACAGAAAACAGTCAAGCCGCCCAAGGAGTACACACCCAAACAGGCAGAGAAGTGGGTAAAGGAACAGGCAATCCTATTTGAACGCGAGGTTCAGCACACACCAGAGCCTATTAACCGAAGCATTAACCACCTGCATCAGCTTATCGTAGCTGTCCACCACATCGTAGACGACGCTGTCGTTGCTGATGGCGGCAAAGTGGGCTTTGGCGCATTGGATCTTTAGGTCCTCAACGCCGCGCAGCTCATTGCGGTCAAGCAGGGTCGTGCCTTTGGTTTCGGCAATAAAATAGATATGCTTGACCGTTCCCTCGTGGAAAGCGATCGCCCAGTCCGGGTTGTACTTGCCTACCGGCGTGCTGATGAAAAAGCTGCCGGGCAGCTTGACATACACGGCAATTTTGTCGCAAACATCCAGCTCGTGGGCAAAGCGGCGCTCGTTGTCGGAATCGTAAACCACATAATTGTACAGGCTGCGGTCAGCGGGCATGGCGTTTACGCCCTGTCTGCCGTGCAGGTTTGCCAGCATAAAGATGTCGGCGCTGTACGATTCCTCCAGCCTGTTGTAGGTGATATGCTCAATGATCATATCCGCCTTTTGGTTGTTGATGATTTTCCCCGCCTTGATGATAAAATCCTCCGGGTTCAGCTCATATTGGGCAAACACAAGCGGGGCAATGCCCTGCAAAATGGCGGCAATCGTGGCGCGGGTCAAGCCGGTTTCCTCCACCAGCTTGCCCACAAGGTCGTAGCGCACATTGCCCAGTGCCACGCGGTCAGCAGCGTCCTGATCGTTGTGTCTTTTGACAAACGCCTGCCCCTGCTCCAGCTGCTCGCGGGAGGTCAGCCTGGCGGTTTGCTCGCCGTATTCGGTTTTGACATACACCTTGGAAATATTCAGGTGGGCGTCCAGCTCCCGCACCGAACGGTCGATCAGCTCCTGCGTGTCAAAGGAAACGGTGTAAAAGGTTTTGCGGTTGATGCGCTGCCACAGCTTGGCAAATTCGCGGTCATGTAGCTTCTGCTCGTCCACTTTGGCTTGCACATTGTTGTCGTGAGCGTTCTCCGGGCGCAGGGCGCGGGGGTCGTAGATGCTGCTCAAAACCTGCATCACAGCACCCTCGCAGCCCTGTACTTTCTCTGCCACCTGTACGGTGCCGGCGTCCTTGGCGGCGTAGTATTTATCAGTCAGTGCGCCGCGGTGTACATAGCCCTGCTGCACCAAATCCTCATAAATCGCCGTGGCAAGTGTCGGCGTGATTGTTATCTGTGCGCCGTTGGCATCGGTCAGGATCTGCCCCGCAAACAACCCTGCATCCACGGCGCGCGGGCGTGTGGACATCGACTCTGCCAGCCCCTCCTGCAGGGCGGTGGCAAATTTGCCGAACGCCATATCGGTGATCAGCGTCAGCTTGTTCAGCTCCTGCACCTCGCTGCCCAACACGCTTTCGTCCATGCGCTCGCCGTTCTGGTTGACACACAGGCGCAGACCGCGCCCGATTTCCTGACGGCTGCGGATTTCCGATTCCCCCTGCGTTTTCAGCGTGCAGATCTGGAACACATTCGGGTTATCCCAGCCCTCGTGCAGGGCCGAGTGCGAGAAGATAAACCGCACCGGCTCGTCCAAACTCAGCAGGCGTTCCTTGTCGCGCATAATCAGGTCGTAGGCGTCGGTGTCGTCGCTGGTTTGGGTCTTGCGGTCAACCTTGCCCTCCACAAAGCGGGCTTTCTTGCCCTTTTTCTTGTCGATGGAAAAATACCCCTGATGGCTGCTGTGGGCGTCCATACGGTTCAGGTACGCCCAATAAGGTCAAAAAGCAAGGCGCAACACTAGCCCGGCTACACCACATAAGCACATGGTCAGAATTGGATTCCACTTGTAACGCCGCAGAACATAAAATGCAATGGCAAAACTGCCCACACCAATCCAATCTATATTAGCCAAGGTTTCATTGTTACCGTTAAAAAGAACAGTTGATAGAATGGACAAGCCGGCGCCAAGAATCAGTGCGACAACGACTGGGCGCAGACAGGCCAGAATGTTTTGGAGCAAGGAAATATTTTTGTATTTGCGGTAGAGGTATGACAAGAGTGATACAAAAATAAGCGCGGGTGTGATGCAGCCCAGAGTTGCAATGATTGCACCGGGAAGAGAAGCTATCCGAAGGCCGACAAAAGTGGCAGAATTCACGGCGATGGGGCCGGGCGTCATTTCTGCGATCGTAATAAGGTCGGTAAATTCCTGCATGGTTAGCCAAGCGTGTTGTTCAACAACTTGACTTTGTATCAATGGCATGGCGGCATAGCCACCGCCTATGCTGAACATACCAACTTGCACAAAGCTTAAAAAAAGTTGCCAGTAAATCATAATCTACCGCCCTTTCTGTCAAGTAATAGTGCACGCACAATTCCAAAAAGTGTTGCGGCGAGAATGATAAATATAACATTGATATCATACACAAAGCTGGCAATAAAAGCTAATAGCATAAGACCGATGTATATGGGAGAATGAGTTTCCAGAACGTTTCGGCCTAAACCGCAGACAACATCCAGAATAACGGCTGCAACGCCTGCTTGCATACCTTTTAATGCAAATGCAACATAGACATTGGAGGCAAATGCCGCGTAAAATAATGAAATGACAGATAAAGTTACCATGGGAGGAATGATTGTGCCTAATACAGCAAGAAGCATTCCCAGTAGTCCGTCAACCTGCCAGCCGACAAGAATGGCAACATTTACTGCGATAGCACCCGGCGAGGACTGCGCCAGAGCGGTTATGTCCAACATTTCTTTTTCGTCAATCCAATGGAGCTCGTCCACGAATTTTTTCTTCATGAAGGTTGCAATGACAAAGCCGCCACCAAAAGTAAAGCTGCTGATATACAGCATACTGAAGAACAGCTTGCCCAGCCGGGCGGTGCGGGATACAACTGATTTATGCATGAAAATAAAGTGACCTCTTTTCTGTGATTTGATACTATCAAGCATACAGCTTGCAAACAGAATTGTAAAATGCTATTATCATATCAAAGATATGCAGTGGGAGCATTATGTTGTGAATGCTCGAATTTTATAGGATGAGGTGCCTTATGCCATATATCAATCTGCTTATAAAACCCGCCTCCAGTCTGTGCAATATGCGCTGTCACTATTGCTTTTACGCAGATGAAGCAGCTAACCGGGAGATCCCCAGCATGGGCGTTATGTCAGAAACAACGGCAGAACTTCTTGTTACCAGAGCTCTTGCGACGGCAGGAATGCAGGGCGGTGTTGGATTTACTTTCCAAGGTGGCGAACCAACAATAGCAGGAAAACAGTTTTTTCGAGCATTCATAGAAATCGTCAAACGCCTGAATACAGGCAATGTTTCGGTAAATTATAGAATTCAAACGAATGGATTGACTATTGATGAGGAGTGGGTTTCCTTCTTTGCAAAAAACGATTTCCTTGTTGGAATATCGGTGGATGGAGATAAGACACTTCACGATGAATTTCGTGTAGATACTGCCGGGAAAGGAACGTGGACGAGGATACAGAAAAACATTCGACTGTTGCAGCAGATGGGTGTGGAGTGTAACCTGCTATGCGTTGTGACACGCCGCTGTGCTAAAAGCGCGGTGCGGTGTTATCATGCGATGAAGAAAACCGGAGTACAATTTTTGCAGTTTATTCCTTGTCTGGATCCGTTGGGGGAAGAACGCGGCCGGAGAAAATGGTCTTTGACCCCGAAAGATTATGGTGAATTCCTTTGCGCTTTGTTTGATGAATGGTATCGTGACTGGAAAAGCGGAAATTACACCAGCGTGCGGCTCTTTGATGATTACGTACATCTTGCCATGGGGCAACCTGGGGGAACCTGTGCAACAAGCGGCATGTGCGGCGGGTATTTTGCAGTCGAAGCAGACGGAAGCGTTTATCCCTGTGATTTTTATGTGCTGGATAATTGGAAATTAGGAAATCTGCGGGATGACTCTTTTGAAAAACTGAGAGAAGGGGCCTGTTTACAGCGTTTCCTGCAGGATAGCGGGAACCGACCCGCAGAGTGCAAGGAGTGTACTTGGAAAACGCTTTGTTCCGGAGGCTGCAAGCGTGACTGGACATGGATGGAAGGTCAACCCCATAATTACTACTGTGCTTCCTTCCAGAAGCTGTTTGCCCATGCTATGCCGCGCATACAGGAAATTGCCTCCGCAGAGCTGCATATGCGGCAAAATGCTTATCGATGATCAAATGAATAGCAGGACATTCCGTAAGCCGCGGATGTCCTGCTATTTATTTGGTGAAAAAACCATGCAGCTGATTGCTTTATAAAAAAGGCTCGTCAGGCTTTGAAGATTCTGGAGCGGATGCCAGCACGCCACGGTAAAGCACTTCGGAAGAAACATAACTGACTTCGGGCACCGCTTTCGGGTGCTCTATCACAAAAAGAATCTTGGCGGCCAAGCAAGATCCGATGGGTTTCGGCTTTACATCTATCGTCGTAATACGGTCGGCAAAGTTCAAATATTTGCTGTTGTTGTCAGAGCCCGTCAGTACGATACGGCCTTCAGGGTCTATCTCTTTTTCTTCAAGATAACGCTGAATGAAATGAGCAATATAGTCACTGGCACAAACGATACCGTCCGGCATGGTTGGCAAGAAGCTGGGAATCCCAACTGACAAAGCCTACCAGTGAGGGGATTCCAGACTTGGCTATTGGCGTATGGCCGGAAGTCCGGTTTTGACGCGTTCCATTACAAATGAAAAACTCGCAGCAGCGGGATATTTCAGTATCCTCAACTACTACGAGTCCTTGCACTTATGCGGTTGAACCGCCGTGTACCGGTCGATACGCACGGTGGTATGAGAGGTCGGCCCTCTTATCTTGAGGGTTTCCTACTCGATTGGGGGACTGTGGGGATACAGCTGTATGAAGTCGGCCTCGGCTTTGCGCATTCCATGAATGGAATGCGGATCTGTTTCTTTGGAAGAGGATCGTCCCGGGGCAGATTCAGTAAAGTTCAGGCCAGTAATCCTTGTTGGCAACGATCATGTCGTCCAGAATCTGTTTGGCGACATCGGCACTCCACACGGTTTTGGAAAGGGTCATGGCCTGCCAGAGCTTCTGGTAACTGTGCTCGCACCAGGCATCCACGACCAGTTTTTCTACTGCGACCTGCTGTTCCATCAGGCCTTTTTGGAAAGTGGGGATTCTGCCCTGACAGATTTTTTCATATCCGTTGGAGCCCACAAGGCAGGGAATTTCCACCATGGCGTCCGGATCAAAATTTTCAATAGCGCCGCCGTTGGGTACGATCAGAAGCATTCGCTGCTGGGTATTGTGGGCTAGGGCTTCCGCCAGATCCACAATATAACTGGCGTGCGCATCTGCCTGAAAATTGCAGTTGGCCGAACTGCCGGCCTCGATGATACGGCGGCACTCGGAAAAAACGGTCTTTTCCCGGCCGTCCATCACTTCATTGGCGCGGGTATAGTCGGGATTGCTGTGCCTGACCGCACGGTCGGGGTACAGATAATATTTCAGGTAGGTGTTGGGGATGGTGTCCGGGTCGAGCGCATAGACATCGCGGGCCATCTCAAAGGTTTCCGCCCAGCTTGTTTCGGCGTGTTCCTGCGGAGGAATACCGTCCATATAACCGTTCTTTTTCATGTGCTCACGGATCTGCGGCATCAGGTCGGATCCGTCGCTTTTGCGGCGGATACTGGTCCACCATCCAAAATGGTTCAGCCCGAAGTATCGCACCACCATCTCTTTGCGGGAATCAAGGCCGCACATGCGCGCCATTTTTTCCTCAAGATCCACCGGCATGTCGCAGATATTCAGAATGCGGGAGTGGGGGCGTAACCGGCGGGTCGCTTCCGCCACAATGGCGGCAGGATTGGAGTAGTTGAGCATCCAGGCTTCGGGGCTGTATTTCTCCATGTAGTCCAGGATTTCCAGCACTCCGCCAATGGAACGCATTCCGTAGGCCATACCGCCGGGACCGCAGGTCTCCTGTCCAAGCACTCCGTACTTCAGCGGAATTTTTTCATCTTTTTCCCGCATGGCGTATTTTCCTACACGGATGTGTGCCATAACAAAATCTACATCGGCGAAGGCGGTTTCGGGATCGGTGGTGTAGCAAAAAGCGATTTGAGGCGCATGCTCTTTCAGGTAGATGCCGCAGGCTTCCGCGACGGTCTGCTGCCGCTGCGCGTCGTTGTCATACATCTTGATCTGGCGAATGGGAAAGCGGTCCATATGTTCCAGCAGCATCAGGACGATGCCGGGGGTAAAGGTGCTGCCTCCGCCGGCAATTACGATGGAATAGGCTTTCATAACAGTTACACCTCTTTTTAAATGTCGGTATAATCTTCCAGCTTTAGGTTTTTGTTGTTCACATAGGTAAAATAGATCAAATCAATCAGATATAGAGTCGCAATACGGGAAGTGGTGGAAATCCGCAGATGGTTGGGTTCACTGGAGTGGATATAGACAGTCAGGTCACAGTCCTGCTCCAGATGAGTGTTGCTGTCGCAGGTCCAAAGAATGGTTTTTGCCTTCTTTTCCCGGGCTAGCCGCAGGTTTTCCATAACGGCCTGCGTGGAACCAGAATAGCAGAACGCGATGACCAGAGAATCCGCGTTGGTGTTTTTGATGGCAAATTTCTGTAACATAATGTCTTCGATGGCACGGCAGCGCAGGCCGATGCGGCCAAAACGGATCTCAAAGTCCTTGGCTACCAGATAGCTGGTGCCCAGTCCAATCAGGATGATCTCCTTTACCTCATCCAGCATGGAAAGAAATTGTTCTTGTTTTTCTCGGGTGAAAAGCTGCTCGGTAACATGGCAGGATTCTTCCACTCGCTGAAAATATACAGGATTTTCCCGGCAAAGATGAAGATCGGTTTCAAACTGACGCCATTTCTGCTGCAAGACATTGGTCAGATTGTACTTCAGATCGGAAAAACCATCGAAACCAAGGTTCTGGCAAAAACGCACAACCGTCGCATCCGACACGTGGCAGGCATGAGCCACTTCTTTGAGCTTCAGGCCCGCATAGCTTTTTCGGGCCAGAAGGTAATCGGCAATGGCGGAGTAGGAGGCATTTTTGCCGTTCGCCATGGTTTGAAGTTGATCTTTCAGATTCATAGTACACTCTTTCTGTTATGCAACGGCCTGAACGGTGGACCTAATGAGTGACTGCCGCTTCAATCGCAGAATCCAACTGACTGGGGTCAGTAACGGTAGGACTCAGGTCATCCCGGCGGTTCAGCTTGCAAAGACCTTTATAGTCCTGCCATGCCGGAATACGGTCATGTGTGCGAATCTGCCAGTCATGCAGAGCAAGACGCAGGTGTTGCAATACCTCCTCATATTCCGAATCGCAAACCAGATTGTTATTTTCCATGGGGTCAAAGTACAGGTCAAACAAGAGTTCCCGAGGCTTGCTCTGTTCACGCCACCCGGCTTGTACCAGAAATCCTTTCAGAGCGGAATCGTCGCAATTGGTCATATTGTATTTGTCCCATGCCTCGTCATAGTAACGGATATACTTATATCGCTGTGTTCTGATGCAGCGCGCCGGCTCATATGACGTGTGGAAGTTGATTTCGGCAAATACATGATCCCGTATTTGATGTTGTGAATTCTCAAAAACGGGCAGGAGGGATACACCGGACAGCCAGGCCGGCTTCGGCAGACCTTCTGCATCGCACAAGGTGGGGAACAGGTCTACATGGGACACCATACCATTATACCATGTCCCATGGGTCAGCGGATACTGAGGAATCCTGACAATCAGGGACACACCGATGCCGCGGTCAAACAAGGTGCATTTGGAAAACGGATTGGCCAGCCCATGATCGGTAGTGGAAATGATAATGGTATTTTCATATAGGCCGGCGGCTTTCAAGGCGTCCATTACGATCTGAAAGTTTCTGTCAAACTGTGCCAGGGATTCGTACAAGGCAGAAGTGTCCAGACGGGCCTCCTCCGTGTCAAAAACGCCTTCGGGAAGTTCCACGCTTTCCGGATCAAAGGTCTCGCTCTCGGGGTAGGGACGATGCGTTTGGAACATCCCGTAAGAAAGGAAGAACGGGCGGTCAGAACAGCGATGCAGCAGATATTCGGCAGTCCGTTCGGCATTGATGTGATCTGCCTGGCATCCGTCCACCTGACAACCTTCCTCCTGCAGAAAGGAAAGATTCTTTTCGTAACCCAGAGTTTGGGAATATACCGTGCTGCGGGAGGTATAGTCGTAGGATTTTTCCTCATGCTGTACACCGCACAGAACGGTTTCAAATCCCTGGCTGCGGAAAAAGGATGCCATATGCGTTTCCGGGTTCTGAATGGAAAATCCCCGGTGTGCCAGCCCGATCAATCCGTTTTCGTGGGGATACCTGCCGGTAAGCAATGCGCCCCGACTGGGAGAACAGGTGGGAGAAGCACAGAACGCATGACGGAACGACAACGCATCTTCAGCAAAAGCCTTCACATGGGGGGTAGGAACATTTTTTCCATATACGCTGGTGAAACACCCGGTGTCGTGAGTATGAATATAGAGAATATTTTTCATGATACGCTGCGCTCACTGTCTAAAAGCTCATTGACGGTTCCGCGGATGAAAGGGGCATTCACGCCTACGATTACCTGTACGGCGTTGCCCACTTTCACAACACCATGGGCTCCGATAGAACGGAAATAATCATTCCCCTGCACCTGCGCGGCATCCTTGACAGACACACGCAACCGTGTCATGCAGTTGGTTACCTCCAGAATGTTTTCCGGACCGCCGAGAGCCTCGATAATCTGCTTGGCATAGGCGGTTTTCTCCGCTTTTTTATGGTTGGTTTTTGCCTGGTAATCCGCTTTTGTCTTCAGGCTGACCTCAGTGGCATCGTCATCCTCGCGCCCGGGCGTTTTCAAATTGAATTTCAGGATTACGGTTCGGAACACAACAAACCAGATTCCAACAAAAACAAGACCGACAAGAATATGAATCAGATACATCTGCCAGTGGTTGGCTCCCAGAGGAATATAGTTCTGGGCGGCCCAGTCAATCAGGCCACCGCCAAAGCTGCCCACCACCCCTAAGCTGTAAGACACAACCATCAAAGTGGCGGAAAGAACGGCGTGAATCACAAACAGGACGGGAGCTACAAACAGGAAGGTATATTCCAGAGGTTCGGTGACGCCAGCGACAATGGAAGTCAGCGTGGCGGGAATCAAAAGACCGGCAACGATCTTTTTCTTTTCCGGTTTGGCGGTACTATATATTGCCAGGGCGGCACCGGGGACGCCGAATACCTTGACTAGACCTTTCAGACCAAACCCTCCGGCGGGGAAGAGCTCCTTCAAGGGTTCCGTGGTCTGAGCAAACTCGCCCAGATGTTGTGCCCAGTAGGCCACGGTGCCGCCATCCACCAGCACGCTGTCGAATTCAATGGGGGCATAAACAAAGTGATGCATGCCGAAGGGCAGCAGCAGCTTCAGCAGGAGACCGTAGATCCACAAACCAAAATTGCCCGTGGAAATCAGGAACTGCTGCACCATGCTGATACCGTGCTGGATCATGGGCCAGATAATTACGAAGGCACCGGCTAGAACCAGCATGGCAACGAACCCGATCATGCAGATAAAGCAGGAACCGCGGAAGATCGCAAGGCATTCCGGCAGTTCGGTTTCATAGAACCGGTTATGCAACCAGACAACAACGCCAGCAATGACGATGGCGCCGAGCATGCCGGTATCCAATGTGCGAATGCCTGCAACAGAGGTCAGACCGCTGGTTTTTGCGGTAGAGTCCATGGCGATGCCAACATAACTGCCCCAGTAGGTCAGTATCTGATTGACAAAATAGTTGAAGGTCAGGTAGAGAACCAACGCCTCCATGCAGCACCGAGCCTGTTCTTTTTTTGCCAGACCGATCGGAAGACCAACGACGAACAGCAGGGGCATCTGGTTGAAAACTGTCCAGGCACCTTTATTCACGATAGTCCAAAATTGGAGCCAGAGCGTTCCTTCGGCGGCCAGGCTGCCAAAAATCTGCTGGTTGGTGAACAGGACGGAAATGCCGACTATCATGCCGGAAAAGGCAAATAGCAGGACAGGAGCCAGCATTGCCGCACCGAATTTCTGGATTTTTTGAATCATTACATGATCCCCCTTTTCTGTAAAAAACATATGGTTGAGACAAATGCCAAATGAGATAATGTGAATACAACCGGTTGTATTGACTACTTGGATTATACCAAACGCACAAAAAATATTCAACAAATTGACAATGTTTTGGCAAGAGTTTCGCATCATGAAAAAAGTTTCATCATAGAAAAGGAAAAAATCTTTGGATGAGAAAAGTATCCGCTTCCACGATAGAAAGGTGTTTTGGTATTTATAGCAACCCAATAAATTGGCGCGAATAGCCACAAAAGCAAAACCAGCCAGAACAGTCATGTGAAGAAATCGTTTTGAAAGCAGCACGAACAGCATCCGGCAGCTTCTCCAACAAACGAACTTTGAACTGGCGGCAGGTCTTATAAAATACACGACAAAATTCGTCCCGCTCTTGGTTGCGGTGTTGCCCTGATTTTCCGGGGGGATCAGACTGCGCAGCGTGCGTTCCAATGTGGCAATATCCAGCGGCTTGGCAACATGGCGTCCATAGACTACCTATTATTGACTTGTCATTGCTGCTTGACAGCAGTTATTTCCGGACTGGGCGCAGAAAGCATACAGCTGCAGGAAGTGTCAGTAATTCTGCTGCAGGGACAGCAAGCCACACGCCTGTCAGGCCAAATTTCATCGGCAGTAAAGCCAGAAATAAAAGCAGAAGTGCAAATGAACGCAGAAATGTAATCAGACCCGAGCAATAGCCTTTTCCGTATGCCATCATACGGACAGCAGCGAAAATGCTGATTCCGGAAAACAGAAAGCCAAGTCCGTAAATCCGCATTCCGGATATGGCAATGGAAAATACAGGGCTGTCTTGCTCCGTGAAGCAAGACACGCCTACGGGTGCAAGAAAGTAGGTCAGCATATAAATAAGGATGCAAGCTAATATGATGACAACTTAAATGCCGTTGTGACTGGTCACATAAATGGTTTGATAGGTTTCAATTAATTGCTCGGAACAAGTCTTGGCATATAATTTGACAACTCTGGTAGAAGCTGCAATAAATGAACCATCTGCATTTTTGTGCAAAATGGAATCATCAGAGCTATAAAATTCAATATCGGAACATAATCATCATTCATGACATTTCCCTTGGAAAGCCAGATTTTATCATCCCAAAGGGCTTGAAGAGAAAGTTCATTACAGGAACGATAGCGAAATAGCATTGGCGGAATCATCGATTGAATGCCGTCCAATAGGGGTTTATACAGACGATTATATTCCTCGTTCGAAAGGCTGCCTTGAAGCGCGGTATCATTCATCAGCTTCGCGTATTCTCTGAGAGTCATCACATTCACTCCCCTTTTTATAGATTGCGTTACAAATTAACGAATCCTGCAGCGCTTATTATGCGCCAAATTGTATCTGAGCAGTTTTGTGAAGTGGATAGGCATTGGCTGGTATTTCATTACTGTATGTTCCAAAATGCAATCATTATACTCATGTTTTCAACCGATATTTACGCGCACGTCCGGCGCCTTCTGCAACAACAGCCTCTTGTTCAATCAATTCTGCCAAATACATTTTCGTGCGGGAAACCTGAAGTCCGACCGCCTCGGCAATTTCTTTGCTTGCCGCTTTAGGAGTGTCTGTCAGGTACTGTAAAATGTCCGCTTTGCGACGTTCAGCAATGCCGCCTTCTTTATCGCCATTTTTTGCCGCCACTTTTTTTTCGCCACTTTTTACCGCCATTTTTGCGGCGGAAAGCGGTAGTGTCAGCGTTGTGCGATCTGGATTAAAGCTTTCTACGATTTCCGGCTCCTGCCAGCCCTGCTTTTGCCAGACGGTACGAATGCTCGGCAAACCGCTGCCCGCGCGCTCACCGACATTGATCAGGTTGAACATCTTAATGAGTGACTCATTTCGCGGGTCAGATACGCCTCCGACAAGGGCCTCCTGCACATTGATGCGGAAAGCTCCGGGGTTGGCAATGCGAATCTTATCCGGCCATTTTTGAATCACCAGACCGCGTCGGTCATAGTAGTCAGCATGGATCAAGGCGTTTGCCAAAGCCTCGCGCAAAGCCTTATGCAGAGGGGTGTCGTCAATGCGATCTGTACCCTCCAGTTTAAAAGGCACTTTAATATCCTGCGCGATTCGGTTGTATACACGGAAGTAGAAATCGCAAATATTACCACTCCAATCGCCGGAACTGGAGACTATACGATCTGTCCACCGTTCATCTTCTGTAGCCGAACGGTCATGCTCTTGATAATCCAGAAAATAATGTGGGAACTCGCGTACAATTTCGTATTCATGGCCGAACATAAGCAATCCGGCAGCAGTGGGGCGCAGCTTGCCATCTGCGTCTCGTGCCATAGCGCCAATACGATGCAGGAAATCCTCAACCGCCAGTTCTGACCAGACATGCCCGGGACGCAGATTGTCCATACGCTGGCGATACCGACGAATCGTATCCATATCGAACACATTGGTGGTCATCGTGTCCATCACGCGAGCATCCTGTGAAATATCTGCTTGGTCGCGCATCATGGCGCGCACTTCATCCTTGGTGCAGCGGTAATCACCCTCGCCATTTCGACGATACGTTCCCGAAAAAGGATCAACGCCTGTGTAGACCGGCTTATCGTGGCGGTCAGCGCGGGGCACTTCGATAACAACAATCTGGTTGCCGCCGCTTTCTACAATTTGTACATTTCGGTCAGAAAGAATATTTACATTGACGATGGAATGATTATTGACGCTGTTCCAAAAGTCAGAAACAAGTTTTTCGGGAGAGGCGAGTTGCACACTGGAAAAACTCTTGTCTGCATTTTCTACAACGCCAAGCAGAATATAACCGCCGAAAGTATTGGCAAAAGCGGAGTATGTCTCCCAGATGCTATGGGGTAAACCGCCTTGTGCCTTTTTGGCTTCAAGGCGGTTGTTTTCTTTGTATTTACTCAATTGGGATAAATCTAGCATAACATCTATCTCCCGAATATGTTATTTACAATTAAGCTAAACCCATTATAGTGCATAGAGCGCGTAAAGGTCAATGAAATCGCATTATGCCAGAATAGAATTTTTGATGCCAATATTGTTGGATTTGCTGTTTCCCATATAAGCAGTTTCTATACAGAACATCAATTCGTGCCATAGTAACAACCTTATACAATATTAAGCTTGGATGTAGTTGATTATAGCATAGAGGTCGATAAAAAGTGAGTTGGAAAATGTGTAAAAAACGACGTGAGACTACGTTCCGTAAAGCTGGGCAAGAAGATAAAAATAAACGATGAAACGATGTAGTTTGGAAAACTATACAGGATAGTGCAGTTACTTATAGGCATTCAGTCGGAAAACTGCGGCAGGACGGCGTAAACAGACGTTGAAACGTGAATTTTGTTGGTCCTGCACATTTACCGCCAAAACAAGAAAAAGCCCATTGTTGGTTGTCACAACGGGCTTTTTCGGCATTTTGATATGTGATTGCACAGTAGTGGTCAAATGGTGGTCAATATCCCCACCCATTGTCACATCTTGCATTTGCTGGCTGTATCAGAGGACAGATGGCCACATAATCTTCCACTCAAAATACTCAGCCTGTGTAATCTCCCCCGCATACAACTTTTTCTGAACCGCAGCCCAATCCTTCAGAAAATCATCCAGAATCGTATCATCAAACCACATCGCCACGGGGGAGCGCGGCGGCCAGTTATCGTTATCATCGTAGTGCAGCGCTAGGTTTGGGTTGGCATTATACCGTGCTGTGCCGCGCTCGGTGGGGACCAGCTTGATAACGCCGGGCTGCTCCTCATCCAGCCAGAAAAGCTGCTCCAGAATATCATTCGCCGGGCCGTTTCCGCCATCGGAAAGTGCCAACGGGGAAACACGCAAAGCCTCTGCTATCTGATTTAGCAGGGGCTTTTTTGGTACGCGGTAACCCATTTCGTATTGCGCAATGCGGTTTGCGCTGAGGTCGACCAACTCGCCCAACTCTTTCTGGGTCATGCGGCGGTGCTGGCGGATGCGCTTGATTTTCTCTCCGATGTTCATTTCGTTCACTCACTTTGCAGGATTTTCCTTATTGTACCACGCCATAACATAAAAGCGCAAGAAAAAAGTAACAATTTTGCGAAAACTATTGACATTCGCATAAAAGCGCAGTATCCTATATTTGCATCGCAAATATGCGAAAGTTGAAATTCAAGGATGGTGATCGAATGGAATGTAAAGAAATCAGAGAAATGTACAAGCTCATGTTTGCGGAGTATCCGGACATTGTAACGGTTAAGGATCTGCAAGCCATGCTGGGCATCAGCCGCCATGCGGCCTATGACCTGCTGG
>ERZ1026874.1027-NODE-1027-length-15602-cov-4.839776_pt1 | contig 15602 bp, 21 predicted proteins | sample MGYA00380167_ERZ1026874 | MGnify/ENA primary metagenome ERZ1026874 (study PRJEB33269, sample SAMEA4719803) | human gut metagenome | biome: human-associated habitat; feature: organic feature; material: feces | place: Cameroon | collected 2013-10 ...
CAGTCCGACACCTCCGAGGCCCACGCCGTCGAGGATGCCGCCGAGCTGCCCGTAGCCTAAGTAGGAGGTAGCGCATGGAGCTTGTCGACAAGGTACGGCGCAAACTGCGCGTGACCTACCGAGACGATGAGGTCGACAGCCGCATAGATGAGATCATGGAGCAGGCTGACCTCGACCTTCGCTCCATGCTCGGCATCTCCGATGGATCCTTTGACTTCAACGACGCCGGTGCCGAGCGTGCGCTCTATCTCGCGTACTGCTTTTATGAGTGGAATGATGCGCTCGACGATTTCGAGGTCAATTATGCCGAGAAGATCGCCAAGTGCCGAGATAGGTGGTTGGCGGTGGAATATGCTAAAGAAACGGCCTCTACCGAGCTATAGCGACGGCGTGGTTGGGATCTATACCGAGACCCGCGCGCCGTCCTCTTTCGGCGCGAAGCGCAATTCGAGCGTTCCCTACGACCTCGATGCGCTCGTGCGTCTTTTCTTCCGCTCATGCTCAGTCCGCGACCAGGACTATGAGGTATCCGAGCGCCTTGGATTCACATGCAGCGCGAAGGTTTGCACGCACAACATCCAGGCTGTGAAGCCCGGAATGAAAGCGGTCATCGGTGCCACGATCTACGGCATCGCCCACATCGACAGGACGAATACAGAAATGTACCTCTACCTTGAGGGGGGCGTGCCGTATGTCGACGCAAGATAGCACGCTCGACCGCATCCGCGATGCGCTCGAGACCGTCGACGATGTCGTTTTCTACGGCACCGCCGCCGGCTTGAAAGAGAGCGACCCGTGGGACTACACGGTCTTTTCCCGCGAGGAGACCCGCGCGAAGGACAACCTGACGGGCTTTACGAACGTGTATTCGGTCGCGATGGTGCGTGAGAGCTACGTGCCCGACGGTGTCGCCGCCGAGGTGATCGCCGCGATGACTGCAATCCCTGGCATGCGCCTGGACCATGGCACCGCCATCGGGTACTACTACACGACGAAGCCCGGCACCAAGGACGTCGTTGAGATGATGACGCTTCGATTCGTCAAGGCGGTCAAGTCGTGAGCGGCTGGGCATTTATCGGCGAGGCCGATTTTGCCGCCGTTACCGTGGCGGCTCAGCAATATCCAGACAACGCCGAGCGCGCCATCAACGAGGTATTGCATAACGAGGCCGGACCGGTCATCTACCGTGGCATCAATCCGCTCATCCATGCATCGGGCAGGACCTTTAAAGGCCATAAGGCGTCGGCAAAGGTGTCCGATTGGCCCGAATACCGCACGAATGAGAATCTTGCCGTGACGGTCGCCGCCAAGGGCAACTATCGATACCTCTACTTTCCCGATGATGGCAGCAATACCAACAGGCACGCCGGCAACCAGCAATTTTTCAAGCGCGGCGCTGAGGCGGTAATCCCGAGGATTGTCGAGCGCTGCGTGCAGGCAATTACAAGTGAATGGAGTTGAGATGTCAATCAAAACGACCGTCTTTTCCGAGTATGAAGTGCGTGAGCTCGTCGTGAAGCTTGGCACCGAGACGTGCCCGATCGGGTGCATCGGATCCCTTGAAGAGGAGACCGAGGTCATCCAGATCACGAAGAAGTGCCGAGGCGTGGTCGCAAAAAAGCGCACGCGCGGTACCGGTAGCGGCACGCTCAAGCTGACCGCGCACATGCCCCGAGACCTCTACAACCGCCTCATGGCCATGAAGTCCGACAAGCTCAAGCCCGGCGTAACCGCCTACGGGCGCTCGTCTGTGCACCCGGAATTCGTTCTGACCGGTCGAGTTTTTGACGAGGACGAAAACGAGAAGCTCAAGGCATGGCCCGTCTGCGTGATGAATACCGGCCCCGCATCCAAGATCGAGAACGGTGCCGAGGAGGTCGCCGAGTTCGAGGTCGAAATCGGATTCTCGCCGGATGAGAATGGCTTCGGCCACTACGAGTGTGACCTCGAAGATGCCACCGATGACGTAAAGAACGCCTGGATGGAGAGCTTCACCCCGGAGCTTGTCAAGGCGGCTGAGTAGCCATGGCAACCAAAAAGGTGAAAGTCCAGGTCCTAAAGGCCTTTATCGACCGCCGCTCCAAGCGCGTGCATGCCGTCGGCGATGTGCTCAACATCACCGAGAACCGCCTTGCCGAGATTCGCAAGGTCGACCCTGACCTCGTCCAGGAGATTAACTAGCAGATGCCGGGGCGCTTTGGCGCCCCGGCCCTTATGGAGGACGCGAAATGCCCAAGCCAAAGCGCAATATCAATGCCTCGACCGAGATTGAGATGAGTGACGGCACCAAGCTCAAGCTCACGATCACCTGGGGGCTGCTCATCAAGCTACGAGCGCTCAACAAGCAGCTTTACTCCCAATTCAGCCATGTGGTCATGGCTGGCGCAGCTGATGACGTGTTGAAGATGCTCGATATCGTGTATTGCGGATACCTCTGCCAGTACATCGAGGACAACGGCGCGATTGCCGATGCGCTCACGCAGGACGAGTTTATCGCCGTGGCCCCCGCCGACGTCAATGCCGTCACGATGGCGGCGATGGCGCTTATCTCCCCAAAAGAGATGGCGCGTTTTCAGAGCCATTCCGAAAGCGCGCAAGGGAACTAGGCGCCAAGGAAAAATCCAAGCTGGTTGCGCGCCCTCCGAAATTTGAAATCACAGACGTTGAAGATGCCTACGCCTTTTACGTCCTCGTCCTCGGCATGTCCGAGGACATTTTTTTTAACGCCGATATCCCATTCCTGCTGAGCGTCATGGCGAACAAAAACGCCTATGACCTCTGGCAATCGTCTGTTGAAAACAAACTCCGAGAGGAGGCAAGGAAGTAATGGCGAGCAAGAATACGGTTGAAATCAAATTCAAGGCCGAAACCGAGCAGTTCCGCGCCGCCATCAAGTCGGCCAACTCGACCATGACCACGCTCCGCGGCGAGCTCAAGTTGAACGCCGCCCAGATGAAAAACACCGGCGCGTCGGTCGAGGCCCTGACGCGCAAGAAGAAGCTGCTCGAGCAACAGGACGAGACGTTACAGCAGAAGATCAACGCGCTAGCCTCGCAGCTCGAGGCGTCCAACGCCGCCTTTGGCGAGAATTCGGCGTCATCCCAGAAGCTCACCAATCAGCTCAACCAGGCAAAGGCCGCGCAGCAGAACGTCCGCGCCGCCATCAGCCAGACGAGTACCGAGATCGAGAAGCAGGCTGACGCCGAGCAGCAGGCCGAGAGCGCCTACACGCAGCTGTCCAACAAGATCAATGAGCAGCGCACAAAGCTCAAGCAGTTGCAGGCGGCATATGCCGATGCCGTAATCGCCAAGGGCAAGGACTCGACCGAGGCCAAGGAGCTTGAAGGCAATATCCGCGAGCTCAATTCCGAGTTGCGCCAAAACGAGTCCAAGATGCGCGCCGCCGAGGACGCGGCAGAGGAACTCGCGCGCGAGGAGGACAACCTCGCGGATTCAGCCGACCGCGCCAACGATGGCTTCACCGTCGCCAAGGGCGTACTGTCCAATCTCGCGAGCGAGGCACTCTCACGCGTCGCCCAGGGCGCAAAGGATACCGCCAAGGAGGTCGTTGACCTCGGCAAGACCTTCGAGCTGTCGCTATCCAACGTCCAGGCACTCTCCGGCGCGAGCGCCGATGACATGGAGCGCCTTGAGGCGAAGTCGCGCGAGCTCGGCGGCACGACCACGTTCTCCGCTGCACAGGTCGCCGACGCATTCGGCTACATGGCCCTTGCGGGCTGGGATACCGAGCAATCCCTCGACGCAATCAACGGCGTGCTCACGCTCGCACAGGCCGGCTCGATGGACCTTGCGTCTGCGTCCGACCTGCTTACCGACTACCTGTCGGCATTCTCGATGCAGGCGAGCGATGCCGCCACGATGACGGACGTTTTGGCCTACGCACAGGGCAACGCCAACACCAACGTCGAGCAGCTTGGTGCCGCATTCAAGAATTGTGCCGCCAACTGCAATGCAGCAGGCATGGACGTCCAGACCACGACGGCATTTATCTCCGAGCTGTCAAATCAGGGACTTAAGGGCTCCGAGGCCGGCACCGCGCTCAACGCAGTCATGCGTGATATGACGGCGAAGATGTCCGATGGCGCCATCAAGATTGGCGACGCGAGTGTTGCCGTGATGGACGCTAACGGCAACTACCGCGACATGGTCGACATCATGCGCGATGTCGAGAGCGCGACAAATGGCATGGGCGACGCGGAAAAGGCGAGCGCCCTGCAATCGACCTTCACCGCCGACTCCATCAAGGGCCTCAACCTCATCCTCAACGCAGGCACCGATGAGCTCGGCAGTTTCCGTGACGAGCTCTACAACTCGAATGGCGCTGCGCAGGACATGGCCGCGACCATGACCGATAACCTTGCCGGCGACCTGAGCAACCTCGACTCGGCGCTTGAGGAGGTCGGCCTCAAGCTCTATGACAAGTTCAAGGAGCCTCTGCGCGAGTCGGTCCAGTTCGTCAGTAATGACGTTGTCCCGGCAATCGGCACGCTCATCGAAAACTTCGACAAGATCGCGCCTGCCGTGGCGGGCGGTGCCGCCGGTATCGCCGCATTTGCGATCGGCGCGAACATCGTACCGATTTTGACTGCGGTATCCGGCGGTGTGACTGCGCTTGGCGGTGCGGTCAGTTTTCTTCTCTCGCCGATCGGACTTGTCGCAATCGCGATCGCCGCGGCGACAGCTGCGCTCGTCTACCTGTGGAATACCAATGACAGTTTTCGCAATACGGTCATGGGAATCTGGCAGCAGATCTGCGACACGATTTCCCAGGCGGTCGCCCAGATCCAGCCGGTGCTCGATGCGCTGGCAGTATTTTTCACGACCGGATTGCTGCCGGCGATTCAATCTTTGGTCGATGGCTACATCAACGGATTCGGTTTTATCGTCTCCGGTGCCATGGCTTTTGCATCCGGTTTGCTTCAGGTCATAACCGGCGGGATGACGGTCGTCCAAGGCATAATTGATACCGTTCTTGGCGTAATTGTCGGCATTTTTACCGGCGATTTTACGATGGCGCAAAATGGAGTGCAGACGATTCTAAATGGTCTGTCCTCTATCGCGTCGGGAATTTTAAATGGCCTTGCCGGTGCGATCAGCGGAATTCTTGGCTCGGTCGTTTCTGTCTTTTCAGGCCAGTTTAACGCGATCACCTCAATCGTGGGCGGTGCCCTACAGGGGGTCGTTACTTTCTTTTCCGACAAGCTTGGCGCTGCGAAATCTACCGTGTCGGGCGCATTAAACGCGATTTCCGGATTTTTCAGCAATTGCAGGCTGCAGCTGCCGCACATCAACCTTCCGCACTTCTCGATCAGCGGTGATTTCTCAATCGTGCCGCCTAAAACGCCGTCAATCAGTGTTGAGTGGTACGCCAAGGGCGGCATCCTGACCAGGCCGACGTTATTCGGCTTCAACGGCAACAGCGCCATGGTCGGCGGCGAGGCCGGTCCTGAGGCTGTGCTGCCGCTCTCAATCCTGCGCGGATTCATCGAGGACACCTTTGAGCGCCACGCCGCCGCTGCCTCGACCAACAACTTGCAGATTACCGTCTACGCCCAGGGCAACGCCGATGAGATCGCTGATGCGGTCGCATACAAGGTTTTCGGCGCCATCGACCAGGCGATGACAGCGAATGGGAGGTAGCGCATGGCTTATCATGCCGGCAACTGGGCTGGCCCATCGGCGCTTTTCCGCGTAGTTGTCGCCTATAGCTTCGAGAATTACCGTGATGACGTTGTTAATCTCAAGGCTCGTTATTATGTCGAGGTCTCTGCCAACTCGTCATTCAACGGCACCGTCCTTAAGACGAGTTGGGGTCAGACCGTCAGGCTTTACGGTCAGGGCATATATGCCGATACCGGGTGGTGCAACTGGGGTGATGTTGGATACGGCCACACAGCTCGCGCGAGCATCTCCGCGGACTACACCTCATACTCCGGCGCTTACCACAAATCGTCTGTCGAGGGCGTCGAGACGGTCGGCGCACCTGAATGGCAACCGTACAACATCACGAGCCTCAAGGCCGAGCGCCAATCAGACAGCTCCGCAAAGCTGTCGTGGGTTAATAATGCCCATGCCGCTCGACCGTATAGGCACATCTACATCGACCAGCGCATCGATGGCGGTGCCTGGTCGAATGTCGCGGACCTCACCAATTCGCCGACGTCCTGGACGGCATCGACCGCACCTGACCACTCTTATGAGTGGCGCGTCATCCCCAACAACTACAATAGCTCCGCGCCTGACTACCAGTACGCCGGTCCCGTCTACAACACACCGGCACCTTCGAGATTCGTCTCGGTCGCGCGCAAGAGCGACACGATCGTCACCGCAACGCTCGATAATGGTTCCAATACAGCAAGCGCGCTTGAATATCAGGCTTGCAAGCAGGGGAGTGCCGGCTGGGGAGACTGGGGGGACTCGGTTTCGGTCGACGGCCTCGTAAAGACCTTCGATGTCGACCTCGGCGGCGGTACGTTCAAACTGCGAGCTCGCAACGTGCGCGGCGACCTCGTCAGCGCATGGTCTGAGTCCGATGTCGTCGTGACGATCTGCCCGCCGATGGCACCGACGCTCGTGACGCCGGCGTCCTCGGGTGTCATCGCATCCAACGAGCCATTTGTCGCATTTCAATGGAGGCACAATCCCTACGACGGCTCCGACCAGCAAAAGGCAGAGCTCGCCATCAGCACCGACGGCGGCGGCAGCTGGACGGTCGATGCCGTCACTGGTAACCAAAGTGCCATCCTCAAGACCAACGCTTACGGCGTCAACCAGCAGGTCGTATGGCGCGTCCGCACAAAGGGAGCCGATGACAATTTCGGCCCATGGTCCGCTAACCGCACCTTCACCGTGCGGCAGCGTCCGACTGTCGTTATCGAGCAGCCCGCGGACGGCTTCGTCATCACCGACGTCCCGATCTCGGTCAAGCTCTCGTACATCGACCAGTCAGGCACCGTGCAGGCCTCGACGCTCACGATTACGCGCGATGGCGAGACGGTCTTTACCAAGTCGCTCGGCAAGTCGCTCGCGACCACCCTCACGACTGATGAATGGGTCCCTGTCGACGGCGAGACCTACGTCATAAATGTCACGTCGCGCTCGACCTCGTCGCTCACGGCGACCACCAAGCGCACCGTCACGACCAAGTTTCGCCTGCCGCAGCGCGGCAACATCTTCGTCGAGACGGATCCCGCCACCGGATGCGCGACCGTGCAGGTCAGGCTCTCGCGCGACAGCGAGCTCGCCGCCGTCGTACGCCTCGACCTCTACCGTGTGACAGAGGCCGGTCGCATCAAGATCGGTTCCGACATGAGCGATGGCGCCGAGGTCGTCGACCGCTTCGCACCGCTCAACGTCGAGTACACCTATGAGGCCGTCACGGCCTCCGGCACCGGCGCCGTCAACACCTCGACCGCCACCGGCGTCATCGAGACGCCGTGGTGGTTCATCATCTACGATGGCGGTGTCGCTCAGGCTATGTGGGAGCCATCCGGCTCGCGCACACCGACACGCCCGTCCGATGAGATCGTCGAGCTCGATGGCAGGACGTGGCCTCTGCTCATCCAATCGCGTCAACGCTCGCTCAAGATTGATTTCTCGGGATGGGTCGAGTCGCGCGATCAGGCCCGTGCATTCGAGAGCATGACATTCGCTTCGGGTGACAAGATCTACAAGGGCTTGTCCGGCGACGTTTTTCATTGCTCGGCATCGGCGAAAATCGATGAGGAGTATGACGGATTCGAGGATTACAGCGCCTCGGTCTCGGTGTCGATCACACGCGTTGATGGCGGTGAGGTCTGATGGCCGACTGGAAGGGCGCGCGCTATGATGCCGGATGGCTCTACCGACGTATCAAGTGGGGGACGTGGGACGAGCTCGGACTTTACGACAACATCGAGAGCGCGAGCATCAACCGCTCGGCATTCGACACGCTCAAGACATCCGGCTCGCTCAAGTATTTCGGCACCGCGCCCGATGAGGTGGACGCGCTCGCGATGATCTACACATTTCGCGACCGAAACGGCGTGGCGGTCGAGCAGAGGCGCGCGACCGTCCTCGTGGAATCGGATGAGCCAGACTACACCTCGCTTGACGGCGGTGGAGTCCGGCAGTCCGGCACCGCGAAGCTCTATTCGCTGCTCAAGGTGCTGTCCGATACAAAGCTCAAGGTGCCTTACACGGTCACGGCTGGCACCAACGCCATCGTCGCGGCAAACCAGATCATCACCGGCGCCGGGCTCCGCACCAACTGCCAGTCATCTAACTATCTGTTGAGTTGCGACCATACGTTCGCGCCTGACGATACTCTGCTCGATGTGGTCAACTACCTGCTCGATGCCGCGGGCTACGGCTCAGCAGATACAGATGCTTATGGTACAGTCATCCTCAGGCCTTACGTCGAGCCGACCGCCCGCGAGCTCGCCTGGACGTTTACCAACGACGAGACCTCGACGCTCATGCCCGGTATTGAGTCAGAGAACGATTGGCGCAACACGCCCAACATCGTCGTACTCACCTATGAGACAGACGATGAGGTGCTTGTCGCCCAGGCGCGAAATATCGACCCAGAGAGCAGGGCATCGCTGCCCTCGCGATCGTGGCGCGAGAACTCCACGGTCGAGCAGGTCAGCGAGCTCGACGGTGAGACCCAGGAGGAGCGCCTTGAAAACCTCAAGGCGCTCGCGCGAAAGAAGCTGCTCGATGGCAGCTCCGAAATCCAGTACACCAAGGTCAAGACGCTGCTCGTGCCGGTGGACATCAACGATGCCGCCGGCCTGCGGTACTCAGGTCTCAAGCGCCAAGGCGCAATCACCTCAATCGACACATCGTGCACGCCGACTGGTGCATCGAATGTCAAGATTCGAGAATTCATCAGGCGCGACCTGCTCGTCGATGTGACCGGTCAAGTCATTGCAGCATAAAGGGGGTCAGACAATGGCCGACAGCATGGTCCGCGAGGCCGAGCGCGCCCTGCGGCTCAGTCAGGCGCCGCGCTCGCCCGATTATCACGTCAGGGGCAAGGTCATGGCGGTGAAGGATGGTGCCTATCAGGTGCGTCTTTCCGCTGCCGAGAACCTGACCGCCTGCTCGCGTTATTGCGACGCAAAGGTCGGCGACACAGTCCTGGTCCTCGTAATGTCGAGCGGACAATGCGCCGCCATCGCAAAGTTAATCAAATAAGAGAAAGGTGCTTTATGGCTCAAGAGCTGACATTTGATACAAAAAAGCCCGAGAATGCCTTTAGGGAGCAGCGCATCGACCCGCTGCGCCGTGGCGAGCGCGGAAACCGTGAGCTCACGGTAAGCATTGCCTCAAAGGGTGTCCCTTACGACCTCACCGGATGCACTGTGCGATTCGTTGGCACCACCGGCGCCGGTCAGCTCGTGGGACCGACCGAGATCGAGGTCACAAACGCCACAGCCGGAATGGTCCGCCACCTGCTGCCGGCAGAGATGTCGACCGATGCCGGACTCGCGCATTGGTATTACGAGATCTACAAGGGCGAGGACTACCTCGACACGACCGAGACATGCTCGGTCAAGGTCCTGCAAAGTGCCGATCTCGGCGGTCAGCAGGCGACGGTCTATATCTCGATCTTGGAGCAGGCGAAAATCGACGAGCAGAAGCGCGTCAATGCTGAGGCCAAGCGTGACGCAGCCGAGAAAGAGCGTGCCGCCAACGAGACCGAGCGCAACATTTCATTTACCGAGATGTCCAATAAGCTCGCTTCCGCAGCCGCTACCGCAAAGGCGGCTCGCGATGATGCGACCGCTTCTGCCAAAGCAGCAAAAGAGTCCAAGGAGTCTGCCGCAGCTAGCGCCTTGAGTGCTGGCAAGTCGGCTGAAAGCGCCGCCGCCGCTATCAAGGATACCGAGGCAGCTGCCGCCGACGCGCGTCTCGCAGCAGATGAGGCGCGAGGCTCCATCTCGGCTGACAAGAGCATGTACTTCAAGCGCGTTGTCGACGAGAACGGCGATTCGTGGCCCGTCATCGTCGATTCGACGATCAGGGAGGGATAATGGAATATAAATTCCCGGCAAATCAGACGATGGAGAACGGCTTTAACGCTGTCGCAGACGCCATCCTGAGCTTGAATGTCGCGCCTGCGCCTTACCCCGAATGGGACGCCGCCAAGGGCGAATTCACCGTAAAGTCCATCCTGCGATGGTTGAACTCGGAGAGCGACGGCAAGATCTATGCCGTCGACCAGACGCTCGATGCCGTCCAGACGCTCACCAAGAGCCTCGCCAACGCCGACATCGCCAATCCCGTGCCGTCGACCCTGCTCAAGCCTGGCACCGACCCTTACATGGGTGTCGGTCCGTTCCGCTACGAGCATGTCAACGGTTACAAGGACGATACCGGCACCTGGCACGTCACCGGCATGCGCTCATTCGGCAACTTCTCCTATACCGACGGTCGAGACGTTTTCGCGCTCGCGCCCGTGCGCTACGTATTCCACGGCATCGTCGATGGCAAGTATCGCGTCGCCTGCTCCGATCGGCCTCATGTTGGCTACGTACCCGAGGACCGTTCGCTCAGGATCGACGGCACGCTTGAGCCGTTCATGTGCCGCGCGGCCTTTGGCGCATCCAAGGATGCCGCCGGTAAGCCCTGCTCGGTCGCCGGCGCCAAGCTCTGGACCCGCAGCTGCTCGCACAATTCGATGAATGCCGCTGTCAAGAAGAAGGGCACCGAGTACAGCGGCTACACCGGCGCCGACTACGACTATCTCTATGAGATGAATTTGCTCAAGTATGCCAACAAGTCGAGTCAAGCGAATTTTACAGGGTGCTCGAATCATACCGAGCAGACGCCCGTGACGGTCGCGGGCTCCGGTGCGCCCACCGTCACCATCGCCAAGACCGTCGCAGACAAGTGGCCCATCGGTTCTGCCGTCATGGTCGGCACCACCACGGTCGCCGGTCGAGATCGAGGCAATGCCGATGCCTTCGACATCGCGGATCAGGCAGATATCGTCAAAAAGACCGTCGATGGCGAAAACGTCGTGCTGACGCTCGACTGCGGCAACATCACGACCAAGGTTGGTCAGCTCGTCTCCACGGCTCCGTGGAATCCCGGTGCGACCGTCGGCATCGTCGGTGATGGCTCGCCTTATGATAATAAGTCCGGACGTGAGCCCTTCACCATCCAGGGCATCGAGGTCATGCTCGGCGCCTACGAGATTCTCGGCGATCAGCTCGTCAAGGGCGAGGATGATGGTTACGGCTACTACCTCGTCGAGGACACGTCAAAGTCCGCAACCTCCGTGACCGCCGACTACACCAAGATTTTCACGCTGCCGATAAAGGCCGCTGATGGCGAGACGTATCCGTCGGCAATGGTCAAGGCCAAGGGCTCTCTGGTGCCTTACGGCACCGGTGGCTCCACCGGTGCGGGTGTCGGCGACGGCATCTGGTATTACGGCGGTAAAAAGACCGATACGTATGAAGTCCTGGTGTTCGGCAACCTCTGGGTCGGCTCCTGCGCTGGCTTGCGCCGCGCGTACCTCAGCCACAGGCCGGACAGGGCGTGGTGGAGCGTCGCTTCGCGCGTCTCGCCCAATGGTCGAAACAGGGTGAATGCCGACGTGCCGCCTTTGGCGGCGTAAGTCGGCAGAGGGGCGGCGCCCCTGAAAAACGACCCAGGGACCTGCCGTGCATGCAGGTGAAATTCCTTTCGTCCAGGTGTTCGGCAACCTCAGGAACGGCTCCAACGCTGGCTTGCGCCGCGCGAACCTCAACAACAGGCCGGACAGGGCGAGGTGGAACAACGCTTCGCGCGAATCTGATTGATAGCTCCCATATAAACACGCACGGCAGCGTACCCGGTGGAAGCATCGGGCACGCCTGGCTTAACTAAGTGAAATGGCATATAAGACCACCGGGCCAGTAGGCATTTTGCCGACAGCTCGGAATGCAATCAGAGAGCTGAATTGGTCATATGAAAAGTTACTGCAAGGGCCTTGCCGTCGATTCCGATCTTGTCGGCAGGGCCTATGAGAATTGGCGGTCCGGCGAATCAGGCCGGACCAATGAATGGCGCGTGTACAAGGAATACGGCTCGCCCGATGCCCTCATCGCCGAGATCGTGGCCGAGGCCAATGCCGGCACGCTGCGATTCGAGCCCCTGAGCACGAGGCCGAGGCAAGATGGCGGCAAGCTGCGCAACATCGGCGTCGAAGGTGTCAAGCAGCAGATCTGCGGCTACACCGTCGACCTCGCCGTCGATTCGCTCATGCGCGCCAAAATTGGCTACTGGCAGGTCAACAGACCTGGTATGGGGCAGTTCCGCGCGGCACCGACGGTGCAGAAGTGGGTCAATCAGTGCGCCTATCACGTGCACCTCGACGTTAAATCCTGCTATGAGTCCGTGAGATGCGATGACGTCATGCGGGTGCTCGAGAAGTACGTGCGCTCGAGCGTAGTGCTCGGTATCGCCAAGGCGATCATGGACTCGTATCCGGACGGACACTTGATGATCGGCAGCTACTTCTCGCTCAGGATGGCGCTGCTCATCCTGAGCTTTGGCTACCACCATGTCGAGGACATGCATAAGACTCGCCGCGGCAAGCGCATTGCTCTTGTCGAGCATCAGGCATGGTATGTCGATGATATCTGGTTGTTCGGCAGCGACAAGCGCAATCTCAAGTGTGCCGCGCGAGACCTCGCGAAGTACCTCAAGGCCGAGTTTGGACTACGACTTAAGCCTTGGAAGGTCTGTAAAGCGACCGACGATGAGCCGACGGACATTGCCGGTCCCGTGGTCAGGCGCAAGCGGATCACAATCCGCGATAAGACCTTTCGTAAGGGCAGGCGCGCACTGTTTCGCTGCCGCCGAAAACCGACGAATCTGAGGTTGGCGAGGCGTTTGATTGCCTACTGCGGCTGGTTCAAGCATACCGACAGCCAGAAATTCTGCGACGAAAACGGCCTCTATCCGGCACGCCGCCAAGCCAAAAAGTTAATCGCGAGATACGACAGATTAAGGAGTGCTCATGCAGTTCGAGCTTGAGTTTTGCGACCGCGAGCCCGCAAGGGTGACGGTCATCCAGGACGGTCCCATCGCCAATATCTGGCTCCGTAAGGACATTGCCGAGGACACCGTCGATAACGGTCCCGACGGCACGCCTTACAAGATTTGGCGCTGCAACACGCTGTTTTTCCAGCGCATCGGCACGCCGAGCGTTGAGGAAATCGAAGCCGACTTCGATGCAATCGCCGAGCAGCAGATTTCCGGCAATCGCACGGTCGACGAGCGCATCGATGCGACCGAGCAGGCTGTCGCCGACAACGGCAAGCAGCTCGAGACGGCGTTTCAGGCACTCGCCGAGCTCGGCGACATGATCGCAACGGCGGGAGGTGAAGTTTAATGGCGGCAATCTACGCGACTCTCATCAAGGATGGGGCGATCAACCCCAAGACCGGCGAGCCTTGGAAGATTGAGGATGTGAACGTCCTTTGGCGCGCGTCCGTCAAAAAGATTCTCGATAAGTAGGACTGGCCCCGAAAGGGGCCTTTTCTTTTGCGCCGACTGGTTGCCAGCCGGCGCTGGAATGGGGCAAAGGGGGTGAATGGATGGAAGTGCTAAAGCTTTTCGCCCCATATGGCCCGGGCTGGCTCGGCGGCGTATTGCTCGCGCTCATTGCCTTTTATTTTGGCCGGCAGTTCCTCGAAGAGTACAAGCTCCAAAACGAACGCAAAAGCGCGCTCGACATCAAGCGCGAGGAGCGCAAGCAGGACGAAGTCAACGAGCGCGCCCAACGCGACCGCGAGCGCTCCGAGATGGAGGGGCGGATTGCCGCCCAGATGGAACGGTCAAATTCGCTGATGGAGGCAATGAAAACCCTGATGGAATCCGTCGTGGCGTCAAATGACGTCCTTCATGCGGATCTGGTCCATAGCCAGGCGCGCAGCCAGGGCATGGCCCAAAAGGTCGACCACATCTGCGACCGGGTTGACCTGCTCTACGACAAAGAATCTACGAGATAGGGATACGAAATGACAGAGATTCAGGCTGGCCTCACGGTCGCCACGGTGCTCGTGGTGCCCTACATCGTGCAGGCAATTAAGACTAAGGCCATGACCGGTAACGCCGCTCGCTGGACGGCGATCGCCGTATCGGTTCTGTGCGGCGCGCTCACGGCCATGGCAAGCGGGATGCCGACTGACCCAGGTGCCTGGGTAACATCCATCTTCGCTTGCGTCGGAGGTGTGCAGGTAGCCTACGCAGCTTTCAAGAGCGTCGGCATTACCGACAAATGGCTCGATGCCCTGCTCGCTCTCGGCGAGATCAAGGCAGACTAGTCATGGCAATCACCCAGCGCGAGGCATTCGCACAGGTCATGGAGCACCTTGTCACCCATGACGGCGGCACCGGCCATGGATACTCGCAATACAATCGCATGGGCGACGGCACGACTGAGACGATCAAGTTGTCTGATGGCACGACCGTGGCCATCGCCGGCGGCGATCGCGATTGCTCGTCTGCCGTCATCACGGCACTCCGCGCCATCGGCATCAACACTTTCGGTGCCACGTATACCGGCAACATGCGCGAGCAGCTGCTCAAGACCGGCCTTTTCGGTTGGCGCAAAATGGGCGTAAAGTCCGCTCAGCGTGGCGATATCTACCTCAATGAGAAGCGCCATACAGCTGTATGCATTTCGCCTTATGGCTCGATGCGAGGCGACCTCTTGGCGCAGTTCTCCATTTCGGAAAAGGGCACCATCACCGGCACCAAGGGCGACCAGAACGGTCGCGAGTCCAATATCAAGGCCTACTATAGCTATCCTTGGGACGGCACTCTCTATTGGCTCAGCGACGGCAAGACGCTTTCCGGCGTCAATACCGAGGTCGCCGACAACACGGATGCTGATCTTGGTGATGTGCGTTACTGGGGTCCCAAGTTTACCCGCGCTATCCAAAAGCAGCTCGGCACTTCCGTTGACGGCTTGATTTCCGGTCAGCACGTGGCGCATCAAAGGTATTTCTGGGCAGTCGACCAAGGGTGTGTCGAGTGGGTTAAGACTGGCAAGGGCGTCGGATCAGACATGGTCCTCGCGCTCCAAAAGAAGGTTGGCTGCAAGATCTACCCGATTATCGGAGGCGTGCAGGCACGACAGATGACCAACGGCACCATCTACAGGCACCAGCAATGGCTTATTGCCAACGGTATTTCGGTCGGATCGTGTGGCGCCGACGGCTACCATGGCCCCGACACAAATAAGGCGGTCGCTCAGGCAATCAAGCGAAACCTCTATGCAGCGTAGTTAGGATTTGAAATGCTAAGTCACATCATCACGGCACTTTTAAGTGCGCAGCTGGGTGCCGCCATTGGCGTGCTTGCCATGTGCCTTTTCATCAATCGCAAATAGCGCTTCGCCCACTCCGGCTCTGCCGGGGTGGGCATTTTTTTGGTATTAAGCCGCGAGGATTAAGCCGCGAGCAGCATGCCAAAACCACCCTTGATCGGCAGTATCCGCGCGTTGTGGTAGACTCTGAAAAGTTCGGGTAAATTCACGCCTGGGCTACCAAAATTGAACGCCCGGGCCTCGTAAGAGACCCGGGTTTTGTGTATTG
>ERZ1026874.1028-NODE-1028-length-15595-cov-15.944015_pt1 | contig 15595 bp, 10 predicted proteins | sample MGYA00380167_ERZ1026874 | MGnify/ENA primary metagenome ERZ1026874 (study PRJEB33269, sample SAMEA4719803) | human gut metagenome | biome: human-associated habitat; feature: organic feature; material: feces | place: Cameroon | collected 2013-10 ...
AACGGGGTGAGGCTGGCGCGTGAAATATTAATCTTACTCAAATAATCAGACACAGGGTTTTACTAGTGACCCAAAAATCCCGCTAAATATGTAAAAAACACATTTAACGGGAGGAATGTAAAAACGTACAATAATGTTTGCAATGTTGCAAGTTGTGATAGAGAAGTGCTGCAAGTAATTAAGTCCTGTGTTACAGCTTCGAAAAATCCGATAAACAGAACTTGCGTATCTTGAAACTTATTGTTTGTTTCTGTTACAAAGGTAGTGCTTGCAGCATTCAAAAGTGCGAAAGTTAGAACATTTTAGTTATAAAGTGCTTTTTGTGTAAAAATTAATTGCAATGTTTGAATGGAGATTTTTTAAGGGTGGTTCTAAAAATCGTTTTTTTAGAGCCACCCTAAAATCATATTTTAGAGCCATGCTTTTAAAGCATAGTTCTTTTACTTTCCAATGCTTTGTACGTTTCGGCGTACATTTTTGTTTATTTCTACGAAGAGGTAGGTGGGTTTGTTGGATAGCACATTTGCTTTTACACGATCAAACTCACGTTGTGCATATTCCTTTGATTTCTCAAATGTGATGCGAGACATTTCGCTTTGGCTCTTCTTGGTGCTCACCGAGTCGAGTTTTTCGTCGGGGAAATAGTCATCAAGGTCTACATCACCAATCATGGTGGTTTCGAGAAAAGTGAGGTGCTTTTTAGTAGCGTCAGTGTAGTAACCTACGAACATGTGTCCTGGCATTTGCACTAAAACGGGTGTGATGTTGATGGCTCGGAGCAGTGAAGCAAAGAGCACACTGCCGTCTACACAGTTTATTTGTGAGGAGTTGAGTGCATCTTCGAAGGTGCGTACACGCTGCGAATAAACCACATTGCTCGAAAGGCTTGAATAGGAAACTGAACTATAGCGGAAGGCGCGTTTTTGCAACACATACCATAGGGCATAGACTTGCTTGTCTACCATTTGTTCGTTGCCCTGGTATCCTAAAAACCGACGTACTATGCGTGTGTTGAGTGCTTCACGCAGAATTTTATCGATTTGTGGATTCTCTTCGTTGACATAGGCGGCATAGAACATGCGAGTGCTCACATAGCGGCGTTTACCATTAGGCAGTTGCTTGTAGTAGCCCAACAAACATTCGTTGATGCTACGCACAGAGAAGGTGCGTACACGCTGTCCGCAGTCTTTGCCATTGATGTCAACTTGTGCCACTATGCTAATGGGTTCTGCCTGCTCGTTGTTTCGCAAGGCATCGTAGCGCCATAAGACATCGGGATAGACAATGTAGTCGGTATCGGCTTCGGGAAGAACAAAGGTGCTCACTGACCGTGCGTAGAAAGGAGTTTCGGCAAGTTCAATGTGCAGTACGCTACCTGCTTTGGCATTGTGCAGTTTTATGGCAAAGACAGACTTGGCATTGCCTAAACACTCACCGCCCTCGATAGGTTGAATTATTTGGGTGTCGGTGGTTGCCACAGAGAGAATGGCAGAGGGAAAGATATTTCCGCCTAATTGGTCGACTATTTCAAAATCGCTGTTGAATGGGCGTTTCACTACGGCAAATGTAACTGCACCGACCATGCAAGTGAGTGTGAGCACAACAGCGGTGATGCGCAAAATGAGTTTACGCTTGGCTTGTTTCGTATCCCACATATAGAGTTTCGATTTTAAGTAAGCATTTAAAATGAATGCTTACTAAAAGTTTGCAATGGTGTAGAGGTAGAGCACTGCGGCAGGAATGGCAAGGAGTGAAGAGTCGAAACGATCGAGCATACCACCATGTCCGGGCAGAATGTTGCCACTATCTTTTATGCCGAGTTGGCGCTTAAAGAGGCTTTCAACGAGGTCGCCCCATGTGCCAAAGATACATACTGTGATGCCAAGTCCCATCCATTGGGGCAGTGTGAGAAGGTTGGGTGCTACTTGCCACAACACGTATGCCACTACCAAGCAGAGCACGCCACCGCCGATGCTGCCCACCCACGATTTGTTTGGTGAGATGCGTTCAAAGAGTTTGGCAGGGAAACGTTTGTGCAATAGTGAGCCACAGCAGTAAGCCCCTGTGTCGCTGGTCCAAAGAAAGAGGAATATGCTTAGGGGATAGATGGGTTCGAACATAGTGCGGTTGGTCAATGCGTCGTAGCGGAATGCCAACACATTGAGTAAGGCAAATGCGAGTGCTACGTACATTTGTGAGGCAAAGGCGTATGCCCAATTTTTTAGAGGGTCGGGCTTTTGCAGATAGAGTTCGCTAACAAGCAAGTATACCACCGAGATGAGGTAAGGGATAAATGCTTTTGAGGGCACATAGTCGGCACAGAATCCGCCAAAGGCAACAAAAAGGTAGACTGCTGCTACGGTGTTGATGAGGCGGTTTACAGATGCACCCGCATGGTTGTTCACGTTGGTTGAAAATTCCCACACGGTGAGTCCAGTAATAGCGGCAAACAACACAGTGAAGGTAATGGGCGAAAAGAGCGTGCCGCCCACAAGCACTGCCACAAAGACAATGCCTGTGAGGGCACGCAGAATGAGGTTATTCATGATCGTTGCGTGAGTTGTTGATTTCAGAGTTAGGGGCTTCGGGGGCAATATTTGCATTTTCCTTTTCAGCCTTTTCGACATTTATGGCAGATGACTTTTCGTTGTTGTCAGCGTGCTGTTCAGTGCCATTATTGTCATCGTTGGTCGTGTCGGTAGCCTTATCGTTGGTTTCGGCATTGTCGTGGTTTTTAGGCGCACGTTCTTCGGCAAGTTTCAGCGCTTCTTCTTCCATCAGCACATCGGCACGGCTCTTCCAGGGGCGTGGACCAAAGATGTGTTCTACGTCCTCGGTGAATATTACTTCACGATCTACCAAAAGGTCTGCCAACTGGTTGTGTTGGGCAGCATGCTCGGTGAGCAACTGTTTGGCACGATTATACTGTTCGGTGATGAGGCGTTGCACCTCAGAGTCGATAAGTTCGGCAGTATGTTCGGAATAGGGCTTTGAGAAATTGTATTCGCTCTGTGCGTTATAGTAGCACACATTCGAGAGCTTTTCGCTCATACCCAAGTATGCCACCATGCCATAGATGCGTTTGGTGACACGCTCAAGGTCGTTAAGTGCTCCACTCGAAACGTGACCTGTAAACAACTCTTCGGCAGCACGACCGCCCAAGAGCGAACATATTTCGTCGAGCATTTGTTCGCGTGTGGTAATGGTGCGTTCTTCGGGCAGATACCATGCAGCACCCAAGGCTTGACCACGGGGCACGATGGTCACTTTTACGAGCGGATTGGCATATTGCAAGAGCCAAGACACTGAGGCATGTCCTGCCTCGTGAATAGCGATGGCGCGTTTTTCGTTTTCGGTCATCACCTTCGATGTCTTTTCCAAACCACCGATAATGCGGTCTACGGCATCCAAAAAGTCTTGTTTGCCCACCTCTTTACGGTCGTGACGGGCAGCAATAAGCGCAGCCTCGTTACATACGTTGGCAATGTCGGCACCCGAGAAACCTGGAGTTTGGCGTGCCAACATTTCGATGTCTACGGTATTGTCGAGCTTGAGGGGTTTCATGTGTACTTTGAATATTGCCACACGTTCTGAGAGTTCGGGCAAGTCCACATGAATTTGTCGGTCGAAGCGTCCTGCGCGGAGCAATGCAGAGTCAAGGATTTCGACGCGGTTGGTGGCTGCCAACACAATTACACCCGTGTTGGTACCAAAGCCGTCCATTTCGGTAAGCAACTGGTTAAGCGTATTTTCGCGTTCGTCGTTGCCCCCCATTGTGGGGTTTTTGCCACGTGCACGACCAATGGCATCGATTTCGTCGATAAAGATGATGCAAGGAGCTTTTTCTTTGGCTTGTCTAAAGAGGTCGCGTACACGGCTTGCGCCCACGCCGACAAACATTTCAACGAAGTCAGAACCCGCCATTGAGAAGAAAGGCACATCAGCCTCGCCTGCTACGGCTTTGGCAAGGAGGGTTTTACCCGTTCCCGGAGGACCTACGAGCAATGCCCCCTTAGGTATTTTACCACCCAATTCGGTATATTTCTGTGGATTTTTTAGGAAATCGACAATTTCGCGTACCTCTTGCTTGGCGCCTTCTTGTCCTGCCACATCTTTAAAGGTGATGTTCGTGGAGTTTTTTCCGTTCTTTTCAAAAAGGCGAGCTTTGCTTTTGCCCACGCTGAAGATGCCTGAGCCGCCCCCCATGCCAGAGCTCATGCGTCGGAAAAAGAAGTAGTAGAGCGCAAAGAGCAGAAGAATGGGGAGTATGCTTGTAAAAATGCGGGCAAACATGCTGTTTTCTTCTTCGTAGCGCACACCTCCCTTATAGCTTGTGTCGAGGAAGTTGCTAACCGACTCTACGTTGGGGTATTTAGCCGACACCGTGGGGGCTGTGCCCGTTTGGTCGCTTCCAGCCTTAAAGACCTCGCGTATTTTTTCGGGTTTCACCACAAGACGCACGCTCCCGTCGCTTTTGTTTACGATCACCTCGCGTGCATAACCATTTGCCACGTACGAGCGGAAGGCAGAGTAGTCTACCTCCTTATTGAGTCCGCCTGTTGCAGAACCATTGTTTTGCCAAAGCATGATGCCAAGCGCAACAATGGCAAGTATGTATATCCACGAGAGTCTGAAGAACGGACGCTTGTTACGCGGTGCCTGGTTCGGGTCTTGTGGGGTATTGGGTATTTGTTGAGACATGATTTTTTATAGGGAATTATTGGGAATTAGTGGGGAGTTGTTGAAAACAGCTCTCTTATAGTAAATCGGCTATTTCGGTAATGTTTGCATCGTCCCAAAGGTTCTCGATGTCATAGAATTCGCGAGCTTCAGGCAAGAAGATGTGTACAATCACGTTGCCATAGTCCATTGCCACCCATTCGCAGTTATCGCGTCCTGCAATAGCCGCGGGCTTTTCGCGCAAGTGTTTGCCCGTAAATTCTTCTACTGAGTCGGTAATAGCATCTACTTGTTGGGGTGAACCCGCAGTGCAAATTACAAAGTATGAGCTAGGGGCACTGACGATGCGACGGAGGTCGACTGTTACAATGCTACGTCCTTTTTTCTCTTGAATGCCATCGACAATCGTATTAACCAGTTGTTGTGTTTCGTTCATTAGGAATTGTTGAATTTATGTCTTGTTTTGTTGAATATTAGGGCATTACAGCGCCATTCTGTGGTGCCCATGTTTATGTTTCTGTGTCAGTGTATTGGCGCTTATTTGGCAATGGCGTGCCATTGTGGGCGCTTTTATACATGCTAAATCGTAGCAAAGTTAGTGTAACGCGTGAAACTGAGAAAGTTTTTTTGCCTAAAAAACCGAAAACGCCTACTTACACAAGGCTTTGCACACGCGGTCTTGAAAGTTCCTACCTGTTGAGGTGTGTCGAATGCCTTGATTCATAATGCTAAAGCACAACACATTGCCTTGTGCCGTGGTGCAATAGCCCGAAAGAGTGCTTACCCCTTCAACAGTGCCCGTTTTGGCGTGTACGTTTCCTGCAGCAGAAGTGCCGCGCATGCGCTTGCGCAGTGTGCCATCGCGTCCAGCAATGGGCAAAGATTGGTGTAGATGACGGAAAATGTCATCGTCGTTATAAGCATAGCGCAACATGCGCCCCAATAGTTCGGGGGTGAGATAGTTATAGAGCGAGAGCCCTGAACCATCGGCTATTTGGTAGTGTGAGGGATCGAGCCCAATGTGGCTAATCAGTGCGTTATAGTGTGCCACAGCTTGTTTGCGTCCTACTTTAGTGCGGTCGCCTTGTGCAGCAATTTGATAGAACATAGACTCAGCCATTGAGTTGTTGCTCTTTTTCATCATGGGCACAAGCACATCGTCGATGTTGTGTGTGCGATTGCAGAGTAGTGTAGCCCCCGAGGGAGTGCGGTGTTCGGTGGTGGTGCCGTCCCACTCAATGTCTTCGACTTGGAAGATGCGTCGCATGTTTTCAATAAACGTGTCGCGATTGTTGAAAAGCAAGGGCGTTGTGGGCACCTCGTCGTCGTCCCAACACCATCCCCATCCCAATAGCTTATCGTCCTTCATGCTCAAGTCTAAGCAGATGGGCGAGGTGATGCGTGTGATGCCGTGTGCTTTGAGTTCGCGGGCAAAGGCATGCATATCGTCGGCATTGAAAAGGGGGTCGTATCCTGCACGAATGTATACGTGTCCGCTAAAAATAGAGTCACCCTCTTGAGGCAGTTGGTCAACGTAAAGGCGGGTGTTGTATTGATAATTTACCCCCAAGTCGTTCAATGCGGTGATGGCGGTCATTAACTTCTCGTTTGATGCGGGGCGCATACATTGTCTTTCGTGATAAGCTATCACCAAAGTGTCGGCAGTGAGGTCGTAGATGTAGAGTCCCACTTGTGTGCGTTCAAAAATATCGTTGTCGAGCAACTTTGTGACGCGTGCTCTGAGCGATTCTTCTGCGCGAATATTGTCTATCACCGTGTCGGCTTGCACAGAATCTTCAGGCATAATGCTGTCGGTGCGCAAGGCATAGGCGATGTGTGCGGTGGTTTTGGGGTGGGCAGTGGCACAAATTAGGGTGCATGCCACAAGTGTGATGATGAGAAAAATACGTTTCATGCTGCAAAGTTACTCATATTGCCGTGGAAATGTGGGCATTTGGTGTGAAAATATTGCCTTTTGTGGGTGTATAGGCATAACTTTAGCGTTATAACATGTTTTGCAAAAAGCTTGCCAAAAGTGATTTATCCTTATACAAAAAATCGCCTCCACCGACTCGCGTCGACAGAGGCGTATTTTGGGGTTGCGATAATAGAAGAACCACTAGTTCAAAAAAACATCGCTTCCCGAGTTGAATTTCAAGTACTACTCGGGAATACCTGAAAATTCTATTCTTTCCTTAACAACCTTTTTTACCCGAGTAATTAACCTAAACCTATATGTCTTTTTCTTTCTTGCCTAAGTTAAAGATGCACGCGGTTTGAGCGTGCGGTGCGAATGTTTGCAAGCTTACACCTGGCATGTGCTGTGGGGCACGAGCTTGTGTGCACGTAGCATAATGCTTTTGGTTGATTATAGTGCAGAACCCGTCTGCAAATAGTTTAGTTTGTGTTGGCTAATGGAGTCGTGATTTGTGGACACACTTCATAGTGCTCACGCAGACAGCCAGTAGCTTGCTTAAATTCACGTTGCAAAGGTACGGCGTTTTAGCACAAATGCGCTAATACAAATGTTGCGAATGTTTGTATAAATGTTGCACAAATTTTTAAAGCATTGATAATCAATAGTTTATATAATTTGCTTTTTTACGTGCATCGTACTTTTGTTGCAAACATTTTTATCCTAAGTTCTTTTTTTTATTGCAAGTTTTTTATAGTGTAAACTCTGAGTTTAAGGGTTTGAAATCACCTTTTTGGCAATCGATTCCTAGCTTGTAAAAGCGAACTGAATGGGGGTATTTTGGGGGAGCATGTCCTGCCAATGTCTGCCAAAGACTGATAGTGAGGATTTGCGATGTTGTATCTTTGCATGGCAAATCAAGCAATGGCACAAAAAGCGCGGGAGGCAACAAACCGAGCTGTTGCCTCCCGAAAAACTTAGGGGTGTTGCTGCATACCACCTTAGAAGGGCCAAAGCAAGGGCACCACGGTAACTGTGATGATGAGTGCAATGAGGTTGAGGGGGAGACCTATGCGCACAAAGTCGGCAAACTTGTAGTTGCCCACACCTTGCACAATGAGGTTGGTTTGATAGCCAATGGGGGTGCTAAAACTGGCTGAGGCTGCCATGCAGATGGTCACAAAAAATGGCATGGGACTAACCCCCATGTGTTGTGCAATGCTTAGTGAAAGGGGGAATGCTAAAGCTGCTGCAGCATTGTTGGTCATGAGTTCGGTAAACAAGTTGGTGATGATGAAGATAACCGCCAATAACACCACTGGACTGCAACTTTTGCTTAGTTCGACTGTGAATTGTGCCACTGCATCTGCCATACCAGAGTTTTGCATGGCGCGGCTAATGGCAAATGCCGAGGCAATGGTGATGAGAATGTCCCACGAGATGTATTTGGTATATTTGCGAGCAGGGAAGATGTTGAGCCATGCCATGATGATGGTGACCACGCTCACAAAGAAAAACATGTCTAAGTGCATGCGTGGAACGGCTTGGCGCACAGCAGGAAGTTCGCCCACGGTGGCACCAACAATCATCAAAAACAAAAGCACCACAGAGAGCCAACACTTCCAGCGCGGCATACGAAAATCTTGCTCTTTGCCATTCGACACCATAAGGAAGAACGAAGAGTCGCCCCAGTTTTTCATAAAATCGTCGTTGGCAAGCAACACCAATGTATCGCCCTCGTGAAAGCGTTCGCGTCGCATGTCGTGCATAATCATGGTCACACCCCCGCGCTTTAGTTCGAGGATATCGGCACCATATTTGCGCTTAAAGTCGAAGTCGATGATGCGACGGTTGATGGCAGGGAAACGTGCACCCAAAACCACTTCAATGCGGTGCATGCCATGCGAAAGTTCGTCGGGTCGTGTTGCTTCATCGCGGTCGATACGTTCTGAGGGCAACAGCTTGTTTGAGAATAACCACACGTAGAGCAGTCCTGCCGTAGCCACAATGATGCCTACTTTGCCCAATTCAAACATTGAAAAGCCTTTGAATCCTGCATCAATTACCATGCCATGTACTACCAAGTTGGTGCTGGTGCCAATAAGGGTGCATACACCCCCCAAAATGGTGGCATACGATAGGGGAATGAGTAATTTAGTAGCTGCTACGCCATGTCTCTCAGCCCAACGTTTCACCATTGGGGCAAAAATAACCACCACTGGCGTATTATTCAAAAAAGCAGAGATAAAAGCTACCGTGGGCAGCATGCGCATTTGCACACGTCGCACACTATTGCCCGTCTTGTTGTGTGGTAAAAGCCGTTTAAGCAACGCCTCGAGCATGCCCGACCGTCTTACGCCCTCACTCACTAAGAAGAGCATTGCCACGGTAATCATACCTTTGTTGGCAAAGCCTTCGAGCAATTCTTTGGGACTAAGTATGCCGGCACACATAAACACTACTGCACCAGAGAGCAAAATTAGTCCCGGACGCATGCGGTCTTTTATGAGTGCCAACACAACGAAGGCGAGTACGATGATAACAAATAAGGGTTGCATATAGCTTTTGGGGTATTTAGGGCGGATTCTTTACCGCCCTGAAATCACTGCGATGTGTTTAGTTAATGTGCAATTTATTTCACCACAAACCAAGGGTTGTGCAAGTCTTCTTTGTTGTAAGTGAGTGGCAAGTCAGTTTGTGCGTCGAGCACTTGGCAACCTGCAGCCAGCGCAATGGCATGGCCTGCGGCAGTGTCCCACTCCATGGTGGGAGCTAGACGCGGATAGATGTCTGCCTTACCTTCGGCTACTAAGCAAAGTTTAAGCGATGAACCTGCGCTAACCATTTCTAAGTCGGGATGATGGCGTCGCAAGTCAGCAATAAATGTTTCGGTCTCGGGCGAAAGATGCGAGCGCGAAGCTACTACGCGGTAGGGGCGTGCCGTGTCGGCACCTTTAAGTGGGAGCGCTTCGGGATTTCCTACGTGCAGGGTTTCGGGTTCTACGTCGGCAGTGAAGGCACCTTGCCCTTTTTCGCCCCAAAAAAGTCGGTGCTTAGCAGGCACATAAATCACACCCATAACGGGTACACCATCGGTAACAAGGGCAATGTTTACTGTAAACTCATCGTTCTTCTTTAAAAACTCTTTTGTACCGTCGAGTGGGTCGACAATCCACAGCGAGTGCCAATCTTTGCGTTCGTCGTAGGGCAGATGTGCGCCCTCTTCGCTCAGCAGGGGATAGGGGGTAGACTCCAATGCCTCGGCAATAACGCGGTGTGATTCGCGATCAGCCAACGTGAGTGGTGAATTGTCAGCCTTTCGTTCAACTTGCCAATCAAGGTCGGGGTGTGTATAGATGTTCATAATGGCACGCCCAGCTCTGAGCGCAGCATTGATTATGGTGTCAATCATTGTAAATGCGTTTATAGAATGGTTCTAATATTTCTTAGATGTATTGAGGGAGCAAAGTTAATGGTATTTGCGTAAAAATGCGGTATGGAGAAGAAATATTTTTATTTCACCAAAAAGTTTTGGGGTAAAATCTTATCGAAATAAATGGAATCAGCCTTTAGGATAAATGTGCTGTGGAAGTATGGATAAAAAAACTTCATTCTTTTTTGTGTTAATAAACATCTTGGGGGGACGTGTAAAAGTTTTTTTATAAATTTGTGGCAAAATTTTATGGAACTTTACGCTGTATGTAGGTTTTAACAAAAATCTACGGTATGCCTTAAAGAATACCGCCTTATGATGAAACAAGAAGAAAAAGCAAGTTTGATGCGTGTGTTGTCGGACCTTGTAAAGGCTGACGGTATTATCGACATTAACGAGATGGATTGCTTAGACCATCTGCGCAGTAAATATAAAATAACCAATGAAGATGAATGTCGAGCTGAGAACTTGACATTCTCTGTGGCAATCAATACGTTGGCAGAACTCGAGATGGCACAACGTGAAGAACTCATGGACGACTTTGCCAAGGTTACGATGAGCGATAACTATTGTGCGCGTTCTGAGGCGTTGTTGATGCTTGCTTTGCGTTTTAAACTCACAGAAGACGATGGGGTGAATGCTACCATGATCTCGGTGAGCAACGATTTAATGCACTTCGACGACAACCAAATGTTGTATGTAGAGGCTCAACCACATCCCGAATTACACGAAGAGGTGAATGCTCATTATACCGATTTGCAAAACATGATTCGTTTAGAAGGCATGGACTTTGTGTATATTCCGCGTCTTTCAGCCCATTATAGCAGTTTGGATAAGGAGGCATTGAAAAATATGGTGAAATATCTTTATCCCAAAGCAAGCAACGATCGCATTTCTGTGGCTTTGCTCAGTTTGTGCAATATGCAAACGCACGAATTTTGTCGTGATTTGCTCTCGGCAAAGTTGGGCATTCGCGAAATGTCGATGGTGGAACCTTCGGTAATGATAAAGGTGGGCGAGTCGTATACAGATGGTGAAGCATTCTCACACTTTTTGCTCTTTGAGGTGGGCAATGACATGGTGCAGAGTGTGCGTAAACTGCTTAGTGTTTTCTCGCAATATTATAATAACTTGCAACTTAACTACCTACACGAACAATCTGGACGCTTTGTTTATAAAGGCTTTTACAGACAGGTGTTCGACTTGCTTATGTTGCAACGCGGCATAAAAAGTACGGTGGCGGTAGACTCGGCAAATGGCAACATAAAATTCCCCGATGCCGAGATTACATTAACAGGTGTGCATCGTCGCGAAAAGGCTCTTTATGCCTTGTTCTTGTTAGAATCGTCGCGTGGTGGCATAAACTTTACGAAGCCAGACGACAAAAAGCATATCGAAAAATATGACCGCCGCATGGAGCAGTTAATGCAGAAGTATCGTTGTATCTATGCACGCTTTGGGGGCGAGGCTTCAAAGGCTCCCAATATTTGCGACTATTCAACACGTGGACCGATGGTGGCTTTGCTCAAAAAGCAGATTATGGCACTTAAAGGTGTGCTCCATCATGCCGATAGCTATTGCATTAAGCGCAATGTATTTGGCAATTATTCAATAGACATCCCTTCTTCAATGTGCTACTGTCTGAATCTTGAGGGACAGTTGTGTTTGCTGCATGAGGACGAGGAGTGGCAAAATATTGCTGCATTATAAGCGTTCGGGGCAGAATGGTCTCTTTCATGTAATGTACTTTTTTCTTGTATAGTCCCCCTCTTTCCAATAATTGCACATTGATTGATTCATAAAAAAGTCCGTAACCAAGGTAGATATGCCCCTTTGTTACGGACTTTTGTGTAGCCCTAAAAACTGATTTTTAGAACCATCAAGAATGCCTTTTACCAAGGTTCAACTCTTGGGGCAGTGCTGCGATATTGTGGCATGCAAAGCCCTGTGTTGGCACCAATGTAAGTGGGGTCGGAAATGTAATATTGCAAACCATCTTGTTCGTAATAAGAACCCGAGATGCTTTCGCCCGGAAGTGCGATAGAAACACACTCATGCCCAGGGAAGTTGATAAGATGGTTGTTCACACCCATTATGCGACGTAGCAATGTGGCGTAGAACACCGAGCGGTCTTCGCAGTCGCACTTTGGATAATAGAGCAGTTCTTCGAAGAAGTAGGGTTTTTCAAATCCAAATTGCTCATCATCGGTAGCATAGGCAAATGCCGATTGCACAAAGTGGAGCAAGCGGTTTACACTGCTGAGGCTTGCTTGTGTGCCAATTTGTGTTTTTATTTGCTCTTCCACTTCGCAACGTGTATCGTTATCGAGCACAGATTGTGCATAGCATGGAACGGGCATTTGTGGATATTTATAAACCATCTTCATCAAGCGCTCGTTCACAGTGCCCTTCACCGTGATGCCACCTTGTGTCAGGGTGTAGTTGTGTTTATCTCCCTTCACATTGAGTGGTTTACGAATCACGAGGTCTACATTGTGCAATTCGCTCATAGGAGCGCTAAACTGCGGTGTGCGGAAGCGTGCCTCATCGCCCTGAAGTTTACCGAGATCGGGGGTGAAGATATAGAATCTTTGTCCATTCATTTCCAAGTAGGCGCGAGCATACACCATTTGGTCGAAGGGAATGAGCAAGATGGGGGTACCCGATGTGGTTTCGAATGCCGGGCGAATGTCGTAACCACAGAGCAACAAAATGTAGTGCATTAAGTTGGCACGTACGGTAAGTGAAGCCTCTGGCACAAGCGCTTTTGCATAGTCGCGCACCAATTCCATTACGAAATAGTCGGGCAGTTGCATCTCGTTGATTTGTTTTTTGAGTGAGGGCAAAGCCTTGTCTTCGAAAGTGGATTTGTTGAGTGCTTTAATAGCATTGCCATTTCCCATTTCGTCGAGCTTATTCACAGGGATGTCCACCTTTGGTAATTTTATATTCAGCCCGTAAAAGTCGAATTGCACTTTGGGCGTGCGGTCGGGTGCAGGTGCAGGAGTAGGCACGGGCACTGTGGGGGGTACAGGCACGGGCACTGCAGGCACCGGGACAGTGGGAGTTTTAGGCACTGCGGGCTTTTCGGGTGCAGTGGGTTTAGTGGGTGCCGTCGGTTTAGTAGGTGCAGCAGGCTTAGTGGGTTCCTTCGGCTTAGTGGGTGTCGCGGGCTTTGTAGGTGTTACAGGCTTTGTGGGCAAAGCCGGTCTCGTAGGCACCGTGGGCACGGGCACTTGGGGTGTGCTAGGCTTAGTGGGCGTAGCTGGTTTGGGTGTGGCAGGTTTAGGTTTAGGCGCTGGGGTAGGTGTAGGCTTTGGGGGAGTGGGTTGAGGCACTACGGGCTTAGGTTCTACCACAGGTTTAGGCATGGGTGTAGGCTTTACGGGATTGGGGTTTTTAGCCACAGGCGTATCTTTGGGCTTAGGACGTTGAAAACGCTGAATAGGGCGTTTTTGTTCAAAGTCCTTCCACACCACATCCAAGAAGTCGGCATAACGATTCAGCATTTCGTTGCGAAAATTGTCGTACCGATTGAGTATATCTTTCCTAAAAGCTTCAAACGTCTCTTTCTGTTTTTGGGCTTGCGCACCACTCACAACAGTAAGCAGGGCAAGGGTGATGAATATCTTTCTCATAGGGGTGAGGTTTTAAGAGGTTATGGGGTAGGGTGTTTAAAACCCACCCAAATTCGTGAATCGCAGAGGTGCGTTTGATCATAAGACGGGGAAGGGTAGGATTGTTTTGGGGGAAGCGTTCATCGAAAAGCTTGAACGAGTTGACGCGTTGCCGACACCTTTCACACTATCTCTCGTGTGCGTCTGTAACTTGTCAACTCGTTAGGCATTTTTTGTGAAAACACTCCCTTTCTAAGGTTCGGAAGCGAGTCTGAGGGATATTATTCACCGCCCGTGTTAGGGTCGAAAGCACCCTTTACGAACTCCGAAACCTTGTCGGCATATTTCTGAGCCGCTTCGCTCTCTTTCTTCGCATTGTCGAGTGCACGTAGACGCGCACGGCAAGCCGCGTTCTCAGAGATGATAAAGTAAGTTTGCATCTCGTAGAGCGGTTGTCCCTTAGGCGTTTTGCCAACTTCGCGAATCAGGCTAAACGACTCTGTCATTTCGCCACGAATCTCCTTTTCAACACTACTTTCGTAGGCTGCATAAAAGTGGTCGAATTCCCCGTCACCATCAGTGCCGTTGGCAGACATATCGCTGACGATGCGTCCTTTCACGATGGAACCAGCTTGACGAGCATAGTTATTGCAAGCATTGTTCACCGCTGCTTGGTGTCCTACGTTTTTCGAAATAAAGTTGCTGGCAGTACCCACAACCTCGTAGGCATCGTTACCATCGTCGCTATTGAGCTTTTCGTAGTGCTTAAGTAGCATCACCTCAAGCGAGCGCGACGAACCAAAGAGCGCCCAGTTTTCTTTTTTCAGCGTTTTCATTTTGAGCTTATACTCCTTTTTGAGTTGCTTGTTAAGCTCTTTGTTGTTTTGCGCTGCCATAGGCATAACCATGCAGAGCGCAAGAAGGAACATTAAAATCTTTTTCATAATCGTGAGTTTTTTTGTGAGGGGGTAGTTACAAAAGCAAATATATGCCCCGTGGCAAAGTTGCATAAAAAAAACATACTAAACAAGTTTTGTCATAAAAAACACACTAACGTAACAATATATATGGGGTGAAAGCGAAAATGACAAATGACAAATGACAAGTGAACTCTTTGAGAATCAGATATTTTGCTGTCATTTTGTCATTTGAAAAATTTTTTAATTCGTGGTTAACGAATGTAAAGGTTTACATATACTCGTGCAGCGTCAAGGTTAGGGCAAGACTTGTGCTTGTAATGTGGTTATGACCTAACACCTTGGCATGTTTTTTTAGTTTTTAGGCGCTATGGGAGTAATTTTTGTCATGATAGTAGTGTTTTTAGGGTTAGAAAATAGCTCCAAAATGTGGTCTGTGTTCCTTCGGAATGATATCGGAATGATATCGGAATTGTCGTCTGCCAAAATGGAGCGTGTTTTGGCATGCTTGCGAGTGCAAAGTTACAGTGCAGTGGAGGAAATTCCAAATTTCGTGCAAATTTGTGGCGCTTCGAAATGTTAAAATCAGCTCACTTCTCTAGTGTTTATTGGGGAAAAATAATTTTTCTGTACCGCGAGAGTGTACAAGTTTAGAAATGTCATTTGACGCAATTTTTTTGCTTAGGCTTTAAAAAAAACGCGCAAATTTTTTCTTTGCAGCTTTACAGGGAAAATGTGGGTTGCTGAAACTACTTATTTCTTATCTCTTATTTTAGCATTTACGTTTATTAACTCGGAATTAAGAAATATTTCAAGTGACAAAGTGACACTTAAGTGCTTGATTATCATGTATTTATGGTGTCACTTGTCACTAGTCACTTTTGCTTTCACCCTAAGTATGTTGCAATTTGCCCCTTGTTTATGGGTTGAATTTCTGCGAGATAGACTTGGGTTCTTGTCCTATGAAAACGGCTATTTGCCTAGGTGCAATCTCACCCATAACAGGGTGCCCCGTTTGGTATGATGGCATACG
>ERZ1026874.1030-NODE-1030-length-15575-cov-10.035631_pt1 | contig 15575 bp, 7 predicted proteins | sample MGYA00380167_ERZ1026874 | MGnify/ENA primary metagenome ERZ1026874 (study PRJEB33269, sample SAMEA4719803) | human gut metagenome | biome: human-associated habitat; feature: organic feature; material: feces | place: Cameroon | collected 2013-10 ...
GAATTCTTGTGCGCATGGAGCCATGATTTATAGATTTTCAAAATCTCATAGAATATCTACAGTGAACGTTCAAGCTGGCATAAACGAATTTCATTTAAGCCAAAGTGCAATAAACTATATGGATACATTGAAAGTTCTATCTTTTTTTTCGACAGACCGTGAAATCAGAGCAATTAAAATGAGCATATTTAAATTTTACTTAAAATACACAGTAAGAGGCAAAAGATGGATGGCTAAAAAAATTCTTGGTAAAATGGGAAATCAACATATAACCAAATGGTTGAAAATATAATATTATTTTAATCCTATTAATTCCAATATTCCCTCTTTCAATTTTGAGTGTTTTAACAATTTCTTTTCTAGCTCTTTGCTCGAGATTGCGGTTGGAGTAATTAGAGCTTTCTCCTGACGAAGTACTGCCTACAAGCAAAGAAATAGTTTACTGGCAATGCAAAGACTGTGGTCGAAAATATCAGCAGACAATTGCTATGCGTGTAGAAAAGTTTGAACGTGGTTTCGTTTCCTGCACCTATTGCAGCGGTCGTCGCCCAAAAGAAACTTATAGGCTTCTCTAGCCTGCCAAAAAGAAAAGAAGTATGTCCAATTCTGGAGTCATACTTCTCTTTTTTTGTCAATGAAGCCCGTCGAAAAACAGGGGTTTTGTTCATTTTTCCCTTTTTTGCCCATTTTCGAAAATTAGGTTCATGTATGGGTTTTGTCGATTTTGTCGATTTTTCCCTCATTTTGAAAATTAGGTTCATGTGGGGGTTTTGTCGATTTTTCCGTTTTTTCGGCTAAAAAATTTTTTGGTTTCAAAAATTTACGCTACCGAAACAACAAAACAACGTACAAAACCACTAAATAGTTAGATATCCTTTATTCATCGCATATACAAGGTTTTGTTCATGTTTTTGCCTCTTTTACAAAACCAAACACCAACAATTCAAATTCTTAAGAGTTTCGTCTAAGGTCTTATTGAGTGTTGGCTCATCCCAATTGTCGATTCAGAACACGAACCAAGAAAAAGAGTTTTGTCGATTTATTGAAAAAAGCAGGACGAGCCTGCTTTGATTGTTTGGGGAGTTATTTTACGACTGAGTAGTTGACTTGAGATAAGTCGATAACGAAAGCTGGACGAACATCAAGCTTAGAGCGCACTCCTTGGTTATACAAACTGCCGATGTAAGCAGTTAAATACTCCACACTGTTGGCACTACCCTGATAACTATCTCTTGTCCAGATGTCAATACCGTTCAAAAACATTTTAACCTTCTCTGGATTCTTCAAATCAACCACTTTTCCAATTTCACTTACGCTAGGCAAGAATACATGACGGCTGATGGTGTTATATACTTGACCATTAGGCCCAGTTTCTTGTTTTGAATCTGGAGAATTGTTAGAATATGAGGACTGTTTAATGTCTGAAGTTTGAATAGCCATCTTCATTGTAGAAGATAAACCGTTGTACCATTCATTTTCTAAGTAGTTGTCGATTTTACTGCCTTCATAAATGCTTAGTTGGTCATCACGATCACCTGGATGGAAAGCTCTTTTCCCAATACTATCTGCTGTCATAACCAAGGCTTGATTGTTTTCACGTTCTTCCAGAACAACATATTTTGTTCCTTCGATATCTAACGTTTTAAGCTCTGATGGAGTTGTTACAGTTCCTCCTGAGCTTTCGGTTCCACCTGTACTGCCTGTTCCACTGCTTGTAGAACCACCAGAAGTTGTTCCACCATTCTTGTCACCTACACTCGCATTGTAGATAACTCGTCCATTATACTGTCCAGCAACCTCAGCAGATTTTTTCGTTGTGTTCAATTTAAAATTCATGTTCTGTGTTGCTGTATTCGTACCTGCTGGTACACTCAACACATTCCCGTTCACACCCACAGCACCATTATCGTCTGAAACGTCATAGTTCAATACTTCGCTTCCTCCGTTGTCCACTGTGAATGCATTATTCGCTCCTGAACCCTTGACTGAAATGTTCAAATACTTGCCTTCAGGAATAACGTTCTTCAAGACCTTGACCTGATTACCGTTACGGTCTACGGTTTGATTGGTTCCTGCATCTGCACCGAAATCAATTGTGCTGTGAATCATCCAATCATATCTTGATGATACTTGATAGTTTAGCATGGTTGTCTTGCTGTCTGGTTCAGCAGCAAACACCGATGTAATACTAGACATCATCATCAAAGCAGACAGTCCAGCTGCTATAACCTTTTTAGTTTTTGTAAAATTCATATAATATTCTCCTTTTCCTGTTACACTTATACAGTTAACCAAAAAACAAAAGCACTCGAAATCACAACGGTTGCTTGTCTGAACTTATTTGGTTTTGTTTTGTGTTTTTGTGACATTGGTTAGTCATCTCCTTTCCCCCTACAATAAGCCATAGGAGCTCGCCCTAAGACCCTATACTGTCATTCGGCATAGGAGAATGCGACAACCATTTCTCTAAAAAGAGCAAAATTATCATCTTGAAATCTATCGACTCCGCTGATTACCAAACAGGATGACCTCTATACCTATATTTATTGAAACCTCATGTGGCCATTCGGCATAGGATTACACGAAAGTTGTTCTTTCTGATAAAGAGCACCCCCTAAAAGAGCACCCCCTATATATATAAGGAATAAAGCACGGAAAAATTGAGTATATTTTCTCGAATGCTGTGGGAACGCTCTCGTATATTATGCAAGTGTATTAGTTTATAACAACTCAAAAAGGCACCTAAAACAATTCACCATATCTATAAGGTGTTAAAAAAACAGAACCTTTCGCAAGGCTCTGTCGAACATTTATTTTCTTTTTAATCTTCTTCCAAGAATAACTATCATCCCAAAACTACATAACACAAGAACAATCCAAGTCATTTTTTTCACTTGAACACCCGTATTTGTATCTTCTGGAGGATTCTTCTCACTTGGTTTTTCTGGAACAGAAGGAAGCACATTATTTGTAAGCCATGTCACCTTTGGTTCTACCTTTACATCATACATGAGATATCCATCTATATCGGATGGAACACTTACTAAAAATGGTGCAGATTCAAATGTATCATTTCCATTCTTTACAGAATCAATCTGTGTAATCAAATACATACCTTCATTTAAATTGCTAAATACAGTATGCCCAGTACTATCTGTAAGCTGTTGATTTCCAGAAATACCTTTTTTTCTAGCATATTCCAATAACTGTTTAGCCTGTTTATTTCTAGCTTCAGCACTTGTATCATGAAGTGAAACACCACAATCCACAAATGAAGATTGCCATGTCCAATTTCCATTTTCTACATATTGAATGGGTATAATCTCAAACTTAGCTCCAGACAAAATAATCTCTTCCTGACTATCTGTTCTTCCTTTATAGTCAATATCAATACTTCCTGTTCTACCGTCTGCATGAACTTGAGTAAGAGAAACTAACAACAAGCTAATAAGGAGCAGAAAGAGCGAATGCATCTTTAATTGTTTAATCACTTTTTCTTCCTCCTTCTCTTATCATACAAACTATATAGCATAGCTATAATCAATCCTATAAAAATAATTCCAAGTGTTACAATCAATACCTTTGTAGTAAATGATAGTTCTATACCTGTACTAGTGTTTTTCTCAATCTTTACAGCTTCCTTATACGGAATACGATGTCCTCGTACCAAGAGTCTATGCGTATTGATTGCGTATGGAGTACAAGTTACTAATGTCGCATAATCTTGTCCAGGAACAATGGATAACGCTTCTGTTTCTTCTGGTAATACAGTAAGTATTTGATCTACTTTATATGCCAATGTCTCATCTAAGACTTTGATGTAGAACACATCCCCTTTAACAAGCTTATCCATATTCGTAAATAATGTTTTTGTAGGCAAACCCCTATGACCTGTTAATACCGTATGTGTACTTTCTCCGCCAACAGGAAGAGAAGTTCCCCAGAAATGACCAACACCAGCCTGCAATACAGATTCAGATGTTCCATGATAAATAGGAATCTCGACTTTGATCTTAGGAATACGAATATAGCCCATCATGCCAGATCCATCTATATTTAATAGGCTTTCATATCGAGCATCCAAACTTTTTTCACCCTGAGAAAAAGGATCAATCAAATCAATATTACTTAACATTTCCTTATTGTATGCACGAGCATCTTCCAGCATCTTTTCTTTTTCTGCATTACTCAAACGAACACTTTCTGCATCATAATTCGATACAACCTTAGAACCATTCTTTTCATTTACATAACTACTGACTGTAGGATATAACAACACGGCAAATGCAACGACAAGCACAAGCAATCGAATTATATCCTTTATAGTCATTTTTCTTTTCTTATTACTCTTCATTGCATTTCCCCTATCGTTATATGGGAATCGCGGTCATCTAAACGACAACCGCACCCAATTAATTAACAAGCTTTTCTTTTATCACGAATGAAGCTTACAACCACTCCAAATACTAATAGAATAGCTACACCTGCAAACACGATAACACCTGTTCCACCTGTTGATGGTAATAGTGATCCTGTACTGTTCTCGATGTCGATAATTTTATCTTCTTCTTTAGCATCATTCTTTTTAACGGTCCATTCAGTATCACCTGTTTTAGTAATTGTAATCTTAACTGGATCTGTTAACTTATTAAATCCAGCTGGAGCTTCAGTTTCCTTTAACCAGTAATCTCCTGCAGCCAAACCATTTAAGTGTAAGTTGTATTCTTGTCCATCTATACTTGCAACTGATTCAAATACAGTATTTTTTGAATTAGAATCTACTACATAGTTTCCATTGCTTCCTGAAACCTTAATTGCATTTGTACCTGCTTTTGCGTCTGCTTCATTTTTATAAAGTTCAAATTTTGCACCAGCTAACTTTTCTTTACTTCCAGATTTTTTCTTTAAGATGTCTAATGGGTATGTAGGAGTTTTAGCTTCACTAGGTGTAGTCGTTGTTGTTTCACCTGGTTTATTACCATATTCTAATTGAGCCTTATTCTTTTCTGTTACAACGGCACCCTTATTTACTTTTGCGTAATAAGTAACTGTGAATTCTTTACCTTTGTTGGCTTGATTATCTCTTACCCATGTAGATAAGTCTAAACTCATTTTTCTGTTATTACCTGTATCAAGCGTAGCTGTTGTAGGTGCTGTACCTACAGCTGTAACACCTGCATCAGTAAATGCTACTTTTACATTAACTGTTGTAGCACCTGCTTCAAGAGCTGTACCATTTTTATCATTCACAAAATCTAAACCTGTTGATAATTCATCGTGAATTTTATATACGTATTCAGAATATCCTGTTGTATCTGGAATAGAACCTGTTACTGTATACTTAACTACTTGTCCAATTTCAACAGTTGTTTTGTCTGCCTCTTTTGTGATGCTAGGAGCTTCCGTTTTTAAGTTAACTGTTTTTGTAGTCTTATCTACTGTAACTAAAGAAGATTGAATTTCTTTTCCACCTGTAACATAAACTAAATAATAACCTGCATCTAATCCTGTAAATTCATAGCTATTAACATTTCCTAATTTTCCAGAATTTGTTGTTTCAGTTAAACTCTTTTTTAAAGCCTCTGCTGTAAAATCATTTGCGAATTTTTGTACTTTGGCATTATTGCTTTCACCTAAAGCTGTAACAGCTTGTACAATTTGTTCATTTGTAGAATTTTCAGGAATGCTTAATACTGATGCTAAAGTTGATTTATAACTTTCATTTACTGTATACGCATAGTTTTTTGTTGTTCCTGAAGTTGTTGTACTGTCAGATTCTGTAACATCAAACAATTTATATAGATTAATTGTTTGATCTTTTAATGTTTGTGTTGGAACTCCTTCCCCTGATTTCACATTGACAGTTAATGTACAATCTCCTGCAGCATATGCTGTAACTGTCATAGTCATCATCATGATGGCTGTCAGCATGGCTGCCGCTAATTTTTTAATTCTTTTCATTTTTTTTACTCCTTTTCTTTGAATCGAATTTCTATAGCTTTTCTGCAAGCTGATTCTTCTTGTTTCTTTTTTTACCAGTAACAAGATAAATCGCTAAAAGCAGAAGACCTATCAAATAAATTAAGTATCCTCCATTACCACCTGTATCAGGTAATCCTGGGAAGTGTTTGTTGGTTATTGTTAACGTAAATCCATCTTTCGATATTTCTGTCGTATAACCCTTTACTTCCGCTTCTGTAACGGAATACTTGTAATAATGTATGGTTTTGCCATCTTCATCTGTCTTGTAAGCCGGCAATCCCTCGATTACTTTCTTCCAAGTCGATTTATTGACATCACCCTTTATTTCGTAATTCTCATATCCTGGAACAGTTTCAATATGTTTATTGTTATCCGCACCTGTCCAAGTACGAGAAATTGTTACCGTAATACTTTTTGGCCTTGAATTATCAAAATTGTTTAAATCCTTCCAAACTTTATTGATTGTTAATTTTATTTTCTCATCACAAGGATCTTGTGACTCTGAAGGTTCAGGCGTGTCACTTTCTCCTGTGTTTAAATTTGTTTTTGTATCTGACATTAATACAGCTTTCGCAGCCGATTCATATGCATTTAGATCTACTTTTTCTGAACCACTCGAATTCGTAACCTGTGCATTTTTTAAATCATCGTAATGTCTAACTGTATTCATATGTCCTAATGTATAGATATCCCAGCCTGTTGAAACATCCTGTGAAAATTCCATGTTTAATTTTTTTGCATTCTTTTTAATTTCATTTAAGACCTTATCTAACTTTCTATAGATACGATAGTTGTTACTTACACCTTCAACCTTATCCAGTGTATTAAAGTCATATACTGAATCAAGTTTACTATTTCCACTAAATGGTCCAACTTTTTGAAAAGTACCACGAACAACGTCACATAAATACATATCATTATTTTCTAGTAAACCTTCGTTGTTGAATCCGACAAAGCCTCCGCTCATACCATTATTACCAGAACCATCGTTGTCATTATCAGCTCCACCGCCAAAGACATCATAACCAGAACTTATTCCATAAACCTGACTGCCCGTAATCTTTGTACGATTGGCCTTAATCAAACTTACACTGATATTTGATTTTGTATCATTATCAGCCTTGATTCCATTTTTATCACATGGAAGTTCGATTTTAGAATCACCAATTGTTATGATTGCAAAGTCTGTCTGTTGATCGTTATCCGTTGACTTCTTTGAAAGTCCTACAGAAATATCCAATCCAAGTATGTTTACGTGAATTAATTTTCCATCATACATTGCTTCTACTTTAATGATTCCTAAATTGATTTTTAATAAATCCGAATCCTGAATCTTATGTAGATATAAGGCTTTTACAAGATTATTCACTATACCAAACAGTGCATCTACAAGAGTAGAATCCAATTTAACATCTGCTAGATAAGCAAAGCTTGTCTTTCCTACAAATCCACCCGCAATTTCATTGGATGCGACTTGTTTTAAACCAAGAGAAGAATTGCTACTATCTCCAGCTGTACAATTTGACATTCTTGCAAGATTTGCATAGCCAATAAAGCCACCGGCAATTGGTTCATCAACACCCGTGCTTTGAACAGTATAGCCACCATTGATTCCTGTAACTGTAGAATCATCAATGTGAGATCCAAAGATGTCCATAACACCTAATGCTCCACCTAAAAGCTGCCAAGAATTGTTTCCAAGAACATCAAATTTATCTGCACCAACAACTCCACTCTTGCCAGAATATCCTACAAATCCTCCAGTACTGTTTAAACCAACTACATTTGATAAATTTGTTACAGTACTATTCTTAACTGAACTATTCAGTAAGGCACCGCCAAATCCTCCAGCAACACCACTATATGTAACTGCATCATTTTGTCCATATTCATTTGCTTCATGTGCTTGAACACTTAATCCAGCATCTTCACTTCCACTCACATTTCCATAATAAACATATGTTCGGAATGCATCTAATACATCAGTTCTTCCTAATTGCAATAAATATTTGAGTAATTGTGTTTCATTTTTATCAGAGACTTTTACCCCTGCATCGACATCCGCAATCCCAAAACATCCACCGACATATTCGCCTCCAATAACAGAACGAATACCCTTCGCAGATACTCCAGCATTTTCTCCATCTTTTTTCTTACCTAGAACTGTTCCAGATATACTTCCCGCAAATCCACCAGCTGCTTTCGCATACGAAGTATTAGCTTCACCATTTGATTGAGCACCATTAATTATGATTCCCCAATTATCCCAAGATTCAACATCTGCATATTGAATCGTTGCGACCGTTGCATTTAAAACTTTAATGAGGTCTGTGGGTGTATCTAATATTTTTTCTAGAAGCTTGCTTAAGAATAACCCTTCTCCTCGAACAGGATCTACTGTAGCAACACTACCAGGCCTTGAACTACCTACAAATCCACCAACATAAGTTGATCCATCGACTCTTCTAAGCTTTGTGACCTTACAGCGTGAGTTTTCTTCTCCCCAGATCTGACCACCAATCAGTTTTCCAACATAGCCACCCGCATATCCAAGTAGATCTTTATCTTTTATTCCATTTGACTGAACCATTAGACCACTTTGATAGCCTTCTACAGAAGATTGTTTAATTACTGGTACAAATACATTTAATACGCCAAGCCTCTGTCCTAGATCTAGTGTTAATCCTAAAATGTCTAAACTACCAAGATTAGCGGCACCACCATTGATCATTTCGCCCGCAAAACCACCAGCACAACGAATCCCTTTAACTAACTTAGTATCGTGAGCCTGCCCATTTGTGATAGTTCCTGTCAGCATGGAACCAATATAACCACCAGCTGCTCCACCATTTGAAAGAATCGTTTCATCTCGATAGTTGCTTCTTCCTGCTACAACATTGTAGCCATATACATATTTACCAAGGATTTCATTTAATTTTTCTTGAGTATCCACTTTTCCATTTTGTGCAAGGTCACTTCCATAGCCACCTTTTACACCAACAGAATCAACCCATTTATTCCAAGTATCCACATCCATTAAAGCAAGTGGTCCATAAACAGCCGTATTTTCTTCAGTTGGATAAACAATTTTTAAAGCACTTAATAGATTATCTACTTTTACTAATCCCCACAATATAGATAAGCTTCCTGTACTAGCCGTATCCGCAGATTCCATTAAACCAGTATATCCACCCGCAATCTCTTCTCCATAAACAGATCGAATACGAATGGCTCTATTTAAACTTGTAGGACCTGTATAATCCTTACCTTTCCATTTATCTTTATTATTACCCCAGATATGACCGCCTTCATTATGACCAGCATAACCACCAGCCATACCTCTTTGAGTTTTTGTAGTAGAATATGCATCTGCACGAACTGCACCACCACAAGGAATACAAGTCGTAGAACTATTTCGAATCGTAGGCACAAAATCCTGAACTAAAGTTGCTAAGGATTCACTTACATTTATGAAATTCTTCAAAACGCTAGCGTCTGTTAGAATATTAGCTACATTCCCAGGTTCCATATCCCCAACATAACCACCAGCCGTAATCTGACCAATGATATAAGAGAAATTGTAAGAATTTGAATTCTGAATATGACCACCAGAAATCTTACCTGCAAAGCCACCAGCATCTCCTGACACATCATCTGCAGAAGCTTTAACCGCAAAACCTCCAGGACATCCAGTAACATCAGAATGTTCTATTGTAGAAACTACAACATTTAATGCATCCAATACATCCTTCAAATCAATCGATGTTCCTAATATACTCAACCCTTTTCCCACCGAAGCAGCTGAGCCAATGTCCATATATCCAATATATCCACCGGCATATCTAGCCCCAGTTACTGCATATGTACTATCCTGACCAAAATAACTTGAACCATCATTAGATTCCAAATCTTTAGGAGGTGTTACTTCTGTATGTTTTAAATTCGTTACATCACAATGACTAACCTGAACTCCACTGCCATAGCCAATAAAGCCACCTGCACTACCAGAATTTGTATCATCCGATTTAATTTTATTTGCGGATACTGTAAATCCTTTATCTGATTTAACCCCCGCATACTCTATGGTTGGTATATATGTATTAATTAGATTTACTAAATCACTTATATTAATATTTAAACCATTTAGATTACCAAGAATACTAATACCTTTACCAGCATCAGCTAATGCACCAGAATAAACATTTCCACCAAAGCCACCCGCATAACTTTGACCATTCACATGATCTAAATTATAGACAGAATAATAATTACCTTCGCCTAACTCTTGATTATTAACTTTTCCACTCTGGAAGTTCCCGGCAAAGCCACCTGCTATATCTGCTGAAACTCCACCTTCATTAATATAACTAACTGTACATTTAGTATATGAAGGAATAAGATATGTTATTGCGCCAAGTAACCCATTTACATTAAGCAATCCTTTAATATCTGCTTCATTAGCTACATCTGCAAGACCTCCTGTTTGCGAAGAGCCTACAAATCCTCCGGCAAAACCATCTGTGTCATTGGCACTTACTTCTTTTAAGCTTGTAACATCTGAAGAATTGATTTCACAACTATTGCTCTTTCCAATAAAGCCACCAGCCACATAATCCGCTACTTCACCATTCTGATTTGAACCTGTAGCCTTTACAGTGAAACCTTCAGGAATACCATTTACATGAGCATCCTTTATTGTTACTCTAACGCCTTTGGCAACAGAAAGCAGATTTTCTACCTTCAACAAATTGTTTAGTCCAAGTAGATTCAAAGTCAATCCGTTTCCACTAGCTAAATCTCCTGGACCTGCACAACCGATAAAGCCGCCAACTCTATTCTTTGCAGTAACAGATTTCAATTGATTTAATGTTACATTCTGTACATCTCCACCAACTGCTTCACCAATTGCTCCACCTGCATAATTACCACTAGCTTCGATTGTATAACCGCCATCAACTGTCACATCATGAACTGTAAACCCTAAGAACTGCCCAACACCTAATGTATTGTTCAATAAACCAGTCACATTTGCGGTTGTAACACTACCCGCAACTCCACCAGCACGATTCTCACCTGATTTAACAGATTGTAATCCCTTTATTACATTATCTCTTTGTGAAACGCTTCCTGCATCTAATGCTCCATATTTCCAATATGATAATTTATTTAAATATTCTGTACTTGATTTAGCAATATAAACTCCATCACCACCACCAAGTATTCCCCCGGCATAACTTTTGCCTGCATTAACCGAAATCGATGAGCAATTCAAATTACATCCAAGAATTGCGGATGGTGAAATACCTGCAAGGGAAAGTAACATACCAGCTTGTTCTGGATCACTAGACAATAAATCAACTATCAATTTTCCAACAGCCTTTAGTAAACTTGGATTTGTAATTTCATCCTTGCCTAGATTTGTCACCCAACCAACTGTAGAAATGCCACTAAAGCCTCCTGCATAACTACCTGTACCATTTACAGCAATATTTCCATTAACTCCACAGTTTACTGCATAACTGTTTGTCTGCGCTCCAGTAAATCCACCTTGATAATTTGTTCCTGATACTGTGATATTGCAATTAACAAGATTACAATCTTGAAGCAAACTCTGTGGTTGCATTCCACGAATCAAATCAATACCAATTTTAGTTAAAGTTCCTTTAATATCAGCATCTCGACTAATTCCAACGAAGCCACCGCCATATTCATTTGTATTAATAGAGTAAGTACTATCCTGTACTGAACTGTTAAATATCTGTGTTCCTACTTGTTGACCAATAAATCCACCGGCATAATCTTTATCCTTAGCTGTAGTAATATATAAACCGTATACATTACAATTCTTAATAACTACATTTTTATATCCTGTTGGTATTAAACTTCCAACGTCTAATCCATTTTTTAGTAAAATAGTGATTAAATCTCCAAGACCAAGTCCAGGAATAACATTTAATAATTTTGATAATACATCTACAGTTACATTAAGTGTTTTAGATAATCCATCATATTGCGTTACACCTTCGGTATAACCAACAAAACCTCCAGTTCGACCATTGATATTTGAAACACTGACCTTCCCTGTTACATCACAGTTTTCAACAACAACATCTCCCACTAGTCTACCAGCAAAAGCTCCTGTGGAATAAATAGTTGGATCAGTTGCCCTAGCATTTAAAAGAGCCGATAATGTATCTTTTAAATTCAGTTTTACATTTCCAAAAGTAATAAGACCGATAACTAAATCAACAACTCCACCTAGAAGTCCTCCAAGCAAAGATGTTACTCCACTGATTACAGTTTGTGTATTTTTGTGCTTATTCGTATTATTCTGAACACTTATATTATTTAGGATTAAATTAGAAACTTTTACTGTTCCCGCACTAACTCCAATGTTATTCACATTCACTTCATTCGTGATTGTGGCAAAAAAACCAATTCCTATATATTTCGATCCATCCATTTCTTCAGTTTGATTCACCTTTACATTTGAAATTATTGGACGTTCTAATCCACTTGATATTGAAGTAGCTTTACTATAATCTTTAACACTAGGATCATTCAGCCATAATTCAGACTGATTACTAGCCTTTGCACCAATCATATTTCCCGAAAACATTAAAGGTGTCCAATTTGAACCACTCAAATCAATATCACGGAAAATAATATAATTCGCATTTGATGAATACGTCTGTTCTGTCGCTTTGTCATAATCTAATTCTGGATTAATTTTTCCAGTTTTTTGATCAACACCACATCTACCTTTTGTAAGTCCGCTGGCAGCTTTATCAACTTTTCCAATTTGATAATCCTTATTTCCATTTTGTTCTTTTTTAAGATCCGCATCTCCACTATAAAGCATAATAGGATTACCATTATCTGTATCTACTATCCATTTTTGTACGAGTACACCTACATTTTTAGCTTGATAAACAGCACCTAGAACCTTTTCACCTGATCCAATTTTTCTTAATTGTTGCTCATTTCCAATTAAGATATAGGTTTTATCACCTATTGTTTTTACAACCTGACCTTTAAAATCACGGCCTTCAGTATCTGTTGTTGCAGGGTCTATACTTAACTGATCTGCAACTAATTCCGGCTTGTCTGAACTAAAGTTCTTTGAAAGAACATAATTATGATCTTTGCTGTAAGTTAAATAATCTTTGTCTTCTCCATTTGGATAGATCATTTGTCCCATACCAAACTGTGGTGCATCATAATCCAATGATATCACAGGCTCTTTATCTGAATCTTCTTGTTCTAGAACCATTAATTGATACGGATTATAAATATAGATTGTATCTGTTTTCTTATCATATAAAGTTGGAGCTTCATCCTCTTTGATTGCTTCTCCCTCTATTTTTCCTGTAAAGTCATCCTTTACATTCCAAATTGATTTTGTATCCATTTTGATTTCATTCATCAATAGATACTGAGCATCCTTACCATAAGTAAGCTGAGTTCCTTTATTTACTACAATGTCTCCAGTTCCAATATCCCCATCTTTATCTTTTGTATAGACAAAGGCATTTGAACCAATTTGTTTCAATTGATCATAATTGTAAATAAGAATTTTTCCATCTTTATAATATTCATCCAATTTCTCTGTTGTTTGTGGAACATCCTGCACTTCTTGTACTTCACTTGTTTCTGGAGTTGTTTCTTGTACAACCTCTTCTGTAGGAGTATCCTCTGTTTCTTCAGCACTTACCATATGAATCTGTGTTATAAAGGTAGTCATGCAAAGAATGCATACAAGAAAATTGGATGTTAACTTTCTTATCCTTCTCATACAGCTTCCCTCTCACTTCTTTTTATCCAATTGTTTTGGCTTGAAACCTTTTTAAAACAATGAAGCAATTCGTCCGAGAACTTGCCACACTCACCATTCAAAATCATTTGTACGGCTTGGTCATGTTCTAGCTTTTTCTTATATGGGCGAACACTAAGAAGAGCATCATAGGCATCTACTAAACCTACGACTTGCGCACTCAAAGGGATATTTTCACCCTTTAATCCATCAGGATATCCTGTACCATCATACCTTTCATGATGATGTCTACAGATTTCATAACTATACTTATTCAATTTTTCTGTTGTTAAACCTTTTGGAAATCTCTGCGTCATTTCCGCACCAACCAAAGGATGCTGCTTTACAAAATCCATCTCTTCCTTTGTTAGTTTTCCTGGTTTATTTAAGATTTCTATTGGAACACGAACCTTGCCAATATCATGAATAGGAGCCAAATGTGCTGCAATTTCAACATCTTCATCTGTAATTCCATATTTTGGATAATCCTTCTGAAGTTGGCGATACATTTGTTCTGTATAAAAGCTAATATCATCCTGATATTCTTTATCCACTACATTATTATGATTTAATACCGCTACTAATAAAGAAACCATGTCCCAATATTGCTTCAACATGACCTTCTCTTTATTTCTTAACTCTTGCTCCATACTTACAATGGTATTTTGGAAAATCTTATTATTATGCAATGTGATTATTGCCTTATGATTGTCTGTATCCACATATTTCTTAGCTTCCATCCAAACATAAGAATCCTTATTTAATCTTCGATATGGAAAATCTTCTTCTATGCAAGAATCCACTTTCTTTAGTTCATCCATCAACAAGAAGGATTCAAGCTTTTCTCTATCTGATTCATAAACAAATCGATTCACATAATTTTTAATAAATTCATCATAGCTTTCTATAATCTCAGACTGATCATATACTTCCTGATTATGTGAATATACACACTCATAACTATTCTTTTTTAGATTGACTTTTAATACGACATAGAAACGTCCAAAATATTCATCTTTTCCTGGACGAATTAAATCCGACACCTTTATATTTTCTAATTTATTATTATATGTATTTTGTACATCCAATAAGACCTTGTGTACTCTGCAATGATTTACGGCATTTCTAGAACAAAATCCATCTCTTTCTAAACAACGATTAATAGCCATTGTTTCTTCCATACAAGAAACGATTTCCTTTAAAGAAATATCCTCTGCTCTTTTGGCAAGTGTATATCCACCCTTTACACCTTCCAAAGCTACAATAATATGTGCGTCTTTTAATTTCTTAGCGACTTTAGGAATATATGTTGATGCAATGCATAGCTGCTTTGATAACTCAGAAGTAGAGACCATCCCATTATGCGTTGCTAAATAACATACAATTCGTATCGCATAATCAGTCGAACTCTTCAGCTTCATTGCTTTACCTCGCTTTAACTAAACTCTATATAGCCTTAGTTTATATTAACAAAATTGTATTTTTATAACTGCGCATTCATTATAACTTTAAATAGAATTCGTTATAATGCACAAAAAATGTAAAAATTTTGATGTTTTATTGTAAAATGTGTTCCAATTTTAACAATTCCATTTTATAACCTTGACGTACTCTCATCATTAAAATGACGAGATCGAGCATTTCCAATCCTTGTGGACTGTACTCTGTATACTCATACTGCATTCAGCAGGGCTTACGCCTGAGGACCTGTCTGAATGAGAGATTCTTTAAATTGAAACCCAAAAAACAAAGTTTTTACTTTGTATATGGATATTATAAA
>ERZ1026874.1032-NODE-1032-length-15563-cov-50.336600_pt1 | contig 15563 bp, 10 predicted proteins | sample MGYA00380167_ERZ1026874 | MGnify/ENA primary metagenome ERZ1026874 (study PRJEB33269, sample SAMEA4719803) | human gut metagenome | biome: human-associated habitat; feature: organic feature; material: feces | place: Cameroon | collected 2013-10 ...
TGGATTTTGAACACCCTACCTAACGGGGTGAGGCTAGCGCGTGAAAATTCTTGATGAATCTATCCAAATATCATGCAAAACATTTTGCCTATTTTGAACACCCTACCTAACGGGGTGCCACATTTACCCCCCCCCCTTATCGACATCAAAATCCGATAAAACCACGAGGGCATTTCACGAACTTAAAACACATCCATCAAAAAGGGCTAATGCCTTGCGCACAACTCGCAAGACATTAGCCCTTGGCTATATAACAAAAATCGGTTTACAGCTCTTTCTTACCAAACAAAAGGTGCCATGCCTCGCGAACCCAAAGCACAAACGATGAGCCAATGAGGATGATAATCCAGTCTGTAAGACTTAAACCTGTGACATTGAAGAACTCCTGAATGCCAGGAATCTCAACCATGGCTACCTGACCCACAAGAATGATGAGGCAGATGGTGAGCAAACCTTTACATCCCTTGAAGTGCAATGCACTACGACCTGTCTTAAACGCACGCGCATTGAACAAATAGAAGAAGTGCGTCATAACAAAGGTGGTAAACAACAAAGTAAGCTCGTAAGGAGTGACTTCGCCCTTAGTGGTGAGTTGCAAACTAGCAAGGTCGGTAAGCGAATGAATGTCGGCATGCTGGAAGATGTAGAGCATTCCAATCAAAAGCAAGAAGAAGAATACACCTACACCCACAATTTCGCGTAACATTTCGCTATTGAGGATAAAGTCGCGACGATTGCGTGGACGCTCGTGCATTACACGCTCTGAAGGAGGCAATGAGGTAAGCGCCATGGCAGCAAAGGTGTCCATAATAAGGTTAATCCACAACATCTGTGTTACCGTAAGGGGCGACTCTGTTCCCATAAACGCGCCCACAAGTACCAAAAGGCAAGCAGTGACGTTGACCGTGAGTTGGAAGAGGAGGAAGCGTTGTATGTTTTGATAGAGCGAACGTCCCCACATCACCGCCTTGCCAATAGACGAGAAGGAGTTGTCGACAATGGTAATGTCGCTCGCTTCTTTGGCAACACTGGTGCCATCGCCCATCGAAAGACCTACGTGGGCAGCTTTAAGGGCAGGGGCATCGTTTGTGCCATCGCCTGTAACGGCTACCACCTGTCCGAGACGTTGCAAGGTCTCTACCAAACGCTTTTTGTCCATAGGACGGGCACGCGAGATAATTTTAAGGTCCATGATGCGTGCTTCGAGTTCTTTGTCGCTAAGTGCAGCAAAGTCGGGACCTGTGATAATGCAATCGTCGGTGTCGGTGTCAGAGATTAAGCCAATTTGTCGACCAATTTCGCGGGCAGTACCCGGTGTATCGCCTGTTACAATCTTAATGCGGATGCCTGCATCAATACATTCTTTCACTGCATCGGGCACATCGGCACGTACAGGGTCGGCAATAGCCACAGCACCCATAAAGTGGAGACCTTTGGCACAAACTTTACCATCGGCAATGACAGGTGCATTGGCATTTTCATCGAGAATGAGGTAGGCAAAACCAAGGGTACGCATGGCGCGACCTTGCCATTCTTCGAGTTTCTTGAAAATAGCTTCTTGCGTGATGCCTCCTTCAATGTCTTGGCAAAGGCTGAGCACAATTTCGGGAGCACCTTTTACGTAGAGCACACGGTGTCTGGCTGCTTGTGCCGATTCAACAACCGTAGCCATATATTTGCGTTCGGTGCTAAAGGGAAGTTCTTCGAGCGTACGGGCACCTTCGCGCAGACTAAGATAATCGTGTCCTTGGCTATGCAGCCACAACAAAAGCGCACCTTCAGTGGGGTTGCCCAAAACCGAGGGATGAGCCGCGTCAGAAAGGTCGAGCGCAGCAGTAGAGTTTACGGCAATGCCTTCGATAAAGAGTTTTTTAGACATTTCAGCGTCTCCGGCATCATCTTTATTGTCAAGAGCCTTACAGAATACCTCGTCCACACGCATTTGGTTCTGCGTGAGCGTACCTGTTTTATCAGTACAGATCACAGTGGTGGCACCCATTGTTTCGCAAGCGTGCATTTTACGCACCAAGTTGTTTGTGCGGAGCATACGGCGCATGCTATATGCCAAACTGAGAGTTACCGCCATAGGCAGACCTTCGGGAACAGCAACCACAATAAGGGTAACGGCAATCATGAGGGTTTGCAGCACATAGGCAATAAAGGCTGCAATGTTTGCGCCCGAAGCAAAGAAATCGGCACCAGCAACTAACGTACCGTTAATTTGAAGTCCGTCGATGAAACACATAACGAGTCGACCAACCACAATCAGTGCAGCAATGGCATAGCTGGCTTTGGTAATAAGGTTGCCGAGTCCGTCGAGTTGCTCATTAAGTGGCGTTTTTACAGAAGAGTCAATTTGTGCAGCCTCGAACACCTTGCCTTGTTCGGTATGGTCGCCCACAGCAGTGACACGGCAAATGCCATGTCCTTCCATCACCTTAGTGCCCTTAAGCACAAGATTTGAGGCATAGGTAGCATTTTTGTCAAAACGTGCAGGGTCGATGGTTTTAGGACAGATAGGTTCGCCCGTAAGTGTGCTTTCGTCCACACTGAGTTGTGTAGCTTCGAGCAATTCAGCGTCGGCAGCCACCTCTTGTCCTGTGGCAAGAATCACGATATCGCCTACCACAACATCGCGACGAGGCACCTGTGTTACATTGCCATCGCGAATCACCTCTACAGGTTCATCATCGTTAACTTGATTAAGAATGGCAAATTCTTTATCGGCTTGCAATTCAAAGTAGAAGGCAAGTCCTGTAGCAAGAAAAATGGCAATGAAGATGCCCACAGGCTCAAAAAAGACCTCAGGTCCTTCGCCCAATCCAAAGCGTTCGTAGAGCGAAATGCCAATGCTCAGTGCACCAGCAATAAGCAGAATAATAATAAGAGGATCAGTAAATTTCTCCAAGAACTGTTTCCACAGAGGGTCTTTAGCAGGAGGAGTCAGCACATTCGTACCATGTTTTTGGCGGCTTTCCATCACTTGCTGTGCCGAAAGTCCGTCATACCGATGTTTCTTTTGTGTCATATTTTTGAAGTTTGATTGTGTTTGCAATATTTTATGCTTTGATGAGGGGGACTTTGGTGAGTGGTGCTATTATAGGGCATCTTTTTATAGCTCACCATAACGAGTAGTATTATAATTACCCAAGTGTTCAGCAAGTTTTTCGCCCCTCTCTCTCTCTTGTTCAAAAAAGCGGTTTTCTAAGCAAAAAACACTACAAATGTACACTTATATTCTAAACAGCATCCCCATTTCCCAAACATTACAGCCCAAAATCCCTGTAAATGCGAATTTGGGTTGCAATGTTGCAGGGGAAATAGAAAAGAGGAATTTAGAAAAACATCCTAAATTCCCACCTAATTTTTCAAAATGATTGTGTCTTGCGTTTCGAGAGAGAGAAAGTTCATTCTTCTATTTTTGCTCATTTTTGATATTTAAAGCTGTTTCTTATAGCATTTCTGGTAGAAGAATGATTTTTTAGAGGTGCGGAAGTTGGGATTAGGTAAATAAGGAACAAAATATACCGGTTTCGATATTTTGTTTCATTTTTTTTCTTTTGTTTGGGAAAATAGTTATACTTTTGCGACTGTACAATTTGGCGGATTGTATCTAATACATAAGCCAATGCTACTATGTCTCCGTTCACGTCAAGACTTTTTAGTGGGTTTTATGCTTATCGTAAGGAATTGGGTGGGCTAAAGAGGTATGACATAATTAAGGCGTTTACAAGCGTCTTGTCTTTGACGTATAGAAGTCTTTCAATTTCATATATGAATCAAAGAACGAGATGATGTTTGATGTTCCGGATGTGAGTTTATTACCTATGTGGTTTTATGCATTTCATCATTGTACATTTATGAGTATAAGGTGTTTGTGTGTCCCCTATAGAGTATTATTCATATTGAAGTGTTCTATCAGCGTTGCTTGTTCAGTTATATCGGATAATGTGAGAACTTCGAAACGTGGGATGAATAACAGACGTTTTCTACGCTTTTTTGAGTCGGATTACACATTGACAGATATAAAAATACTCATGAACAAAAGAATAATTATACCGATTATCGTTGTCTTACTAGTCGCAATTGTCGTAATTGCTAAAAGTTGTGGAGGAGGAAGTAAAGTTTCTCTAGTGTGGAATACTGTTCCGTCGCAAAATAAAACTATTGATTCCGTTGAGCTAAAAGTATATGTAGAGAATTCTGGTAGTATGGATGGCTACATGTGTGATGGTTCAAACTTAAAGGATGCAGTTTTTGATTATGTAAGTGATTTAAAAGGGAAATGTAAGAAAATAAATCTATTTTATGTAAATAGTCAAGTAATTCCTTGCAATGAAACACTTGAAAATTACATCCAAAATCTCAATGCTTTATCTTTCGCAAAAGCAGGTGGAAATCGTGCCAATACGGATTTACGATATATTTTTGAGATGATGTTACAAAGACAAAAGAAAAATACATTAACCGTTTTTATATCGGATTGTATATTAGATATTCCTCAAAATGCTGTGAATTTCTTTGGTAATTGTCAAGTCTCAATAAAAAACACCTTCAACCAGGCATTAGTAAGGAATCCTAATTTAGGTGTACAAATTATCAAATTACAATCAAAATTCAATGGTTATTGGTACTGTGGACAAAACAAAGAGTTGCTTAGCGATGTAAAACGCCCGTACTACATTTGGGTTATTGGAGACAAAAACATACTTGCAAAAATCAATAAAGAAGTTTCTTATGAAGATATTATTGGTGGTATTGACAACTATTGTGCTTTTTCTAAATCAGAGGAAATACCTTTTGATATTGACAAAAAAAGATATACAGTAAACCATACAAACAAAATCAACATTGAGATATTAGCGGATTTATCTCACTCATTACAAAGTGAAAAAACTTTAGCTGACATAAACAACTATTCAGTGTCTAATCCAACACAAGTAAAGGTTGTTTCATCTGAACGCATTATTGCAAAAGACAGCAGGTTTAGTCATGTGCTAAAAGTAGAAGTAGAAAATCCACAAACTATAAATTCCGAGATGGTTACAGTCTGTTTCCCAAAAATGCCATCGTGGATTAGCGCCACAAATGATGATACAGGAAGGAATGTAAGGCAAAATTTAGGTAAGACGACAGGAATATACTATCTAATAAATGGAGTGTCAGAAGCATATAACTCAGCTACTCCGTATGGTGAAATTTCATTTAAAATTAAAAAATAGAAAACAATATGGGTGAATTTTTTGGAAGTATTTATTGTTGGCTTGAAGATTTCTTCGGGCTTGAGTTAGCGAACTATCTTTGGGGAGAGTCAGCATTAGAACAGGACAGCAATATGTTTATTGGCATTGGTCTTGCAATGTTGTTGACATCTCTAGCCATTACGGTTATATACTACTATGTGGTGAACCATCCACGATTAAATAATTGGTGGGGGTGGTTCATCTTTTTAGGGATAAATGCCGTTATCAATTTTATCGTAGGATGGCAATGGGTCCTAAAAGACTTTTATGCTGGAAAAATGGTAACAGTAAGTAAAACAACAGGACAGGTTGAGGATTTGCCTATTGATATATCCGACATGTTGGCATTTGGAGTTACCAACATGATAGATTCAATCATAGCTTTTCTTCTTATTTCTTATACTATTAAGTGGTGGAGCTCTAATTGTTCAAGAGCACCTTTTTAACTAATTGAATATGGCAAAATTATATATATTTGGAATTGGTGGAACAGGAGCTCGCGTTCTTCGTTCATTTACAATGATGTTGGCAGCAGGTGTAAATATTAATGCTGACGAGGTTGTACCTATAATAATAGATCCAGATGCTTCTAACGCAGATTTGACTCGTACCGTACAACTCATGAATACGTATCGTTCGGTTCGAACAAACCTCTCGTTTACCCAAAATGTTAATACACCTTTTTTTAGAAAGGAGTTAGCACAAATACTACCTAATTATACGCTTCGCATACAAGATACTGATGATAAGTCTTTCAAACAATTTATCGATTTATCTTCTATGGACAAGCCGACACAGGCGTTGATGCGTATATTGTTTTCTGAAAAGAATCTCCAGTCTTCGATGGATGTTGGTTTCAAGGGAAATCCTAATATTGGTAGTGTAGTATTGAATCAAATTGTCGAGTCTGAACACTTTTCTACTTTTGCAAATAGTTTTGCACAGGGTGATAAAATTTTTATCATAAGTTCAATATTTGGAGGTACAGGTGCTAGCGGATTTCCATTGCTGCTAAAGACATTGCGTACCAACAATGTTATGCCAAACAATGATTTGATAAACAACGCAGAAATTGGAGCTATTACTCTGTTGCCGTATTTTAAGCTAGAGAAAAGTGATGAAAGTGAAATAGACTCTTCAACATTTATTTCTAAGACAAAATCTGCTTTAGCGTATTATGAAAACAACATAAGTCGCAACAATTCAATCAACGCCTTGTATTATTTGGCAGATGAAGTGTCAAACATATATCAAAACCATGAGGGCGGTTCTATGCAAAAGAATGATGCACATCTTGTTGAATTCTTGGCTGCTACTGCTATTGTGGACTTTTGTAACAAGCAACATCCTACTACGGTAAATAAGGAACTAGGACTTCGTGATTTATCTGATAGCGTGACGTTTGATTCCTTTTACGAGGAGCAACAACGTCAATTGTTTGAGCCTTTGACCGAATTTATAATGATGGGCAATTGTCTTACAGATAAATTCAACTACTACAGTTCGAAATCGTTCAATGCAAACAATGATAATTTTAAGGACATATATAGTTCTCCCTTTATGTCATATTTGGTCAATATATGTGAGGACTATAAACAATGGCTTAGAGAAATGAAAGGCAATAAACGTTCTCTAGACTTGTTCAACCTCAATACAAAAGATAAACCATTTGAGGTAGTAACAGGAAGAAAAGCGAAGAAAGTTTTAAGTACAAAATCTGATTATGATTTGGTTACAGATCGCTTGAATTCAGCCATTAAGAAGTGTCATAGTAAAAAAGATGCGGATAAATTTCTTGAGATGTATTTCTTGGGAACAGAGAAACTGATAAAAGAAAAGTTTAATTCATAGAGATATAGATATGTCTAAAATATTCAGACTGTATAAAGAAGGTGCTTCAACATATAGAGGGTGGAATGAAAATCCAGCTTTTCCGTACACCTCCACTGCAAGAGAAAACATTGCGGATCCAGATGGTGCTAGTGCAAAAAATGAGATTACTTCTATTCCTTCGCCATTTGCGAGAATTGACCTTGTTAAAACGGCGTTCAAGGAAGTGTGTCGTCGTGCAAATGCTAACCTCAAAGAGCTAGATGGAAATACAATATTCCATAAAATGGTATCAGATACTTTGGATGTTGGAGAAATATTTTTCAACATAGACAAGTTGAATAGCAAGGTTGAAATTATTACAAGTGATTGTTCTGCAATACTTCAGAACTTGAAAAATGACAATAATCCAAGCCACTACTATGTTGCTGACTCACTTGAAAAGTTTCTAGCATCTGACGCAAGAACATATAATTTTGATCAGATGAACAACATTTACTTGTTGAACTATACAAATGGACCAGATGAGTTGAACATCATTGGTGCAACTTCTCCTGCAACTTTGTTCTTTTGTGGGGCCAACAAGCTAAATTATATAAATGACATTTTCTTTTCGAATAATGACAAACCGTTTGACAATGCCTACCAGCCTTTGTACAAACGCGATTTTGAGTACTTAAAAGCATGGTGGACATTACGAAGAACTAACCCGAATTTTTCGTTATTGTTTCCAGAAGTTAACGAATATTTGAATCTGACATACCGTGCTCTAGGAGATGCAAACAAGAGAAACCAACTTACAGCAATAACAGCGCAGTCACTTACAGACTATTCTGTGATAGATGTAAGGAATAATAACCACAGTGACCAAGTTGAAGTTTTAGGTATCAATTTACTTAAGAAAAAGATTGGCATGACAAACTCTGTTAGTGAATTTACTATAAAGTCTGTCACTCAAGGTAATTCCAATCTCCCCTTAGTACTTCCAGTGGAATCTGGCAACAAGTATGCAAATCTAAACTACATTAATGGTGTTTGGGGTAAGACGAATAAGGCTCCATATATGGAGAATGATGATCTGTCAAGTAGAGTTTTACCATTCGACGGAATGCAGTATCCATATCTCACTATTAGTGACTTCTTGGAGGATTGTGTTATAAGAATTCCGCATTCCTTAAATAGCAAAGATTACTTTGATGGTAATATTAAAAGCAACAAAGAAATTAAATCATACTTGTTGCCCATAAAACCACTATATTTTAAGTATTTCGATGTCGAGATGCTAAAATCAACCATGCCCGATGGTAAAGCAGCTTTCGAAATAGATGTAGTTGCAGGTGGGTCTATCAGTGTAACGTTGAGAATACCAATTATAGGTAATAGTCAAATTCATTATATTGAATATCAGCGTTTGTACTATATTGACAGACAACCATCAATTGATGCAGACAACAATGAAGGAGGAATGACCGACTTGGAATTTACAGGCTTTATTATGCCTGGCGCTAAATTTCAACAAGAATCAGATGCTTACTATACGGTTTCATGTGTGAGTTCTTTCCTTACGCAAGCAAAGATGCAATTCTATAAAGATGGTGAAGCTCTTAGCAACATTCCAATGGATTGCCGAAATCAACAACGTGGTGTGACTGACTACAAGGCAGAAACATACACCATAAGCCAAAGAAATTTTGACGTTATCCGTATTGCTTGCAATAACGGACTTTGTGGTATGCTTGTTCCTCAATTTTCTACTCATCAAGGGCTTGATGTGTATGAATTTGCTGTGGATTTGGGAACATCTAATACCCATATAGAAATGAAAAAAGCCACTGATAATGGGTCTATTCCTTTCTCGTGTAACGAATCTGATGGAATCATGAGTAAATTCTTTGTTCCATCATACGATTATATTGAAGGAGATAGGAGGTCACTTGACCCCATATTGGATGACGAAAATGACGTCATTAATGCAGATTTCGTCCCTACTATTATAGGTGCTGATAGTGATTTCAGTTTTCCAACTCGTACAGTCCTGTCTTGTGCAAAATGTATTAATTGGAATGATGCATTGCGTGTCTTTGGCTTATTGAACTTTAGCATGACTTACAACAAAAAAAGGGAATTGGCATACAACGCTGAACCTTTAGTTAATATCAAGTGGAGTAATGATGAAAATTCACAAACAGCCATGCAACTCTACATTGAGAATCTATTGTTGATAATCCGCAATAAAGTTGTCGCAAAGAACGGGAATATAGCGCAAACTAAGATAACTTGGTTCTATCCAAGCAGTATGTCACAACGAAGATTAACGCAGCTTCGTACAGCATGGAATACTGCTTATGCCAAATTTTTCACAGCCAATGGTAATACGATTGACGAGTCTGAGTCTGTAGCACCGATTCAATATTATTTCCGAAGATATGCAACGGCTACAAATTTGATCAATATAGACATAGGTGGTGGTACGACCGATGTGGCTTTCTCGGAAGGAGGTGATGTAAAATACATAACGTCCTTTAGATTCGCGACAAATTCATTGTTTGAAGATTCCTTTTCAGATATCAATCCCAATAATGGTATTATCGATTGGTTTAAAGTTGATATTTTTGAGTTGTTGAAAGCGAAAACGAACTCAGATTTGGGCATAATTTTTAACCAGAATGATGGTCATCCTGCTAACATGGCCTCTTTCTTTTTCTCATTGAAGGACAACTCGGCAACTAGCGGAATTGCAAGTAATAAAATTGATTTTAATGTCGTCTTACAGAATGACGACAAGTTCAAAATTATCTTTATTATTTTCTATACAGCAATTATCTATCATGTGGCTCAAATAGTCAAGGCAAAAAACCTCAATCTGCCTCGACATATTGCATTCAGTGGTAATGGAAGCAAGATTATTAATGTGTTGACATCAGACAATAGAATCTTGGCGAACTACACCAAACTTGCATTTGAAAAAATCTTAGGTAAGCCGTATGGCAACACCTTAGAAATTTTAGGATTAGATAATTCATCTAATCCTAAGGAGGCGACATGTAAGGGTGGCTTATTGTCTGTGAAACAACAGACAATACCAGAGAAAATCATTCTTAAAGATTCATCTGGAGAATTAGTTGCAAATAGTGATACATATTCATCTTTGGATAAAGCGACAAGAAATCAAATCGTCAAATCTGTCGAACATTTCTTTGATTTCGTACTTAATGAAATGCCATCGTCTTTTAATTTTGATGACAATTTTGGCGTTTCATTGAAGTCTATAGCATTGGCAAAAGATGAATGTCTGAGGGATTTAAATACATACCTTGACAAGGGTATTGATATATCCATAAGTGAGTCTGGAAATAAAGAAAACAAAATTGAAGACACTCTGTCTTTCCATCCAATAAAGGGTGTTATACAGGCATTGTCTGGAAAAATTGAAGAATACTTTAGAACTCATGTATAATATGAAAAGTAGAGTTATTTTTTTGGTGCTATCAGTATTACTGGTGGTTATGACTGGGTGTGACAACAACCAGTCTACTCAACCTAAATTAAACGAATCCAACGTTGAAATGTTGTCTGATACAATAAAGCAACAGCTAGTGAAACAGGATTCGCTGTCTAAGGATTTATTACACCAAGTAGATACTTTGACAACAGAGTTAAACTCAGCTAAGGCTGAGATTGAGCAATTGAAAATAAGTGTTGAGCAAAAGGAAAGTCAGGGCATTTTGTGGACCATTCTACCTACAATCATTGGCTGTTTGGCTTTAATCATTGCAATCATTGTTGGTTTTTGTACAAAGCATAAAGTTGAAGAAAAAGATGTGGAAAGAATTCTAGAGAAACGTTTCCTGTCATACATTAAAGTTTATGAGTCACGAAAGGCGGATAATCAGATTTCAAATGATAACAAAAAAAATAGAAGTTTGGAAGAACGTATAAAAAAACTTGAAGATAAAGTTGAAAGTATGAAACCCATTGTACCACTTCCAATACCTAAGAAAACAAACGAGCACCACAATGTTGAAAAACCAATTTCGAAACATTTGTATGCATGTATTAATTCTAAAGAGTACTTTACAAATGTGCTTGAGACGAAACAAGAAACATGTGTTTATATTATAGATTTAATATCAGCAACAGTTGGTGAATTTGACATAATATCAATTGAAAAAATAAAACAAAGAAATGGTTGGGATTCTGTAATAGAATACACAGGAGATTGCACTATCCATGATGCCAAAAGTTTTAAAACCAACGAACCTGGTAGATGTGAGAAACTTCCAGATGGCACATGGAAGGTCGTTAAGAAATTACGAATAACAATATCAAAGTAAATTATGTCTGTAGTAGTTCCAATAATTGTAGTCATAATCATCCTTGCACAAATATATTTCTTTCGCAAGAATATAGAGAGGATGAATGAATATAAAGGAATCTTTGAGAAGAAAGAATCTTGGGGAATAAAACATGATCTTGAAACAGGCTTTGTTTCAGGAATCAGAGGTGAAGGTAACGCTGTTTTTGAGTCTATTAAAGATTCTATAAACAAGTATCTCGGCAACAACTCAGGATCGGTGATAGATTTCCAACTTCTAAAAGATGCAGTAGACCGTCATTGTGATTCTGTCGAAAACGATGTGAACACCCTTACCCCAATACCACTTTATTGTGGCTTAGCAGGAACCATGGCGGGGGTTATTGTAGGTTTAACGTCCCTTTTGTATACGGGGAGTATTACCGCATTGCTTTCATCAGGCTCAAGCAATTTCGGAGCAGCAGCGAATGGTGTTAATGACTTGCTTTCAGGTGTAGCATGGGCGATGTTAGCAAGTATTTGTGGTATTATATTTACAACATGGGGTTCAATCCTTTTCAAAAGCCGTAAAATACAAGGCGAAGGAGGAAAAAACACTTTTTTGGCATGGCTTCAGGCAGAATTGCTTCCAGAGCTACCTTCTGACACTTCGGATGCATTGAATCGTTTAGTTAAGAATCTCAATAAATTCAACGATACATTTGCAGGAAATACAACCGATTTGCGAGGGGCTCTTCGGGAAGTAAATCAATCTTATCGCATTCAAGCAGACATTATCAAAGCCGTTCATGATATGGATGTTATGAAGATGGCTAAGGCGAATGTTCAAGTTTTGAGAGAGTTAAAGGAATGCACTGACAAGTTAGAGCAATTCAACGCATATCTTGATGATATTCATGGTTATACAGATGCAATACATACATTTACATCGCAATTTGAAAGTGAAGCAAATAGACTTCATGTCTTAGAAGAGATTAAAGTGTTTTTTGAGCGTCATAAAGCTGTAATATCCAAAGATACTGCTGATGTGGACATGGCTTTACGTAAAGCATTGTCTACGTTAAAAGAATCAGCTTCAACCAATTCTTCAGAATTAAACAAGACGCTTATAGAACAGGCTGAAGCTTTTAAGGACATCATAAAACAAGAAAGAGAGGCATTTGAAGAAGTAAGTAATGACATAAAAACAAAGTTTAGTGCTGAGATAAATCATTTTCCTCAACTTGAGAAAAAGCTTTCTGAAATTTCTAAAATTCCTTCTAAGTTAGATAATCTAATCGACAGAATGGAAAAATCAAATGCAGCATTGGCTTCCAATGTCACTAAAACAATGGAACAAACATCGATGGAGTTAGTTAAAGTGAACTCTGAGGGTGGTTCAAGCGCTCCGAGTTCTCCTGTCGGAGGTTTCCCATCATGGATGAAATGGTCTATTGTTGCATCTGCTGTTATAATAGCGGTAGCATGTGTGACAAATACAATTCATAATATAGTGAATACAGACAATAATTATAAAACAGAAGAAGTTGGCTCAAGTGTTGTTGATACTACCGCTGTAGAACCCGCTGATACAACGAGTAGAGACTCTTCTGTTATTCATTAAATTAAAACTATGCAGCCCAAAAAAGAATCGTTCTTTTGGACAAGCTATTCAGACCTGATGACAAGCCTCTTTTTCATCATGCTGACCCTGTTTGTGCTCGTTATTGTATTACTTCATAAGAGAATGGAAGCAACAGAGAATCAATTGCAAGCGATAAAGGAGGTGGAGGCTTCGACAAAAGAGCTTGATAAATCTGATTATTATGCTTATAAAAAAGAATATAAAAAATATGTATTGGATGTGCGTTGCTATTTTGATGAACTGAAATCAGACTTAAATGATTTACAAACAGATACAGAAAAATTGAAAGCGGCAGGTGTTGAATTGCAAAATTTCTTAGTGAGAAATTCGAAGAACCAATATTTGTTGATTATCGAAGGACAAGCTTCACGTAACTCAGTAAGACAAACAGACCAAAACTACCGTTTAAGTTTTCAACGTGCACTCACATTAATGAAATTTTGGAAAGATATTTGCCATATAGATTTTGGAACTAACTGTGAAATACAGATTGCAGGTAGCGGAGATGGTCGCTATAATTTTGGATTTACAGGTGGCGAATATAATGCTAGGTTTAGAGAATTAGACAATACTCTAATGAGAGAACGTGGACAAAACGAACGCGAGAACCAAAGATTTGTTATTCATATTATACCAAAAAATATAATTCAGAATGCGCAAAATTAAATTGTTAGCAGTAATGTTGGGTTTCCTAACTGTTGTATCCTGCGCACACAAGTCAGGGCATAATCGAAAAGAACGGACTACTCATAATAGCGAAGTAGCAAAGGGAACTACTCAAAAGAGTTCCTCAAACCTTACGGTCAAAAAGTCATCTAGTAAAACAGTCCTTGAAGGTTCAGAAATCTTCAGAAGATACAATAGTGCCATTTTTATGGTTTATACCACTGATGGAAGTAACGTATATCAAGGATCTGGTTTCTTTATTGGTGAAAATGGTCTGGCTGTAAGCAATTACCATGTTTTCAAAGGTACTGGAATTGGAGCAGAAGCTATAAAGATGCCAAATGATGATACTGCATACAAGGTTGCAGAAATATATCAAAGGAATGAGGAAGAGGATTTTATTCTTTTCCGTGTAGACTTTGACAATGACAATTATCTTCCTATTGCATCAAAACGTCCAGAAATTGGTCAACGCGTTTTTGCTATAGGAAGCCCGCGTGGTCTTGAAAACACTTTTTCTTCTGGTGAGATTTCTCAGTGGAGGGGAGATAATTTAATGCAAATAAGTGCCTTGATTGATCATGGTAGCAGTGGTGGAGCTCTGATAAATGAATATGGTGAAGTTGTGGGTATAACTTCTGGTACATTTGCCGATGGCTCACAAGCTAATCTAAATTATGCTTGGAGTATTGATGTTGTGAAACCGTATGTCAATTTTGAGTAGAAAATGAAGTACTTGAAGTTCTTATTGGGTAAATAGAGCCTTTACAGACTACTAGTCGTTTATCTTTGTACGTTTTGCCTTCACTATGAATTTGTTCTAAATTTGTTCATCAAATTCAGTGAGAATTCAGAACGAAGGCAGAGCGAATGTGATGTGATAATGGATTACCCCATTATCACAATACATGAATTGTGGTATTCTTCATGTTTATTATCGTTGAATATATCAATAAATTACAACATTAGAATATCATCAAAACCCTGCACAAAACTCTTCAGGGGTATGAAACTGTGTCGCAGTCCGCCCAACAATTCCGATGGCATATTTTCCGTATCGTTCTCCGTTCATCCTCCGTTCATCCTCCGTTCATCCTCCGTTCAACCTCCGTTCAACCTCCGTTCGAGCTCCGTTCGAGCTCCGTTCAACTTCCGTTCGAGCTCCGTTCAACCTCCGTTCAAGCTCCGTTCGGGAATCGGAGAATGAACGAAGAACAAAGGGAAATGTAACGATAACACATCGGTGCAGAAACGAAGGGACAGCGAAGCACAAAAGGAACCAACAATACAGAAGTCTAACCAAACTATAATTTTTTTATCACTTAATTTCAAATTATTATGGCAAGACTTAATGGAAATCGTGCAGAAAATTAATGAAAAAATTAATGGGCATTGGTGGACATTAATGTTCAAAACAAAACGCGAAGCGAGTATTAATGGAATAATTAATGGCCATTGATGATAATTAATGTTCAAAAAAACGCGAAGCGAAAATTAGATTTGCAGCTACGCTGCTGTTTAGGGGAACATTAAATTCCATTAATTCCCATTAATTGTTTCATTAATTTTTTCATTAATGCTCGCTTCGCGTTTTTGTTTTGAACATTAGTTACTGTATATTTTCTGTATCATCCTCCGTTCGCTCTCCGTTCGGTTCTCGTTAAGTTCTCGTTCGGTTCTCGATCGGTTCTCGATCGTTCTTCGATCGATTCTCGTTCATCCTCCGTTCATTCTCCGTTCGGGAATCGAAGATCGATCGAAGAATGATCGAAGAACTAACGGAGAATCATCGGAGGCAAAACGGAGATGTATCGAAACTCTAATGGGAAGCCAAGGGAAAGGCAACCCGAACAAAAAAAACGCCCAAAATCCCCCCAAAACCCCA
>ERZ1026874.1041-NODE-1041-length-15490-cov-16.029219_pt1 | contig 15490 bp, 13 predicted proteins | sample MGYA00380167_ERZ1026874 | MGnify/ENA primary metagenome ERZ1026874 (study PRJEB33269, sample SAMEA4719803) | human gut metagenome | biome: human-associated habitat; feature: organic feature; material: feces | place: Cameroon | collected 2013-10 ...
TTAAAGTGTTCCATTACAAACGAAAGACTCGCAGCAGCGGGATACTTTAGTATCCTCAGCTACTACGAGTCTTTGCACTTATGCGGTTGAACCGCCGTGTACCGATCGGTACGCACGGTGGTGTGAGAGGTCGGCTCTTTAGTTAAGAAAGCCACCTACTCGATTTTTAGGTTTGTACAGTTTACAAATTCGAGATCTCGTCCAATCGTACAAAGGGCAGGCTTTCTTCGATCAATATCTTACATTCGGCGTTGAAGATCGGGTCGGTAATCTCTCGCTCTCCCGCAAGGTATGAACTCATGATCATAGTGGCATTGTACCACTGTTGGGTCGGTCCCTGGCAGATCGTTGCGCCGATGATGCCTTCATGGATAAAGGAATAGGTCATTTCGGTGCGCTCGAAGCCAAATACCAGGATCTTGCCCTGCTTTTTGTGGTTCTTTACGGCGGCGGCAGCCCACTGTGTCAGGCCGTTGGTCACGTAAAAAACATCCATATCGGGGTGCTTTTCCATCTGTTCTTCGGCAATTTCATAGATGCTCTGGTAGCCGATGCGCTCCGAATCCAGGGAAATTTCGCACACCTCCAGAATCTCGGCGGCGGGGTCATGTTTAGCTAAGAAATCCTCAAAGCCCCGGATGCGTTCCTGCGTACCGCAAAAGCTTTGGTTGGAGGCCAACACAACGCATTTCATCCCCTTGCCGGAATACAGGTAGGCCAGCCGCCCGGCCAATAGGCCCATAGCATAGTCGTCGGGGCCGACGTGGAACAAACGCCGCGAATTGGGCGCGTCCTCAATGACTGTGGCGTATGGAACGTCCTGTGGAATCAGTGCATCCAGTTGGCTGGTTTTGCCCTGCAAAGGCAGCACGATCAGCGCGTTGACCCCCTGGGCCAAAAGCTGCTCAATGGCGCGTTTCTGGTCGCGGAAGTGGTAGGAGTTTGTGGAGGTTTCCAGTACCTCTACGCCGAAAGGCAGCAATGCTTCGCGGGCCAGGCGAACACCCTGGATCGCCTCGGCCCAGAACTCGCTTTCCACATCAGAAATGCATACGCCGATTTTTGTATTGCTGCGGCGTTTGACCAGTGCGCTGGCGATACGGCTGGGACGGTAACCCAAAGAGTCGATCGCGCTTTGCACGGCCTGCTGATTATGGGCAGAAACCTTGCCGCGATTGTGCACGACACGGTCGACCGTGCCGATGGAAACGCCGGCGAGCCGGGCAACATCCTTGATAGTAGGCTGGGTAGACATAATAAACCGCCTTGAACATAAAAAGTGATTGTGTCAAAAAGAATTATACATTTACTATTATAATCTTTTGTAACCGTTTTGTAAAGGAAACGCCCGGCGCGAAGCGCTGCGAAGGATCAGAAAATAGCACGGTATTCCGCCGCACCGGGGACTTGTGCATCAAAAATCCAGATGCCGCCCTCGTTCGCGCCCGGGCAGCCGCAGGCGGCCGAGGTGACAAGCATTTGCTGCAAGTCCGGTCCGCCGAACGTCAGGCTGCTGACCTGGGCTGCAGGCAGGGGAATCTTTGCAGTTTCCCGTCCGTTGGCATCCAGGCAACGCAGGCAGCTGCCGCCCCAGCAGGCTGTCCAGACCTGGCCGTAGCTGTCCACGGTCATGCCGTCCGGGACGGCATCATCGGGGGTTTGCAGTGTAAAGAACGGCTGCGGATCAGCAAAGCTGCCCTGCGCGGTGTTATAACGGTAACGGTAAATCGTGCGTTTGCCGGAATCGGTGTGGTAGAACACGGTCCCGTTTTCGGTAAAGCCCATGCCGTTGGAAATCTGCAGTCCTTGCAGCAGGCGTTTGGGCGGCTGGTCTTTGGCAAACAGCCAGAGGGAACCATCGCGATTTTCCTCGGTCTTGGTACCTGCCAGCATGCGGCCTGCCGGGTCGCAGATGGCATCGTTGAAGCGCTCACCGGCCTGCATCGGGATCTTCCACAGTAGGCGGCAAGCGGCGGGGGCACCACCGTAGGGCATGGAGAAAACGCCTTTCTCGGTAAAAAGGATCAGGTCCCCGGCCGTGTCAAAAAGGAAGGCGCCCAGCTGCCAATCGGTTTGCAGAAGCAGCCGCACTTCCCCGCTGGGCGCAGCAGCAAACAGGCGGCCTTTTGTGATGTCAGCAAATACAAATTCCTGCGTTTCTTCGTGCCAGAGCGGGCCTTCACCCAGGTCGCACGGGGGCAGGGACAGTTTTTTCATCATGGCATCACCACTCGGTCACGCTGCCGTCCTCGAGATGGAAAACGGGATTTTTCCACGCGAGATCAGGCACCTGATTGCTGCGGACGATGGCTTCGTCGACATCCACACCCAGTCCAGGGGCAGTCAGCAGGGGCACATAGCCGTTTTGATAGGCAAAGACGGCGGGATCGCGCAGGTAGCTGTCAATCTCCTGTCCTTTGTTGTAAGCCATGCCAATGCTCTGTTCCTGCAGGCAGGCGTTGATGGATGCGAAGTCAACTTGCAGGCAGGCGGCCAACGCCACCGGTCCCAGGGGGCAGTGCGGGGCCAGCGCCACATCGTAGGTTTCGGCCATAGCGGCAATGCGGCGCACTTCGCTGATACCACCTGCGTGGGAGAGGTCCGGCTGGATAATATCAGCGCAGCCGCGCTCCAATAGTTCTTTAAAGCCCCAACGGGTAAAACTGCGTTCGCCGGTAGCAAGCGGGATGTTGCTGCGGCGGTGCAGGTCGGCAAATGCGTCCAGATTTTCTACCAGGACCGGCTCTTCTACAAACAGCGGTTTCAGTGGTTCCAGCTCTTTTAACAAGGTGCGCGCCATGCTGTGGTGCGCGCGACCGTGGAAGTCGATCGCAATGCCGAAATCTGGTCCGGCAGCGTCGCGCACCGCCTGCACGCGCTCCAGCAAATCGTTGATGGCCTTGCGGTCGTCGATCCACCCGGTGGCATAGGTGCCGAACATTTTTACAGTGGTGAAGCCCTGCGCCATCTTCTCCTTTACCGAGCGCGTGGCGATTTCCGGCGTGTCCGAATCAATCCAGCTGTATACGGCCATTTTTTCGCGTACCGCGCCGCCCAGCAGGTCGTACACCGGCACACCCAGCGCCTTGCCTTTAATATCCCACAGCGCCTGGTCGATGCCGGAAAGGGCGCTGGTCAGTACCGGGCCGCCGCGGTAGAAGCCGCCGCGGTATAATGTCTGCCAGATATGCTCGATGCGGCGCGGATCCTGTCCGATCAGATAAGGTTCCAACTCATTTACACAGGCCTGGGTGGCGGCGACACGGCCTTCCACAACAGGCTCACCCCAGCCGATAAAACCATCGTCGGTCTCCACGCGCAGTAGCAGCCAGCGGGGCTGCAGACGGAAGGTTTCTAACTTTATGATCTTCATTTGGACCCCTCCGTTTCATGGATCTGCAGCGGAAGCAGCGAGCCGCCGTTCATATCATTTTCAGGAACAACGGGCAGCAGTGCGCCGCCGTCCACGGTAACGCGGGTGCCGGTCAGGTAGGCGCAGGCATCCGATGCCAAAAAGACCAGGATGTTAGCAATCTCCTCGGGTGTGGCAAAGCGCTGGAGCGGGATGCGGCCGCGTACCTGTTGGATGGGGTTATCATCGCTCCATACATTGGTATAGCCGGGGGCAAGGGAAACAACGCGGATTTTATGCGGTGCCAGCTCCATGGCGGCATTGCGGCAAAATGTATCGACAGCCGCCTTGCTGGGGGCATAAATGTTGGCGTTTGGGAAGCAGCCGTCAATATGGTTGGAAGTAATATTGACGATGACGCCGCCGTGGCCCGCAGCTGCCATGCGCTGCGCGGCAAACTGCGTGCCGAAAAAGGCGGCCTTCCAGTCCGTACGGGTCACACGCTCCCACTGGGCCTCTGTAACTTCCAGCAGGGGATGGAACTCACTGACGCCGGCGTTGTTGACCATCAAATCCAGATGGTCAAAAATTGCATCGAATTGTTTGAATAGTGCGGACAAAGACTCGTAGCTGCCTACGTCGGCCTGCAAAAGCAGGGCGCTGACTCCGGCATTCTCTACAAGGCGTCGGGTCTCCTCGGCCCCGCTGCGGTTATTACAATAGTTAATGCCTACGTCATAACCGCTCTGGGCCAGGGCAACGGCAATTGCCTGGCCGATTCCGTGGCTGGCACCGGTGACAATTGCAGTCTTCCGTTTCATAATCATCGCTCCTTTGTATAAAATTCTTCTATGTTGTTACACCGTTAATGGTGTGTACGTTAACCTGATTATAACATGCCTTTTTAGAAATGCAACCATTTGCATAAAAATATCTTGTTTCAACATAAATATTTGATCAATATAAAGAGCGAATGGGGAGCGGCAGTGATAAAACAATGCCTGAAAGCGGTAAAAGTGCCCCGAAACAGGGCCTGAATTAGGCAATGTGAACAAATTGAACCCATGATTTTAACAAAAGTGCTGATTTTATTGCGAATTCGTTGACAAAATATAGCAACAAGCATATAATGCAATCACGGTGTTAACGTAAACACACAAACGGCAACCCCAGAACGGCTACATCAACAAACGGAGTAAAGGAGGCTGTACTTGCATGAGCAATTCCGTTGAGTTCAGGCATATCAGCAAATACTTTCCCGGTGTAAAAGCCCTGGATGATATCAGTTTTCAGGCGACCAGCGGCCAGGTTTACGCGTTCCTTGGTGAGAACGGCGCCGGCAAGTCTACCCTGCTGAAGATCCTGAACGGTGACTATCAACCGGATTTTGGTGAGTATTTGATCAATGACAAGCCGATTCACTTTTCTACCCCGAAAGACGCGATCGCCCACGGCGTGAGCGTTATCTATCAGGAACGTCAGATACTGCTGGATATGACGGTCGCAGAAAACATTTTTCTGGGTGACTGGCCCCGCAAGAAAAACGGCATGGTCGATTTCGACCAGATGAACGAGCGCACGGCGGCCATTGCCAAGCGGTTCGGGCTGAACATCAGCCCCGATACCAAGGTCGGCTCGCTGAGCATCGCGCACCAGCAGATGGTCGAGATCATGAAGGCCATCAACCGCGATTCTAACATTATCGCCTTTGACGAGCCCACCGCCAGCCTGAGCGACAATGAGATCGACATTCTGTTCGATATCATCCGCCAGTTGAAAGCCGAGGGCAAGGTCATCTTCTATGTTTCCCACCGTATGAACGAGATCGCGCAGGTCGCGCAGAAGGTCATCATCTTTAAAGATGGCCGCTTGGTTTCCATCGTTGACCAGGCCACCACGCCGGAAGATGAACTGATCCGCTTGATGGTCGGTCGTTCACTGGGTGATATCTTCAACGGCCTGCCGCATAACGAAAAGCCGGGTGAAGATCTACTGGAGGTCAAGGAACTCTGCACACCCTATGTAAATAAGGTATCGTTCACCGCTCATCGCGGCGAGATCCTGGGTTTTGCAGGGCTGGTTGGCGCCGGACGCACGGAGGTTATGCGGGCACTGTTCGGGCTTGACCCTGTTTATTCCGGCACGATCAAGATGGAGGAAAAAGAGGTTGCCCCCAAGTCCCCCGCACAGGCGCTGGATCTCGGCTTTGCCATGGTGCCGGAGGACCGCAAGATGCAGGGCATCCTGCCGAACATTTCGGTACGTGGCAACATCACGATCTCGATGCTGAAGAAGCTGCGCAACAAGGTTGGCTTCCTGCAGACCGATAAAGAAGAAGAGATTGCTCAAAAGGAAATCAAGAAACTGAACGTCCGTACGCCGGATTCCGCTAAGCTGATCTCGCAGCTGTCCGGCGGCAACCAGCAAAAGGTAATCCTGGCCCGCTGGCTGGAGACCCACCCCAAAGTCCTGATCCTGGATGAGCCTACCAAGGGCATTGACGTTGTAGCCAAAGCGGAGTTTTACCGCATTATCACCGAGTGTGCACAACAGGGCATGGCGGTCATCGTCATTTCCTCGGAACTGCCGGAGATTATCGGTCTGTCCGACCGCATCCTGGTCATGCGGGACGGCCGCATCAGCGGCGAGCTGCTGCGCAAAGACTTCAGTGAAGAAAAGATCCTGACTTACGCCATGGCAAGTGAGCTGGGCCAAGAAACCAAACAGGAGGCACTGGCATGAAAAACCTGATGAACAAACTGAAAAAGAGCGATCTGGCTGATAAGATCACTTTGATTGTTGCCATGATCCTGCTCGTGATTTTGTTCGGTTCGTTGAACCCGAATTACGTGACGAGCAGCAACCTGACCAACATTCTGATCGCCTGTTCGCTGACCGGTTTTGTGGCCATCGGCGAAACAAACCTGATTATCGCTGGGCAGAACGACTTGTCCGCCGGTTCTGTGGCGGCCTGCGCCGGTGTTCTGGCGGCCATCCTTGTTCGCATGGGCGTGCCCGTTGTGCTGGCCATCCTGATCGCTGTTCTGGTCGGCTGCCTGGTCGGCGCTATCAACGCAGCCCTCGTCACGATGCTGAACTTGCAACCTTTCATCGCCACCCTGGCTACAATGAGCGTGGCGCGCGGCGCCGCGTACATCCTGTGCAACGGCAAGGCAGTTGCTATCAGCGATAAGACCTTCATCCGTTTGGGCAACTACCGCATCTTCGGCTTCCTTCCCCTGCCCGTTCTGCTCCTGCTGATCAGCTTTATCGTCTTTGGCATCATGCTCAGTAAGACTTACTTCGGTCGCAGCATCTACGTTCTGGGCGGCAACACCTACGCTGCCCGCCTCGCCGGCCTGAACCCCAAAGCCATCATCTTTAAGCTGCACATTATGGAGTCCGGCCTGGCCGCTTTTGCAGGCATCCTGCTGGCAGCTCGTATGAACTCCGGCCAGCCTTCCGCCTGTGACGGCCTGGAATTTGACGCCATCACCGCAGCTGTTCTGGGCGGCACCGCTTTCACCGGCGGCGTCGGCACCATCTTCGGCACCTTCCTGGGCATGCTGGTCCTGCAAGGCTTCAAGACCGGCTTGAACATGGTCGGCGTGCAGACCTTCTGGCAGGAAGTTGCACAGGGTGCGCTGCTGGTCGTTGCTCTGGCTTTCGACTTCTACCGCAAGCATAACCGCGACAAGCACGCTCTGGCAGAGAGCATGGCAGCCCGCGGCATCACAGCCCGCGGCAAAGAGAAAAAATAACCGCTCTACTCAGGAATACGGCAGTATAGGAACTGCCTGCAAGCATACACAAACAGAAAAGGAGAACTAACCATGAAACACACGATGAAAAAAGCATTCGCAGCCGGTCTTTCCCTGGCGATGATGGCCAGCCTGGCAGCCTGCGGCGGCTCTTCCGCCAGCTCGGCAGCTCCCGCAGCGGATTCCACCGCCTCCTCTACCGCTGAAAGCACCGCAGAATCCACTTCTTCTTCCGGCAGCAAAACGATCGTTGGCATCTACAAGATGGGCACCGCGACCTGGTTCATCCAGGAGGGCGCAGCCTCCCAGAAAGTTGCCGAGGAAGCCGGTTACACCTGGAAGTTCCTGGACGCTGACCTGAACGCCGCTACCTACATGGAGCAGCTGAACACGGTCATCGCCGATAAGGTCGACGGTGTTCTCGTCTGCGTGCCTGACCAGAACCTGAGCCAGACTACCGTGGACATGCTGAGCGAAGCCGGCATCCCCGTCATCGCCGTTGATGACGCGCTGGAGACCGAGGACGGCACCAAGCTGGCACCGTGGGTCGGCATTGATGGCTACAACATTGGTAAGACCACCGGTGAGTGGGGCGCCAACTACGTCAAGGATAATAACCTGGCTGACGACGAGAGCTTCGGCATCCTGCTGATGACCGCTGACACTGTTTCTTCCTGCGTGCCCCGTACCGACGGCGAAGTGGACGCTCTGAAGGAGAACCTGCCTGACTTCCCCGAGAGCCGCATCTTCCGTGCTGACTGCGATACCTCTGCTGAGGATGGCAACCAGGCTGCTAACGCTGTGATCACCGGCCATCCCGAGATCAAGAAGTGGCTGGTCCTTGGCGTTTCTGATGAGAGCAGCCAGGGCGCTGCCCGTGCAATCGAGTCCGCTGGTCTGGGCACTGACTCCATGGTCGTTGGCCTGGGCGCTTACCTCTGCGAGGACGAGTTCAACAACCCGGATTCCTGCTTCCGTGCCGCTGCTTACTTCTCCGCTCTGGACATCGGCAGCACCGCCGCTAAGGAAATGGTCGACTACATCGAGAACGGCACCGAGATCCCTGAGACCTACGCTGTTGGCGCTACTATCGTTGAGTATGGCGACGACCTGGCAAGCATCATGCCTGAGTATGTGAACTAAGAAAACCTGCTGCATACTGGCGGCATAAACACGAATCGTGGGGCCGCGGCAAACAAACCGCGGCCCCTTTTGTTATGGAAAGAGCGTGAAAGAATGGGCAAAATTCGTTTTGAAACCCTCGTCCCGGCGGAACTTCTGCAGGAAGTAAACGGGCGCAGCCTGGTATACCAGCCGGTAGGCAGTATGGAATGGCACGGCCCCCACATGGGCATGGGTATGGATACCGTCAATGCATATTCGGTGGCGGTTGAAACGGCAAAACGTACAGGTGGTATCGTAATGCCCCCGCTGTATATCGGCACCGAAACACCCCGCGCCCCCGAAACCCTACGCAAGCTGGGCCTTACGGGCTCGGAGCAGATCACGGGCATGGATTTCCCCCAAAATACTGTAAAAAGCTTTTACTGGCCGCCCATTCTGTTTGAAAGCATCGTCCGCCAGCAAACACAGATGCTGTTGGATATGGGCTTTCGTCAAATCGTCTGGCTGAACGGCCATGGGGCGGATAAACAGCTGGAGATCCTGCAGCGGGTCTGCAAAGAATATTCGCAGATAAGCGGCCGCTGTGTTATGACGATGATGTCTCTGGTAGAAGGCTGCGGCGCGGGTATCGGCCATGCAGGCTTGGTGGAAACGGCAATTTTTGATTACCTTTGCCCCGAGGCTGTGGAGCTGGACCGCCTGCCGCCTAAACCGGAGAAGATCTACACGGCACAGTACGGCATTGCCGACAGTGAGACCTTTGAAAAAGGCCCGAACGAGGATTACAGTGTTCGCTACGACCCACGGGATGCCACCCCGGAACTGGGGCAGCACATCGTGGAATATACGGTAACTACCTGCGCACGCCTTGTGAAGCAGGCCTGGCAGAAACAATGCCAACAACAGGCATCTGCCGATGAATCTTGACTTTATTTTGTATATAGGAGAGGTTTTTCTATGAAAAACATTACGGAAGGCGTTGCAGTCTGGCGGGAAGATGTCACCATCCCTACCTATCCGGTCGGCAAGCCGGACAAAAACCCCATGTTCCTGGAAAAGCGCGTCTACCAGGGCAGCAGCGGCAAGGTGTATCCGCACAGCGTCATTGATAAGATCGAGGACGAGAAAGAGAACCACGTCTACCACGCCCTCTGCCTGGAAAATAAGTACCTGTACGTAATGGTCCTTCCTGAGCTGGGCGGTCGCATCCAGCGCGCGTATGATAAGACTAATCATTACGATTTCGTCTACTACAACCACGTTATCAAGCCGGCGCTGGTCGGCCTGGCTGGCCCGTGGATCAGCGGCGGCATTGAGTTCAACTGGCCGCAGCACCACCGCCCCAGCACCTACGACCCCGTAGACTGCGACATCCGCCAGAACCCGGACGGCAGCTGCACGGTCATTGTCAGCGAGATCGAGAACATGTTCCGCACCAAGGGCATGGCCAGCTTTACCATCTTCCCCGATAAGGCTTACATCAAGATCGACGCACAGCTGCACAACCGCACGCCCGTGCCGCAGACATTCCTGTGGTGGGCCAACCCCGCTGTGCCTGTCAACGATGATACGCAGTCGGTGTTCCCGCCCGATGTACACGCCGTTATGGACCACGGCAAGCGCGATGTATCCCGCTTCCCCATCGCTACCGGCGTTTACTATAAGCAGGATTATTCCGCCGGTGTGGATATCTCCCGCTACAAGAACATCCCCGTGCCGACCTCGTACATGGCCTACCACTCGGATTACGACTTTGTCGGCGGTTATGACCACGGCAAAAAGGCCGGTATCCTGCATGTAGCCGACCACCACATCTCCCCAGGCAAAAAGCAATGGACCTGGGGCTGCGGCGACTTTGGCAAAGCCTGGGACCGCAATCTAACCGACGACGACGGCCCCTATGTGGAGCTGATGACTGGCTGCTTTACCGACAACCAGCCTGACTTTACCTGGCTGGCCCCCTACGAGGAAAAGACCTTTACCCAGTATTTCATGCCGTACAAAGAGATCGGCATGGTCAAATGCGCCGAGACCGACGCCGCCGTTAGCCTGGAACTGCACGGCACCACCGCCGAAGTGGCCGTTTACGCTACCGGCGACCAGCCCGGTATGCGCGTTGTCCTCGAAAAAGACGGTGCACCGCTGTGGGAGACCAAGCAGAACCTCTCCCCTGTCAACGTGCTGAAAGTGAATGTGGAGAATGCGGGCATCGACGCCACACACTTGACATTGAAAGTGTTCACCGGCACCGGCAAGCAGGTTTTGGCCTACACGCCGGAAACCGAGAAGATTGAAAAAACGCCAGACCCCGCCAAGGCCTGTCCCGAGCCGGAAAAGGCTGCCACCAACGAGGACCTCTTCCTCTATGGCCAGCACATCGAGCAGTACCGCCATGCCACCTATCTGCCGGAGGATTACTATCTCGAGGGCTTGAAGCGCGACCCCACCGACGCCCGCATCAACAATGCCTACGGTCTGCTTTTGCTGCGCCGTGGCCGCCTGAAGGAAGCTGAGCCGTACTTCCATGCGGCAATCGCCAAGTACACCCGCTCGAACCCCAACCCCTATGACAGCGAGCCCTACTACAACCTAGGTCTCTGTCTGCAATATCAGGGCCGGAACGCCGAAGCCTACGATGCCTACTATAAGGCGACCTGGAGCGGTGCCTGGCAGGCTGCGTCCTTCTACGCCATGGCCTGCCTGAAAGCTGCCGATGCTGATCTGCCGCTGGCACTCGCCCATGTTGAGCGCAGTCTGGTGCAGGGTGCCCACAACATGGAAGCCCGCGCCCTCAAGACCGCTTTGCTGCAACGCCTGGGCCGTGCCGATGAGGCCGAAGCCTTCGCCAAGGAAACCCTGCGCATTGACCCCATGGACTATGCAGCCCGCTGGGAACTGGGCGGCGACAGCCGCAAAGCCCTGCTGGATACGCTGACATCGCAGGCCAACTGGGCCATCGAGCTTGCCTTGCAGTACGCTGAGGCTGGCATATATGACACTGCTGCCCAAGTGCTGGAGGGCGTGATTGCCCGCGGCCAGCAGTACCCGATGGTGCACTACCACCTGGCAGCCTTCTACGAGGCCATGGGCCGTACCGAGGATGCTGCCGCGCAGCGTGAACTGGCATCGAAAGCCCCCAGCGATTACTGCTTCCCGCACCGTATCGAGGATATGCTGGCCCTGACCGAGGCCGTGGAAAAGAACCCCTCGGATGCCAAGGGCTGGTACTATCTGGGCGACCTCTGGTACGACAAGCGCCAGTATGCCCCGGCCATCCAGTGCTGGGAGCGCAGCCGCGACCTGGATGATACCTTCCCCACCGCACACCGCAACCTGGCGCTGGCCTACTACAACAAGTGCAACCGTCCCCAGGATGCACTGGCCGAGATGGAGCGTGCCTATGCGCTGGATGAGAGCGATGCCCGCGTGCTGATGGAACTGGATCAGCTGCACAAAAAGCTGGGCGCGGACGCCGATGCCCGCCTGCCGCTGCTGGAGAAGCATCTCGACGTCGTGAAAAAGCGCGACGATCTGTACCTGGAATACATCAGCCTTTACAACGCCAAGGGCCTCTATCAGGAGGCACTGGACATGCTGATGGCACGCCACTTCCACCCGTGGGAGGGCGGCGAAGGCAAGGTTCCCGCTCAGTACCGCATGTCGCTGACCGAGCTTGCCAAGCAGGCACTGGCTGCCGGGGATGCTGCCAAAGCTGTGGAACTGCTGCAGCGCGCCACGGTTTATCCCCATAACCTGGGCGAGGGCAAACTGGCCGGTGCCCAGGAAAATGACATCTACTACTACATGGGCCTGGCCGAGCGCCGCCTGGGCCATGAGGACGCCGCCCGCGCTGCCTTTGAAAAGGCAGGCGTAGGCCTGAGCGAACCCGCCGGCATGATGTACTACAATGACCAGCCGCCGGAGATGATTTTCTATCAGGGCCTGGCACACCGCGCCCTGGGCGACGAAAACGGCGCCCGCAGCCGCTTCAATAAGCTGATCGCTTACGCAGAAAAGCATTTGAACGATGAAGTCAAAATCGACTACTTCGCCGTATCTCTGCCCGATCTGCAGATTTTTGAGGAGGACCTCAATATCCGCAACCGCGTACACTGCCTGTTTATGCGGGGTCTGGGCATGCTGGGCATGGGCGATGGCGCCAAGGCGGAAGCCTGCTTTGCCGAAGCACAGCAGTTGGACGTAAACCACGCCGGTGTGCGCATCCATCGTGGAATGAAGCTGGATTGACCCGGAAAGGACGGGCTTGCTATGTTGGAACCGACCACTTTTCTGGGTGCGTCTGCCTGGAAACTGCAAAACGACGTCCTGACGGCAATCGTTCTGCCGGAACACGGCGGTAAAGTGGCTTCTCTGGTATACCGGCCGCAGAACTGGGAACTGCTGTTCCAGAATCCAAAAGGTGGTTTTCGCGAAGCCAGCAGAGGCGATGACTTCTCTGACTACGAAGCCTGTGGGTTCGACGACGCATTCCCTACGGTGGATGCCTGCGAAGTGCAGTTGAGCGGCCGTACTGTGCAATACCCGGACCACGGCGAACTGTGGAGCGCGGCGTTCACCGCCGAAGCCTGCGGCGAGACACTCTGCCTGCGCTGGCAAAGCCCCGAGCTGGGCTACACCTACGAAAAGCAGCTACGTCTTGTGGAGGACCGTCTAGTCTGCACCTACCGCATCCATAATCCCGGTACGGAGCCGCTGCCCGCCCTTTGGGTGTGCCACTGCTTGGTGCATTGCGAACCGGATATGCGTATCCTGATGCCGCTGGAAGTCACGCAGGTGGAAAACACCTTTACCAGTGATTGGCTGGGTCAGGCGGAAGCGACCCTGAGCTACCCGAAGGCACAGGGACCCCGCGGTGCCCTGGATCTGCAGACTATGCCAACAGATGGCGCGCTGAAATACTATGCGGCTTCCGCAGTAAAAGAGGGCTGCTGTCGGTACGAGTACCCCGTCAGCCATATGGCGGCACAGCTGGAATATGACAGCGCCATGCTGCCGTACCTGGGCTTTTGGGCCACCGGCGGCGGATACCGTAGTGATGTGAACTGTGCCCTGGAGCCGGCTAACGGCTACTATGACAATATCGACAACGCCCGGCGCCATAACGCCTGCCCGGTACTGAATCCGGAGGAAACGTGGAACTTTACCCTTAGCATACAACTAAGTCCCATGGCATAACACAATAGCCGCTGCCTTTGCATGGGGGCAGCGGCTATTTTAAAAGGAGATGACTTTATGAAAACTCTGTTGACTATAGGCGAAACGATGGCTTGCTTGGTGCCGGATGCTGCTGGTCCGTTGCGGTACGTAGACCGTTACCGCATGACGATGGCCGGGGCGGAAAGCAATCTTGCCATCGATGCCGCCAAGCTGGAGATACCGACGCGGTGGTTCAGCCGCCTGGGACAGGATGAGTTTGGCGTTATGATCCGTAACCGTATCCGCGGCGAGGGAGTGGATTGTGCATCAATCATTTTTGACGAGACACGCCCCACGGGTTTGATGTGTAAACAGACCGGCAGTGGAGAGAGTCGTGTGTTTTATTACCGCGCCAGCAGCGCCGCCGCGGCTATGGACGAAACAGATATTACCCCTGATCTATGGCGTGATGTGGGTGTGCTGCATTTGACAGGCATTACACCAGTGTTGAGCGAAAGCTGCCGTCGCGCTGTAGAAAAAGCTTTTGCTGAAGCCGAACAGCGAAAGATCCCCATCAGCTTTGACCCGAATATCCGCCGCAAACTGTGGGGGCAGCAGGACTATACAGCTCTGTTAAGGGCGTTGTCTCTACGCAGCACACTGTTGCTGCTGGGCATCGAGGAAGCAGAAGCGCTTTTCGGCACACGGGAACCGACGTGCATTGCTGATGCAGTGTTTTCTACCGGGAAAGTGCAGGTCATTGCATTGAAGGACGGTGCACGAGGCAGTATCATTCTGCCTCGCGGGGCAGCGCCGATTCCTGTCACCCCATGGCCTTGCCATTGTGTGGAATCCATCGGGGCCGGAGATGCATTCAATGCGGGCTTTTTGGCTGGTTGGATGCTGGGGCGAGGCTGGGCTAAGTGCGGTTGCATGGGTGCGATTGCCGGAGCAATGGCTACCGAGACCCCAGGCGACATTGAGGGTACCCCGACCCGCCAGCAGATGGAAAAGGTACTGCAGGGTGCCGTAGAAATTTACCGCTGAAAGGAGAAAAGTACTGTGTTGGATTTGGAGCAAACGATGCGGGAACACCCCGTTTTGGGTATTTTGCGCAATGTCCCGCTGGGTAAAACGATCGACTATGCCGATGCCGCCATCCGGGGCGGAGTCTCGTTTTTTGAGGTGGCACTCAACAGCCCCTGTGCCCTGCAGCAGATCGAGATGCTACGCAGCGTGTTTGACTCACGGTGCCTTGTGGGGGCGGGTACAGCCGTCACGCCGGAACTTTGTCAGTTGGCCGTTGCGGCAGGTGCCCAGTTTTTGCTGACGCCGGGCACCCCGCCGGATGTGCTGCGCTACTGCCGGGACCACGAGATCGCCCTGCTGCCGGGCGTACTGACCCCTACAGATGTGGCTGTCAGCCTGGAATACGGCTACCATGCCATGAAGATGTTCCCTGCGGGCAGCGTGCCACTGCGCTATCTCAAAGATTTGCAAGGCCCCTTTGATAAGACGCAGTTTATGGCCATTGGAGGTGTCAACGCCGAAAACGCAGTCGATTTTCTGCGCGCAGGCTATTTGAGCGTTGGCCTGGCCAGCGCCCTGATGCCCAAAGCTGCTGTTGCTGCTGGAGACTGGCAGACGTGTGAAAATCAAGTGCGAAAAATTGTAGAGCAGGTGAAAGCTGTAATATATTCTTTGTAATGAAAAATTATTTTTACAACCATCGGCGCTTAGGCCGTGGCAAAGGCATCTGCTGGCTGTACAATAATGTGGGGTATGAGGGAGTCACGACCACCGCTTGACCACTACTGTGCAGAGGTACTATAAAATGTCGAAAAAGCCTGTTGTGACAACCACCAATGGGCTTTTCCTTGTTTTGGCGGTAAATGTGCAGAATCGACAAAATTCACGTTTTAATGTCGGTCTACATTGCCCTGTCGTAGTTCTCCGACAACTGCGACGCGGCAGGTTTTAGGCTTGTTTTTGCTCGATACAGCGTTGCTTGCACTCGCAAAAACGCGGTGGTCAACGGTGGTCAGACCACGAATTGACCACTATTGGAAATTGACTACTTTACAAGATTGAAATA
>ERZ1026874.1042-NODE-1042-length-15473-cov-24.272214_pt1 | contig 15473 bp, 10 predicted proteins | sample MGYA00380167_ERZ1026874 | MGnify/ENA primary metagenome ERZ1026874 (study PRJEB33269, sample SAMEA4719803) | human gut metagenome | biome: human-associated habitat; feature: organic feature; material: feces | place: Cameroon | collected 2013-10 ...
AAGAGACCATTATATTCGACGAACTCCCATTCATTAATAGTGATTACCTTGGGAGCATCCTTCGCATGAATGTCCTCGTCGATGACAACTCTCGCCAAGAGGTCGTAGTAACACACAGTCTTTCTGCGAGGTCGATAGGATAAGATATTACCTCGCAAGAACTTCATTTCATAATAGTTGCCTGGTTCTATCACCTGTTCGCCTTGTCTATTTACCACCGTCATCTTTCCGTCAGGTAACTTGACGATGGCAAAATCATCATTGCAATCCACAAACTCCCGATACAGCAACGACTGCATCAGTTCCTCATGGCTCATTACCATCATCATTTCCGAGTCTGGATGAATCTGAATATCGTCTTGCACCTTCAGGAAAAACTCTCTTTCCTTGGCTGTCTCCTTTTTCTTGCCAACTTTCAGTTTTCCCTCGAACATCGCATTCCAGTTCCATACTTGCGATGGCAACCCAAACACCCGATAGAGTCCCACATTATCTATAATCACGCAGTTCTTCTTTCCCTTTGCTACTCGCAATCCTCGTCCCACCATCTGCAGATATTTGGCAAGCGACAGCGTTGGTCGAGCCAACTGTACAAACTCCACATCCGGACAGTCAAATCCTTCCGAGAAGATGTCCACATTCACCAGTACTTGAATGTCACCTTTCTTGAAGGCTCCAATATCTTGTTGTCTTTCCGTTGCAGGTGTCTTCGAGTCTATGGCTATGGCTTTTACACCATGTTCCTGATACAGTTTTGTGATTTTCTGGGCATGAGAAATATTGATAGCATACACGATGCCCTTTCTGTCTTTACCATATTCTTCCAAACTCCGATAGAGCCTTTCGATACTCGGCTTTTTATTCAGCAACATATCCATTTCCTTGTTCTGGTAGTCACCATCTGCTCCTCGCTTCTGCATGGAGTCGATGAGCCGTTGCGTCACACCATCCGATTTGATGCTCACAAAATCGTATGTTGCCAATCTTCCCTTGCTGATAAACTCAGGAACACTCCACGACTGCACCAATACGTCAAACAGATCAGTAAAACCCTTACCGTTCAATCGGCAAGGTGTAGCCGTCAGTCCCAGAAACTTAGCTTTCGGGAATCTCTCCCACATTTCCTTATAGGTCTTGGCAAGGGCATGGTGTGCCTCATCAATCACTATCATTCCCGGTTCTTCCTCTATCTCGTCATAGTGCTTCGACAACCATTGAATCGACACAGCCTTGACGGAAGACAATAGGGAAGAGGTGTTTGATGCGGAATAAGAATGGAACTTTCTTACGGTTTCGTCTATCTGTGACACCAGCTCTCTTCTATGGGCAACTATCCATACTTTCTCCATTGGATTGTTGCTCACGAAAGAGTCTATGACTGCTGTTAACAGATAGGTCTTACCTGTACCAGTAGGCATTTGTGCCATTACGGACCGATGAAGGTGCAACGCCTTCTCAATCCGTTCCTTCATATCCTCTTGGTAATCAAATAGCTTGATTTCCTTCATTATTTAAGAGTCTCGTTGACTTTACTCCAGTCTTTATTCATCAATTCCTCGATGATGCTATGAATCTTCAAGGCATATTTCGTTCTAGGATGATTGCCATACTGTGTTCCTCTCAGAATACCTTCATAGAAGATGGTTACGATGATTTCAGTCTGTTTTCTGTACCTTATATATTCCTGTTCATCATATTCCTTGTTGTGCCAATAGTAGGAACTTGCCCAATAGCGCTTATGGTTATCCAGCATCTCCGATGCCAGAAAACCATACTTGACGAGTGTTGCCTTCTTGGTCTTCATCAGTTCATTCATCTTTTTGTGGAACAGCAGAAAGGCATTGAACGCCATTCCTTCCATGATGGCTTTCCATTCTGCACTCTTTTTCTTGACAAGAGCTTGGTCTGCCTCTACTTTTGCCGTAACCTCATCTTCTTGTTTCATTCGCTCTTCCAGATAGGTGGTGTCCCATTTCCTCCATATCAGTTTCTTTATATACCCATCCAGTTCCATGGCAAACATTCCTTCTTCTGTCTCTTTGACATGGTATTTCTCTTCCAACAATGGTGTACGCATCTTCGACGTAATCTGATATACAGTTGTTGTAATCCGCAGTCGTTCTGTACCGGCATCTTCTCCTGCTATCACCTTATCACCCAAGATAGAAACGGTTTTCTCCAGTTCTTCCAACTTTTCGTCTGTAAAGAAGCCATATTCCTTCAGCTTCATCATCATGCCATAGATTTCAAAATACAAGGCATTACTGAATATGACAAAGTCCATGTCTTTCAGCGTTTCCGTGAAGTATAAGAAATAGGTACTGACTGGGTACATCTCCATATTCTGTGGCATTTCTATTTCTTCTGGCAGTTCCACTCCCGAAGCCTTGCCATCTTCTCTTGCTGTCGATATAATCTCGCCTGTCTCAGGATTTCGGGCATCCAGATAATTGCCGAAGTCAAAGTTCTTGTCTATCTCGTCGATACCTGTCAACTCCTTCAGCAATATCTTCGGCTGCTTGGCATCACTCTTCATGATTTCCTTGAACACGTCCACGCTTGCCATGCACAGATTACCCACGGCAGAGGCAAAGGCCACGTTCATCAGCAGATTGCCATGCAGCAGTTCATCGAACTTTTCTCCATAGATGCGCATGGATATATACCATTCCTTGGGATTGCCCTCAAAACCGATGGTGGAGATGTGGATGTCCTCAGCCGTATCGGTATGCTGTCCATACAGACTGCTGATGACAGGATATTTCTTCCGGAAATGTTTTTTGATGATCTGTTCGTAACGGTCATAACCGTTTTCAGCAAAGTCCAATACATGCGCCCATCTGCAGCATGCCATGATATATCCGTCATGGTTCAGGAAGTTCATGTTGAAGTACTGGTGTTCGTTGATTCTCACCGTTACCTCCAACTGCTTATGGGCTTTCTTATTGAACGCAAACGTGCCTTCAGACGGAAAATCCAAAGGCACACTGGTTGTGAACACTGGTAAAATTATAGGTGCTTCTCTCATTGTTTCTGTTTCATTATTGTTGTAGTTGATAATTTACAGGAGTGATTTCTCCATGTCGTTTGGCTCACGAGTCACAGCCATCGGTTCTCCCTCAAATGGTGTCTCTGGCAACAAGTCCATCAACTTCTTCTTCATGCCCCGATGATTAGGGTATTGTCCTGCTGTCTCTTTGATATAGCGGCATACCTCCTGGCGTTTCTCCTCGTGGTTCCATATCTTGACAGCTTTCACCAGGGCTTGATAGCTGTCGAATATCAGTTTCCCGATACGTCTTTTGTATTCGCCTACCAGATCTTGTATGTCATCTCGGTTGATGAGTAGAGGTATATGCTTGCACAGCGTTATGGCGATGGCATACGCTGCATCAGGTCTGTTCTTCTCCAATATTTGTGGGATGGATTTCTTATGCCAACGCTCCAGCAGTCGCAGCAGAGCTGTGAAGTCATCATTGTCTCTTGGCTCAAAGCTTACTTCCTGCATCAGATATTTGGAGTATTCCTCTTCATAGTCAACGCTCAGCCCTTTCGGAATATAGTTAATTCTCGGTCGCTCCATCTTGGCGCGATACCTTTGTTTCTCCATAGACCGTTTTCTCTGCTCGTCCCATTTTATGCGCAACAGCTTTTCTTCCCTTATCTGGAGTTCTATATCTCTGAACTCAGGTGTATTCATCACTTCTGCCTTCAGATGCTTCTTGATGACTTTTTTCAGATAGCGTTGCCATGCCTCCTTGTTCTCTTCGGTAACGAATGGTGGACATTGCTCTCCGTAGAAGGTGTGCCAGGTGAATGGCTCGAAGTCGAGATGCCAGAGGAGGGATTTGTGTTGGGTGTTGTTTGGTTCCATAATTTCTATTGATTCAATATGTCAAGGGTAAACTTAGAAAAGCAGCGATGATTTTCTTGTAGAGATTTTTTGTTGAAAATATCTTCTCTTACGCTCTTAGAGGAACGATGAAGACATTTTGCAATTAATGCTATTTGAGCTTTTGAATAGTTCTTTTTTAGCTTCTCCAATCTGAGTGCTTCAACTTTGTGATAATCATACCGCTCTTGCAAATGGAAAAAATCAACATATTTGCTATATGGATATTTCGCCACAAAATATATAAAGTCCTCATGAGTTCTCTTCTGATGCCCTAACTTTACCTTTATCCTTTTATCCAGATCAAAATCAAATGAAGAAGGACTAAGGAATTTCAGTTCCTTCAATTTTACTTTAGGTAATTCTTCACGCTTTATCCGTTCGTTACAAACAGGACATGAAGGAACGAAATTAAACAAAGATAATGCAACAGGAGGACATTTGCTTTTGGGTAAAAAGTGGTCTATATCAAATTGACTTTTGGATGTACCCTTGTTTTTTTCTATATAAACATTGATATATGCCATGTCACAATAATGGCATGTATATATTTTTAATTCATCAGCATGTCTTTTGAAGAAATCAGAAATTTTAGTATCGTATTTACCTGTGTATTTGAAAATCTCCTGAAGGTCATATAAACTTTTTAAAGTAAAACATTTTTTTGAACATACAGGAAGAAAGTTCTCATAGAAAGAAACCAAATCATCAAAATCCATAATCAGCAAGTCTGCTACTGATTTGTTTAATGTTCTGACACATCCATGCTTCCGTTTCCAATTTTCCCATTTGGATTCAAGCCCAAGCCTTCTCCTTCCACTCTTTGAAACTTTGTCAGTTAAATCAGTAGCGAATATGCTCAAATAGTCGTTGACTAAATCTACAAATTCCTTTGTTCCTTGCGATGGATACTCTATAGGTTTCATTCCTTACTGTCATAAAAATCCACTAACTCATCATACATTTCCCTTAGCTCTTTCTGAAGATACTCTTCACCCACAATACTGGTAACATAATCAAAATTGGCTCTTCGCTTTTCAAAGACTTCTGTCATATTTCTTTTAATTTGCCAGCTATTTTCACTTTTTCTCAATGAATTTTGATGTTGTCGATGCAAGAAATAGAACTCCACAAATTCGTTGATGCAGGATTGGGCAATATCTCCCATAGTGCCTTCCAAGAAGAAAGCTTCACTTAACATGTCAACTATATTTGCTCCAAACGTTTGTCCTCCATGTTTTGTTCCCTCATCTCTTTGTAAACACAAGATATTGCTTTGGGGAATATCACTCAACACAAATGGTGAGTGAGTGACTAACGTTATATTGATGTCATAAATGTTATCAAGTGGTACTGACATAATAGAATCCAACAACAGTTTTACAAACTTACGCTGCAAATCTGGGTGATAATAGAGTTCCACTTCGTCCATGAGCATACATACATGATTGTATTTCAGAAAAGACAAATGACTTCTCTCCAAGGAATCATCCTGTATGGTTGAGTTAATATTGACAAGATGATACAATACATTTCCCAAAGTATAGGCTATTTGTCTCTCTCCCGAACTTAATCCTGTAAATGGTATCAACTCAACAGACTTTGGATTGTCCTTAAAAGCCTTTTTGTCCTCACGTTTTACAATCATCAACGTAACATCTGAGATAGATGGAGGCAACAAGTCTTCTTTTTGAAATTTGAAATCAATCGTGGGATTATTACGTTTCTTTTCACTTTCGTAAAAGAACTTGCCTTGATATGCTTTTATGAACAAATCTACGTCATCGGCAAAAACGACATCATCTTTTATTGCATAATATCCATCAGTGTCAAGAAAAACCAAAAATGCTAATTGTTGACGAAGTTTCTTGGTTCGGTGCGTTTGGTCATGGGGCACATCATGTATATAGCGTGTTATGAAACACTCTTTATACTGATCTCCGCTCAACCATTTCCAATCCTTTTCGTATGGCTTGTAAGTTTGTATTATCTTCAGTGTTTTATAGGCTACATATTCCCATGCTTGACGTTTCAAAGTAGGCAATGTCTCTACATCGGTGTTTAAGATTAGCCTCATTTGTTTTGCCCAGAACCGACAAATAGGGTTTATCATGGAAATAAATCGTTGCTTTAAGTTTTCTTTCTCTTCCTTTGCCATATTTGCAGGAATGAGTTTGCTTAAATACAACTCCTCAAATCCCTCATATCTATTTTCGTCCTTATAACTAAACTTGAAACCGACAACTTCATAAGTATTGTTGATTACTCGTAACGGAAATTCGGGAACAGTGTTTCCCTCATCATCTATCGCTGAAACTTCATGGAAAGCAAGATTGACAAGATTATTTTTACCAAGCATATTTTCTTTGCTGGCATTGATATATCCTTCTTCACGCATGGGATGAACGACAACAGGAGTCTGATAACCATCATTTTTGTGAAACACACCTTTTAACCAATAATGGTCCTCTTTCTTCAATTGACCAATATCGCCATATAATTTGGATAACTTCTCCACAGGAGTTTTCTCGCTTTCATAATCTCGATAGTTATAAGCATATAAAGAGTAATTGCTTATGATTGTATAAAACCACTCACTTAGATAGGCATGTTTTCCATCTTGATATTGTAAAGGTTCTGAGGCATCCTCACCGATAGAGCTATCAAGAATATTGATTGTTTCGCAATGATTATACTCGTCAATAGTTGAAATATTGATCTTTCTTCCTTTTACTGTAAGAATTTTCACTTCATGATCCAAATAGACGGCAACGGAGGCATAAACGTGTTCTATATAATGTAGATGTTGGGCACTTGAATAATTGAAAGTTTCTCCTAATATGGCAGCTGAAAGGTTGTTGAGAGTTCTTAATATCATATCAATGACAGTACTCTTTCCTGTACCATTTTGTCCAACAATGGCACTTATGCTCACTTTTACACCATGTTCTGGTGAATATATAAGATGTTCTGGGTCAAATGCATCCTGTCGAATATCTACGCCGAATCCATTCTCTACATCGCCAAATATCGTAAAGCCATCATTGATGTACAGCCAATCTTCATGACCATACAAAGACTTTTGCATCATCTTGGCATGTAAAATCGCATTCTCTTCATTGGGAGAATACAATTTCAAGCCAATGAGTTTAAAACCACGAGAAGGAATTATGTCACTTTCTCCCATCTTCAAATGCTCCATCCAAGGGCGTTTAAAAGTTGTCATTTCAATATTCATTTGGATGTTGTTTGTCATATTCTGCGTGCATAACAAAATTGCACAAGTATATGATAGCACATCTTACAAGTTGCGCCAATCTGATAGTGTTAAGTTCTAATTCGTGTTTCGAAATAGTTAACTGGTATTCAGTATGAGACATAGGCTCATCCTTGACAATTATCGACTTGTGTTCCATGTAATTGCGGAGCATCTTTAAGTCCTTAGTTTGTTCATCAACAACAAACCACGCTGTTTTCATCCCATATACATCCAACTTGATGTTATACAAACCCAATAATGGCATATTCTGCGAATGTGCCATTATTTCTGGACGGATGTCTCCGTTCTTGCAATTCCATATTTTGGCCATGTTTATCTCATATGGTTTCAGCTTTATGCCAAGATAGGTGGATAAGAACATAGCAATTTTATCAAAAATGGAATAGATATTCTTATATGCCATCTTCAGCATTTCCACGTTCATGCTGTTTTCATCTTCCCTTATAATGCCATATAACATTTTGCGAGTGTTGATGAAAATGTCTCTGATTTCTTCAAAGATGCTTTTATAAAGAGTTTTATTCTCAGGTGTGTCAGCTATAATTGGCAAATCTACGTTATCAGATAGTGATAAACAGGAATATGGCTCAACATCATTAAAGCGGTTAACTCTAAGATAGTTTTGGCAAACCCATTTCTCATATTCTCCATTTGGTATGGTCGTAAAATCTATAGAAGGAGCATCAAAAGACGGTACAATCCATGTAAGCATAGAATTAAAATGTGGTAGCATATAGTATGCTTGTGGATATTTCCGCATCATCATCTGTGCTTTTCTAATGATGAAAGGTTCTTCCTTTGTCCAAAAAGTATGCATATTTGCATATGCAAAGCCTTGGTTAATCTCAACATCTTTCGTGTTATGCGCATCTTGCAATGCCATTCTGTAGTATTGTTGTGCCTCACAAAACCTTCCGAGATGGTCGTAAGCATTCGCTAAACATAAATAAGCACGACATGAAGTCGCAAAGGCTGTGACATAGAGCGCAGCCCATTCCTCCTTTCTTACACGAGTGATAAGATACTGGACATTATGATAATAACTTATTTCTTTATAGACGTATTCATTTGTATAGTAAGCTCTTGCATAATCTAAATTACGCCGTTTTAATGCACTATAGGCATCTCCAAGAACACTATATCCCAACAACTGGTTGAACAAATTCTCTTTTGTCCAATCAGTCTTTTCTATCTTATCTAATTCAGAAATGAATTTTTCTATGTCAATATCATTTCTGTTGTATTTGTCAACTAACAATGCGAACTGTTTTATCCGTTCAGTTCTTTCTGTTATTTCTGATTGTTCTGTGGAGTACTTCATAACGAATACTTATTACATTTTGTAAAATAAGGGAGGCGGAGAACCGCCTCCCCGGTGTCAAACATGAGTTTGAATCACCTGTTTAATATACTACACAATCGACATAATGTCTTGGCCTGCGTTGAACACGTCAACATAGTCAATTGGTATGCCAAAATACAACTTGGTCGCCATACATGACAAGTCCAAAATTGGAATAATACACTTGGCAGACTCTTCAAAACTCTGCCTACACAACTTTTTGCAAAGTCGGGCAAGCTGATGCCCGACCTAAATTAGAATTAAGTTCTTCATTATTACAAAATTAAAACGTTAATAAATAATTCAGCCGTCCCTTTGACGGAATCCTTACGGCTATCCTCCCATCCACCCAGCTCTTGCAATCCCGTAAGGTAGGGTGTTCAAAATCCGCAATTTTTTCTGCACGATTTTTGACCCAATAAACGTCATAACTCATTGATATTCTGCAACAATTATATGCATAATGTGTCGGAATGGAAATTCTGCACGATTTAAAAAATGCAGTTTATTGATTTACTGTTAGTTAGGTGGATATTTTGGGGATAAATTGGACATAAGAATTATGAGGATTTTGAACACCCTACCCGTAAGGTAACATTTTTTATGAAAACTAAGCTTCCTCTCCCCAAAGTAGCTTCAAGAAGGGGAGAGTGATAGCCCTTACATATTCATCAGTCTTTCAGACTCTCCTGATACCACTCGTAAAGTCTTTTAACACCATCCTCAATCTCGACCTTATGAGTCCAACCGAGACTATGAAGTTTCTCCACATCAATGAGCTTGCGCATCGTGCCGTCGGGTTTGCTGGCGTCAAACTCTACCGTGCCCTCAAAACCAACAGCCTTGACGACAAGTTCCGACAGTTCACGGATGGTCAACTCCTTGCCAGTACCCACGTTGATGTGACAGTTACGAATCTCACCGAGTGAAGGGATTGCACCGCCACGATCCTCTGAGTTGTTGCGATCAACTGCTCCATCCACCTTCGCACCATAGAATACGGAAGAGTATTTCTCTATGCCGATGATGTCCTTGAAATCCACATTCAAGAGTACATGAACGCTTGCATCTGCCATGTCATCGCTCCAAAGGAACTCACGGAGAGGTTTGCCTGTGCCCCAAAGCACCACCTTATTATCATAGATACCATAAAACTCCAATGCCTTCAAAATGCGCTCGTGGTCGTTCTTGCCATCCACGTTGCCCCCGCCGATGATGGCACGAAGCTTGTCGGTAGGATTGATAGGACGCTTGTTCATGTCCACCTCGATACTGTGCCAGTCGCCATCATGGATGAGCTTAGCCAAGTATATCTTGCGCATCATGGCTGGCATCACATGACTGTTCTCCAAGTGGAAGTTGTCATTTGGACCGTATAGGTTGGTAGGCATCACAGCTATATAGTTGGTGCCATACTGAAGGTTGTAACTCTCGCACATCTTCAGTCCCGCTATCTTGGCTATGGCATATTCCTCATTGGTGTATTCCAAAGGCGACGTCAAGAGCACATCCTCCTTCATTGGTTGGGGTGCATTCTTCGGATAGATGCAGGTAGAGCCGAGGAAGAGCAGCTTTTTCACACCGTGCGAATAGGCATTGCTGATGACGTTGCACTGCATTTTCATGTTCTGCATGATGAAGTCGGCACGATAGAGCGAGTTCGCCATGATTCCGCCCACAAAAGCGGCTGCCAATACCACTGCATCAGGTCGTTCCTCATCGAAGAACTTCTGCACAGCATACTGGTCGGTCAGGTTAAGCTCCTTATGCGAGCGCCCCACCAAGTTGTTGTAACCTCTCTGTTTGAGGTTGTTCCAAATAGCAGAACCCACGAGTCCGTGGTGTCCTGCTATATAAATCTTTGAATTTTTGTCTAACATATTCGTTACAAAATATCTGTGTTTATCAGTGAATTGTAAATCGGCGGCCAAAGGGAAAGCCAAATCTGTGGGAGACTACTTCACGATACCTTTCTCCAAATACTCAGCCAGATTGGTGCGAACTTTCTGTCCAGCATCCTCCGCTGCGACTTTCGCCATGTCGTTCTCAATCATAATCTTCACCAAGTCCTCGAATGACGCTGTGTTCGGATTCCAGCCAAGCTTGGCCTTCGCCTTGGTCGGGTCGCCCCAAAGGTTGACAACGTCCGTAGGACGGTAGAAGTCTGGAGAAACCTCCACGAGTGTCTTACCGATAAGTTCCTCTGGACCTTCCACGCAGATACCCTTCTCGTTCTCTTCCTTGCCTTCCCACTTCAGTTCGATGCCCACATAGTGGAATGCCAACTGAGCAAACTCACGCACGGAGTGCTGCTTGCCAGTGGCTATCACAAAATCTTCGGGCTTCTCTGCCTGGAGGATGAGCCACATACACTCCACATAGTCCTTGGCATATCCCCAGTCACGGAGTGAGTCGAGGTTGCCGAGATAAAGCTTATCCTGCTTGCCCTGCTTGATGCGAGCGGCTGCAAGCGTAATCTTGCGAGTCACGAAAGTCTCGCCACGACGCTCACTCTCATGGTTGAAGAGGATGCCAGAGCAACAATACATATTGTAAGCCTCACGATATTCCTTCACTATCCAGAAGCCATACTGCTTGGCTACGGCGTATGGAGAATAAGGGTGGAACGGTGTGTTCTCGTTCTGAGGAACCTCCTCAACCTTACCATAAAGCTCTGAGGTGGAAGCTTGATACATACGACAAGAATCTGTCAAACCACACTGGCGGATAGCCTCCAAGATGCGGAGCACGCCTGTGGCATCCACATCGGCAGTAAACTCTGGTGAGTCGAAGCTCACCTGCACATGGCTTTGAGCAGCCAAGTTATACACCTCCGTAGGCTTCACCTTGTTCATCACCTGAATGATACTCATCGAGTCACCAAGGTCTGCATAATGAAGGTGAAAATGTGGCTTGCCCTCCAAGTGGGCTATACGCTCACGATAATCCACCGATGAACGTCGAATAGTACCATGTACATCATAACCTTTTTCCAACAGCAGTTCTGCCAAATAAGAGCCATCCTGTCCTGTAATGCCCGTAATAAGGGCTACGTTTCTTTTTTCCATAAGCAATAAGTTCCGTTTGTATTTATGTTTGTAAAAAATGTGTGTCTATCAGATTTACTATTAATATTTATTTTTCGTAGGTATTCGATTCGGTTATGTAGGTGAAAGCTATTCACTTTCACCTACGCAACTTTTAAATTTTCTTATTTCACATAGTACAAATAGTACCATTCTGCAAACGCTCTCAAACCATCTCTCAATGGAGTGGCTGGCTTATATCCAAAGTCTTCCTCCAATGGAGTGGTGTCTGCGTAAGTCACAGGCACATCGCCTGGCTGCATTGCTACAAGTTCCTTGTGTGCCTCAAAGTCATAGTCTTTTGGCAATACATCTGCACGAATCAATTCCTCCTGCAAGATACTTACAAACTCCAACAGGTTCTCAGGATGTGAGTTACCTATGTTGTACACCTTGTATGGCGGTATTGGCAGACCATCCTCGCCATTCTGTTTCTCTGGCGCATGCTGCATCACTCTCACGATACCCTCCACGATGTCGTCCACAAAGGTGAAATCACGCTTACAGTTGCCATAGTTGAAAATCTTGATGGTGTCGCCTTTTACCAACTTATTAGTGAAACCGAAATACGCCATGTCTGGGCGACCTGCAGGGCCATATACTGTAAAGAACCTCAAACCTGTACTTGGAATGTTGTAGAGTTTCGAGTAGGCATGAGCCATCAACTCGTTGCTTTTCTTTGTGGCAGCATAGAGGCTTACAGGATTATCTACCTTGTCATCCGTAGAATAAGGAACTTTCTTGTTACTGCCATATACCGATGACGAAGAGGCATAAACCAAGTGCTTCACCTCGTGATGACGGCAAGCCTCCAAAATGTTGTAGAAACCGATGAGATTACTTTGGATATAAGCATCGGGGTTGGTAATCGAATAGCGAACACCAGCCTGAGCTGCGAGATTCACCACTACTTGTGGCTGATATTCCTCAAACAGCTTTTCTATCACCGCCTTGTCAGCGATACTTCCATATACAAAGCTGAAGTTGTCAAACTCCTGCAACTGGCGAAGACGCTCCTCCTTGATATGCACGTCATAGTAGTCGTTCATGTTGTCTATGCCGACCACTTTCACGTTCTTCACCTCCTTCAACAACCTCATGGCGAGGTTGCTGCCGATAAATCCAGCAGCACCTGTCACGAGAATTGTCTTGTCTTCCAAATTCACATTATACTTTACCATAAACTGTAATTTGTTTAGTCTCTTCTAAAAATGTCACGTGTATAAACCTTGTCCTTGGCATCATCCAGACAAGCGTCATAGCGGTTGGCGATAATTGCCTGGCTCTGCTTCTTGAAAGTATCCAAGTCGTTCACCACCTTGCTGCCGAAGAATGTACTGCCGTCTTCAAGTGTTGGTTCATAGATAATCACCTCTGCACCCTTTGCCTTGATACGCTTCATAATGCCCTGTATGGCACTCTGGCGGAAGTTGTCTGAGTTCGATTTCATCGTGAGGCGATACACACCTATCACACACTTATGCTCCTTGTCTGCTTCGAAAGTGCTGTTTTCGTTATAGTAACCGGCTTTCTGAAGCACAGCGTCAGCGATATAGTCCTTACGGGTGCGGTTGCTCTCCACAATAGCCTCTATCAAATTCTCTGGCACATCGGCATAGTTTGCCAAGAGCTGTTTGGTGTCCTTTGGCAAGCAATAGCCACCATAGCCGAAACTTGGATTGTTATAGTGCGTACCGATACGTGGGTCGAGACCTACACCGTCAATGATTGCCTTGGTGTCAAGCCCCTTTACCTCTGCGTAAGTGTCAAGCTCATTGAAATAGCTTACTCGCAATGCCAAGTAGGTATTGGCAAAGAGCTTCACTGCCTCGGCTTCCTTCATGCCCATGAAGAGAGTGTCGATATTCTCTTTGATGGCTCCTTCCTGCAAGAGGGCTGCAAATGTCTTGGCTGCTTCTTTCAACTTTTCTACATCAGTAACCTGCTTGATAGCCTCGTTCTCCTCAGCAAACTCTGGACGGTCAATAATCTTAGGATAGCCAACAATGATGCGGCTTGGATAAAGATTATCGTAGAGTGCCTTACTCTCACGAAGAAACTCTGGAGAGAAAAGAAGGTTAAACTTCTTCACACCTTTCTTAGCATACTTCAAATAAAGGCTACGGGTATAGCCCACTGGGATTGTACTCTTGATGACCATTACTGCATCAGGATTCATTTCCAACACCAAGTCGATAACCTCTTCCACATGGGTGGTATCGAAGTAATTCTTCACAGGGTCATAATTGGTTGGTGCCGCGATGACCACAAAGTCAGCATCCTTATAAGCGGCTCTGCCGTCAAGGGTGGCAGTCAAGTTCAAAGGCTTCTCTGCCAAGTATTTCTCGATGTAATCATCTTGGATTGGAGAAATCTTGTTGTTCAGTTTCTCTACTTTCTCAGGGATTACATCCACTGCACTTACATTATGGTGCTGCGACAAAAGGGTTGCAATACTCAAACCTACGTAGCCTGTACCAGCTACAGCAATTCTTAAATCCTTAAAATCTTTCATATTTATAATCAATAAATGATCACAATGTACAGAGCATCACGATTCGTATAATGCCCCGTACAATGATAAATAGTTATATTCCTTTAAATTCGCTCTATTAATTTCCTCATCTGCATCTTATTTCCTTGTATTTGCAAATGTTTTACTTGACTCCTTTGTATAGTTTCCACACAGCAAACCAAGTTCTGAACAGTGGTTCGTTCAATGCCTCGGTAGGATAATGCTTCACGAAGCGCAAGTTTCGTAAACTCATTCTGAGGTAACGGTGTATCTTGCTCTCGCCCTCCTTTCTTCCAAGGCGATTGTCATATTGGCCAAAGTTTCCACCTCGCATGATTTCGTCCAACAGGAACTTGCCTTCATTCTTGTCCATAGGAACAATCATTTTAGTTGTCGGCAAACCGAAGACCTCATGCAGCACATACATTATACCACCAGCAAACTTCTTCATCCCGAAATAGTCTATCATGTTCTGCACATACATCAAGGCTTTCTCGTCATGCTCCCATGTTTTCAGCACAAAGTAGTAATCAAGCAGTTGTCTCAGCCCTATACCCTCTGTAAACACATGGCGGTATAGATGAGAGAGGATATAGATGACATTAAAGTTTACAGTCGGTACTGTTATTTCTCCATATCCATCAGGCAATGCCGCTACATTGGAACATTGCAAGTCCATCACTTCCCCAAACCACCGCTGCATTCTGCGGTTGTGCTTCGGATAAAACATATATGATGGAGTGAAATGCACTTCTATCACTATCTTCATCACAGGAAAGTCTACATGATGATAGCGCATCACTTGATTCGAACACACCTTATTTATATATTGCATCACACGTTTCCTGCCACCTTCGAGATAGATGTCTATATCCCCTGATGTTCGCATATATGGATCGGGATAAAGCAACGCGTTTCCTTGACCTTTCAAAATGCAGTTGCGAAATCCTACCTGCTTAAAATTTTTACACACTTTTGCGGAATCCAGGAACAACTGTATATTCTGCTGTCGTATCTTCTGCGCCATTCCCATCCATTGCATCAGCAATCCTGCGTCAGGAGCCAGCTCCTTAGGCAACTGCTTGATGCCATGAAACAACACGCCTATCAAGGCTTGTTTCTTGGCAATGACATATAGCACTTTCCAGTCCGCATCCTTTACAGAGACAGGGACATCCAACACTGTTCCGATACAAAACTGTAAAAAATCAAAAAATATTTTTTGTTGTGAAACCATTGTTATAATTTTGCACGCATGAAACAAGCCATTCGTATCATATTATCCTACATAGCAGCAATCATTCTCCTTCCGATAGCCTTACTATGTAAGTTCTTCCGAAGAAAGTAATCCTACTTTT
>ERZ1026874.1044-NODE-1044-length-15447-cov-27.733888_pt1 | contig 15447 bp, 11 predicted proteins | sample MGYA00380167_ERZ1026874 | MGnify/ENA primary metagenome ERZ1026874 (study PRJEB33269, sample SAMEA4719803) | human gut metagenome | biome: human-associated habitat; feature: organic feature; material: feces | place: Cameroon | collected 2013-10 ...
TGAGGTCGGGCTTTTCCTTGAAGGCTTCTACCTTATATATCTCGTCTGTGTTGGTGGGGGCGGCAGCAGCGATATAGCCATAGCCTGTCTCTGGTCGGCTGGGCTTGATGCCGATGGTGACGATGGCTTCTTTGTCGGCGGTATAGCAGAGTGCCTTGCTGAGGATGCGCTGATATTCCGTGGTATTGATGACGAGGGCATCGGAGGGAGTCACTACGATGTTGGCATTGGGGTGCTGCTTCTGTATCTTCCAGCAGGCGTAGGCGATGCAGGGTGCTGTGTTGCGTGCCTCTGGCTCGGCGAGTATGTTATCTGTGGGCATGTCAGGTATCTGCTCCTTGACGATGCTGATGTATTTCTCGTTGGTCACCACCCACATGTTCTCCACAGGGCAGATGGGCTTGAGGCGGTCGATCGTAAGCTGGATGAGGGAACGTCCCACGCCCATCACGTCGATGAACTGCTTTGGGTAATCGGGGGTTGACATTGGCCAGAAGCGGCTACCAACGCCACCAGCCATTATGATGATTTGTGTATCGTTGAATTTATTCATAAAGAGCATTTGGAAGTATAGAAGCCATGTATTAAGCTATTCGCTTGTTATTATCTGATGTTTGAGTAAACATATTTATTCGGACTTGATTTCTATCATATTTATGAGTTCATTAAAGTCTCCATAAATATTTTCTATATTTTTTATAATCTCATCATTTATCATCGCTTTATCTCTAACAAAGTCTTCGACATTTTTAATTTTCTTTGTTATATTGAAGAAAAAAACATGCAGTTCAAAATCCGTTGATATACCATGTATCCTAATAAGTGCTAATCTGAGGTTTAGTAACATCATCGGCAAATGCATAGCAATATCTTCAGGCATTTCATTTTTATGATATTCTTTTTTTATAAGACAAATATACTTTGCAAAATACTTCGACATCAACCTCATATAAAAAGCAAGTTGGCTTTTACGGTCAGAACTTGAATACAATAATTGAGGGTCAGGTATGGAACTAAGACACAGGAGCAATGACGTAATTCTGTTTTCTAAAGTAGAGTACCGATGTTCTTTTGAACGCTTTTGTAAATCTTCAGACATCTGTCTTATGTATTTACTTAAATCATTATGCATTTTCTCCTTATTCTGAGAATATTTCATATCCAACTTAGTCTCCTTCTCATTAAGTTCTTTTAAGGAACGATTATACATGGTTTCAAGTTTGGTTATTCGTTCTTCGTATTTGTTGATTTTGAAATATTGCCATACAGAGACCAATCCTAATACCAGTGTCAATATACCCATCCATAATCCTATCCATGTGTTGAGTTTGTCAATCATCATGTCAATTGTAGATACATATTGACTATCCAGTTTCTTAACGATGCTATTGATGGAGTCAACTCGATATGTATAAGTGTTTAGCTCATCTGTCAGTTTTTTGATTTTTGTGTTGTGAATATCATTTACGATATACTCTTTGGAAACAAAGCTTGAATCCAAAGAATAAGGTTTGTAATTAACCGCTTCCAACAACTTATTGTATGTCGTGACAGTTGCAATGAGAATACCAACAAGAAACAAAACTGGTATAAGCCATTTAACAAAATCCCTCATAGTCGATATACAAGTTTTTAAAATCCTTATTAGTTTCTTTTTCTTTATATTCATGTGCTATTGCTCTATATGGGAATAGTCTACCGCATCGTAAATTGTCAAGACTCTTTTTACAATAACGATTTTCTATCAAGTCTGTCTCACTCATATACATAAATCCCTTTTTGAATGCAGACAACATCAAGTCATCATGAGTCAACATTATCAATTGCAATGGTATTTTGCACCGATCTGCTCTCTGCAATTTCACATCATACCATTTATATATATTATATACAAAATGTTCCAGTTTCAATCCATTATTGAAATCATTAGCATTAAAGACATCATCAATGACAAATGGTACTATCGTTTTGTTTCGTTTCATCCAATAAAGAGATAAGCATATTTTCATGGTTATGCAAAACAGTTTGAAACGGAAAGAATTGAAATATTGAAAAGGCGTTGCATGAAATATACCCTTTTCTGTTGGTATAAAGATATCTAAGTTAAATGAGTTTGAAGAAACAACAACTTTATAAGTTTCTCCATATTCAGAAAAACCTTCTAAGACATCACTTATTTCATTTTGGAAAGATTGTTGGAACTCCAAAACTATTTGGTGTTGGGTTTCAACAATACGTGTCTTTATCTTTTCAAGAATATTGATTTTTTCAAACATGTCATTGGCATTGTTTGCATCAATTATCTGTCTGTACTCTGTGTCTTCTAAGTCTCTCTTCCTCTTCATCATGCTTTCAACTAAAGTTAAAAGCAAATTTGTTTCATCACGAAATTTTTCATCTTCTCTCATCTCTTTTTTTAACAAGAGAATCTTTCGCAGTTCATAATACAAACTTGATAATGTCCCAACCTGTTTTTCATACTCGTCATTACCTGGAGGAGTCGTTTGTACTATTATTCCGGATTTCGAAGTATGTACTGACGCATTTCTTGCCTTTCTTGTGATTTCCCATTGTTCACCAAACAACTTTGAATCATGTAAATGAGGCGAGACTCCTTCTATCTGTTTCTTTATCTCTTCAGGATTTATATACAAATCACACTCCTTTATATCATCATCACCATCATTTATGGAACGTAGAAAATTCAAAATAACAATATTGAACTCGGCAGAACTAATCTTTTCAGGATTTTGTTGGAGGCTTTTGACCATCTCTTCCAAATTCTCACTTATTTTTGAGATACATTTTAAAATGTCTTCAAATTGTTTGTATCCTAATTGTTGTAAGATGTATGAATATAGGAGTTTGCCATTCTTTTTAATTTGCTCGGTATCATAATCTGAACAGAAATTACTGGAAGAACAGACCTGTTGAAAATCTTCAAAATTTTGTTTTAGTTCATTATATACATCATCTTCGCCTTTAAGGCCTTGTCTGATGACTCCAAGAAAAACATCATCTTTTGTTACTCCTTCTATATTTTCCATTCCGAAAGTCAAGTACTCTGGAATATCACATCCCATTTCTTTGGCATGTGAACAAAATTTCGTATAATGTATTTCCAATGCAGAGTACACAGAACTCTTTCCTGTGCCATTTCCTCCAACTAAAAACAGGGAACAAGGTTCTCCTTGTTTTGTGAAATCTACCCCGTAAGGTTTATCGTCTTTATTGGGGGAAGGGAACAAACGAAAGTTATAAAACTTGATTGCACGAATACGCTTATCTACATATTCTGAAGAATGGATTGGAGAAGAAAAAAAATCAGCGAAATTTGTTTCCTGTTCATATTTTTCTTGGAAGACATCATTAATCTTGATGTCTTCCAAATTTCCTTTATAATGAAACAAATTGGCTATTGCCGTTTTTTCCTTGTCTGTCCAATCCTGAAAAGCGTTACTCTGCAATAAAACTTGCCAGCAACTATTTTCCATAAAGTATAGTTTAGATTGAATCTACAAATTTTAACAATAAACCGATTAAGGTGTTATCACAGTGAAACTCTTCATTAGCTTTACGCTGACATACATCTTGTATATATGTGACAACCTTTCCCAATCCTATTGAATGTAGGAAGTTCTCATTTTCCAAATATTGCTCTAACATATCGTCATCATTATAATTATATACAAGGAGTAATATATTATACAATGACAATATTTTCTGCAACTTTTCTTCTGTGTCGTAGAGTTTGTCGCTATTTTTTTTCAATTCGGTAACTTTATCATCGGAAAGGAGATAAGGTTTGACGAAAGCGAAATAATTAGACAGGAGATGATTTACCTCTTTATCCGTCATATCTACCACGTTCCCATCACTAACCAACAGATGCTGAATCAAATCGTAAACATCTTCTTTCAGAATTTGAATATCTTTTTCTATTTCTGAGATTGGAAGCAATTTTCTCAATTCATAATTTATGTCACCAGAGAAGTCTCCAAAGGGATTGTCCTGTACAGAGTCTTTGGGCAGTAAACTTGTTATTTTCTCCATAACCATTCCTTCCAACTCACTACTAAGCGTAGTGTAAGTCTTGAACTCCTTGTTTTGCAATCTTGGCGAGCATTCCAAAAGTTCATTTTCCTCTGTAAGGATATACATATCCTTCATATAGTCCACAATATTCCTGCTTTTATCGCCAACACATGGCAAAAGTTTGTGATCTATACTTAATCGTAGATACGATTCCTCTTCTTTTAACTCTTCCTTAAATGTATTTATTACTACAGACAAGAGACCTTGGTATGTATAAGTATTGACCTTCTGCACCTGTAAGATTTTGTTTGCTTGATTCCATACGCATAAAACAAGCCTTGCCAAGTGAGAAAGAACCAAATCTTCGTTCTCTCCTGGTCTAAAAACACGCATCCATGTGGAAGAAGATGAATCTACTATATATTGTGGTACAATACAGCCATTGTCTATTCGGTTGTCTATCCATGTATGGAGCTCCTCTTGGAATTTTTCAGGGGCTTCAATCTTGAATTGCCCATATCGATGAACAAAAGCCGTAAGATTCTTCATCGTATAACCAAAACGAAGACGATAGTTGTCGTCGTAGATGGTACCCCTTGTCCATTTCTCTATCAAGATGGTCAAGTTGTTGAACATGGCAGAAAGAGTCTCTTCTGTATCTTGACTTTTGCTTATCATCACAAGATTATGGTTCTGAAGCACCTCCAACTCGTCTTTTGGAAGACTATTGCTTTCCAAAACATAGTCATTGTTGACCGTCATTTCCTTAACCGACAGTAAAGGATCCAATGATAAGTTTGAGTCTGCAGCAACCTTCAGCCTTCCTATAGTGTTTGCTACCAAAGAGACGTTTCCTATCAGATAAGTCAAATTATTTTCCTTAATACTATACGAATTTTCATCAATGCCTAAGCTGCCAATTATTGCATTTATCTTCTCTCTTTCTACCAAGAAGTTATTGAAGGACAAAATGTAATTGGCAAGAATAACTTGTGTACGCAATCGATTCCTGCGTATCTCATTGTTGAAATCCTTACGAACATCAAGTTCAACATTCTTAAAATATTGTAGTATTTCATCCCACATTTCACGGAAAGGAGAGCCTTGTCTTACCATTAAGCCTGCCAGAGTTTCCTCATTGTTATTGAAGTAATGAGGATTCATAAACACCATGCGCAACTTATTGGCAGACATGAATATTCTAACCTTGTTAAAGGCTGACGTTTTTCCATTTCCTAAAATAATGCACCATTTAGCTCTGCTTTCTCCATTTTGTTTTGACTTGAATGTTTCTGGATATTGCTTTTTGAGTGCATCTACTACGGTTTGTTCGTCAACATTACTTGGTAAATCATACTCTATAGTAGGGAACTCCACCTCCAAAGTGTCATCCAATTTAGAGAAATCGTTCATCAAACATTTTACAAAGTAATGTCCATAGCCAGCACGTAAAGGTTCTTTTCCTTCATAATTCAAAAGCACGGCATCGTCAATGTTCAATGTCTTTGAGTCAGATGCCTTAATAGCAGTTACTATAGCATATATCTTTACGTTGTCTAATTTGTATGCGATGATATAAGCCTTGATTTCGTTATACAAATTTTGTGTTGTGGAACCAAAGTAAATAGCATCATCAACGATAAATATACGATACTTCTTGTCTCTATTATTACTTATTTGCTCGAAGATAAAAGGCAAAGCATGTTCTGTCGTAAAGGAGAATTCCTTCAGACTGTTGTAGATTCTTAGATACTCCAACATTCTTGGACCTTTACGAGACAATGCTATGACTATGTCTGTATCAGATGAATGAATCTCAGCATTGAGATGCTTCACCAATTGTTTCAGACTGTTGCTATATATGGTTCTATCTGACTCTTTCTGTAACATGTCTGTTTGTTATAACGAGCAAAATTAATGAGCAAATATACAATATTTTATTGGTTTTCGCTCATTTTTGCTTGAATTATTAAGTTATTTTGTGATACCAAATGCATTTAGTTGGTACTCTGTTTAGTTAATACCACTTCTTTATTCTCCCATTATCCGTTTCATCGCCGCCATCATGCGAAGTTGCTTGACTGTCGGTCCTTTCTGACCTTTCTCTGCCAAGTCCAAATAGAATTTACAGTCGCTTGACAAAGCCTCACTCAGTTCATCAGGCATCAGCATGTGCCATTCTTGGTTTTCCTCATCGCAATAGGTGGCGACCAGGTATAACTTCTGAAGTTTGTACTGGGTCTTGCGCACCTTGCAAAGACATAGGTATTTGCTCCACTCTAGACAAATTCATCGATAATTTGCAACTCTTGCTTGTTGAGGTTGCTCAATATCTCAATAGGACTATCGAGTAGTTCCTGCGCTACTCGGCGTGCCGTCTCGTCCTTCTTCAAGTTTGGACTAACAGACAGGTCGAGTTTGTCACACACTTTAAGCATATTTGCTTTGGTCGTTCCTCCTACGAGTTGCACCAAGCGTATGCTTGAATCAAAAGTTTTTGTATCTGGTAAAACTATCATGTATATACTTTTAATAATGCTTGAAAATTATTCCACATAGTTTGTTCCACATCTTCTTTTTTCATGTTTAATATATTAGCCAACATTGATATTGATTGGATTAACATATTGCTGTGAGCCTGTGTGTTAGAACCAAATGGACTATCTGTTTCTAGTAAAATTCTATTTAATGGGATAATCTCTACCATTTTCTTAAACTTTATAGTTTGCATCATTTTCTGGTTGATAGAGAAATAGCATCCGATATCCACAGCATCTTCTATGTTTTTAATATTGCCAGTATACCAATGCAATATGGGTTTAAAGAAAATTCTTCCTCTTAGACAATTCAAAACCTCTATTTCTGCTTTTCTTGAATGAATGGACAAAATTTTATTCTTATCCTCTCGGCATTTTGCAATCAACTCTTCAAAAAAGGTTAATTGTTCCTTTTTGTATGCGCTATCGGAAAAATCCAGTCCAACTTCTCCTACATATCTAGCACTTGGCAATTTTTCCCACATCATGGGGATATACTTCTTGTATTCGCCAATTAGTTCAGGATGAAACCCTAAAGCAATTCTTATGTATGAGTCTTCGTATTCTTTTTGTTCCTTCTCATATAATACAGGAAGATTTGTCATGGCAATAGTATAAATCTTGTTGGTACTGATTTCTTCTATTGCCGACTTTACATTCTTTTGTAAGTCTAAATGGAAATGTGTATCGTAGAGTTTCATGAGATTGTCTTTAGAAATTCTAACAATTCTTTTCTTCCTCGTAAATACAAATCTGCAAATTCGTCTCTTTTGTTATAAATGGGACCATTCTTTTGTATTGCGAAATATGGGTCGCATTTCTTCGACAGTCCCAATCTATATGATTTTAGATTGATAGAGGCTTCTTCGTCTTGATAAAATTCATCACGGTAAATACTTGTATCTTGTATTTGTGCTTTGTAAATGGCTGCCCTTCTTATTGTACAAGGCAGACATACTCCACAATGGTTAGAGGCAGACTCTCCTCTCCAGCGTCCCAAATCAGGATGTGAACATGACATTGTCCAATGAATGTTCCGTTTGAGAAAATCCATATCGGCACATTCTATAATCATTTCACCTTTAGTCTTAAACTGGAAAGGATTATACATTTTCACCAGAATCTCCATGTTGTCTAAGATTTTCTGCAACAAACCTAAATAATAAGGGTGTGTAGTCCTTGTACTCAAACTTCCAGCCCTGTGTATAGTCAATGGAACGTTAAGTGAAATAACTCCATTTTCTGGTATACACAGGTTCACTTGATGCCCCATGCCTGAAGCTAAAAGAATCGCATGTGCAAAAAACATGAAAGACCTTGAACGTGTTGTGTTCTCGTTTGCACTACTTGGTGATGCATAGAATTGGAAGAAATGATTCCTTGCATAACCAAAATGTGAAACTAAACTATCTATAACCTTTCCTTGGTAGATACTAACACCCTTACCTCCATTGTAATTACCTACAAAAATGGGAGCTATATTAGCTGTCAACAGATTGACGGCTCCTATAAATGAGTCAAGCCCACCAGACAACATACAGAATGTATCTGAGTCTTGTATTTTTCTCTTTCTTCTAAATCTATACAGACTTTTCTTGAAATTTGCTTCTCCTTCTATATAATAAGGACGTTCTCGAAAGGAGAAATGCCATCTGTCTCCTGTTAGAAAATTTAGAGCAGACTCTAATATTGATTTGTTTGCAATCCATGCATCTTTTTTCAAGACAGGCATTTCTATAGAAAACTCACGCGTCCATCTATCTGGATAACTTGACCTGCTCACCTTACAATCTGCATAGAATACCATTAGCGATATGTAAAACAAGTCCAATGCTTCATCTTGAAAGAAGTGTGGTATTGTCAACAACTGCTGTTTACGCTTTCTCCACAACGTAGACTTGAACATCGTAGAATTCCACAAATCAACATCTTGATACTCATCCTTGCAGAATGTATCTTTGCTCGACAACTTACAGATATATTTTATCATCATTTTATCCTTTCTGCTTCTTGATAACATGCATCATACATTCCTTCTACTGCCTTTGAAATCTCTTTAGGCGTTGTTCCTTCTACCATACATTTAGGAAGAACATAATCTACTATAGCGTCAACAATGTCTTTAATCTGCTTTTCACCATCTCTTATCTCTTTGGCTGAATCACATTTTTTCAATACTCCATATGAACAATCACGTATAATCTTATTGAAGATATACGCTTTTACAAACGCACTTAAAAACTGCTGCTGGAAATCCTTGTTGATAACTTCAAAAAAGTCTTCTGTTGCATCCAAAGTTTCAGCCAACTCTGACATCGTATCCATCAAAGAGTCTGTTACCAAAGCATCTTCTATGCTATTAGGGGCAGGAGCGAGATACAAGCAAATGTCACTTAGCACATCCTTGATAGGACGACCATCCACAGGAATACCAGCCTCTTCGAACTTCTTTTTAACGGTCTCTGATGAACCAGAAAGCAAATAATAAATCCCTCCAGTAATCTTTCGGGCTGTTTTTGCTTGTTGAGTTGCTTGTCTATGTCCTCCTAAAGCTTTGACATAACTCCTAATTGCAGTTTTAACTTTAGTTGTACTACCTCCGAAAGAACTTGTAAAATTGCGTTTGGCTGATTGAAAGCCACTTGTGGCAGTAGAAGTTTGATTCTCATTGGAATTACTCTGCCCTTCATCCTCATTTTGTTCTTGGTCCACAGTAGAATCCGTATCAGGTGTTTCTTCTTCTGACTCCAATCCACCAATAGTACTTAATTCCTCATTGTCATCAGTAAAATCAGAAGGCAACAAAGCTGCACTTTTTGGACCTTTATAAAGACTGGATGTTCCCATTATCTATTTCTCTTAATAATGTGTTCTAATGTATTCCCGATTTGTTCCAAATTATCCCCCAAGTAAGATTTCAAACTTTCTTTTTCATCAGGAGACAAGATGTCTACAAATTTCAGCAAATTGATTTTTTGTCCTTTAGTATACTTATCTGCAGGAATTGATTTTATCTGAAGTAAAGCTTCGGTTGTCATATCTTGATTACAAATGACTAAAACATAAGACTTGAATAGTTCATTGTCAATTTTATCTTCTATTTTCATTTGCTCAAATAGGGTGTTGGCAATATGCTTTCTATCCATCAATGATAAATCCTTCAAAAATTCTTCTGCTTCTTTTCTGTTGGTTTCATTCTTAGCCATAAGTCTTTCCAAACATAATTGTCCTATTGGCGAAAGTTGCGAATTAACAGATAGATTATAGCTGAAGCGTGAATTTGAGAAATAATAGTAGTCGCTTACGTTCTCATTTGAAATTTTACAAGTAATCTTCTTCCAAGCTTTAACCCAATCATTATTTGCATAATCTTTGAATAAGATTACGTCATCTTCACCACTCTCAAATTTTGCAAATTCGCCCTTGTTCTCAGGATCTATTACCAATTTGTACAAAGGTGCAGCAAAATACTCTATCAACATAAGTTTTGCCATCACATTTTTCTTCAACTCAATATGTCTTGACTTCGCCATATCAAGTCTCATGAAAAGTGTGTTTAGGAATCTTTTACATTGACGTGGGTTGCCATTAATCTGCTTTGCCAAGACAGAAGCTACTTGTCCTGCCAAATATAATGAGTTCTTACATTTCTCAGCTAAGCCATCCTTTTTCTGATTCAAATATTCGTAGTCAAATTTTTCCAAAGGCTTTAATCCCTTAATGATTTGCAGAATCTCAGCAAATTCATCTTTATCCAAATCCTTCTCCAACAAGAGACATGATATATATTGCTCTACTTCATTCTCGTCAAGAGCAGGGATGTTTACAGGATATTGAATTACCTTTTCCATATATTCACGACCAATATCAAGATTATTGCCAACAACCTCTTTGTATTTGGTCTTGATGGCGTATTCTATCAATCGCTGGTCTGCACCAATGACAAACGAAGTTCCCTTGGCGAAAAGGAATAATCGCATAGCCTCGATAATGTCCAATATGGTTTCTGGAGAGCAACGGTCTAACTCGTCAATGAAGACAACAAGATGCTTAATTTTGGTTTCTTTCAGAATGTTTTCAAACTCATTGTGGAAATTCTTGATGTCCTTACGTATATTGTTATCTGTCTTCAATGAACGTAAAGCTTTAGTTATCTCTTCTTCTGTGATGTTTTCAGCATTCTTTTTCAAGGCATTGGTTATTTGTGATACGGTAAAATCAGTCAAGCCAAGAATACCTCCTGTCATGAAATAATCTAAACCATATCGTATGCCTTTGCCTAAAATTTTTTGAACATCGACTTTGTTCCATAGCTTTTTTACTTTGCCTTTAACCTGAGAAGAAAGTCCTTCTTTTTTGTGGATTGATTCAAGAATGGTTCCGCATAATGCTGTCTTTGCATCTTCATATCCTTCAAAAAGCCAACCATTAAATCGAATACATAGTATTGACTTGTCATCCATAGATGTAAGATGTTGTTCGACCATCTTCATCAAGCTGGATTTTCCGCTTCCCCAATCTCCATAGAGACCTATACTTGACGGAGATAAATCTTCGTCAAGAACTAATTTGACCACAGCATCAATGATATAATCAAAATTCAAGTAGTCAACGACTGTTTCTGAATCTTTCCACATAATATAGTTCTCTTTTATTGCTTGGCCTAACCTGCGGATTCGAACCGCAGATAAGCTGTCCATGCGTTAGGCTGATGTTGACCAAGCTATAGTTGGTAACGTCTTCTCTTCGTCATACTATTCTTCTGGCATATTCTCCGCTAAGAACTAACAGATTTCAAACTCAGAAGTTACAATTGGCGACTAAAAGAATCCGTTCAATGTGGAAAATGATACTAGCGTACTCATCCACATCGCCATTTTAAATGCTAAAGCCATCATCCTTGGCTTTAGCTACAAGTAAAATTTACCCATAACTTTTACTTATTAAATTTATAGTCTAATAATTCTCCTTGCCAAGCTCGGAGATTTGTCATCTAAAATGGTTGTCCAACACTTGGCATATCTAAGCCACTTGTTAAGCCATCCATCATATTATCATCTAAAGGCCCCTCAAAGAATCTTCTGCTAGCCATATCTACGTGCAATACAGCATCTCCCGTATAGTCTAATCTGTTCTTTGCGACAATTATCAATGCGACATTATGCAAATCATTACCTTTATCATCTTGGTAGATATGATAATATTCTGGTCTATGCACAAAGCAAACCACATCACTGTCATCGCAAATAGTCCCGCTATCTCTAAGGTCTGTCAAAACAGGTCGGTGCTCATATCGCTTTTCATCTTCGGCATTTCTATTCAACTGAGAAAGCAATACTATTGTAATGTTAAATTCTTTTGCCAAGGCTTTAAGTCTCCTTGTTATATAGTTCAACTCCAAGTATCTGTTTTCTGTGAATCCTGTCTTGGCAAAAATCAATTGCAAATAGTCAATGAAGATGACCTTTACTTGATGTCCTTGTACAGCCACTTCTACGGTTTGGCAAATGTCATCAATTGTGTATGTCGATTTTGCATCTAGAAAAGCAGGGGCATCAGTTATTGCAGATAGACCTTTGTCTAATTTTTCCCATTCTTCTGCTACAAGTTGTCCGCTAAGTAATGCTCTGTATTTTATGCCAAACGCACAAGCTATTAGCATATTTGTGCATAATAGTTCCGTACTTTCTAATGAGATATACAATGACGGAATTTTCTTGTCAACAGAAAGATTTCTCAATAGGTTGAATGCAAAAGCCGTCTTGCCCATACCAGTTCGTCCTCCTATTGTAACAAGGGTACCTTCCACAAAACCACCAAGAATATCATCGAGTCTTTCAAAACCTGTTGGTATTCCGATTAGGTAGTCCAAGGTTGCTTTTTGCAATTTTTCTACAGAATTTGTTATCGTTTCTTTTATTTCTTTCATATTTTGTTTACTTAATTTCAGAAAAGATATTCGTAATGTGACAATATCTCCTGATAGTCATTCTCGTATCTGGTCTTGTCGTTAGGACTGATATGCGGACTTGCTATAATCCGTTCCATTTCTTGGAGTACCTTGCCTCCTTCACACATGATGGGGTCAAGGTGCTCCTTGAACTGTTCTACAAAGGGCGCATAGTAGTAGTTTATCTCCTCGATGATAAAGGAAAAGATGTTCCATGTATCATTGATATTGATACGGTTATGCGCCAACTCGTCCAAAGCGTATTTCCTCAGATAATCGATATTTTCGGCTTGCAACGCCACTTCCTTGTCGTCTTTTACAGGATGGAAATAGCGGTCTATCAGCACTTGTCGCTCTTGCAAGTTGCGCTGATAAAAGATATTCTCATGGGTGATTGAGGTTTTGCTTTGCTCCACTTCCTCAAAGTGCTCGGCATGAACACCGCTGATTGCTACACTCATTCCACCGATGTCCATCACCAGACGGCGATCTCGGTCAATACGGATGATGTAACCTTCCAATCCTGCCATCTCACCTGTGGTGATACGGAGGAGAATACGGTTGCGAGCATAATAATGATAAGGGTGGAGAAGGAAACGGATGCGCTCAGGAGAGGTCTCCGTGACACGCATGAATGGTTGCATCTGTGAGTCTGGTATCTCTGCCACCTTGCCTGTGCTACAATTCTTACACAGACGGGCGTGAGGGAAGTGCTTATCGAGATAGGCTTGTATTTCTTCAGGATAACCTTGGAAGAAAACCAGCCCACTGACGGTCGGAACTTCCTGATGCTGAACTTTTTGCTTGCCCAATTTCTTGAAATAACGCACGGTCTTATGCACAAAATAGATTATCTTGTCCTTCTCCAATTGTTCTTCCATCTTCTTCACTTTGCTGTTGTGAACAAAGACGTAAGACCATGTTGTTCCGTTCGATTGACGACACTTCTTTATCGCAGAACCAGTCTTTGCGTCTGGCTCTGTAACGTGGTTGCCCTTTGGAGAAACAAGTTTCTCGTCGGCTGTAGAAAAAGAACTTGTACCATCCGGTTTCATAAATTCTGCTCTACTTTATGTCCTCAGCTACAACCATACATGATGGTTGTGGAGATATAGTCAATTTATTGTTGTGCATAATCTTAATCGTATTTATAAGTATCAGACATTGCAGTCTTTGCACATGTAGCTTTATTTTACATTCGTTACACTTTCTTCTTATAAGAGAGCAAACTCGCTACAAAAATACGAAAATTAGTTGGATTACATGTCAGATTTTATCATTTTTCTGTATGTGGTTCTAAAAAAAGCACACAAATGTTTAGCAAATCTGCATTGGATGATTTCTCCAAGTGGCAGATTTGCACTTGTTTCGGCTGTCTTTGCGCTTTTATAAGAAGAAAGCGTGAAATTTGCTAAACATTTTACCCCATCATTTCGGGATGGTATAAATATGATTATTTATTTACAAATCTTTCAAGATCTTTCTTATAATTTTCTCGTTGGCATTGTTGATGGTTGTCACGTCTAACGACTGTAAGTATATTTGTGTGGTCTTGAAGGAGTTGTGTCCCATTCCCTCGCTGATGGTGGCTATCGGAATGTTCATGTGCAAGGCGATGCTTGCCCATGTGTGGCGTGCCACATAGGTGGTCAGCGGTATCTTCAAACCTATCCTCTCACCGATTTTCTTCAGGTTGTTGTTCGTGTTGTGTTCCGCCTTACGGTATGCGGTATAAAGCGAAGTCTCTTTGCCTGTCAAGATAGGCAGTAGATAAAGAGAGTCTTTAGTCTGCTCGGCGTATTTGTCAACGATGGCTTGCATCGGCTTAATCCATTCAATATTGAGATTTTGGTGGGTCTTGCGACGGTTGTAGCTTATCATTCCGCACTTCAAGTCGCTTTTCTTCAGGAATGCCATGTCCACGAAAGCCATACCACGCAGATAGAAACTGAGCAGGAACAGGTCTCGTGCCTTGTCAAGAGAAGAACCGCGAGGCAATTCCAATTTTTCAATCTTGCGAATATCCTTGACGGAAATGGCTCGCTTGGCAGTTCTCACATTGGCGGTCTGTATGTGAGAAAAGATGTCGTTGGACGGAGCTTGCCCTACTTCCACAGCCTTATTGTAGAGAGTGCGGAGGGTGCGCAGATAGAACGCCACGGTGTTTTGACCTACGCCTCTATTCCAAAGCCATGCTTGATACATTTCCATCATGTCGCTTGTCATCTGTGAGAAGGCGAGGTCTTCATGGTCACGAAACTCCATGAAGCGATTGGCGGCACTGACATAGTTGTTCTTGGTGCCAATGCACAACATCTGCTCTTTCTTGGCTATCTGCTGTCGGAAGAATGTAAATACGCTTTGGCTTGGCGGCAATTGCTGGATTTCCTGGGCAACGTCATCTATGGAATAAGGGATGCCCACCATCTCCTTGTCATGGATGATGCGCTGCATCTGCTTCATCTCCCAATCTATCTTTGACTGGATGAGTTGTAGATGTGCCTGTCGGTTGCTGTGATTAGAAATAATGACAGTCGATTTCTTGTCATTCCACTCTTCTGGAAAAACATGATAGTCGGTACTGATCCAGCGCAGACTGCGTTGGTGGATGAGATGATAATACAATGTGCCTTCTTTTCCTGGCACCAAGGATGCTCTGAATTTTACTTTTACTGTTGCCATAATGCTTTACTTTTAATGGTGAATAATGTTTTTTTCGGTTTACGCCTTATTATATAAGCAGTAAAAGTTCTGTTTGCCTCCGTCTTCTGATAGATGGGATAAGCTTGCCTCTCCATCTGCAAAAGTCGAGGTAATCTTTTTCTATGTCATGCAATCCTCGCTCAATATTTTGTAGGAGGCGGCTCTTGGGAAATCTTTTGTTCCCTAATATCTTATAGGGTCCGACATTATAGGCAAGTACGG
>ERZ1026874.1046-NODE-1046-length-15416-cov-6.548923_pt1 | contig 15416 bp, 14 predicted proteins | sample MGYA00380167_ERZ1026874 | MGnify/ENA primary metagenome ERZ1026874 (study PRJEB33269, sample SAMEA4719803) | human gut metagenome | biome: human-associated habitat; feature: organic feature; material: feces | place: Cameroon | collected 2013-10 ...
ACATTTGATATTTTTTGAGCAAATATACAGTTTTTATATCATATTACCGCTTATGCTTGACATACTCACAAATGCAAAATAAAATTATAAATGTACGAATATAAACATAATTAAGGTATTTTATAGGAGGCTGTTATGGCAGAGTTTAAAACCAATGTAATGCGTATTCTTGAAAAAGCAAAAATAAATTATACAGCGCACGAATATCCACACGGCAAAGAGGCAGTTGACGGCGTGAGCGTGGCAAAACTCCTCGGTCAAAATCCCGAATGTGTATTTAAAACACTTGTTACCAAAGGAGTGAGCGGCGGATACTTTGTATTTGTAGTGCCTGTTGCCGAGGAATTGGATTTGAAAAAGGCGGCAAAGTCGGTTGGCGAAAAGTCGGTTGAAATGATACATGTTAAGGATATTTTAAAGGTTACGGGATATATTCGTGGCGGCTGTTCGCCAATCGGAATGAAAAAACAGTACACCACCGTTTTTCACGAAAGCTGTCTTGAAAACCCGAATATCATAGTCAGCGCAGGCAAAATCGGCTACCAAATTGACCTTGAACCCAAAACTCTGATTGAATTTACGGGCGGAAAATGCGCCGATATTATAAAATAAAAAAATACACAAAACCTTCACATAACATTTATGTTACCTTTATTGACTAAGGTTAGTTGTAATGCTAAAATATGGGTGTATGATAACCTGTCACATATGGAGGTAATAAAGTTATGATTAAAAAAACATTTTACAATCTTCCCTACGAAAAAAGAAAGCGCATCACCGATGCAATTATAAAGGAATTTATGGAGCGCCCGAACGAAAAGGTTTCTATAAACAGGATTATTAAAACCGCTGAAATTTCAAGGGGCAGTTTTTATCAGTATTTTGATGACAAGGTAGATCTGATTGAAATTATAACCAAAACAATGTTTGACCAATCAAGCAGCAAGGCAAAGGAAATTCTAAAGCTGTGTTGCGGAGATTTGTTTGCTATGTATATAAAAATGTTTGACTATTTTGGCAATTACAGCTCTCAAAAGCAAACAATGAAAATTATGCGAAACATTGTAGACAGCTTTAAGGCAAACGATGACCTTGTGAGCGAATATCTGAAAAATCGCTTTAATATGGCACTCACCAACAACGAGATTTACACTATGGTTGACAGACAAAACCTGAAATTTAAGGACAACGACAGCGTAAAGTGTCTTATAGAAATTCTCACTCAGGTGCTGAAAAACGCAATTTTTGATGTTTTTGTTGCAGGCAGTGATCGTGAAGAGGTGCGCTCTCGACTTATAAAGAAGATTGATATAATAAAGCAAGGAGCTGTAAAGTAAAAGGTATTTTTATCTGTAATTTTATGGGAATAATCAAGAAAGAGGTCTAATATGCTACCAAAACTAAGTGTTAAAAAGCCGATGACAATTTTTGTAGCAGTAATCGTAGTAATAGTGTTGGGCATAGTTTCAGTCCTGAAAATGACGCCTGACCTGCTTCCTAATATGGATTTTCCGTACGCAATTATCATCACAACCTACCCCGGACAGACACCCGAAACCGTTGAATCGGTTGTAACAAAACCGCTTGAGCAGTCTTTGTCTACCATTGACGGCGTTAAAACCATAACCTCAACCTCGTCCGACAACTACTCAATGCTTACCATTGAGTTTAATGACGGCACAGATATGGATACGGCAACGGTGGATTTAAGAGGTGTTCTCGACACCATAAAGGACGCTTGGCCTGACGGTGTGGGCAGTCCGTACCTTATGAAAATTAACCCTAATATGATGCCTGTTGCAATGGTTGCGGTTGATTATGACGGCTATGACACAATTCAGATTTCCGACTATGTAAACAACGAACTCAAAAATCAGCTTGAGGGAATTGACGGTGTAGCCTCGGTTTCTACAAAGGGTATAGTTACACAAAAGGAAAATGTAATTATTTCGCAAACCAAGATTGACACTCTCAACGCAAAAATCAATGACGCTCTCAATGACAAATTCGGTGACGCCGAAAAGAAAATTTCAGACGCAAAGAAAGAATTGCAGGATAATATTTCTAAAGCCGAGCAAGGCAGTGATACTATTGAGCAGTCTATAAATGACCTGAACGCTCAGCAGGCGGAGGTTGCAAAACAGCTTGCCACAGCACAGGGTCAGGCGCAGAGCGGATACACTGAAATCCTCAATGCAAAAATGCGGCTGCTCGACCAACAGCAGTCGCTCACGACCACAAAGCAAACGCTCACGATTGCGTATCAGACCTTAACACAGATTAAAGAAAAGCTAAACAGTTTGCACGATGAAAAGGAACAGCTCTCTCAGCAGGTGGAGTCCTTTGAAAAAATCTACAACGAGTACAAGGACGCACTTGAAAAGCTGGCAAAGCCCGATCTTACAGATGAACAGCTTGCGCAGGTGAGGGCAATCCTTGCTAAGATAGATGAGGAGCTTGAAAAGTACGGTTTCCCTAAGGAGGAGCTTGAGCAAAGACTTAACAATGCAAAAGCCGCCCTTGAAAATGTTGACAAGGCTATTACACAGACCATTGAAACACTAAAGGGACTCGACACCACAGAGGAAAAACTTGACGATACAATTAAGGATATAACCGACAAAATCTCTCAGATAGACGGCGGCATTGCTCAGATTGCAGCCGCTGTAAAGGGACTTGACGATAATACGGTTACGGTAAATCAGGCGCTCTCCGAGGTTGAAAAACAGCAGTCGCTTGCGGCTTATCAGTTATCGGGAGGACTTTCAACACTTAATACAAAGCAGAGCGAGGTAAACTCCGCTTTAACTCAGCTCAATTCCGCACAGGAAGAATTAAAGACAGCGAGTGACGAGCTTTCAGACCAAAAGGATAAGGCTAAGAAAGCCGCCGATATGACAAACACTGTTACAATCAGCAATGTTTCAAACATACTTACGGCGCAGAACTTCTCTATGCCGGCAGGCTATGTAACCGATGATGAAAACATTAAATACCTTGTGCGTGTGGGTGATAAAATTGACGGCGACAAGGAAATGCAATCGCTTTCACTTTTTGACACAGGCATAGACGGCATTGGAGTTGTAAAGCTGAGTGATGTTGCCGATGTATTTGTTGCCGATGATTCGGACGAAGTCTTTACAAAAATCAACGGCAACTCAGGCGTGGTATTCAGCTTTTCAAAGCAAAGTGATGTGGCTACGGCTACTGTTTCCGACAACATAGCCAAAAAGCTCGATTCACTTATGCAGGAAAACAAAGGCTTGCACTTCACCACTCTTATGAATCAGGGCGACTACATACATATTATAATTAACAGCGTACTACAAAATCTTCTTATGGGTGCGGTGCTTGCAATTATAATTCTCTATCTTTTCTTAAGAGATATTAAGCCGACAATTATTGTAGCGTTCTCAATTCCTATAAGTGTTGTTTTTGCGCTTGTGCTAATGTATTTCAGCGGTGTTACGCTCAATATGATTTCACTGTCGGGACTTGCAATAGGCGTTGGTATGCTTGTTGATAACTCGGTTGTAGTTATCGAAAATATTTACCGACTGCGCAACCTCGGCATACCACCGATTAAAGCGGCACTCAACGGTGCTAAGCAGGTAGCCGGTGCAATCGCATCTTCTACACTCACCACAATATGCGTGTTCTTCCCTATCGTATTTATTGAGGGACTTACCCGTCAGATATTTATGGATATGGCGCTGACTATCACCTATTCCCTGCTCGCAAGCCTTATAGTTGCGCTTACCCTTGTGCCTGCACTCGGACAGCGTATGCTCAAAAAGGTTAAGCCTGTAAAGCATGGCTTGTTTGATAAAATGCTCGGCTGTTACGAAAAATCCATCCGCTTTGTATTAAAGCACAGAGCTATTGCGCTTATTGCGGCTGTTGTACTTTTGTTTGGCAGTATGTTCGGCGCATTGGCAAGAGGATTCAGCTTTATGCCTGATATGGCAAGCACAGAGCTTTCGGTAACGGTTAAGCTTGATGATTCGGCTACTATGGACGATACCATTGATGCCGCACAAAACCTGCTTGACACGCTTTCAAAATACGATGACTTTGAAACGGTCGGCGTTATGACAGGCTCAACCACAAGCCTTATGGGACTTACAGGCTCAGTATCTTCATCGGATTCTGACAAAGGCTCGGTTATGGCTTATGCCGTATTTAAAGACGACAAGGTTAAAAACAGCGAAAAAATCAGCAAAGAAATTGAAACCGCACTTGAAAATATCGGTGGAGATGTTATGGTAAGCGGAAGTTCGTCTTCAAGCTCAATGTCAACATTGCTCGGCAGTGACGGAGTGTCTATCAAGCTCTACGGCGATGACCTCAAAACACTGCAAACAACCGCTAAAGATATGGCTGAAAAACTCGCAACAGTTGACGGCATTGACGAAACCGACAGCGGTATAGGCGCTACTTCGGGTGAAATAAAGGTAACGGTTGACAAAACAAAGGCGGCTAAAAAATCACTTACGGTCGCACAGGTTTATCAGCAGATTGCCGCCGCAATCACTTCAGAATCGACTGCATCTTCAACTCTTACAAACAACGGCAAAGACCTTGATGTGGTTGTTATAAAAGATGAAAACAATGACGTTACAAAGGCGAATATAAAGGATATTAAGCTCACCTACACTGACAAAGAGGGTAACGAAAAGACCACAAAGCTCTCGGAGGTGGCTGATATTTCAGATTCCGAGTCAATGAATTCAATCACAAGAAGTGACCAAAAAAGATACCTTACAATCAGCGGCACTCTTAAAGAAGGGTACACAAACACCGATGTTTCAAACAAGGCAAAAGCTCTATTTGATGATTACAAGCTGCCTGACGGATGCAGTATTGAATACTCAGGCTCAAACGAAAGCACAATGGAGGCTGTAAAACAGATGCTCCTCATGATGCTTTTGGGCGTAATTCTCATTTACCTTATTATGGTTGCTCAGTTTCAGAGCCTTAAGTCACCGTTTATCATTATGTTTACAATTCCTCTTGCATTTACAGGCGGTTTCCTCGGATTGCTTATCACAGGCTTTGATGTCAGCGTTGTGGCATTGCTCGGTTTTGTAATGCTCTGCGGTATTATCGTAAACAACGGTATTGTGCTTGTTGACTACATTAACAACCTGCGACTTGAGGGCAAGGAAAGACGAGAAGCTATTGTTGAGGCAGGCAAAACAAGAATGCGTCCTATCCTCATTACAGCTATCACCACAATTTTAGGACTTTCCACAATGGCACTCGGCATTGGTACAGGTTCAGAAATTATGCAGCCTATCGCAATAGTATGTATCGGCGGTTTGCTGTACGCTACCGTAATGACGCTCTATATCGTTCCTGTTATTTACGATATTCTCAGCAAAAAAGAACTCCGCAAAGTAAACGAAAGCGACCTTGAGGAAATAGATATTTAATTTCAAACACAAAAATTCCTGTATGGCAAAGGCTATACAGGAATTTTTTATAATTATAAAACTATTTAATTTTCACTTTCAGAATTAAAAGAACTTTGCGATATCGTCAATTTCTTTTCTCTTTGGCATAGCAGGCTCGGCGTTGCTGTAACCCACACCGATTACGCTCACTACTGCCTCGGTTTCGGGAATACCTAAAATTTTCTTTATCTTTTCGTTATCTCTTATTCCCATTACAAGGGTTGAAAGTCCAAGCTCGGTAGCCTTGAGCAAAAGGTTCATACTCTGCAAGCCGCAGTCATAAAACCCCCAGCCGTTTCCAAGCTCGTTAGTAGGAGTGCCGTCCTTTTCATAGCCTGAGCGATTAAGAACGATTGCGGTAACGATAAGCGCAGGTGCGTCTGCCATATTCTTCTGATTATATGGTGACAATGCGTTCTTTACCTCGGCGAGCTTTTCCTCACCTGTTACAACATAGTAGCGTGACACCTGAGAATTTTTCCATGACGGTGCAAGCTGAGCCGCTGAAATTACTTCTCTTAACTTTTCCTGCTCCACAGGCTTATTTATGTATTCTCTCACACTTCTGCGAGTATGCATTACCTTTGATAATTCCATTGCAATACCTCCGATTGGTTTTATTAGGCTAATATTATCATAATTAAAAAATTTTTACAAGAAAATTGCGCTAATTTCTGCAACTTTTCAAATATAAGAACTGTATATGAAAGCCTTAACCTTTATATATTTTCTTAATATTATACTAAAGCGAGGCTTATTATATTTGAAAGGAAGATTTTATGGCAAAAGTAACTTGTGTTGATATTTCGGAATTTCAGCAGAATATCGACTTCAACAAAATGAAAAATGACGGCATAAAAGCGGTCATAATAAGGGCAGGATATGGCAGAGAGGCAAGTCAGAAAGACAATATGTTTGAAAGCCATTTTAGAAATGCAAAAAACGCAAATTTAAAAATCGGAGTGTATTGGTACAGCTATGCCGACAGCGTTAGTGATGCTGAAAAAGAGGCAAAGGCTTGCCTTGAGTGCATTAAAAACAAAAGCATTGATATGCCGATTTATTATGATTTAGAGGACTCCTCACAAATCAAACTCGGCAAAACAAAGCTAACGGAAATTGCGGAAAAATTCTGCGAAACAATTAAGAGAAGCAATTACAAGGCAGGCGTGTATGCAAACTTAAATTGGTTTAACAACTATCTTGATTACGATAAGTTAAAATCAAAATATAGTATTTGGCTTGCTCAATATAATTCTGTAAATGAATTAAGTTGTGACATTTGGCAGAACAGCTCGACAGGCAAAATCAACGGCTACGGCAGAAATATAGATACGAATATAATTTTTAACGAAAGTGTATTTGATAAGTCAAAAGATGAGCCTGAAAAGGAAAAAGCAAACATACCCGATATTTTTTACAAGGTGCGCTGTAACGGAGTTTGGCTGCCGGAGGTGAAAAATCTTGAGGACTATGCAGGAATTAAGGGCAGAGCGATTACAGATATTGCCATTAGGGTAAGCGTTGGCAAGGTGTGGTATCAGGCGCACACAAAAAGCGGATGGCTGCCAAAGGTGAGCGGATATGATATTGACGATTACGAAAACGGTTATGCAGGCAACGGAAGTAAAATTGATGCAATAAGGGTGTACTATACAACACCGCAAAGCCTCGCAAATTCACTTGGAAAATACCTTGTGGCAAAATACAGAGTATCGGCAACGGGCAATGAATACTTTGATTGGCAGCACGATGATCAGACAACGAATAATCAGGACGGCTACGCAGGACTTTTCGGTAACAGCATAGACCGAGTTTTATTAGTGCTCGAATAATTAAAAGGCGGTGGAAACATCGCCTTTTTTTCTTAAATTTTTTACTTGAAATAAAAAAGTATTATGATACAATAAATACTAAAGCGTAAAAATAAAGGGTGAACATAATGGTTATAAATTTTAATGAAATTCAAGAACATACATTGCCGGGTATGAACAACGGCACAGGTGAAATGAGCGCTAAAATGTTTATGTCGGACAACGGAAAAATTATTCCCTGCTCAATACATAAGGGCGGCTCAATCGGCACTCACAATCACCCGACAAGTGACGATATAAACTACATAATTTCAGGAACAGGCAAGGCTGTTTGCGACGGCAAGGAAGAAAATTTAGAGGCAGGAGTGTGCCATATCTGCCCCAAAGGCTCAGAGCATAGTATTATTAATACAGGCAACGATGATTTGGTAATGCTTACCGTTGTGGTTGAAAGATGATTCTATGATTCTATGATTAAAGACTTAGAAATAAAAATGTGGGAAGCGGCAAAAGCAAATAACAGCGAGAATTTTTTAAAACTTGTTGACGAAAACGCAATTATGGTTTGCGGCGGTTACAGTTGTACCGGCAGAGAATATGCCGAAATAATTAAAATGTTTGACTGAAAAAATTATGAAATCAGCAGTTTTGAAATTGTAGCAGAAAGTGAAAACCTTGTTCAGGTGCATTATATTTTAAAAACAGAAGTTGAACATAACGAAAACAGTGACCTTGCAGGCAAATTTCACATAACATCAACTTGGGCTAAAAAAGAAAATATATGGAAATTAATTTTTAATATGGACTCAAGAATATTAGAATAATGTAAAAAGCAGGTAAAAGTAATATATTTGTTTTTTGAGGGCATAATATTTGTCCTCTTTGCTTTTGCGGATTTGTCAACAGTAATTTTCACCAAAAATAGAGTATATTATTTGTGCGAATAATTCCTATTTTAATATTGCATACAACAAGATGTTGTGCTATAATAGATTTACTCTACAAGATATATGCTTTTAAAGAATTAAAAGTTACATTATATATTAAAGAGGATTATGAAATTACGAAAGGGAAGGATTTATTATGACAGTAAATGTAAAGGGCGGAAAGCTCAGCAAAAAGGAAATTGATGCTTACACAACACAGCTTCGAGAGGCTAATCCTGATAAATATATCAAGAATGTTGAATTCACAGTTGACGGCGACTATGTAGATGTTAAGTATGACTATGATTCTGTTCCGTTTGAAAGAATCCGCAGAATTACAGGCTACCTTGTAGGTACTGTTGACCGCTTTAACAACGCAAAGCGTGCCGAGGTTGAAGACAGAGTAAAGCACAGCGTACCTTGTACAGAATGTTGCTCTGTTGATGAAATCGCTTAATTTTTTTGTTTGATTATCCGATTTTACAATATTCCTGTTATTTCTTGTTGACTTTTGTCGATGAGGCAGTATATAATTAAACCAATAAGTTAATATTTATCTTATCAAGAGCGACTGAGGGAACAGGCCCTATGAAGTCCGGCAACCTGCTTTTTGCAAGGTGCCAAGTCCTGCGGTATTTACCGAAAGATGAGTTTTAAAAGCACCTTTCGGCTGAAGGGTGCTTATTTTTTTGCAAAGGAGAATTTTAATGGCAAAACATTTTTTCACTTCTGAATCAGTAACAGAAGGACATCCGGATAAAGTATGCGATCAGATTTCTGACGCTGTTCTTGACGCTATTCTCGAACAGGATAAAAACGCTCATGTTGCCTGCGAGGTAACAGCTACAACAGGTGTAGTTCATGTTATGGGCGAAATTTCTACAGACTGCTATGTTGACATTGCAAGTATCGCAAGAGAAGTTGTAAATGACATCGGCTATGACAACCAGGCGTGCGGTTTTAACGGCAATACTTGCGCTGTACTCACTTCTATTGACCAGCAGAGCCCTGATATTGCAATGGGTGTAAACGAAAGCTACGAGCTTAAAGACGGCGAAAATGACGCTAACAATCAGATTGGTGCCGGCGACCAGGGTATGATGTTCGGCTACGCTTGCAACGAAACCAAAGAGCTTATGCCGCTTGCTATTTCACTTGCACACAAGCTTGCAAAGCAGCTTACAGCAGTAAGAAAAGACGGCACTCTCTCCTACCTCCGTCCTGACGGCAAAACTCAGGTTACTGTTGAGTACGAGGGCGACACACCTGTAAGAGTTGACACTGTTGTAGTTTCTACTCAGCACGATGAAAATGTTACACTTGAGCAGATTAGAAAAGATATGGTAGAGTATGTGGTAAAGCCAATTATTCCTGCCGAGCTTTTAGATGAAAATACAAAGTATTTCATTAACCCAACAGGCAGATTTGTAATCGGCGGCCCTGTCGGCGACTCAGGTCTTACAGGCAGAAAGATTATTGTTGACACCTACGGCGGATTTTCTCGTCACGGTGGCGGCGCATTCAGCGGCAAAGACCCGACAAAGGTTGACAGAAGTGCTGCTTACTATGCAAGATACATTGCAAAGAACATTGTTGCGGCAGGTCTTGCCGACAAGTGCGAGGTTCAACTTGCATATGCAATCGGCGTTGCAAAGCCTGTTTCTATTATGGTTGACGCTTTCGGTTCATCAAGCTACACCAACGAACAGCTTTCAGATGCAGTAGAAAAGGTATTTGACTGCCGTCCTAACTCAATCATCGAGCAGTTAAAGCTCAAGGAAACAAAGTATCGTCCGCTCGCCGCATATGGTCATATGGGCAGAGAGGAACTCGGCGTTGCTTGGGAAAAGACAGACAAGGCTCAGGAGCTTGTAAAGGCAATTAACGAATAATTTTTATAAATTAAGCAAATTCTACATTGTGATGACCACAAAGTTAGACTTGAGAGCGTAGCGGTTAAAGCCGTTACGCTTTTTTTGTTATTCTAATAAAGTTTTTTATATGAATTTTTGGTGAAAAATATTGCATTATTATTAAGCTATATGTTAAAATTTGGTATTACATACGGAGGTGGGTTATGAATAATCTTGCTAATTATATAAAATGGCGTGGAGATTTAGGGTTTGATATATCACCGTTAAACGAGGTTGACGCAATTATTTTTTCTGAGCTTGTTTATCTTGATTTTTCGGGCTATACAGAAAAAACATCGCTCCCTCTTTATAAAATAAATAACCTTTATATAAAAGATAAACGAGAGCAAAACTTTTATAATATGGCGGCAAAAGATATTGTAAAACTTTTGGCTCAGTCGGGCAGCTGCGACAGATTTAAAAACATAGCCGTATCGGATTATGCCGCATATGACTGCGATGATAACCCGATGCAGTTCGGAGCTTGCACATTTAAGTTTGATTCCGACAAAATTTTTGTGGCTTTTCGTGGCACTGACAATACGCTAACCGGTTGGAAAGAGGATTGTATGATTGCGGTAAGCGACAACATACCCTCTCAGCTTAACGCCGCCGCATATCTGAATATGGTAGCTAATAAATATAGTGATTGTGAAATATATATCGGCGGTCACTCCAAGGGCGGAAACCTTGCAATTTATGCGGCTGTAAATGCTTTTGCCGAAATAAAAGACAGAATTAAAGCCGTATATAATAATGACGGCCCTGGGTTTTCAAAGGAATTTATAGAAAGTGCGCAGTACAAAGAAATTTCAGACCGAATAAATACTTTCGTTCCGCAATCGTCATTTGTAGGTATGCTGCTTGAGCATGACGAGGACTACATAATTGTAAAAAGTGCAAATCACTCATTTTGGCAGCACGATGCCTTTAGCTGGCATGTGGTGGGCAACCACTTTATTCACCTTGACGAGGATACAAAAAGTATTCGCTTTGCCGAAAAAAATATGAAAGAGCTGATTAACGGACTTACCAACGAGCAAAAGAAGCAGATTATAGACTCGGCTTTTGAAATTATGGCAGAGGGCGGAAAAATAACCTTTGAGGACATACGCAAGGCAGGAATTAAAAATATTCCCGATATGATAAAAGCCTTTAATAAAATAGACGACAATTCAAAAAAGGCGCTTACAGATGGCATTACTCTGCTTGCCAAGCTGTCTATTAAAAACGGATACGAAATTAACAAACCTGAGTCAAAGCCGAAATCTAAAGAAACAGGCATAGTTTAAGTGCTTTTTATTCTATAAATGAATTATAATGCAGTGGTAAACATAATTTTTTAATTGTTTATAAATTAAAGGTCAAATTTAGTCAAATTTCTCTTGACATTTCCTGAAAAAGGTATAAAATATAATTAGCACTCAGAGATACAGAGTGCTAATTGAAATAACACATTAACTTTTTAGGAGGATTTATATTATGAGTATTAAACCATTACTTGACAGAGTAGTATTGCAGGTTGAAGAGGCCGAAGAAAAAACAAAGAGCGGTATCATTCTTTCATCTGCCGCACAGGAAAAGCCACAGTTTGCAAGAGTAGTTGCAGTTGGCCCCGGCGGAGTTGTTGACGGCAACGAAGTTAAGATGTATGTAAATGTTGGCGATAAGGTAATCGCAAGCAAGTACGCAGGCACAGAAGTTAAGATTGACGGTGAGGAATACACAATCGTTCGTCAGTCAGATATTCTTGCAACAGTTGAATAATTATTTTGATTTGATATATTTTGGAGGTAATTTATTATGGCTAAACAAATTGCTTATGGTGAAGAGGCAAGAAAATCTCTTATGAGAGGTATTGACCAGCTTGCTGATACAGTTAAAATCACACTTGGCCCTAAGGGCAGAAATGTTGTACTTGACAAAAAGTACGGTGCTCCGCTCATCACAAACGATGGCGTAACAATCGCTAAGGAAATTGAGCTCGACGATCCATTTGAGAATATGGGTGCTCAGCTTGTTAAGGAAGTTTCTATCAAGACAAATGATGTAGCAGGTGACGGTACAACAACTGCTACTCTCCTTGCTCAGGCTCTTATCAGAGAGGGTATGAAGAATGTAACAGCAGGCGCAAACCCAATGGTGCTTAAAAAGGGTATTGCAGACGCTATTAATGTTGCTGTAAAGGCTGTATCTGACAACAGCAAGAAGGTATCGGGTTCAGACGATATTGCAAGAGTTGCAACAGTATCTTCACAGGACGAGTTCATCGGTAAGCTCATTGCCGAGGCTATGGAAAAAGTTACAACAGACGGCGTTATCACAGTTGAGGAGTCAAAGACAGCTGAAACATACAGCGAAGTTGTTGAAGGTATGATGTTTGACAGAGGCTACATTGCTCCTTATATGGTAACAGATACAGACAAGATGGTTGCTGAACTTGACAACCCATTCATTCTTATTACAGATAAGAAGATTTCAAATACACAGGAAATTCTCCCTATTCTTGAGCAGATTGTTCAGTCAGGCAGAAAGCTCCTTATCATTGCCGAAGATGTAGAGGGCGAAGCTCTTACAACTCTCGTACTCAACAAATTGAGAGGTACATTTACTTGTGTTGCTGTTAAGGCACCGGGCTTTGGCGACAGAAGAAAAGAAATGTTACAGGATATTGCTACTCTTACAGGCGGTACAGTTATTACATCTGACTTAGGTCTTGAGCTTAAGGATACAACAATGGACCAACTCGGTACTGCTCGTCAGGTTAAGGTTGAGAAAGAGAACACAATTATCGTTGACGGCGCAGGCGACAAGGACGCTATCAAGGGCAGAGTTGCTCAGATTCGTCAGCAGATTGAAACTACAACATCTGACTTTGACCGTGAAAAGCTCCAGGAGCGTCTTGCAAAGCTCGCAGGCGGTGTTGCAGTAATCAAAGTCGGTGCTGCTACCGAAATTGAAATGAAAGAAAAGAAACTCAGAATTGAGGACGCACTTGCTGCTACAAAGGCTGCTGTTGAAGAAGGCATTGTTGCAGGCGGCGGTATTGCTTGTATGAACGCTATCCCGGCTGTATCTGATTTTGTTGATACACTTGAGGGTGACGCTAAGACAGGCGCTAAGATTGTTCTCAAGGCTCTTGAAGAACCACTCCGTCAGATTGCTGCAAACGCAGGTCTTGAGGGCAGCGTAATCTGCGAGAACATTAAGAAGGCTAACAAGGTTGGCTATGGCTTTAACGCTCTTACAGAGGAATATACAGATATGATCGAGGCAGGTATTGTTGACCCGACAAAGGTAACTCGTTCAGCACTTCAGAACGCATCTTCTGTTGCTGCAATGGTACTCACAACAGAGTCACTCGTTGCCGACATTAAAGAGCCGGCAGCTCCTGCTGCACCTGCTGCTCCTGATATGGGCGGTATGTACTAATTTAATACTCCTTATAAAATCCCATAAAAATATATCTGCCACACCAAAAAGGTGTGGCAGATTTTTTTAGTCGATTATTTGTCAAATTATGGATTAGCACACAAAGTTTAGCTTAATAAAGGTCAAACTTTTAATTTCAGAACGAAAAGTTTGACTGTTGCTTTGCTTTGTTGCCCGACCGATAATTCACTAAACCGTATTTCTGACATTTACAAAGCATTTTCAATTTTTAAAAGTTTTTCTTTAATATCCACTCCGCCTGCATAGCCTGTAAAACTTCCGTTCTTACCCATTACCCTATGGCAGGGAACTATAATTGAAATCGGATTATGCCCTACCGCTCCGCCTATGGCTTGCGCCGACATATTCTCCGCTCCCCTTTTTTTCGCCATAATATCTGCAATTCCTCCGTATGTTATTACACTGCCGTACGGAATTGCGAGCAGAATTTTCCACACTTCATTGCGAAACTGAGTTGACGATAAATATAACGGCGGTGTAAAGTTCGGGTTTTGTCCGCTGAAATAAACATCAAGCCATTTAGCCGTCTGCTCAAAAACAGGCAGGCTTTTTTGTTTATATTCTCCGTTAAGTGTAGAACCAAAATATTTTGTCCTTCAAACCACAAGCCTATCAGCTCGTTACCGTTACTTGCCAAAGTGATTTTGCCGAGCGGTGAACTGTAATAATTTATGTACTGCATAATTTCTCCCTAAGCCGACAAGTAGGATTTTATTCCCTATTTGTCGGCTATTTGCTTATTTTTTTTATAAATGTAAGTATTCGCCTTTCGTAGCCTTTTTTATCAATATAATGCGACTCGGCGTGTTCTGACTCTCTTACTATAAAAAGCTCCTTATACGCCTTACAGTGGGAATAATTTTTCATTGTCATCCATAGCGGAACAAACTCATCATTCTCTCCATGAATAAACAAAATCGGAATATCAGACCTCGCAATTTCAGCCGTTGTATTCACATCTTTATATCCATAGCCTGCACGAATTTTTGACATTATATTTGTAAGATAAATGATAGGGAATCTCGGAAGATGATAATCTCTTTTCAGTACATACTCAAAAATTTCGTCTACGCTTGTAAATCCGCAGTCTGCAATAATTCCACGCACATTTTTAGGCATAATACTGCTTGCCATAAGCACAGTTGCCGCACCCATTGAAATGCCATGCAAAAATACCTGTACATTGCTGCCAAAGCGATTTATAACATATTTTACCCAATTACGCAAATCCAAGCGGTCAAGCACACCAAATCCTACATACTTGCCCTCACTCTGTCCATGCGCCCTGTTATCTACAAGCAGAACATTGTATCCGTTTTTATAATAGGCTTGTGCAAGGCTCGCAAAATCCTTTTTACCGCTCCCTGTAAAGCCATGAACACAAATCACGATTTTATCGGAATAATTTTCGAGCAATGCGCCGTATAACCTGAGTCCGTCAAAGGACTTTATATAAACATTAATATACGGCATACCTTCAAGCCAGCGCCTGCCCTCTTTTGCTATCGGATAATGTCTGTACCAGCTTGCAACGGCGTCTATATCCTTTTGAGAACTGCTATTTTTCTGCCTGTAAATAATTATTTTAAACAGATATTCAGATACAAACACACTGCAAGCAACAAGCAATACAGCAAAAAGCAGTATGCCGACTAAAATTTCACGCATGGCAATTCCCCATTTCCGCCGAACATTATGACTGTTAATAGTATATCCGTACGGTCGTGATTTTAGTATAAATTCAGAATAATCGTTTAGAGCAGAAAGTTTAGTTTTATAAATTTTAAATTTAGGTCAACCTTTTAACTTCGGGACGGAAACATTTTCTTTTGCCGTACTTTGTTGCCCGACCGA
>ERZ1026874.1055-NODE-1055-length-15353-cov-5.941626_pt1 | contig 15353 bp, 11 predicted proteins | sample MGYA00380167_ERZ1026874 | MGnify/ENA primary metagenome ERZ1026874 (study PRJEB33269, sample SAMEA4719803) | human gut metagenome | biome: human-associated habitat; feature: organic feature; material: feces | place: Cameroon | collected 2013-10 ...
AGTCTAAAAGAGCGTGTAAAAAATGATTTCTCATTTTTTCACACGCCCTTTTTTATCGTATAGGAAACTTCGTTTCCTATACGATAAAAATGCTCCGCGAGGATGCGCACTCGGCGCAAGGGTAGATGGTTGCCGAGGCAACCGCGCCTCGGCGCGAGAATGTGCCAAGGCACATTCTTTTTTATCGTATAGGAAACTTCGTTTCCATACGATAAAAACGCTCCGCGAGGATGCGCACTCGGCGCAAGGGTAGATGGTTGCCGAAGCAACCGCGCCTCGGCGCGAGAATGTGCCAAGGCACATTCTTTTTACACAACTTCCAGGTGCCAGGTATAATAGAGCTTCGGATAATCGGAAAGATAATGCTCGAGCTCGAAATCATACCGAACGGTGCCGCTTGCTGTAAACGGGAGCGGTGCGAAGCTGCCGTCTTTTAAGGAAACGGACAGGTCACTGATGACAAAGCCCTGTTTTTTCATTTCTTCTTTAAAATAATTGAAATAAAAGGCGCCATCTTTGGAAAGCGTATAGCGTACCTCGTAGCGGTAGCCGGAAAAGAGGCGTTTGCTCTGTGTCAGAATTTCCTTTTCCTGCATCCGGTCGCGAGACAGAAACGGATAAAAGTTTGCAAGCAGGGCCGTTCCCTGACGGTAGTCGCCCTCGTGCCAGAGGCGGATTCCATCGAAAAGATGCTTGCCGCCGACGGTCTGATATTTCCCGCTGCGGGCATCCTGACGGATGGTTTCCTGCAAGGTCTTTAACTCTTCCTGAACGAATTCCGGCATGCGCTCCGGCAAAACGGGAGCTGTGGGGGCAGGTTCAGAAGCAGCCTGTGGAGCCTGGGCGGCAGACACCTGCTCTGCCAAATTTGACTTCTGGTTCTGCTCTGTCTGGATTTCTGTTTTAATTTCATCAAAAAAGGACATGATGGGATTCTCCTTTGTATACTACCCCCTATTTTAAGCATTATAGATTTTGTTTGTCAAATTTTTCTTCACAGTATTTGCAGCGATAAACTTCCTTGTTCGGGTCAGCGAGGACGAAGATCTGCGGCAGCTCCTGCTCGATCGAGGTAATACAGCGGGGATTTTTGCAGCGAATGACGTTTTTGATCTGTTTGGGAAGCTTTAATTCCTTCTTTTCGACGATATCCCCGCTTTTGATGACATTGACGGTGATGTTATGGTCGATAAAGCCGAGAACGTCGAGGTCGAGCATGTTGACATCGCATTCTACTTTCAGAATGTCCTTTTTGCCCATTTTGCCGCTGCGCGCGTTTTTGATGATCGCAACGGTGCAGTCGAGCTTATCGAGCTGCAGATGGTGATAGATGGACATTGCCATGCCTGCCTGAATATGGTCGAGTACAAAGCCTTCTTCAATTTTACCTACGTTTAACATAAGAAATCTCCTTTTTCTCAGTCCACATGAATATTTAAGAGGGTCAGAATCAGCGCCATCCGGACATAGACCGCGTACTGCGCCTGTTTGAAATAAACGGCTCTCGGGTCGTCATCCACATCGACAGAGATTTCGTTAACTCTGGGGAGGGGGTGCAGCACCAGCATGTCGGGCGGTGCGAGCTTCATTTTTTTAGCAGTCAGGATATAGAAATCCTTCAGGCGGACATAATCCTCTTCGTTGAAGAAGCGCTCTTTCTGAACGCGGGTCATGTAAAGGACGTCCAGCTCGGGCAGTTTGTCTTCCAGACGAATGACTTCTTCATAGGGAATATTTTTTTCACGCAGCATCTCTGTGATATAATCCGGAACCCGCAGCTCGGTCGGGGAAATGAAGATGAACCGGAGGTTGTCGTAGCGGGAGAGCGCGTTGACTAAGGAGTGCACGGTACGACCGAATTTTAAGTCGCCGCACAGACCGATGGTCAGGTTGTTTAAATGCCCCTTTAAGGAACGGATGGTCAGCAGATCGGCATAGGTCTGGGTCGGATGCTGATGACCGCCGTCACCGGCATTGATGACGGGAATGCGGGATTTCTCAGCGGCAACGATCGGAGCACCCTCTTTGGGATGGCGCATTGCGCAGATATCGGCGTAGCAGGAAACGACGCGGATCGTGTCGGAAACACTTTCGCCTTTGGAAGCGGAGGAATTGGATGCATCCGCAAATCCGAGCACTTTGCCGCCCAGGTTCATCATAGCGGCTTCAAAGCTTAAACGGGTTCTGGTGCTCGGCTCGTAGAAACAGGTCGCCAGCTTTTTGCCCTCGCAGGTATGGGCATACTTGTCGGGGTGTTTCTCGATGTCGTTGGCAAGATCAAAGAGCTGATCCAGCTCTTCCACAGAAAAATCCAGTGGGTTCATCAGGTGTCTCATGAATGATAATCCTCCTTGAACAGTTGAGTTTCAGACATAATAAAATCGAAGAGAATCAAACTCCCTTCGATTTGAAACAAAATGCCTGTATTTCTTTTCAAAAAAATGAAATCCATGTCCTCTGCCGGAAATAATCTGACAAAGAAAAGAAAAAAACGAACTTCCGAATAAACAGCACTGCTGAAAATAAAACATGACAGACTGCATGGTCATCGCACTTCCTCCTTTGGATCTCATTTTGCTTGGACAAGTATAGCATAGGGATATTTTGAATGCAAGGAAGAATTGAAAAAAATACCGCGATGGCGTATAATGATACTACAGTTCACTCGTGGCATTCTGTGAGCAGATTTCATGCTTGCATGAAAATCTGTTTGCAGAATGCCACGAAGGGAGCGCCGCTTCATGAGCAAAAAGAGCTGCGAAGCAGCGGGAAGCATCGAAGATGCGCTTTTGCGAATGGCGCGGTGAACTGTTCGCAAAGCTGTGGAATGCTCGAATGGCGCGGTGAACTGTTCGCAAAGCTGTGGAATGCTCGAATGGCGCGATGAACTGTATCGAATCCACCAGATGCAAAAGGAGGAAATAGCATGGAATTTCGGGAAAAGAAAAGATGGGGATTTTTTGGACTTCCCTTTACCTTTACAACCTACATGGTTACAGAAGAGCTGATCACTGTGGAAGAGGGATTTATTAACAAGCGGGAGAACGACTGCTACATATATAAAGTACAGGACGTAGAACTGATCCGGACGCTGGGGGAGCGGATGTTCGGACTTGGTACTGTAAAGTGCTACACCGGCGATACGACAAATCCGGAGCTGTATCTGACCCATATCAAAAATGCAAAAAATATCAAAAACTTTATTCTGGAAGCGTCTGAGAAAGCGCGGTTGAAGCGCAGGACGATGAATATGCTCAACATCGGTGCAGATGCAGATATTCCGGAAGAAGACTAATTTTCAAAAAAAGTCTTGACAATGAAATCAGACTGTTTTAATATGTTTTCAACAAGTTGAACTTATATCAATTTAAACTGATGAAGTGGAGATAACGGTACAGGCGCACTTCCAGAGAGTCCGGGCAGGTGGGAGCCGGGCAGAAAGCGGAGTATCAAATGGACCACAGAGGGCACAGTCAAAGGAATTTTGTTCCGAGTATTCTGTGACGGAGGGCATCCGTTATTTGCCGGGGGTATGTTAGTATCCTTTGGAATGTTTGAATTCTTTAAAAGATATCTGTACCCTGATAAAGAGTGCGTACGATCGCAAAGCAAGGTGGTACCGCGGGAAGACAGGCACAAAAGTGCCTGCAGCTTAAAAGATGATGAGCCCCCGTCCTTGACAGACAAATCTGTCATGGGCGGGGGTATTTTTTTATCGTATAGGAAACTTTGTTTCCATACGATAAAAAACGCTCCGCGAGGATGCGCACTCGGCGCGAGAATATCCCAAGACACATTCTTTTTTACAGGAGGAGCAGTCGCATGGAACAGACATCACTGGAAGAACTGAAAAGAACGGCAGCGTCCGGAGCTTACCGGAGGATTCCGATCTGGCGTGAGATTTTTTCAGATATCGCAACACCCGTGCAGGTACTGAAAAAACTGCTGGCGGTAAGCGACCACTGCTTTTTGTTAGAAAGTGCGGAGGACAACAAGCAGTGGGGACGGTACAGCTTTCTTGGGTTCGATCCTGCGATGGAGCTGACCTGCATGAACCATCAGGTGACAATTACAACAGACCATGTCGAGCAGTTTGAAACAGAGAATCCGGCGCAGGTGATTGCAAGGGTGATCGAAGAAAACCGCGCGCCGCAGATCAAAAAGCTCCCGCCTCTGACCGGTGGTCTGGTTGGATATTTTGCATACGACTATATCAAATATGCGGAGCCGACGCTTCGGCTGGACGCAGAGGATCAGGAAAAGTTCCGGGACGTCGATCTGATGCTGTTTGATAAGATGATCGCATTTGATCACTACAGACAAAAGATCATCCTGATCTGTAACAGCCGGATATCGGAAGCAGACGTGCAGGCAGAAGGTGGACAGACAGCCGGCGCGGCAGCGGCAACGGACCTTCAGGTAACGATGAAGAGCGCGCGGGCAGCAGCAACGGACGCCCCGGTATCTGCAGCAGCATCCGATACCCTGGAAGCGGTTTACCGCACAGCCCTTCAGACTCTCGATCAGATGCAGGACATCATCGAAAAGGGCACAGAAAAAAACGTGTCCGCAGGGAGGCTGACAACAGAGCTCACGCCGCTGTTCGATCAGGAAAGCTATTGTGATAAGGTGGAGCAGGTCAAGCATTACATTCATGAGGGAGACATTTTCCAGCTGGTGCTTTCGAACCGTCTGGAAGCCGGATTTGACGGAAGCCTGCTGGATACCTACCGGATTCTGCGGACAAAAAATCCGTCACCGTACATGTTTTATTTTTCCAGCGACGATCTGGAAATCGCCGGCGCTTCGCCGGAGACACTGGTAAAGGTGGACAATCAGACCGCATACACCTTCCCCCTTGCAGGGACAAGACCCAGAGGAAAGGACGAAAAGGAGGATCAGGAGCTGGAAGCCGATCTGCTTGCCGATGAAAAGGAGCTGGCAGAGCACAACATGCTGGTGGATCTCGGACGAAATGATCTTGGGAGGTTCTGCCGGTTCGGAACGGTAGAAGTGGAAAAATATCTTTCGGTCGAAAAATTTTCCCATGTCATGCACCTGGGATCGACCGTGCGGGGCGAGCTTCGCAGCGATAAAACGGCGCTGGACGCCCTGCAGTCGGTGCTTCCGGCGGGAACACTTTCGGGTGCACCAAAGCTTCGCGCCTGTCAGATCATCAACGACCTGGAAAACAACAAGCGCGGCATTTACGGCGGTGCCATTGGCTATCTGGATTTTGCAGGAAATATGGATATGTGTATCGCAATCCGGCTGGCGTTTCGCAAAAACGGAAAAGTATTCGTCCGGTCGGGAGCCGGAATTGTGGCGGACAGTGTAGCACCGAAGGAATATCAGGAATGCATCAATAAGGCGAAAGCAGTGGTGCTGGCGCTGCAGGAAGCGCAGAAACTTGGAAAGAAAGGGGAACGGGCATGATTTTACTGATCGATAATTATGACAGCTTTTCCTATAACTTATATGAGCTGATCGGGGCGATCAATCCGGAGATTAAGGTGATCCGAAATGACGAGCTGACGGCAGAAAAGATTGAGACATTAAAGCCCGAAGCGATCATCCTGTCGCCGGGCCCAGGGCGTCCGCAGGATGCGGGCTGCTGCATTGAGGTGGTGCAAAAGCTCGGCGGGAAAATCCCGATCCTCGGCGTGTGTTTGGGACATCAGGTGATTTGCGAGGCATACGGCGGAGTTGTTTCCTATGCAAAACAGCTGATGCACGGCAAACAGTCCGTGACAAAGCTCGATACGAAAACGCCGCTGTTTGTTGGTCTGCCGGAGGAAACGACGGTGGCACGGTACCATTCGCTGGCGGCGCAGGAAGAAACCTTTCCGGAATGCCTGCAGGTGACTGCCAGGACATCGGACGGTGAGATCATGGCACTGCAGCATAAAACAAAGGCGGTGTACGGCGTACAGTTTCACCCGGAATCAATTTTAACTCCACTTGGGAAAAAGATGCTTGAAAATTTTTTACAGCTGGCGAATGCAGAGAAAAAGGAGAAGACAATGATTAAAGAAGCGATTGTAAAACTGGCAGCAAAGCAGAACCTGGATTATGAGACCGCAGAAGCTTCGATGGACGAAATCATGGGCGGAAAGGCAAGTCCGGTACAGATGAGTGCATTTTTAACCGCGATGGCGATGAAGGGCGAGACAATCGAGGAAATTACCGCGTGTGCGGCGGGGATGAGAAAGCATTGTGTACGCCTGTTACATGATCAGGATGTGCTGGAAATCGTTGGAACCGGCGGTGACCATTCCAATTCCTTTAACATTTCTACAACGTCTTCCCTTGTGATCTCGGCAGCAGGCGTTCCGGTGGCAAAACACGGCAACCGTGCTGCATCCAGCAAGAGCGGTGCGGCGGACGTTTTAGAAGCACTTGGTGTAAAGATCACCATCGATCCGGCAAAGAGCGCAGAAGTGCTCAAAAAAATCGGTCTGTGCTTCCTGTTTGCACAGAATTACCACCTGTCGATGAAATATGTCGCACCGGTCAGAAAAGAGCTGGGTATCCGTACGATTTTCAATATTCTTGGACCGCTGACCAATCCGGCAGGTGCAAACATGGAGCTGATGGGTGTTTATGACGAGGCACTGGTGGAGCCGTTAGCACGGGTGTTGGCAAACCTCGGCGTGAAAAAGGCAATGGTCGTATATGGACAGGACGGTCTGGATGAGATTTCCATGAGTGCACCGACGACAGTCTGCGAAGTAAAGGATGGGGAATTTTTATCCTATGTGATCACTCCGGAGCAGTTCGGCTTTACCCGCTGCAGCAAAGACGAGCTGACGGGCGGAAGCCCCCAGGACAACGCACAGATTGCACTGGCGATTTTGAAAGGGGAAAAAGGACCCAGACGGGATGCGGTCGTTCTGAACTCCGCAGCGGCAATCCATATCGCAAAGGGCATTTCAATCGAAGATGCGATCAGAGAAGCGCAGGAAGTCATCGACAGCGGTAAGGCGCTTGCACAGCTGGAGCAGTTTGCAGCGCTGACGAATCAGGAGTAAGAAGATTGAAAAAATTTTTCAATCGCGAGATTTGTGTCTGCGCGCACTTGGCACAAACTCGACATGCGCAAAAAGCGTGCGCAGAAATGAGCGGAAAGCATGAAAGAAAAGACGATTCTGGATACTCTCGCGGACGCTGCGCGGGCGCGTGTGGCGGAAAATAAAAAGAAAAAGCCGATGGAGGTTCTGAAAAAAGAAGCAAAAAGCCTGGCTGCAGATACCGGGTTTCCATTTGAAAAAGCGCTGGCGGCGCCGGGGATTTCGGTTATCTGCGAGGTCAAAAAGGCATCTCCATCCAAAGGGCTGATTGCAGTAGACTTTCCGTATCTGGAAATTGCACGGCAGTATGAGCGCGCGGGCGCATCTGCGATTTCTGTGCTGACGGAGCCGGAATACTTCCTTGGAAGCGACGGCTATCTGCAGGAAATCGCAGAGGATGTGAGCATTCCGGTGCTGCGCAAGGATTTTACGGTGGATGAATATCAGATTTATGAAGCAAAGCTTTTAGGTGCTTCTGCGGTGCTTCTGATTTGTGCGATTTTGTCCGAGAAAGAGCTTGGTCAGTTTTTAAAAGTGGCGCATAGTCTTGGCTTATCGGCGTTAGTTGAGGCACACGACGAAGAAGAGGTTGCGCGGGCGCTGCGTGCCGGAGCGCGGATCATCGGCGTCAACAACCGGAACCTGAAGGATTTTACCGTAGATGTCAAAAACAGTGTGCGTCTGCGAAAGCTGATTCCGCCGGAGGTACTCTACGTCTCCGAAAGCGGCATCAGGGGTGCAGAGGACGTTGCCGTTTTATATAAAAATGGAACGAACGCGGTGCTGATTGGCGAAACGCTGATGAGAAGCAGCGATAAAGCGGCGATGCTGCAGGAATTGAAGAGGGACTGCCATGAGTGAGCAAAAGCAGCGCAGCAAAGATATAATTCGAACTGCAAACATCGCAGAATCTGAACACCCACGCCTCAAGATCTGTGGGCTGTCCCGCCCTTGCGATATCGAATGGGTCAACGACGCCGGAGTTGATTTTGCAGGTTTCGTCTTTGCAAGGAGCAGGCGGCAGGTTTCACCCGAGCAGGCAAAACAGCTGCACAGCATGTTAAAAAAAGAAATCCCGGCAGTCGGTGTTTTTGTCAACGAAACAATAGAAACCATCGTCGGTCTGGTAGAGGATGGCGTCATTGACTGGGTGCAGCTGCACGGGCAGGAAGACGAGACATATATAAATGAACTGAAAAGCAAAGTCAGCTGTCCGGTGATCCAGGCGTTTTCCGTCCGGACGAAGGAAGATGTGCTGCGTGCCAGGGAAAGCTGCGCAGATTACATTTTGCTGGATCAGGGCAGCGGCGGAACCGGAAGAGTCTTTGACTGGACTTTAATAGAATCTATCGGCCGCCCATTTTTCCTGGCGGGCGGGCTGAATGCAGAGAATATAAAAGAGGCTGTGCGAACGGGAGCCTGGGCGTTCGACGTCAGCAGCGGCGCAGAAACCGACGGTTTTAAGGATCGGGAGAAAATTTTCGCGTGCGTAGCGGCAGCACGGCAGAAGGAGGAATACAACTGATGGAAAAAGGCAGATTTGGAATACACGGAGGACAGTACATCCCGGAGACGCTGATGAATGAGATCATTCATCTGGAGGAGCAGTACGAATTTTATAAAAATGACCCGGAGTTTTGTGCGGAGCTTGATGGTCTGTTAAAAAATTATGCAGGAAGACCGTCGCTGTTATATTATGCGGAGAAAATGACAAAGGATCTGGGCGGTGCGAAGATCTATTTAAAGCGGGAGGACTTAAACCACACCGGCTCTCACAAGATCAACAACGTACTCGGTCAGGTGCTGATGGCAAAAAAGATGGGTAAAACCCGCGTCATCGCAGAAACTGGCGCCGGACAGCATGGGGTTGCCTGTGCAACAGCTGCGGCACTGCTCGGACTGGAATGTGAGATTTTTATGGGAAAAGAGGACACGGACCGGCAGGCGCTGAATGTTTACAGAATGAAGCTTTTGGGCGCAAAGGTGCATCCGGTAACAAGCGGAACCCAGACCTTAAAGGATGCAGTAAACGAGACGATGCGTGAGTGGACAAACCGCGTATCGGACACCCACTATGTACTGGGCTCTGTCATGGGACCCCATCCGTTCCCGACGATCGTGCGGGATTTCCAGTCTGTCATCGGACGGGAGGCAAAGGCGCAGATTCTGGAAAAGGAAGGAAAGCTTCCGGCAGCTGTTTTGGCGTGTGTCGGCGGCGGCAGCAATGCAATGGGCATGTTCTATGAGTTTATTCCGGAAAAGGAAGTTGCATTGATCGGCTGCGAGGCTGCGGGAAAAGGAATTGATACGGATAAGCATGCAGCAACAATGGCAAAGGGAACGCCAGGTGTGTTCCACGGTATGAAATCCTATTTCTGTCAGGATCAGTACGGACAGATTGCACCGGTGTACTCGATTTCTGCAGGACTGGATTATCCCGGCATCGGACCGGAGCACGCATGGCTGCACGATACCGGACGCGCAAGCTATGTACCGGTAACGGATGAGGAAGCGGTAGAAGCGTTTGAGTATCTGGCGCGTACGGAGGGCATCATCTGCGCGATAGAGAGCGCCCATGCGGTTGCGCATGCGAGAAAGCTTGCACCGACCTTGTCTTCGGATCAGTCGATCATTATTTGTCTATCCGGGCGCGGCGACAAGGACGTTGCAGCGATTGCAAGATACCGCGGCGAAGATATTTCAGAGTAAACCCGAAAAACAGAGGATAAAAGAAAACTTTGGCAGGCGCAAAAAACCTGCAGGAAAGGCTGTCCGAAAGACAGAAGGAAAAAGATGAGCAGAATCCAAAAGGCATTTGAAAATAAAAAGGCATTTATTGCATTTTTAACAGCGGGAGATCCGTCCCTGGATAAGACAGAGGAATACATTCTGGAAATGGAGCGGGCAGGCGCAGATCTGATCGAGATCGGCATTCCGTTTTCCGATCCGATCGCGGAGGGACCGGTCATTCAGGAGGCGGATATCCGGGCGCTTTCCGGCGGTGTGACGACCGACGATATTTTTGACATGGTAAAGAAACTGCGGGAGAAAACAGAAATTCCGCTGGTATTTATGACATATTTGAATCCGGTGTTCCATTACGGCTACGAGGCGTTTTTTGAACGCTGCCAGGATGTAGGGATCGACGGCATCATCATCCCCGATCTGCCCTTTGAGGAAAAAGAAGAGGTTGATGTTGTTGCAAGCCGCTATGGCATAGACCTGATCTCGATGATTGCACCGACCTCCAAAGAGAGAATCCGTAAGATTGCCAAAGGAGCGAAAGGATTTTTGTATGTGGTATCGTCGATGGGCGTAACCGGAGAGAGAACCAATATCACCACCGATATCGGTGGGATGTTAAAAGAAATCCGCAGTGTCAGCAGCGTTCCGGCAGCGGTTGGCTTCGGTATCCACACACCGGATCAGGCGGCAGAGATTTGCAAAACGGCGGATGGTGTTATTGTCGGAAGTGCAGTTGTAAAGCTGATTGCAAAATACGGCTCTCATGCGGGCGGACATTTATACACCTATGTGCGGATGATGAAGGAGGCGGTCAGACACAGCGAATAAGCGGAAGCATCCACGCTGCGGTTTCTAAACGGGCGCGGCAGGAGAAGGCGCGTGAAAAAAATCTTTTCTATCGGAAAGAATAGTGCTATAATATTTTCGAATTCTATAGAAAACAGCAAAACAGACGCCGGCAAAAGAAGAACCCGGCGGATGGGAGCCAGAGGTAAGGAGTGTGGACAAGATGGAAAAAAAGAATCTGGACTGGGCAAATCTCGGATTCGGCTATATGACAACAGATTACCGTTATGTGGCAAATTACAATAATGGTGCCTGGGATAAGGGTGGACTGACAGACGATCCGACAGTTACCCTGAATGAATGTGCAGGTATTTTTCATTATTGCCAGGAGATCTTTGAAGGTCTCAAAGCATATACAACAGAGGATGGACATATCGTAACGTTCCGCCCGGACTTAAATGCAGTCCGTATGATGGACAGCGCAAAGCGTCTGGAGATGCCTCCGTTCCCGGCAGAGCGTTTTCTGGAAGCAGTAGAAGAAGTGGTTAAGGCAAATGCTGCATGGGTTCCTCCTTACGGCAGCGGCGCAAGCTTATATGTTCGTCCTTATATGTTTGCAAGCTCTCCGGTTATCGGCGTTAAGCCCGCGGATGAATATCAGTTCCGCATTCTGGTAACTCCGGTTGGACCGTACTTTAAGGGCGGCGTTCATCCGCTTACCATCTGTGTCAGTGATTTTGACCGCGCAGCACCGCATGGAACCGGACATATCAAGGCCGGTCTGAACTATGCGATGAGTCTGCATGCCTATGTAACCGCACATCAGAACGGCTACGATGAAAACATGTTCCTTGATCCCGCAACCCGCACCTATGTAGAGGAGACCGGCGGCGCAAACTTTATCTTCATCGACAAAGAAGGAACTCTTGTCATTCCCAAGTCTGACAGCATCCTTCCTTCTGTAACACGCCGTTCCATCGCAGTCGTTGCAAAGGATATCCTGGGCATGAAGGTGGAAGAGCGTCCGGTTAAGCTGGCGGAGCTTTCTGATTTTGCAGAATGCGGCGTCTGCGGTACGGCAGCTGTTGTATGCCCGGTCGGCAAGGTGGTAGACCATGGCAGGGAGATCTGCTTCCCCAGCGGTATGGAAAGCATGGGACCGGTGATCCAGAAGCTGTATGACACTTTGACAGGTATTCAGATGGGCAAGATCGAAGGACCTGCAGGATGGGTTCATAAAATTATGTAACGGTAATGATTTATAGAACAGCCGCAGGGTGCAGCAAATCCATGCACCCTGCGGCTGTGATTTTTTTAGAGATAACCTAACTATTTTGGGTGTTGCATTTTTTCGTGGAATAGGGGATGATAAAATCAGAGATTCCGGAGAATTGCCGGACAGGAAAGAGGGAGAAACCTATGAAGAAAAAGACTGTACATATTATTTCCCATTCCCATTGGGACAGAGAATGGTATCTGCCGTTAGAGCGGCATAAAATGAAGCTGCTGGATCTGATCGACACCAACATGGAACTGTTTGACAAAGATCCCGGCTTTTACAGCTTCCACTTGGATGGTCAGACCATCGTGCTGGACGACTATCTGGAAATCCGTCCGGAAAAAAGAGAAGAGCTGTTAAGACATGTCAGAGAGGGACATTTCCGTGTAGGTCCCTTCTACATCCTGCAGGATGAGTTTTTAACCAGCGGCGAAGCAAATGTCAGAAATATCCAGACCGGTATCCGCGAAGCGAAAGCCTACGGCAATCTGACAAAGGTTGGCTATTTTCCGGATGCGTTCGGCAATGCGGGACAGATGCCTCAGCTGCTGACCCAGGCTGGCATGGAAGCTGTTGCGTTTGGCCGCGGCGTAAAGCCGGTTGGTTTTAACAATGAATTAAAAGAAGGCGGCGAGTACGAATCCGCTTATTCTGAAATGCAGTGGCAGTCCCCCGACGGCACAAAGCTTCTGGGTATCCTGTTTGCAAACTGGTACTGCAACGGCATGGAAATCCCGGTGGATGAAAAAGAAGCAAAGGCATACTGGGAGGAACGTCTTGCAAAGGCTGAGATGTTCGCATCTACAGACGAGCTGCTGTTCATGAACGGCTGCGACCATCAGCCGGTTCAGAAGGATCTTTCTGCAGCAATTGAAACCGCGCGCAGATTGTATCCCGATATCGAGTTCGTGCATTCTAACTTCGAAGATTATGTCAAGAAGGTTCAGGCAGAGGCAGGCGAAAAGCTTTCTACCGTAAAAGGCGAGCTGACCAGCCAGGAGACAGACGGCTGGTATACCCTGGTCAATACCTGTTCCTCCCATGTAACCTTAAAGCGCCAGAACCGCAGAAACGAGGTTGCACTGGAGCGCGTATCCGAGCCTCTGGCTGTATTTGCAGCAGAAAACGGTAAGGAATATCCCCATGACCGTTTCAACTATGCATGGAAGATCCTGATGCAGAACCATCCCCACGACAGCATTTGCGGCTGCAGCGTGGATCAGGTCAACAAAGAAATCGAAGTCCGTTTCGACCGTTCCACAGAGATCGCCCATACCCTTTCCGAGGATGCTTCTGCTTATGTTGCAGACCTGACAGATACTTCTGCATTTGAAAAATATGGCGAAAACGCAGTTCCGTTTGTTGTATTCAACACCACTGGCGACGAGCGCACCGGTAAGGTGACAGTCGTATTGGATGCAAAGCGCGACTACAACAAGTGGCTCTGGGACGGACGCCGCGATATGAAGGCATGGGAGCTGCCGAAGTACGTTGTTGTGGACAGTGAAGGCAATGTACAGAAAGCAACGGTAGAAGATGCAGACGTAAAATTCGGCTATGACCTGCCGGATGACAAGTTCCGTCAGCCTTACATGGCAAGACAGGTGAAGGTTTCCCTTTTTGCAGAAAAACTGCCTGCACTGGGCTACCGTACCTATGCGCTGGTTCCTGCAGAAGCCGCTGGGACAGCTGGAAAGGGCAGCAACATCGCAAGCGATGACCGTCATCTGGAAAATGAATTCCTGAAGATTGCGATCAACGACGATGGTACGTTGAATGTTCTGGACAAGCAGACCGGAAAGACCTACGAAGGTCTTGGCTATTTTGAAGATACCCTGGATGCGGGCAACGAATACATCTACTTCTGCCCGAAGGGAAATCCTGCAATTGTGACAAAGGGCACAAAGGCAGAAATCAAACTGGTGGAAAATACCGATTTTGCGGCAAGCGTGGAAGTGACCAATGTGCTGACCGTTCCGGTTTCCGCAGACGATCAGTTAAAGGAAGAGCAGGAAGGTCTTGTAGAATTCATGAAGCGTACCTGCAAAAGAAGCAGTGAGACGACACAGATCGTTCTGCACACCACAATTACGCTGGAAAAAGACAGCCGCAGCGTGAGGTTTGTAACCGAGTTCGATAACACTGCAAAGGATCACAGAATCCGTGTGGTAGCACCGACCGGAATTTCCTGCACACACCACTATGCAGACAGCGTATTTGAAGTGGTGAACCGTCCCAACGAGCACAGCAAGCTGTGGGAGAATCCCTGCAAGTGCGAGCATCAGCAGAGCTTTGTGGGCTTAAACGATGAAAAGGGCGGCATGCTCATTGCAAACATCGGTCTGTATGAGTATGAAATCCTTCCGGAGGAAAAGAATGCACTGGCAGTTACCATCTTGCGCAGTGTCGGCGAGCTGGGTGACTGGGGCGTATTCCCCACCGAGCTGTCCCAGCAGCTGCGTCATATCACTGCAGAGTACGAGATGACCTTCTTTGCAGGGGATCTGGTTGAAAGCAACAGCTTCAGAAGCGCATATCAGTTCCAGGTACCTTATACAGTTGCACAGACCAAAGTTCATGCAGGAACCCTGCCGACTGAGAAATCCTGGCTGACCTGGGAAGGCGAGCGCATGATGTTCTCCAACCTCAAGGAGAAAGCAGAAGGCACTGACCGGATGGCACGTTTTGTCAACTGCTCCGGCGAACCCACCGTTCTGCGTATCAAGAAGGACTCTTCTTTTGAAACCCTGTACTTCTCCAATATTCTGGAGGAAGAGGTTCGTCCTGAAACTGCAAATGCAGACGGCTGGTACGAAATTCCTGTCAGAGGCTTTGAAATCGTAACAGTTGGAATGAGATAAAAAATATTCTATTGTAAGAAATGGGAGAAGCTGTTGTGCGAATGTGCAGCAGCTTCTTTTGATGCATTGCGCGGAAAGCGATGCTGTGCAGCTATCGTCCGCATGCGCACAGATAGGTTGACGGATGCATATAGGCTTTCCGTATACCGGAAGCCTGAATTGCATAAATTTTGTATTGTATTATCATATTTGTTTTTTCGATGAAGCAGAAAGAAGAGGGAAAAGGAAATGTTGCGAAAGCCTGGAATTTGCCAAAAACCGGTAATAACGTTGTATGAAACGCCTGCATATGCAGCGTGTGGTACGGCTGTCGGTGCAGAGCCTACAGGCGTGCAGCCTGGCACGGGTACACCGGAAAATGGCGGTGTTGCAGATGAAATTCTCTTTGGATGGCAATATGAGGTACTGGAAGAGAAAGATTCCTTTTATAAAATCCGGACACATTACGGATATGAGGGATGGATTGCGGCAGAAGAGTATGCGTCCGTGGAAAGTGCGGGCGCTACAGGCGCATGCTGTGATGCACAAAACTCCGGTTGTGCCATGCAGCTTTTGCAGGTTTGCCAGAATATTGCAGACGTGCTGGAAGCGGAACGGGTACAGGCAAGGCGT